>Ga0209515_10010611_pt1 | contig 10216 bp, 8 predicted proteins | sample Subgroupgradi54m_FD_187454 | JGI IMG/M metagenome (GOLD analysis project Ga0209515, IMG submission 187454) | Subsurface groundwater microbial communities from S. Glens Falls, New York, USA - GMW60B uncontaminated upgradient, 5.4 m (SPAdes)... ...
CAAGGGTGGATATACCATGAATAAAAAATTAGAAAATATTCTTTCTATCTTAGGAAGCTTTGTTCTTAAGCTTTCCTCTACCTGTGGGGAAACAACGGTACTCTTCTATCGAACCCTGTTTTGGTCTTTCCGAGCTAGAATTAATGGTCATAACTTTTTTCTTCAACTTCAAGAAATGGGAGCCAGAACTTTGCCAGTCACTTCTCTTACACTTCTTTTTACAGGAATGGTTTTAGCTCTACAGACGGGATACGCCTTCATTCGAGTTTTTAATGAACCTCTCTATGTGGGGAGATTGGTCAGCGCTTCTATCGCGAAAGAACTAGGTCCTGTTCTTACGGCGGTTGTGTTTTCTGGGAGGGTGGGAGCCGCGGTCGCCGCGGAGTTGGGAACGATGAAAGTCACAGAACAGATCGACGCGCTTTATACGCTAGGAACTAATCCTGTACGGTATCTTGTGGTTCCAAGATTTTTGGCTGCCATAATAATGCTGCCTCTTTTAGTGATTTACTCCGATTTATTGGGGATTATGGGAGGTTATTTAGTGGCTCATTACAGGTTCGATATCCCCACTGAACTTTACTTTGATGAAGTCTATTTTTTAAGGCTTCAAGATGTTTGTCATGGAATCTTAAAGTCATTTGGTTTTGCCGCAACCATCATTATGGTTTCTTGTTATCAAGGGTTAAGCGCTAAAGGTGGAGCAGAAGGTGTGGGCAGGGCTACTACACAAGCGGTCGTCATTTCTATGGTTTTAGTTTTGGTGGGGGATTACTTCCTTACAGCCCTCTTAATAGCGTTAGGAATTGGATAGTTTTTATTATGATTAAAGTAGAAAAATTACATAAATCTTTTAAAGGATATGTGGTCCATTCTGGGATTTCTTTTGATCTAAATAAAGGGGAAATTCTCACCATTATTGGAGGTTCAGGATCGGGGAAATCCGTTCTTTTAAAACAGATTGTTGGGTTAGTTAAACCAGATCAAGGAACCATTACTATAGACGGAAAAGAGATTTCCAAGTTGGGAGAAGACGAGTTACAAGAAGTACAAAAAATGATAGGATATGTTTTTCAAGAGTCGGCTCTTTTCGATTCTCTAACTGTGGGGGAAAATGTTGCCTTTGGATTGCGCAATTTGATGCGTTTAAGTCCGGAGGAAATAGAAAAGATTATTAAAGAAAAGTTAGCGTTGGTGGGGTTGCCTGGGATTGAACATCTAAAACCCGCCCAGCTTTCTGGTGGGATGAAAAAGCGTGTCGGTATCGCGCGGGCGATCGCCATTAACCCGCGGATTTTGCTTTACGATGAGCCCACAACGGGGTTAGATCCTGTGATGTCGGATGTGATTAACGATCTCATCCTAAAGTTAAAAAAGGAAACTCAAATGACCGCCATTGCCGTGACTCACGATATGAAATCTGCCTATAAAATTTCCGATTCTATCGCCATGCTTTATCAAGGAAAACTTTTGGAAATTGGAACTCCTTCAGAAATTCAAAATTCTAAAAATGGAATTGTGCGGCAGTTTATATCCGGCTCCAGCTCTGGCCCTATTCCCATCCCTGGTCATACTTCCAATTAATGAATATAGAAACTAGAGTTGGTCTTTTTGTTTTAATAGGGCTAGCGGTCGCGGCTGTTGGAATTATGAAGTTAACCGATGTCCGCTGGGAAAGCCGGTATACGCTTTATTTTATTTTTGACGATGTTCAAGGAATTCGAGATAAAAGTCCTGTAAAGATTTCGGGTGTAGAGGTGGGGCGCGTAGAAAAAATTGAACTTGTGGAAGGGAAAGCTCGGGTTAAAGCGCGGATTTCTAGAGAAGTGGCTATTTATAACAACGCGAAGGTCAGAGTCAAGCTCATTGGACTCATTGGTTCCCAGTTCCTAGAACTTAAACCCGGGGATTCCACACTCCAACGGTTAAGGGATGGGGATACTGTGCGTGGAGATCCGCCGCGTTCTATTAACGACTTAGTCGATAAATTGGCCGATTTAATTGAGGGGAAAGATGGGAAAGGCGGTATTGGAAAGGACCTGCAAGTGACTATGTCCAATTTGCGTTCCGTTTCAGACGCGCTTAATCACGCCATAGGAATGCAAAAAGTGGAGCTAGAACAAATGGTTTCCAACTTTAATCAGTTCAGTGGGGATTTAAAGGGCATGGCTAAGGATATGCACGAGCTTACTTCCGAAAATAAAGAAAACTTTACCACCTCCATGGCTAAACTGCGCAGTCTCTTAGAGAGAGCCGATGAAGTGATGGCTAAAGTCCAAAAGGGGGATGGGGCTTTTGCCAGATTGGTTTCCGATAAAGAGGTTGGGGACGAAGTAAAAAAGACAGTTTCTAATTTAAAGCAGACTTCGGAATCTGCGCGGGAGATGTTAGCTCGTTTTACAAAAATGCGTTCTTTCTGGGAGTTTCAGTTCAGAGGTGTTCCCGGAGCCTCAACGGTTCGAGGAGATGGTGGAGTTCGTTTGCAGCCGCGAGATTTTAAATATTATTACATTGGAGTGAACAACGCTGGGGATCGAAAAGACGAGTTTAAAAATGATGGGGACTATGAGAAGAAAAGTACGATTACCGGAATTCTAGGAAAAGAGTTTGGCCCTATGACCGTGGAGTTGGGGGCTATTCGTTCCTCTGCTGGGATTGGTTTAAAATATTATCCCTTCCATCGTAATTTTGAGAAGGAAGAAGAAAGAGAAGAAACTAGAAAACTTTCAATTGAAGCCCAAGCTTTTGAATTTGGCAGGAACGAAACTAGAGGTCGCGCTGGGCAAGAAAGAAAATTTTCTAACCCTCAATTTAATCTTGGAGCAAAATATAAAGTGAACAAGTGGACAAGGGTAGGAGCTTCTATAGAAGATTTAGCCGAAGTAAGACAATATAATGTTTTAACTCAACTTGTCTTCGAAGATCGAGATCTCGCCTACTTATTTGGTTTTGTCAGTTTTGCCCGTTAAAAAAATATGAAAAAAATGTTGGCTAAGACAAAAACTTTTTTTTGCTGCCGAGAGTGCGGGTATTCCACTCAAAAATGGTTGGGGAAATGCCCCGATTGCGGGGAGTGGAATTCTTTGGTGGAAGAAAAAAGTATTCAACCTTCTCGATCGGCTCAAAACAATTTAACTCAATTTACTTCCACGGTATCTCTACTTTCTGAAATTGAACCTTCCAAGTTAAATCGCGCCCCTACTGGAATGGGAGAATTCGATCGAATTTTAGGAGGAGGAGTCACTCCCGGGAGTTTAATCCTTTTAGGAGGAGCGCCCGGAATAGGGAAGTCTACTTTAGTGTTGCAAATTGCGGGTCTATTGGGTCAGAAAAAAAAAGTTCTCTATGTTTCGGGGGAAGAATCGCAAGAGCAAATTAAATCTCGGGCAGATCGTTTGGGAGTACATGCGCCTAATCTGTATCTCCTCTCTGAAACGAGTTTGGAAGTTATTTTAGACCAGGTTAAGGAAATTAAACCAGAATTTTTAATTGTAGATTCCATTCAAACCACAGCTCGAATAGATTTTCCTTCTTCTGCCGGTTCCGTAGCGCAAATTCGCGAGTGCGCGGCGGAGTTTCTGGCTTGCGCGAAATCTCAAGGGATCACCGTTTTTCTTTTGGGGCATGTAACTAAAGAGGGAGACCTTGCCGGGCCGCGCGTCTTAGAGCATATTGTAGATACAGTTCTTTATTTTGAAAGCGAACCACAGAAATCTTTGCGAGTCTTGCGCGCTCATAAGAATCGGTTTGGCCCTACTTCCGAAGTGGCGTTATTTGAAATGGAATCGGACGGTTTAAAAGAAGTCGCGGACTTTTCTGAAGTTTTTTTAAAGGAGCGTCACAAAGGGCCAGGCTCTTGTTTGGTGATGGCCATGGAAGGGTCGCGTCCTTTAGTGTTGGAGATTCAAGCGTTAGTCAGTAAGTCCTATTTTGGGTTGCCCAGGCGTATGGTGAATTCTATGGATTTTAACCGCGCTTTGCTTATGATCGCTGTCTTAGAAAAAAGAGTGAACTTAAATTTAGGGAGTCAAGATGTATTTGTAAATGTAACAGGAGGCGTACGCGTTAAAGAGCCGGCGGCCGATTTGGGTCTTGCCTGCGCGATAGCCAGCGCCTTTGGGAACTTTTATCCTTCTTCCGATGGAGTTTTTATTGGGGAAGTGGGTTTAGGAGGGGAACTTCGATCGGTTTCGCATAGTACAGAGCGATTGAAAGAGTCTGAAAGGTTAGGATTTTCTTGGGCAGTCGTTCCCAGAAAATCCTTAAAAAATGGAGCGCCTTCTCGACTCAAAATAATCGCTGTCGATCATTTAAAGGAAGCAATTCAGTGGCTGCAAACGGAATCGAAGTCGAGTTCTCAAATTTTTGAAAAGGAGGAGTCTTTATCATGACTCGTTGGTTAATACGCATATTAGTTATTATTGCTGGGCCCGCCATTGGTTGGTTTCAGATTTCGGAAACCACAAATGGAATTTTGGTGGGAGTGGGTTGTTCTCTTTTGGTCATTGCTTTAGAAATGTTGATTGAACGGATTCCGTTGGACAATCTCATTGCTTCAGTCCTAGGAGCTATTTTGGGGTTGATCAGCGCGAAGGTACTGGACTATCTTATTTATCTCTTCGTAAATCCTCTGATGTACGACCGCATTCACCACTATTCTTTATTGACTAGCATTCTTTTAACTTATCTAGGAATGGTGGTCGCGGTGCGTAAGAAAGAAGAGGTGGAACTTTTAGATCGCAATATTTTTGTTCCGAACTCAAAAAAACGGGCGAGAGATGTTCTTATTTTAGATACTTCCGTGGTTATCGATGGAAGAATTATAGATATTTGTGAGACTCACTTTGTGACGGGGCGGTTTATTGTGCCCCGTTTCGTTCTAAATGAGCTTCACGCTTTGGCGGATTCGGCGGACAATATAAAGAGGCAAAGAGGCCGTAGAGGATTAGATATATTGGCTCGTTTGCAAGAAATTCCAGAGAATGGGGTCACCGTCTTTGAAAAAGATTATCCCAACATGAAAGAAGTGGACGCGAAGTTAGTGGAGCTGGCTAAGGAGTTAGGAGCAAAAATACTCACCACGGACTTTAATTTAAATAAAATCGCTTCAGTCCAGGGAATACGGGTTCTCAATATCAACGACTTGGCGAATGCTTTAAAAGCGGTGGTGTTGCCCGGGGAAACCATGAGTATATTTGTGGTCAAGGAAGGAAAGGAAAGGGATCAAGGCGTGGCTTTTATGGATGATGGAACCATGGTGGTCGTGGAAGAGGGACGCCGTTTGGTTGGAAAAAAAGTAGAAGTGCTTGTGTCTACTATTTTACAAACCTCCGCGGGGCGCATGATATTTACAAAGCCAAAGGAATGAAAAATGGGATTATCCTTTTGTGCGCGGGGCAAGGAAAAAGGATGGGGAAACCCATCCCTAAAATGTTGCTTAAACTTTGCGGAAAACCTCTCCTCTACTGGACACTTAAAAATTTAGAGAAATGTTCCGCGGTAGGAGCCATTGTTTTGGTGGTGCCGCGCTCCTGTCTAAAAAAGTTTGAAAACTTGGTCCGTTCCTATCGCGCAAAAAAAGTAGTTCGGATTGTAGAAGGTGGAAAAGAAAGAGTGGATTCTACGCGTAACGCTCTCCCTTGGATTCCCCAAGAATGTGAGTGGATAGGAATCCACGACGGGGCGCGCCCCTTTGTTTCTCCTCAACTAGTAGAATCTTGTTTTAAAGGAGCTCATTCTACGGGAGCTGCTATCTTAGCGCTCCCATCAAAAGATACGGTAAAACTTGTCGATGGAAATTCTAAGATTATACGCACGATCCCAAGATCACAAGTGTGGGCGGCGCAAACTCCTCAAGTTTTTCGTCGAGATATTTTAAATAAGATGTATGATTCTAAAAAAAGTTTGAAGGGGAACAACTCACTTTTTACAGACGATTCTTTACTGGCAGAATCCTTAGGAATTTCTGTGCGAGTCATCCCCGGTTCCGATGAGAATATAAAAATAACCACCCCTCTAGACCTTCTATTGGCGGAGGCAATTATAAAAAAGAGAAAATGAAAATTCGCGTTGGATTAGGTTACGATGCTCACCGGTTAGCTCGGTCGCGCCCACTCTATTTGGGTGGAGTAAAGATTCCCTATTCTAAAGGGCTCCTGGGCCATTCGGACGCGGATGTAATTCTGCACGCCATTGTGGACGCGCTCTTGGGCGCGGCAGGGCTTCCAGATATTGGCACCTATTTTTCTAACAAAGACCCTCGATGGAAGAATGTTTCCAGCCTAATTTTTTTAAAAGAAGTTTCTAAAATTCTTATACAGAAAAAAATGAAAATCTTAAATATCGATTGTGTGCTTTTGTCGGAAAAACCTAAGATTGCTCCCTACATAGAGACCATGAAAAAAAATATCGCCCCCATTCTTAAAATAAAAACTTGGGATATAGGCATTAAAGCTTCCACTAATGAAAAGATGGGTTTTGTCGGGAAGGAAGTCGGAATGTGCGCCCACGCCGTAGCTCTTTTGCAGTGGTAGGTTTACCCGCCGTTTCTTTTGTGAACACCCTGACCGGGGAACCCCAAGTTTTTCAACCTTTAGAAAAAAATAAAGTTCGCATGTATGTGTGCGGAATTACTCCCTATGACGAGTGTCACTTAGGACACGCCCGCTGCACCGTTTTTTTTGATTTGGCGCGCAGGGTTCTAACTTATATTGGGTATGAAGTTACCTATATCCAAAATTTTACCGATGTAGACGATAAAATTATTTGTCGAGCCCAAGAAAAAAAAGAAAGTTGCGAAACTTTAGCTAACCGCTATATAGAAGATTATTATATTCGCATGGACGCGTTAAATGTTTTAAGAGCAAACGCCTATCCTCGTGTCACGGAAAATATTCCAGACATCGTTCAATTTATTCAAGGACTCATTCAAAAAGGAGTGGCTTATCCATTGGACGGGGATGTTTATTATTCTGTAAGGAAATTCCCCGGATATGGAAAACTTTCCAAGCGATCCATAGATGAATTAATTTCCGGAGCTCGGGTCAATGTAGACGAAAGAAAATCAGATCCTCTCGATTTTGCTCTTTGGAAAAAATCTAAAACCGGAGAACCCGGCTGGACTTCTCCTTGGGGGGAAGGCCGACCCGGCTGGCACATTGAGTGTTCTGTGATGTCCATAAAACATTTAGGAGAGACCTTCGATATTCACGGAGGCGGCCAAGACTTAATTTTCCCTCACCACGAAAACGAAATTGCCCAATCAGAAGCATTCACTTCTAAACCTTTTGCTAATTATTGGCTGCACAACGGTTTTGTAACCGTAAATCGAGAAAAAATGTCCAAATCTTTAGGCAACTTTTTTACTTTAAGAGAGATTTTAAGTCAGTTCAAGGCTCCAGTGGTCAGACTATTTTTACTCTCTTGCCATTACAAATCACCTCTTGATTTTTGTGATGATCTTTTAAAACAGTCTGGCAGCGCGTATAATAATTTAATTGAAACTATTGGAAGAGTTTTATATCTCTTAGACGGGGAAATTTCCGATGGAAAAATTCTCCCTGACTGGGAAGAAAAATTCTTGAGCCCGCTGTGTAATGATTTTAATTCTGAAATGGCTCTGGCGGTATTATTTGATTTGCGTAAAGAAATAGTTGAAAAAATGTCAGTCAAAAATAAAGATTTTTTGTGGTTAAAGAACGCTTATAAAACATTAATGATATTTTCTAATCAAATATTAGGGATCGAGCTTAAAAGTCGTTTTGAAGATAAAAAAGAAATTGAATTTGCCAAGAAAAAAATAGAAGAAAGGGAAAATTTTCGTAAAGCAAAGAATTGGAAAGAAGCGGATCGCGTTCGTCAAGAACTGGTAGAAAGGGGATGCACCCCAGAGGATACCCCTTTTGGGACCATTGCGACCGCTACAAGTTTAAAACTATTGTAAAACATGGCTATTTTTTATGGACGACAGGTGGTTTTAGAAATCCTAAAATCTCAACACAAAGTGCAGACACTGCTTTTATCGGATCAAATAGATCCCGAATGGAAAGCATCGGTTTGGGATCTCGCTAGAAAAAAAAGTATTTCTATAAAAACTGTTTCTAATCATTCTCTGGATAATTTAACTCGGGGGAATCATCAGGGAGTGGCCATAGAAGCAGCCCAAATCCAGCCCATAGAATTTAAGTCTTTCTGTCAAAATCTTTCACCCACATTTAAAGGGTTTGTTGTTCTTTTAGATGAGATTCAAGATCCGCAAAATTTGGGAGCCATGTTGCGCAGCGCCGTATGTTTTGATTGTTCTGGAGTCATTGTCCCCACCAGAAGATCCAGCCCTCTGGGGGAAACAGTGATGCGGGCATCTTCGGGGGCAATGGCCCATTGTCCTATTGTAGAAATCGCCAACTTAGGAGTTGCCATTGAGCGTTTGCAAGAGAGAGGTTTTTTTATTGTGGGCGCCGACCCAACCGCTTCCACATTTTTAGACGAGGTCCCATTACAATTTCCTTTAGCCATTCTCTTAGGCAACGAGCATCGAGGCATAAAATCCCTCTACAAGAAAAATTGCGATCAGCTGCTTAAGATCCGCCAATCCCCAAAGTTCGATTCCCTAAATGTCTCCTGCGCAGCCACCGTTTTTTTTAACACAATATATCGGAAAATGGGGACTGTCCCTTTAGGGACTGTCCCCATTTTCAAAGGGAAGTAAATGGAACCAAAACCGAATCATCTGATTGGAGAGAAGAGCCCTTATCTTCTTCAACACGCTTACAACCCTGTGGATTGGTACCCGTGGGGGGAAGAAGCTTTTAAAAAAGCGAAGGAAGAGAATAAACCGATCCTTGTTTCTATAGGCTACTCTACTTGCCATTGGTGCCATGTCATGGAAAACGAGTCTTTCACCAATCCGGAAATTGCGGAAATTATGAATCAAAATTTAGTAAGTATCAAAATAGATCGAGAAGAAAGGCCGGATATCGATAAAATTTATATGACAGCGGTTATGGCCATTGCTGGTTCTGGAGGGTGGCCACTCAATGTATTTCTAACACCCAACCTAAAACCATTTTTTGGGGGCACTTATTTTTCTCCAGTAGATCAAATGGGTCGAGTGAGCTGGCCTAAAATTGTAACGGCAATAGGGCGCGCCTGGGAGGACGAAGAGGAGCGCCAGAAAATATTGGAGACCGCCGATAGTTTTACTCAAAACTTAAGAGATTTTTTTAGCAAGGAAATAACTCCAGGAACTTTAAGCGCGCATCTTTTAGACGATGCTTTTGTGGCTTTCCAGTCCGATTACGATGGTCGTTTAGGCGGATTTGGGGTGGCCCCCAAATTCCCTATGCCGGTCATTCATAACTTTCTTTTGCGGTATAGTCACTTTGCTTTGAATGAGAAGAAGAGTGAACAGATTGGGGAATCTGCTCTAGAAATGTCGTTCAATACTTTGCGTTCTATGGCGAAAGGGGGAATTTATGATGTGGTGGGAGGCGGTTTTCATCGCTATTCTACCGACGAAAACTGGCACCTTCCCCATTTTGAAAAGATGCTCTATGACAATGCACAGCTAGCCCGGAATTATTTAGAGGCGTATCAAATTTCGAAGGATCCTTTCTTCGCGGAGATTGCTAGAAGCACACTGGACTATCTTTCACGCGACCTATCTCACCCAGAGGGCGGCTTTTATTCCGCAGAGGATGCGGATAGTTTAGAGCCTCATCAAGGCGGGGAAGCTCATAAAAAAGAAGGAGCTTTCTATGTTTGGTCTAAAAAAGAGATCGAAACGGTTCTAGGAAAAAAAGATGCGGAAATCTTTTCTGATCACTTTAATGTTAAAGAAAGTGGAAATGTTGCCGATTGGCAGGGAGAATTTAAAGAAAAAAATATATTATTCCAAACTCATCCAGATTCCGAAAGCGCCGTCCTCAAACAAAGCCTTAAAAAATTATATAACGAGCGGAAGGGGCGTCCCCGCCCCGGTAGAGACGACAAAATTCTTACTTCTTGGAACGGTCTGGCCATTTCTGCCTTTGCTGTAGCTGCTCAAATTTTTGGAAAAGAAGAAGATTTAAATTCTGCCACTAGAGCCGCCCAATTTATTAAAAAAAATCTTTACGATGATAAAACTCACACTCTTTACAGGCGTTGGCGGGATGGAGAAAGAAATTTTCCTGGAACTTTGGATGATTATGCTTTCTTAATCCAAGGGTTGTTAGAC
>Ga0209515_10010612_pt1 | contig 10215 bp, 7 predicted proteins | sample Subgroupgradi54m_FD_187454 | JGI IMG/M metagenome (GOLD analysis project Ga0209515, IMG submission 187454) | Subsurface groundwater microbial communities from S. Glens Falls, New York, USA - GMW60B uncontaminated upgradient, 5.4 m (SPAdes)... ...
GGGCTTGTTCCTTCGCGTGCACGAGCGCAGGCGATTATCAAAGAAGAGAAAGTTGCCGTGAACGGGACAGTGTTTATCGATACCGACAAAGCGGTGGATGATAAAGATGAAATAACCCTTGTGGGCGCTGATTTTCCTTGGGTATCTCGCGCCGCGCTCAAGCTTGAGCACGCACTCAATGAATGGAAGGTGAATCCGGAAGGGAAAGTGGCACTTGATATTGGTGCGTCAACAGGAGGATTCACGCAAGTACTGCTTTCTCGCGGTGCAAAAAAAGTTTATGCACTTGATGTGGGGCACGACCAACTCGCCGATGTGTTGAAGCAGGATGCTCGCGTGGTGAACATGGAAGGTGTGCACATCAAGGATGTCACAAAAGAAAATTTTCAAGAACCTATCGCGCTTATTGTGACAGATGTATCCTTTATTTCATTAGCAAAAGTACTTCCACATATAAAGGAATTATTGAGCGCAGGAGGAGAGGCAATCGTGCTTGTGAAACCGCAGTTTGAAGTAGGGAAGGACTATATTAAAAAAGGTGTCGTCAAAGATCCTGTTTTACATGAACATGTACTCACCGAAATTCGTTTGCGCGCAAAAGGTCTTGGCTTTAGGGTAAGCGAGGCAATTCCTTCGCCAATATTAGGTGGTGATGGCAACAAAGAATTTCTCCTTCATCTGACGATAGTGTAAACAAAAAACCAAGCGCAGTGCTTGGTTTTTTTGTTGGGTGTTAAATATAGACTTGTGCTTTTGCGACGATGTCGGCAATACGGTCGTGGTCGCCGGTGATGGTAAAGTAATTAAAATCTTTTTTGTCGATTGCAGCATGCACATCGAGGCAGTTTTCGATGAGGAATTTTTCGAGTGGTTTCCAAAAGTCGGAGCCAACAAGAATTACGGGCACTTTGCGGATCTTCCCTGTTTGCATCAGTGTGATGAGTTCAAAAAATTCATCAAGTGTTCCAAATCCGCCAGGGTAGAAAATATAGGCTTCTGAAGAGAATGCCATTGTTGTTTTGCGTGAAAAGAAATAGTAGAAAGAAAGTGAGTCAGTGACATAGGGGTTGATAACTTGCTCGTGTGGAAGCTCGATGTTGAGTCCGATTGAATCACCCCCCGCTTCTTTTGCGCCACGATTCGCAGCTTCCATGATGCCTGGGCCTCCTCCCGTCACGACTGCATAGCCAAGCTTTGCGATGCGTGCACCAAGTGCACGTGCATCTTTGTAGTGAGGGTTTGCCGGCTTGAAGCGCGCGGAACCGTAGACGGTTACCGACTTCGGATATTTGCGAATAAATTTGAGTCCACGATCAAATTCACTTGCGATGCGTGATGCGCGCGTGTTTTTTGCACCGATAGCGATTTCTTCCGCAGTGTGTGGGTCACGTTTTAATTTTGCCTCGGGAACATTAATACACACAAGAACATCTTTGGGTGTTTCATTCTTTTTTTGCATGGAAACAAGTATAGCATACTGCGCTTTTGTTTTTAAATGTGCGGCAATTGCTGTGATATACTGTGGTGAATGTTTCATCAGTTTAGCACTATGGTGAGTTTTTTTGTTGGCACACTGCTCTCCGCTTTTTCTTTTTTGGGAGGGCATATTGATCATTCTCCCACACACTCGACTCCAGCAATTCATCCTGTCTCTATTGTGGCAACAAGCACAAGTGCCACGCCTCCCAACGTGAAATCACCGAGTATTCCGATAAAAAAACCTTCACTCTCAAAGCAAGTTGCGCTCCAAAAAATTACTGTTCAAAAAATAGTACCACCAAAAATTGTCACACCCGAACCGCTTATTGTGGTTATGTCGACTCCCACGCTTGCTTCAACATCTGAGACAATAAAAGAAGTTGCAATACCTACCGCTCTTGGTGCACTTAATCAAAAAGATATTTTTACCATTATCAATAGTGAACGAATCAAAGCGGGGGATCAGCCAGTGACCTTTAATGGTCTTTTGAGTACGATTGCAGAAGTGAAAGCACTCGACATGATCAAGAATCAATATTTTGCCCATATTGCCCCCGATGGCACCGACATCGCGAAACTCGCAAAGGAATATCAGTATGAATATTTAAATGTGGGGGAGAATCTCGCGCTCGGAGATTTTACCTCAAGTGCACAAGTGATGGATGGCTGGATGCATTCACCGGGGCATCGTGCAAATATTTTGAATACACATTTTACGGAGGTGGGAATTGCTGCAATAAAAGGAGAGTGGGAGGGACGAGAGGTGTGGTTTGCGGTGCAAGAATTTGGACGTCCACAATCTGATTGCCCAAAGCCGGAGAGCGCGCTTTCGGAGCGTATTCAATCGTACGAGACAGAAATTACTCAATATGAAACACAGCTTGTGGCACTGCGTACAGAAATTGATAGTAAGCCCGCGGGGACGGTGAATGAAAAAGTGGACGAGTACAATATGTATGTTGAGGCACACAACAAGCTTGTTGCACTTATAAAGCAAGAGATTAACGTATACAATGCTGCAGCAAGTACCTATAACACCTGCGTTGGGCCAACATCGACAAGCACCAGTGTTGCGGAATAACTATCGTAACTCATTTTGTATCTTTCAGTCTCAGGGGAAAATATATTGCAAAAAACATCAATATTCCGAGGATGGTAAAGAGCGATGAAAGCTCGATGAGTCCCGTCTGAAGAAGTACTGTGGCGACAAGTGGAGCAATAACAAAGGCAATTGCATGCGAGCGATTGAAGTATCCGACGAGTGACGCACTATGCCCGTCGATTTGTTTGAAAAAATACGTTTGCGTCATGGTGTCGACCGTCGATGCGCCAACACGTCCAAGAAAAAGCAGTATCGCCCACCCAAGAATTCCGAGTGGCGAGAAAGCAAGCAGGGGAATAAGGAATGATGCAAGTCCCATGAGGATAAACCCTGCAACGAGGAGCTCCTTTTCGCCAATGTATTTATCCGCAAGCCATCCTTCCGGAGAGGGGAAGATAACAAAGGCAAAGAGCGCGATGGTCATCATAAGCCCAAAATTTTGGTGTGAAATATGGAGGTGTTCAATGAAATACAGTGGTGCATAAATCACCATCCATGCGTAGAAAAATTGGAGGAAAAACGATGCCCACAGTATTCGCGGAATGTTCGGATTTTTCCCCCCAACAGATTTTGGCACAAGAAAGGGTGCGTCGTCATATTCAAGGTCTTTGAATTCACTGAAGTGACGCACCAAAAGCGGAAGCGCAGGGAGGATGACAAAGAGTGCGATGAGGTAGACCATCGGATAGCCTCCAAAGCGATCAATGATAACTCCGGAAATAAACGGAGGAACAAGCCATGCGATGGAAGTGATGGTCATGAAGAGTCCGCGAATCATCCCTGTTTTTGCATCACTTGAATAGCGTTCAAGGAAAATGTCGAAATTAAAATAAAGAATAGAGATGATGACTGCCTGGAAGATGAAGAGGGGGATAATAAGCCATGCAGAAAATCCAAGCCCGAGTCCAAGCAGTGTTGCCGCATTCAAGCTCATCAGCGCGAGCGTGAAGCGATAGTTGCCGAACTTGCGTAAAATATTTGGCGCATGGGTGAATGCAAGGAGTGTTACCAGTGAAGCGAGCGTATAGAGCACACCGATGATGTCGTCGGGGTTTTTGAATAACTTTATCGTAAGGAGTGATGGAGTGTGCAGTATTGCGTCTTTCAAGTATGAGGAGTCAATATAGACAGTGAGTGAAATCGCTGCAGAAAAGAGAAAGAGAATAATCGAAAGAACAATAAACGCCTCGCGCGCCGAAGCAACCGGTTTTTTGAATCGCAGTAACATGAGTCACATTATATCCTAAAACAAAAAACTCCTCGAATTTTTTTCGAGAAGTCTTTGGAGTGTTGTGTACTTAAATTCCGAGCAAGACAGGAATAACCATCGGCTGCTTTGAGGTCTTCTGGAAAAGATATTTGCCCACTTTATCGCGAACATCTTCCTTCAAGAATTCAAAGTTCACGCTGTTCATGCCTGAACCACACGCATCTTCCACAGTTTTCTTGATGATGAGACGGGCTTGGTTTAAGAGTTCTTGCGATTCGCGCACATAGACAAACCCGCGCGCAATGATGTCGGGAGACTTCATGAGCTTGCCGGTGTGCATGTCGACAGTTGCGACGAGCACGACAATACCATCTTCCGCAAGCATTTGACGGTCGCGCATGACTACTTCCTGGAGGTTACCAATTGCAAATCCATCGACCATCACCATTTCTCTCGGTGCACTTACCGCGAGTCTTACCATTTTTGTGCCCTGTTCGCGGATTTCAATAATTGAACCGTTGTCAGGAATGATTGTGTTTTGAATGGAAAGTCCTGCGGTGTGCGCAATCTCCACGTGAGAGCGGAGCATGTAGTGATATCCATGAAGAGGAATAAAGAACTTCGGATGCGTTTTGTTGATGAGCCACAATGATTCGTCGCGATAAGAGTGCCCCGATGAGTGCACGTCGGAAGTCTCGTAGTGAACAATCTTCGCACCTTGGCGGGAGAGGAGGTCTTTCAACTTTTGTACAGCGCGTTCATTTCCCGGAACGACTGATGAAGAAAAGAGTACGGTGTCCGAATCTTGAATCTTGAGTGTCTTGTGTTTCTTCATTGCGGTGCGCATGAGGACCGCGAAAGGGTCACCCTGTGCGCCGGTCACGAGCATCACAATCTTGTGTGGCGGATAATTCTGCATCTCCTCAATAGGAACAATCGTTCCCTTTTTATAAGTGAAGAGTCCGGCTTTTTGTGCAAGTTCAATATTGGTCTTCATACTGCGTCCATCGACAACAACTTTTTTGCCATGTGTATCTGCGAATTCAATAATCTTGATGATACGTTCAAGAAGTGAAGAGAATGTTGCAACAATGATACGTCCCGGAGCGTCCTTAATGAGGCGCTCGATAGTGACATGCACTGCCGGCTCGGGAATTGAGAACCCTGGCTTTTGGCAATTGGTCGAGTCGGACATCAAGAGGAGTACTTCTTCGTTTTTAAATTTTGCATACTCCGCTTCTTCTTCCGCTGTTGCAACTCCTGCTTCGTGATCGAGCTTAAGATCTCCCGTGTGAGTGATGATGCCATAAGGAGTTTCGATCATGATCCCCATGGAATCGGGAATCGTGTGAGTGACCTTGAAGAAACGTACTGCAAGATCAGTAAATGAAACACGATCATTTGTCTCAACGATTTTGAGGTTGATCGCAGGAATGTTTGGAAATTCATCGTGGCGTTTTTGAATGAGAAGCCCGGTCAAGTTGCGCGCATAGACGGGTGGATTGCCGATACGTGGAAGGATATAGGGAAGTCCACCGATATGATCCAAGTGTCCATGGGTGATGAAGACACCACGAATCTTGTCGATGCGACTTTCAAGATATTCAGTGTTCGGAAGAATATAGTCGACACCGGGAGTTGCTTCATCTTTAAACTGAAAACCACAGTCAACAACAACAATATCATCGCCATATTCAATAGCTGCCATGTTGCGACCAATTTCTTCAACACCACCCAAGATAACAATGCGCACATCGCCCGCTGCGAGCGGAGGGATTTCTACTTTTTTCTTTTCGACACGTTTGCGTCCATCGCGGGATTCGTTTGCTGCGTGACGAGTGTCATCGAAGTGTTTGCCTGCGGCTCCGGTTGTGCGCGGTCGTCCGCCGGTGCGCATACCGCGTCCCCCTTGGGTGTTGCCCATCGTACGCGCACTTGCCGTGCGTGGTCCGCGTGTGTTCGTGCTGTGTGCACTGCGAGTACCTCCGGGGCGAGTATATGAAGTTTCTGCTCCTCGCGCGATGTGTGGAACTCCATTTGTCGCAGGTGTGTACGGGCGTGCAGTACTTTCGGCTGTCCGTGAGCGTGGGGACGGTGTCCCGCCTTGTGTGTGTGGTCGGTTAATCATAGTGAGTATTAAATAAAAACAAAATTAAATAATTTAAGTAACGATGGTTGAGTTGAATAAATCGAAGTTATTTGCGTATCATGCGGTCGGCAAACCATTTCCAAACGTGCTCACTGTCGACATACCAATCGGCGATATTGAGGAAGCGTTCAGATTCAGTGGTGATAAGTCCCGTGTGCATGTTTTGAATATTGCGCGAGGTGACATAAAGGAAATCAGGACTATATACGAAGAGTGCGGGAATGTCGATGTTGATTGCATTCACAAATTTTTCGAGTAAGTCATTGCGTTTGGTTATATCATTTTCTTTGCGAATGTCTTCAAGAAGTTTGTCGGTTGTCTTTGAGCCGTACATGGCAACATTGAGTCCTGGAGCATTTTTCTGTGAAGAGTGCCAGTAAGGATAAGGGTCGGGAACGCGACCGATGATTTGCCCATAGAAGAGTGCGTCATACTTGCGTGGCGAGAGAATGTCAGTGGTGAAGGTTGAAGGGTCAAATACTTTGAGTGTCACTTGTGCACCGAGCAATTCCCAATCATGCTTCATAATTTCACCAACTTGACGAAGCTCAGGAACGTCGGGCATTGAAATATCGAATGCGAGTAGGGTGGTCGGCGATTTTTTATTTTTCTTATTTATTTTTTCGTAAATATGCGTCGAAGGGTTTTGTGTCCAGCCTGCGTGTTCGAGTATCCCTCGCGCGGCGCTCATGTGCTCGGCAATGGTTCCGGTCGCCATGTCGCTTTGGGTCATTCCTGATGGAAGCACAGGAAGCGGTCCATCGATCGGTCGGCCATATCCTCCAAGGACATCGCTCACAATACGCGTGCGGTCGAGCGTTGTGTCGAGCGCTTGTCGCACTGCCTTATCTCCAAAGATCGGCTGCTGTGTTTGATTGAAGTAAATCGCAAAGACGCGGGGGAGTGCTGATTGTGCGATATGTCCACCCGAGGCTTTGAGTGTTTTCGCTTGCTCGGGGTCGAGTCCTTGCATTTGATCGATGGTGCCATTTGTATATGCGGCGGAAAGCTCTTTATTGTTTCCAAAAAACATGACACGGAGGTTGGTGATATAAGGCTCGCCACCGGTAAAGCGTTGGAAAGCAACAAGATCATAATAACTTGGCAGACCTTTATTGCTATCACGAACGACTTTTTTTACACGATAAGGTCCTGAGCCAATAGGTTCAATGTTGTAGTAGCTGACGTCAAACTCTGCGTCGGGAACATTTTTCCAAATATGTTTTGGTATGATGCCCATCGTTGCGTTTTCAAGAAATGGCGCATAAGGCTGTGCGAGTTTGAAGACAACAGTTGCAGTGTCAGGGGTGCTCACTTCGACACCTTCCCAGCTTGCACGACGCGGGCTTTTGATTGCGAGGTGTTGATTGCGCACTTCATCAATGGTGAAGGCAATATCTGCGGAGGTAATTGGCTCACCATCATGCCACACGGCACCAGTTTTTAATATAAAGGTGTACGTAAGCCCATCAGGAGAGACATCATAAGATTGTGCGAGGTCAGGCACAAGGTCGCCTTCGGGTGTTGCGCGAAGGAGTCCTGAGTAGACAAGCGCGCTCATGTCGCGGTCGGCATCACTCTTTGCGAGGACAGGATTGATGAAGCGAGGGAAGTCGAGAATTCCTTCGGTGAGGGAGCCTGAGTGTTCGGGGACTTCAACCATGAATGCACTATTTATTTTTACGAGAATGCCGAATGAGGTTGCAATAAAGACAACGAGCGCGAGTGCAAGCACTGCTTTCGTTTTTGCGGGGAGTGTTGCGATGCCCACAAGGAGCGCTTGTTTCATCGTGTATGCGCGTTTTGTGAGGTCGGCAAATGTGTGTGAATCTTCCACGGGAGTTTTTTAGAGAGTTAGCAAGACAATAGTGTTAATCAAAAAACAAATTCAAAACAATAATGATACAAAAAATCAAACATCGAATGCAGTTGCGTATTTGAGAAAGCCCGGAAGTCTCGTAGAGCCTCAGAACAAATTATTTCCCAAGAAAGAGTGCTGCGAGATTGAGTGCAATAAAAAGCAGTGCAGAAACAATCGTTGCAAAAAAAAGCACCTTTTCAAATCCGCGACGCGTATAGAGCGTCCCGCCGGTATCGCCGCCACCAAAAGCACCACCAAGCTCAGCACCAGAGCGCTGGAGCAGGATGAGTCCAATCAAAACGACGGAGAGAATAATCTGTATCCACGGCAAAGCGTGTTTCAGTAGTTCCATGTGTTCACCAATATACGCGAAAACAAAAAACTTTGCAACTTTTTGACGCACCACTATTCCATCCATATAATAGAGGGAGCAAAACTCGTGGCGCATGAGAAAAGATTTCTCGTGCGACGTTTGGTTCTGCTTAATAGTTAATAATAAGCATTATGGCAAACAAAAAAAATATACAGATTCAGCCTTTGGGTGATCGTGTGCTTATCAAGCCACTTGAAACAAAAGGTGAGGCGAAAACCGCTTCGGGGATTATTCTTCCCGGAAAAGATACAAATGAAAAACATGAACGTGGCATGATTGTTGCCGTGGGAGCTGGTCGCATTGCAACTGACGGCACTCTTATTGCAATGGAGGTAAAGCAAGACGATGTCGTTTTATTTAAGCGTGGATATGATGCACAAGAGCTTGTGGTGAATGGGGAAGAACTTGTCCTTACTTCAGAGTCAAATGTACTCGCAATTGAAAAATAATTTAACTGAAAATATATGGCAAAACAAATTTTAAGCGGCGAGCAGGCACGCAAGGCACTCAAGGCGGGCGTGAACAAGGTTGCCGATGCAGTGAAGATTACCATCGGTCCTCGTGGGCGTAATGTGGTACTCGATAAAGGTTACGGCACTCCGACAATCACCAATGATGGCGTTTCCATTGCCAAAGAAATTTCACTTCCCGACAAGATGGAAAACATGGGCGCGGAAATTATCAAAGAAGTTGCCGCAAAGACCGACGAAATTGCCGGCGATGGCACCACCACTGCAGTAGTGCTTGCACAAGCGCTGATCAACGAAGGAATGGCGCGCACCGCAATGGGCGCAAACCCGATGGGTGTACGTCGTGGAATGGAAGCAGCACTCAAGGATGCAGTCCTTGCGCTTCAAGGAATGGCAAAACCCATCAAGACCGATGCGGAGATTGAGCAGGTTGCAACAATTTCGGTTGAGAGCGTTGAAATGGGCAAGAAAATCGCCGAGACAATCAAAGCGGTAGGAAAGGACGGGGTTGTGACCGTTGAAGAGTCGCAGTCATTTGGCATTGATGCGGAAATTGTTGAAGGTTGCGAATTCGACAAGGGTTATGTCTCTCCTTATATGATTACCAATCCCGAGCGCATGGAAGCAGTCTACAAAGATGCATATATTCTTCTTACGGACAAAAAGATTTCGAGCATTCAAGATATTCTTCCATTACTCGAAAAAATCAGCGCAACGGGGCGCAAAGAGCTCGTCATTGTTGCAGACGATATTGATGGAGAGGCACTGACGACACTGGTAGTCAATAAACTTCGCGGAGGATTTTCTGCATTGGGCATCAAAGCACCTGGCTATGGCGATCGCAAGAAAGAGATGCTCGCTGATTTGGCGGTGGTGACCGGTGGCGTAGTGGTGTCCGATGAAGTAGGACTCAAGTTTGAAGATCTGAGTATCGAGATGCTCGGTCGTGCAGGTCGCGTGATCGCAACAAAAGACAAGACAATTTTGGTGGATGGCAAGGGAAAGAAGGCGAAGGTCATGGAGCGTGTGACACAGCTCAAGAAACAGCTCACACACCTTGATTCAAAGTACGACAAAGAGAAACTTGAGGAGCGCATCGCAAAACTTTCGGGTGGCGTTGCGATTCTGCGTGTTGGTGCTGCGACTGAGACTGAGATGAAGTATTTGAAATTGAAAATTGAAGATGCGGTGAAGGCGACCAAGGCGGCGATTGATGAAGGTATTGTTCCTGGAGGTGGTTCAACTTTGGTGCGCGTGTCAAAATTGCTTGAGGAGAAAATTGCAAAGAGTGAGGCCGCAAAGAAAGGTCACCTCGATAAACAAAATGCAGAATTTGTTATCGGGTACCACATTGTTTCCGATGCACTTTTGGCTCCCATCAAACAGATTATCGAAAACGCAGGGCGTGACGATGCGGCAGTGTTCATCAAAGAAATTATCGCAGGAAAGGGAAATGCAGGATACGATGCCGGCAATGATGTGATGGTCGCCGACATGTGGAAGGCAGGAATTGTTGATCCGGTGAAAGTGACGCGTGCAGGACTCGAGCATGCGGTTTCCGCAGCAGCGAT
>Ga0209515_10010614_pt1 | contig 10214 bp, 9 predicted proteins | sample Subgroupgradi54m_FD_187454 | JGI IMG/M metagenome (GOLD analysis project Ga0209515, IMG submission 187454) | Subsurface groundwater microbial communities from S. Glens Falls, New York, USA - GMW60B uncontaminated upgradient, 5.4 m (SPAdes)... ...
ACTTCTTCGCAGGCCGACTCCAGTTCCTGACGCGTGCGCTCGATCAGGCGCTCGCCGAATGCATGCAACGCATCGGCGTCGACATCGAGAAAATGCCGTTGGCGCAGCAAGTGCTCGAAATACTCCCTTCCGCACGCAAAGCTACCCTTCGCCTCACCGGCCACGCCGCCTTCGAGAAAATCGGCGAAATGCGCCAGCGCCACAGCGGCCTTCTCGAGATGCGCGGTCAGAATTTCGCATTTGGCGCTATTGACGATCTTGGGATGCGTCGCCAGGCCACGCACGAAGTCGACACCGGCGCGCGCCGAGACGGCGGCCGCGTGCACCCACAGGGACGGGATGCGGCCCGCGCGCGTCGACAACCGCATCTGCGCCGCACTCAAGTGCCCGGGGATGGTGGCCAACCGTCCGGCCATGGCCTCGTCGAAATTCTCAACGTGGCGGATGGTCAGTTGGTAAATGGCGTTAATGGGCAGCCAGCGCTGCGGATCGGGATGCAGCGGATCGATGTCGATGATGTGCCGGTTCTCGATCTCGGATGCACCGCTCAGAATGTGGTATTCCATCCGCCGGTCGGGATCGAGCGCGTCGGCATTGATTTCCTCGAGCTCCACCCGCAGCTCGTCATTCAGGCATATCAGCGCGCCGCGCTCCTCTTCGCCGCGCGCCGTCAGCAGATGCGCATACCCCGGCACACCCGCCTCGACCGCCTGTTCCGGGTGATAGCGAAACCAGGCCCGGTAATAGGCCGCGACAAGTTCGTCGAAGCGTGTCGCTTCCGGAACAGGTTGACTCGCGATAGGTTGATTCACTGGGCCTCGAGGATTTCAAAATCGTGGGTGATCTCGGCGGTCTTGCCGAGCATGATGGAGGCGGAACAATACTTGGTGGCGGACAGCTCGATCGCGTGCGCCACTTTTTTCGCATCGAGCTTGCGGCCGGTCACGGTGAAGTGCACATGAATGCGCGTGAACACCTTTGGCTCGGTCTCGGCGCGCTCGGCGTCGATGTCGGCGACACAGTCGGTCACGTCCTGACGCTGCTTGCGCAGGATGTGCAACACATCGAAGGCAGTGCAGCCGCCCATGCCGATCAGAACCGTCTCCATCGGCCGCGCGCCTTTGTTCTCGCCGCCGTGGTCAGGCGGGCCGTCCATCGTGATGGCGTGGCCGCTGTCGGCACGCCCCACGAAGCTCACGCCGCCCGCCCATTGAATCGTCGCCTTCATTGCCGCTCCCGTGGAATTTTGCAGAGTATATCGAACGCCCCTCGGCATGCCTATTCGATACGCCAATCGTTGCGAGCGCCCCTGCCGGGACGCCCACAGAGAACAGATGATCGGTGAATTCGAGCGTTACATTGCGGATGCGGTAACACGGACCGCTTGGACGTGAAGCGACTCTACGAAAATAACTCGGCAAGCTTTCGCCCCGGGTCCTCGCTCTTCATGAACGCCTCACCGACGAGAAAGGCGTTTACGCCGCGCGCGCGCATGAGCGCCGCGTCTTGCGGCACCAGAATTCCGCTTTCGGTCACCACCACCCGGTTTTTCGGAATCATCGGCAGCAATTGCAGCGTCGTATCGAGGCGGGTTTCAAACGTACGCAGATTACGGTTATTGATACCCACCAATATCGTCTCCAGCGGTAGCGCGCGCTCGAGCTCTTCAAGATCATGTACTTCAACCAGCACATCCATGCCGAGCGTGTGCGCCAACTGCGACAGCGCCGACAACTGATCGTCGTCGAGCGCCGCGACAATCAATAGTATGCAATCGGCACCCAGCGCGCGCGCCTCATAGACCTGATACGCATCGACGACGAAATCCTTGCGCAGCACCGGCAGCGCGCAGGCCGCGCGTGCCTCCTGCAAATGCGCATCGGCGCCCTGGAAGAAATCCACGTCGGTCAGCACCGACAGGCAGCTGGCACCATGCTGTTCGTAGCTGCGCGCAATCTCGGCCGGGCGGAAATCCGGGCGCAACAGCCCTTTGCTCGGGCTCGCGCGTTTAATTTCCGCGATGACCGCCGGCTGGCCGGCGTCGATGCGACCACGGATCGCTTCGACAAAGCCGCGCGTGGCGGACGCCGTATCGAGCCGACGCATGAGTTCGTCGAGCGGGCAGCGCGTGCGGCGTTCGGCAAGCTCTTCGTGTTTGCGTGCCAGGATGCGCTGCAGGATATCGGGTGTTGCGTTCATGCTTCGCTCTTGGCGCCCTGCAGCTGCTGCGAGACATCCGCCAGGGCGCGCATTTTTTTCCAGGCCGCACCGCTGGCGATAACGGCCAGCGCCGCTTTTACGCCGGCGTCGAGACTCGATGCAATACCGGCGGCGTAAATCGCGGCGCCGGCATTCAACGCCACGATGTCGCGCGCCGGGCCCGGTTTGTCGGTCAACGCGGACTCGATCATGGCCAGACTTTCAGCCGCGCTCGTGACCGCGAGCGTCTTGATATCGGCGCGCTTCATTCCAAATTGTTCCGGCATCACCGTGTAGGTGCGGATCTTGCTATCGTGCAGCTCCGCCACGCGCGTTGGCGCGCCGATGGAAATCTCATCCAACCCGTCTTCGGCATGAACCACAAGTACGTGCTCGGCGCCCAGGCGCTGCAACACTTGCGCCACTAACTCGACCCACTGCGCGGCAAACACACCGACTACCTGGTTCGGTGCACTGGCGGGATTCGTGAGGGGTCCGAGCAGATTGAAAATCGTGCGCACGCCCATTTCGCGGCGCGGCCCGATGGCGTGCTTCATTGCTGCATGATGCTTGGGCGCAAACATGAAACCGACGCCGACTTCGTTGATGCACGCCGCCACCTGCTCGGGCGTGAGTTCGAGACTGACACCGGCGGCTTCCAGTACGTCGGCGCTGCCGCACTTGCTCGATACCGAACGATTGCCGTGCTTGGCCACTTTGCCACCGGCTGCGGCCACCACGAACGCCGCCGCCGTCGAGACATTGAACGTATGCGCGCCGTCGCCGCCGGTGCCGCAGGTATCGACCAGATGCGGTCCGGACACGCCCACGTGCGTGGCCAGTTCACGCATGACCTCGGCCGCAGCGGCGATCTCCTCGACCGTCTCGCCTTTCATGCGCAGGCCGATCAGGAAGCCGCCGATCTGCGCTGGGGTCGCCTGACCGGTCATGATCAGACGCATCACCGCGCGCATCTGCTCGGCGGTCAGGTCGCGCCGCTCGGTGGTGGCGCGAATGGCGGAGGTCATGTCCATGGCTTGTGGTCCGAAGAAAAGTGGCAGGGATTGTGTCGTCGTGGGCACCGACGGTCAAGGCGACGCGCGCGTGCTCCACCAAACGACGAGCGCCAGAAGCGTCAGCGTCAACATGCCGAACGCAAACCAGGCGATGTGCCCCACCAGCGCCGGCACAAACAACCCGGCCACCACGGCGCAAAATGCGGTCTGCGTAAAGCTCTGAATGGCAGAGGCGAGCCCGCGGTTGCGCGGCAACAACTCAAACGCGAGCAGGCTCAGATTCGGCATCGCCAGCGCCATGCCGCTGGCATAGATCGATACCGGCGTAATAACGGCGATCGCCGACGGTGGAACCAAAACACTGAGTGCAATATTCACCAGTGCCGCCGCCAGCATGACGCTGAAACCGACGGCCACTGCCTGTCCGTGCGTGTACTGCCCGGCCATGCGGCCGGACACCACGGCGCCCGCCATCAGGCCAAGCACGATCGGCACGAACATGCGCCCGAAATCCTGCGCGCCATAACCCAGATCGCGATACAGGATCGTCGGCGAGCCGGCGATATAAAGAAAAAGTCCGCCGAACACGAGCGCGATGGTGACAATCATGGTCATGAAACGCCGCTCGGACAGCGCGCGCCAGTACGCCAGCGCAATCGCGCGCGGATGGCCGGGATGGCGATCGGCCACCGGCAACGTCTCGCGCAACAACAGCGCGACCAGACACCACACCACGGCACCGAGCGCGGCCATGAACCAGAACACCGAGCGCCAGCCGAAGGCGTCGTGCAGCCAGCCACCGATGATGGGCGCGATCGCCGGCGCCACCGCGAACATCAGCATCATGCGCGACATCACCCGCTGTGCGGCGGCACCGGAAAAACTGTCGCGAATAATTGCGCGGCTCACCACCAGCCCGCCGCTCGCCGACAGCCCCTGCCCGATGCGCAACATGAGCAACGCATGCGCGTTCGGCGCCAACGCGCAGCCGATGGAGGTGACGACATAGATCGCCGCTGACACCAGCACCACGTTGCGCCGTCCGAAGGTATCGGACAGCGGACCGTACACCAGCGTCATGGCGGCAAACGCGATCAGATAAAAACTCAGGGTCTGCTGCAGATAAAACTGCGAGGCATTGAACTCGTGCGCGATGTCCGGCAGCGACGGCAGATAGGTGTCGATGCTAAACGGCGCGATGATCGTCAGCGCCACGACCACCATCGTCAAACGCCGCGCCAGAACCCGATGCATGCCGCCGGCAGATACTGAATCAGTCATGCGCCCATCCCTGATCGCGCTTCACGCGGCACGCTTGTGCTGGCGCAGGAAGTTCGCCAGCAGCTCGTGGCCATGTTGCGTGAGGATGGATTCGGGATGAAACTGCACGCCCTCGATCGGCAACGTCTTATGGCGCACGCCCATGATCTCGCCGTCCGCGGTCCAGGCCGTAATCTCCAGACACTCCGGCAGACTCTCGCGTTCGATCACGAGCGAGTGATAGCGCGTGGCCTCGAACGGATCGGGCAACTTTTCGAACACGCCCTTGCTCGCGTGGTTCACCATCGACGTCTTGCCGTGCATCAATTGCTTGGCGCGGATGATCTTGCCGCCGAAGGCGGCGCCAATGCTTTGATGCCCCAGACACACACCGAGGATGGGAAACTTTCCCCCGAGCACCTTGATGGCCTCAATGGAAATCCCCGCTTCATACGGCGTGCAGGGGCCGGGTGAAATGACGATGTGCGCCGGCTGCAGGCGTTCCACCTCGGCGACCGTGATCTGGTCGTTGCGGTGCACCTGCACGTCCTCGCCCAGCTCACCGAGGTACTGCACCAGGTTGTAGGTAAAGGAATCGTAGTTATCGATCATCAGGAGCATAAATCACCTCAAGATTGTGTCTGCCGTCCATGGCGTCGCAGCTGCAACGTCGATATGCCCCGGCCCGCACATCCGTACGCCGGCCCGCACATCCGTACGGGAGCGTTCGCCAGCGCGAATGCACGTTAAGTGCATTCGCGATTACCCCGGCTCACCCCGCGCGCCGTCGAGGCCGGACGATGCCAGCTCCACCGCGCGAAAGATCGCGCGCGCCTTGTTCATGGTCTCTTCCCATTCGAGGCGCGGCACGGAATCGGCAACGATGCCGGCACCGGCCTGAATGTAGAGCGTTCCGTTCTTGATGACCGCGGTGCGAATCGCAATCGCGGTATCCATGTTGCCGGACCACGACAGGTATCCCACGGCACCGGCATAAATGCCGCGGCGCGTCGGTTCGAGTTCATTGATGATTTCCATCGCGCGCACCTTGGCCGCACCGCTCACCGTGCCGGCGGGAAACGCGGCGCGCAGTACATCGATGGCATCCAGCCCGTCGCGCAGCTTGCCGACCACGTTGGAGACGATGTGCATCACGTGCGAATAACGCTCGACCACCATCTTGTCGGTCACGCGCACGCTGCCGGTTTTGGCAACGCGGCCGGCGTCGTTGCGTCCGAGATCGACCAGCATGATGTGCTCGGCGCGTTCCTTCGGATCGGCGAGCAGCTCATCGTGCAGCGCCTGGTCCTCGGCGCGGTCCTTGCCACGTCGGCGCGTGCCGGCGATCGGACGCACCGTGACTTCGCCGTCTTCGAGCCGCACCAGAATCTCCGGTGACGAACCGACGATCTGAAACTCGCCGAGATCGACGTAGTACATGTACGGCGAGGGATTGAGCGTGCGCAGCGCGCGATACAGATCGAGCGGCGGCGCCTTGAACGGAATCGACAGCCGCTGCGACAACACCACCTGCATGATGTCGCCGGCGCGAATGTATTCGCGCGCCTTCTCCACCGCGGCTTCAAAACCGGTTTGCGTGAACCCGGAGACGAAATCCGCTTCCTTCACGCGCACGCCGCCGACGGCGTGGCCCCGCGGCGACATGTCGCCCAATCCAGCCACCAGTTCATCCAGCCGGTGCTGGCCCTTGTCGTAGGCGTTTTCGATTTCCGGATTGACGTGCACCACCACGTACAGCTTACCCGCAAGATTATCGAACACGATGACCTCGTCCGAAACCATGAGCAGGATATCCGGTGCGCCAATGGCGTCGGGCTTCTGCATGTCACCCAGGCGCGGTTCGATGTAGCGGATGGTCTCGTAACCGAAGTAACCGACGAGACCGCCGGTAAAGCGCGGCAGCCGCCCCTGCTCATACAGGCCTTGCGGCACGCTGTAGCGTTCCTTGAAACGGCGCACGTAATCGAGCGGGTCGGTGACGGTTTCGCGCTCAGTGACGTTGCCGTCTTTGGTCACGGCAACGTCGTGACCGGTAATGGTCAGCACCGTGCGCGCCGGCAGGCCGATGATGGAGTACCGGCCCCACTTTTCGCCGCCCTGGACCGATTCGAACAGATAGGAACACGGCCCGCGCGCGAGCTTGAGGTAGGTACTTAACGGGGTATCGAGATCGGCAAGCACTTCCCGCATCAGGGGGATGCGGTTGAAGCCTTGCGATTGGTATTTATTGAATTCGGTCTTCGAGATCGACATGACTCACCATGAGTAGGCTGTACGAATTACGGGCAAACGCAAACGTGGGAGGCCAGGGGCCGCCACCACCGTTTGCTTCGCCAAGTCCGTACGCCGTTGCTCATGGATGTCATGCCGGAATGAAGTTCAGATATTGCGGTAGTTCCGCCAACGAATCAACTACCCGATCGGGCCGCAACTCACGCACGTCGCGCCCATGGTTATAACCATAGCTCACGCAGATCACCGGCATTCCCGCCGCACGTGCCGCGCCGACGTCGTTGGCCGAGTCGCCGACCAACGTCGCCTGCGACACCTCAATACCAAAATACTCGCAGGCGTGATGCAACGGCGCGGGGTCGGGTTTGCGCACCGGCGTGGTATCGCCTGAGACCACGAAGCGAAAGTATTTCGCCAAGTGCAATTGCTCCAACAGTGGCAGCGTGAACTGCGCGGGCTTGTTGGTGACGCAGCCAAGCGCAAAACCACGTGCCCTCAGGGTTTCAAGCGCCTCGATCGTTCCCGGGTAAGGACGCGTCAGCACCGACAGGTTAGCCGCGTAGTGCTTCTTGAACAGCGCGAGCGCATGCTCGAACAATTCGTTATCCGGTTCGCCTTCCATCTGGCCGGTGAGCGCACGCTTGATCAAACGCGCCATACCGTTACCGACCCACGTCATCACCCGCTCCAACGATTCCTGCGCGCGCCCGAGCTCACTGAGCGTGCAGTTCACCGCCGCGGCCAGATCCGGTGCGCTGTGCACCAGCGTGCCATCGAGGTCGAACAGCACCGCCTTTACCTGCAATGGAAGCGACTTCGACACTGCGGCCACCTGATTCACTCAGGCTGCGCGCTTGTTCAGCAACATTTCGCTCGCCGCCAGTAACACGCAGACCGCCACGCCTTCCGCGGCCGGCGCGACTTCGGCCAGTTCGGGAAAGCTTGGTGCAATGCGAATGGTGCGATCTTGCGGATCTTTACCATACGGATGCGTCGCACCGGCGGGCGTCAGCTCGACGCCGGCTTCCTTGGCGAGCTTCACCACTTGCTTGGCGCAACCTTCCGGCACATCGAGGCTGATGAAGTAACCCCCTTTGGGCACGGTCCACGTCGCCACACCACTGTTGCCGAGAATCTCGTTAAACACGTCCAGCACCTTATTGAACTTGGGCGCCAGGATTTCGCGGTGACCGTCCATGAGTTTATTCAGGCCGGCCCGATCGCGCAGGAAGCGAACGTGACGCAGCTGATTAACCTTGTCGCCGCCGATAGTGCGCTTCTCGATGCGCTTCAGATACCAGGCGATGTTGTCTTTCGACGACGCGAATAGCGCAATGCCGGCACCCGCGAGCGTGACTTTCGAGGTCGAGCCGTACACGAACGGCCGGTTCGCGTGGCCGTGCTGCGCGCAGGCGTCAACAATGTTGGCGATCTCAATCCGCTCGGCGGTGACGTGGTGCACCGCATAGGCGTTGTCCCACATCAGCCGGAAATCGGGCGCCGCAGTCTTCATCCTGGCCAACCGCTCCACCGTCTCGGCGGAATACACGGTGCCGGTCGGGTTGCTGTACTTCGGCACACACCACATGCCCTTGATGCCAGCATCGCTGGCCACCAGCTTTTCGACCACGTCCATGTCCGGGCCGGCGTCGGTCATCGGCACCGTGATCATCTCGATGCCGAATTCCTCGCAGATGGCGAAATGGCGGTCGTAGCCCGGCACCGGGCACAGGAACGCGATGCGCTTTTCTTTGGACCACGGCATCGGGCTGTCGCACACGCCTTTCATGAGCGCGAACAGGAGGCTGTCGTGCATGAACGCGAGGCTGGAGTTGTTGCCGAGGATGACGCGCTCGGCCGTCACACCGAACACCGGTGCCAGCAATGCGCGCAGTTCCATCAGCCCCTGAAGTCCACCGTAGTTGCGGCAATCGGTCTTGTCGGCGGCGGTGTAGTCGCTGGTGCCGGGCAACGCCAACAGCCCGTTGGAAAGGTCGAGCTGTTTCGACGACGGCTTGCCACGCGTCAGGTTCAGCGTCATGCCGCGCTGCTTGAACGCATCGTAACGGTCGCGAATCTGCTGGTGGAAGGACTTCAGGTCGTGCTCGCTCAATTGAGCCAGATGGGTCATGGCAAATGCTCTTAGAAATAGAAATAAAACTGGTTAGTTTAGGAAACGCTTTTTTTAACTCTTTGCGAGTTCGGCGCGCAGCGACTTGATCACCGAGTCGTAGCGATGCGGATCGCCGCTCTTGGCGGCGCCGAAAATAGCCGAGCCGGCGACAAACGTATCGGCACCGGCGTCGGCGATGGCGCGAATGTTATCCACCTTCACGCCACCGTCAATCTCCAGCCGGATCTTGCCGCCGGAGCCGTCGATCCCCTTGTCGATCAGGCGGCGCGCCTCGCGTAATTTCGTCAGCGTCGAGGGGATGAAGCTCTGGCCGCCGAAGCCCGGGTTCACCGACATCAGCAGCACCATATCGACTTTGTCGAGCACGTGCGTCAAATGATCGAGCGGCGTCGCCGGGTTGAAAACCAGGCCCGCCTTGCAGCCGCTGTCGCGGATCAGCTGCAATGTGCGATCGATGTGCTCGCTCGCCTCGGGATGAAATGTGATCCAGCTCGCCCCGGCCTTGGCAAAGTCGGCGACCAGACGATCCACCGGTTTCACCATGAGATGCACATCGAGCTCGGCCTTCACGCCGTATTTGCGCAACGCCTCGCACACGAGCGGGCCGACCGTCAGGTTCGGTACATAGTGGTTGTCCATCACATCCACGTGCACCATGTCCGCACCGGCCGCGAGCACATGACTGACCTCTTCGCCGAGGCGGGCAAAGTCGGCCGACAGAATCGACGGGGCAATTCGAAAGTCGCGCATGAGCTTCCTTAAAAGAAGTGCAGGATGATCGCTACGCGCATTCATGCGCGCTCGCGATATGGCTACGCCCCTGGAGGGCACAATTTACCGGAACTGCGCAGGCTTTTCAGCCCACGGCTGGCGAAAGGCAGCGCTCGCCTTTCATGGCAGTTCCAGAGGCTCTAATCCTGCGTCCTTTTATGGCGGCGGGACAAGACGGCTATTTTTGCTGGCGCGTGAGTAACCAACGACTCAAATCGCGGATACCCCGGCCGACGACCCGCGCGCCGCGCTCCAGCGGCGTCTTGCGGTCACGGGCGAGCACGGCCTGCTCGTCCGTCGTCAGCAATTCCGGCGCGTGCGATTTCTTCAGGCGCGCGACGGCACCGCGATCCGCGGCGCAGAACTTGGCGAACATCCAGCGCGTGAGCGGATTCCACCAATACCCCTGGCGAAAATTGGCGACGAAGTCGACCACGTATGGCGTCTGGCCGGGACCGAGCAGAATATTCCCGCGGCTGCGCAGATCGCAATGCGCGACCCCGCGGCGGTGCATGGCCTCTATCACGCCATACAGACGCTCGAAGAACTCAGGCGAAAACGCGCCGCGCGGGAGATCGCGT
>Ga0209515_10010615_pt1 | contig 10214 bp, 6 predicted proteins | sample Subgroupgradi54m_FD_187454 | JGI IMG/M metagenome (GOLD analysis project Ga0209515, IMG submission 187454) | Subsurface groundwater microbial communities from S. Glens Falls, New York, USA - GMW60B uncontaminated upgradient, 5.4 m (SPAdes)... ...
GACTCACGCGTATATAAGAAAGGCCCTTAGTCTGAATCATTTCCTGAAGACCCTGGGTGTGAAAACCGCCGGTAACCAGAATGGCACGGGTTTGATTCTCGCGCTTCATGGTCTCAAAAGTTTTTTCTATGAAATGATGTTCGCGCTCCTCGGCGAGACGGTAGAAATTGAGAGCATCCTGGAAAAGAGAGTCAATAGTCAAGGGTCCAGGGTCCAGGGTCAAGGACCCAGGGTCAGGAGTCAAGGTTTCGACAGTCGACTGGGCCCCGGGCCTGCTCGGGGGGGCCTCAGTCGCAGTACTCGCCCGGGGTTTCAGGCCCCGGGCGAGTGGTGGCGGAACGAAGTGGAGCCGTCCCTTGACTTTATTGATCAGTATCTTGGACTTTGGATTTTGAACGGGTGACGGGTGACGGGGGACTTGCGACTTGTGACCAGTGACTTGTAACTTTTTGATTTCCGAGATACGGGCGACGACATTCGTCGGACTCAATTCTTCTTTTCTCTTGAGAAGTGTTTCGTATTCTGCACGAGACAATTCCAGTTTGAAGAGTTGGTCAAGAAGAACAGCATCTTTGATCACTTGAAGAAGGGTGCGCTCCCCTTCAGTCTGGGCGAGCTTCTCAAATATCTTTTCCGTCAGCTCCTCAACCTCTCTAAAAAGTTCTTTGGATTTCACCTCACACTGCAGGACCAGATAACCGGCAAAAAGGGAAAAATTCGGATATTGTTTGAAATCGAGTCCGTAACGGCGGGTCTGTTCAAAAACTTTTTCAAGGGCAAAGCGGGGATTCTTCTCCGGCTTCCCTTTCGCCTTAAGATCCAGACTGGAAAGTTCGCGGAACAGTGAGTCATCTATCTTGCCCTTCAGAAAATCAAGAAGAGCGGTTCTTTCCTCCTGAATTTTCTTAAGATCAAGTTTGGGTTCAATATCCTTGAGTTTGAGTACCCGGACCAGGGCCGGGTAAGCGTCCTGGTTGATGGGGCTCTTGAGATCCAGTGAAAGCTTAGCCTGAGCTTCCTTAGACAAGGTATCCACGAAACGCAGAAGATAAGTCCCTTCCGCGCGTTTTTTCCTCCATTCCCTGACAAAATCGCGCAGGGCATTGGAGAAAAACCGGCTTTCAAGAATACTGATCGAAGATTCAAGCTCGGTGAGAAATTCTCCCCAAACTTTTTTCGATTTGAGAATCTTGCGAAAAAGAATGATATCCTTGCGGTACAGATCCGTATCTTCGATGCCGTAGGCTTGGATGTTTGACGCAGGATTCCTGCCTGCTGGCGAGGCGGGCAGGGTCCAGGATCCAAGTAACGGCTTTGAATCTTTCTTTTTGCTTGGATCTTGAATCTTCGATTGTGCCAGCAGAAACATTTCCGCACCGGTAAACTCTCCGTGGCGCAGGAGAGTATCCGCCACCTTTAAATTCAAGCTGTGATCTTCAAAGAATTGAAAGAGACCCGGATCTAATCTCTCATTGGCGCCTTCCAAAAGCAGAAGTTTGAAACCGTAGTTCTCCACCAGGTGTTGGATCATCGCCTGGATATTTTTCTGGGCCTCATAGTTGGCGTGGGCATCCTCAATGTGCAAAATCAGGCTCTCGCTCTGAGGTGCGTCAAAAATCGATTGTATCTCTCCCCATTCTTGAGGGATTTCGATGCTGTGGGTAAGCTTGGAAAATTCTTTGGCCGGGGCATTGAAAACTGCGGAAAGCTCAGGTTGTGACAGACCGGTGCTCTGGAGCAAAAAGACAAATAAAACCAGAGAAGCAAAAATCCTCTGAATTGAGTTGAATTTTGTGGAGTGAAAGTTGTTCATATGGTACTTATTTTCATTATTTTAATATGTAGTGAATAATAACACTTAAGATAATAAATTACAAACGAAAATAAATAAAATTATACATTATCAATTTATATCAATCTTATTCAAAAAATGGCGGAAAATAATTAGTCTTTGCAGTAATATTGGTGGAACAAAGAAATAAGGGGTCACACCTATTTTAAATAAAAAACTTTGCTTGCCTCTCAGCCATCGAGCCCTTATTATAAGTTCGATACTAGCCTACCTTTCAGAGTTATTTTTTCTTCGGCTCACCACGGAATTATGCCTCGAACACTTCGTCATGTTTTTCCTGGAATCCCTCACCATGCAATTCAAAGAGGCAATAATCGCCAGCCTGTTTTCCTTGATTTGCAAGACAGGCTTTATTTTCTCGATCTTCTAAAAGATCAAGGGAAGCAATACCAGACTCGCCTTGGCGCTTATTGCTTGATGACTAATCACATCCACCTAATGATTTACCCTGAAAGCCGAGACGGACTCATAAATTTCATGAAGATGGTAGCCCAACTTTACAGCCAAAGAGTGAATCGAAAGTACAAGCGCACTGGCAAACTTTGGGAGAACCGTTACAAAATCCATATTGTGGATCCCGGTTGTGCATGGGTTTTAGCACGATATATCGAACTTAATCCAGTGCGAGCTGATATGGTTTCTCAACCTCAGGATTACCAATACTCCAGCGCAAGGGCTCACTGGTTTGGAATTCAGGATAAAGTCTTGACAGAAGACATTCTCTTCGGAGATAGGGCTGGTTACAAGCAATACCTTACGTCGGGGGAAGCTTTTTCATCAAAACATCTTCAGGAAATAAGAACAGCCACACAGCAGCAAAAAGTCTATGGCGCTCCATCGTTTAAAAAAACAATCGAGCAAAGATTTGGCGTGGATATGACCGTGCGCCGCCGTGGGCGGCCAGGGAATTTAAAATAGGTGTGACCCCTTATGCCCAGGAGCTTCGGTAAGCGCCGATAGATTCGGCGTACTGCACAAAATCTCTATAAAAAGGAATGCTGGAAAGCGTGCTGCTGTCGCCAATCACAACCAGTTTGCGTTTGGCGCGTGTCATCGCCACATTCATTCTCCTGGTATCGGCCAGAAAACCCATTTCGCCTTCCAGATTGGAGCGGACCAGAGATAAAATCACCACTTCTTTTTCCCTGCCCTGAAAACCATCGACGCTGTCGACTTCAATCAAAGGGTTGGGAACTTTGGCCGTAAGAAGCCGCACCTGAGCGCTGTAAGGACTGATCACGGCAATTTCTTGAGCGGGAACTCCCAATTTCAGAAGTTTCCGAAGTTCCTCAAGAACGAGCCCAGCCTCTTCAGCATTGTATCGTGACTGGCTTCCCGGCTCGAGCGCTTCTTCAAAACCGCGGCCGGCCGTGTCGAGAAAAAGAAACACTTCTTCGGTTTCTTTCGCCTTTCGAATACGCGGCAAGTCGGCCAAAGTGTGATTCTTGACGGAAGCATCGGCAACCAAAGCTCCTCCATAAAACTGGCGGGAGGAAAAGTTCATGATTTTTTCATGCATGCGATATTGAATATTAAGAAGGGTTTTAAATTCTTTTCCCAGCAGGCGGTGCAATCTTTCAAAAAGCGTGACGCCGAGACCCTTCTTCTCCGCTTCGGCGGAACGCACCGTGGGCGGCAGTTGAAAATGATCGCCCGCAAGCACAATTTTGCGGGCGCGCAGAATGGGAATCCAGGCACTCGGCTCCGTCGCCTGGCTGGCTTCATCCATCACCAGCAGATCGAAGTTCCTCTTTTGAAATATCGAATCGGCTGAGCTGGCATGGGTCCCGACCATCACCGGAGCCTCGAGCAACACCTGGTTAAAGAGGTCCGACTCGAGCTTTCTAATTTCCTTTTTTAAATGCCTGAGTTCGTCTTGAATTTCACGCCGTTCTTCACGTCTCAGCCCTCTCCGCTCCGAGCGGCGGTCCTGTCTGAGACGAAGCCTCTCTATTTGAAATTCAAGTTCATTGATCATCTTCATATGGGGGTGACTGGCCAGCTTAAAATCCAGCGTGTGTTGTCTGAGAGATAAAAGAGTCCGAGCGGGATGTCCAAGTCTGAGGGCCGGAAGCCCCGCTTCCACCAGACACTGAAGCAAATGATCACAAGCCGTGTTGCTGGGAGCGGTGGCAAAAACGAATTGGCGTTTCGCCACGGCATGGCGAATGATTTCGATCAGAACCGTTGTCTTGCCTGTTCCCGGCGGACCGTGAACCAAAGAAATATCGGGCGCTTCCAGCACTACGCGAACCGCCTCTTTCTGAGCCGGATTCAAATGGGAATTGAAAAAGACCAGAGACTTGAGATCGACAGGATCATCCTGGGCCGGCTTTTTAAGCCCCAGCAGCACCTCTCTCAAATAGGCAAGACGGGAATGGCCGACTTCGGAAATTTCACTCAAAGCCTGATAAATCTTTTTGAAAGTTGCCCGATTGCCGGCTTTATTCAGATCATAAAGTCCCTCAGAACTCACCCACTCAGGGAGATCACGATCAAAAGCGACGGTGAGGGTCTCTTTATCCTTTTCATAAACCGTCCCGAAAGGAAGATTCTGCTGGCCAGAAAATTCACCCGATAGAGTGACCACATCCCCGATATCAAGCGAGAACAAAGGCAGAGGTTTATGATGGCCGTATCTGAAAGTAAGCAGACGGTGGCCGGCGGGACTGTAATGGGAATCGGCAATGGCAAGTCTTAAGAGGGCGCGGCCTGCAAGCTCACGTTCCTCGGGAGTGCGTTTGAGAAATTCCTCACGAAATTGAGAAATTTCTTCCGCTTCCTCAAGCTCCACAAGCTTCTTCAACCGATCGAAATGTGCGTGAACTAAGTCAACAGTCACAAGTTATCCGTCACAATTTAAAGTCACAAGTAACGTGTGACTTTATTTCTTTGGAAGGACGATGTCTCCATCCTTTTCGGGATGCAGGAGGCGATCCATGTTATACATCATCCCTTCGCGGGAATAGGCGGCAATATCCATGATCTGAGTGTCCATACGAATGGCATCTTCGGGACAGGCCTCCACGCAAAAACCGCAGTAAACGCATTTGCCGAGATCAATGTCAAAACTCTTGGGGCGTTTCTCAATATTAGGATTGGGATCCTCTTCGGCCACAATGTAGATGCATCGGGCCGGACACACCGTCTCGCACATCATGCAGGCCACACAGCGGGGACTGCCGTCCTCCCGCTGAGTAAGCCGATGGCGCGTCCGATAGCGATGGGGATAGCGTCTTTTGATCTCAGGATACATGATCGTGACGGCAGCGACGATATGGCGGAGAAGCCCCAAGCGATGCAACCCATGAAGCGTGAGATTCCGGAAGAAATGCCAGGAGGTGATGAAAACACCCTGGATGATTTGGGGAAGGTATAGTTTCTCCCACCATTTCAAGTCGGGCTGTTTAATAATCTTCGTTTTGATAGTCATGAAATATTGAACCTTTCACATATCAGGACAGGGATAACATTTTTCACTTTGTAGGGGCGGCATTCATGACGCCCCTATGTCCTGCAAATAAAAGGGGTCACACCTATTTACTCTCCTGAAGCTTGTAAATAGGTGTGACCCCTTTTCCCTTTCGCGGCATGATCAGCCCTCTGTTCTTAAAAATAATATCACAATCGCCGTCACGAGAATATTCCCGACCGACAACGGAAACATATATTTCCAACCCAGGCGCATCAGCTGGTCATAGCGAAAGCGCGGCAGGGTCCAGCGCAGGGTCATGAAAAGCCAAGCGAAAAATATTACCTTCAAAATGAAGGATAGAATTTGAAGAAGCGCAAAGCCAAGCGAGTAAACTTGGGGCGGATGCACAAAAGGAACCTGCCACCCTCCGAAAAAAAGAGTCGTGGTGAGACAGGCAATCAAAATGGTCTCGATAAAATCCGCAAACATGAACATTCCAAATTTCATCCCGCTGTACTCCACAAAATAACCGATGATTTCCGACTCGCCTTCCGGAAGATCAAAAGGAATGCGTTTGGATTCGGCAATGCCGGCCGTCACAAAAATAAAAAAAGCGAGCGGCTGCGTGATAAAACCCCAAGCCGGAAACGGGCCGATGTGAAATTCTCCTTGACGCCTTACTATTTCCTGAAGATCCACCGTTCCGTAAACCATGATCAGACCAATCAGAGAAACCCCCATCGCAATTTCATAAGAGAGCATTTGGGAAGCGGCCCGCAGTCCGCCTAGAAAAGCGTAATTGCTGTTCGAAGAAAAACCGGCCAGCACCACTCCGTAAACTCCCATCGACATCATGGCCAGGGTATAAAGAAGGCCCACGTTGATGTTGGCAACCTGAAGACTGATTTCCCGGCCTCCGATATAAATCACACTACCGAAGGGAATGGCGGCAAAAGCAACGAAGGCAAAAAGAACGGAAAGAAACGGCGCCAGGGCATGAAGCGTTTTATCCGCGCCCTCTGGAACAAAATCTTCCTTGGTAAACATTTTGATGGCATCCGCAAGCGGATGAAACAGGCCAAAGAGCGTGAGACCAAAAATACTCGCGCGATTGGCTCCGATTCTATCCTGAATGATAGCGCTCTGTTTTCTCTCAATCCAGGTGTGAAGCGCAGCGAAATTGAGAACGGAAAACAAAACGATAAAAGCCAGGAGACTTTTTATGAGCAATTCAGACATAGGCGCACCATGATAAATTTAAAATTAAGAATGCTGAACTGAAACACTGTACTGGCCTGGAACACACGGATCATTTTCCTTTTTGTAGGGGCGGCATTCATGACGCCCCTATGTCCTGTGATTATGCCGATCATCCATCAAGGGCGCGATCAATCGCGCCCCTACCACTACCAGAAAACCCATTCTTGTGCGGCATGATTGGCATTTTGCATTTATGCAAGAACAGCCCCTTTTTTGCCAAGTTTTCCATAAGTCAGTCCCTGAAAGGCCGGAACCTTCGCGGCAATTTCATCAAAAATTTCCTTGGCTTCTTTGAAAGAAAATGTCAGGCCCAAACGGGAGGCGAGATCAAGCAGAATCTCCCCATCCGCACGCGACTCGCTTATCGGTTCAAGAGCCTTAAAAATTCTTTGAACGCGGCGCTGAAAATTAGTAAAAGTTCCCTCCTTTTCCGCATAGGTCGCAGACGGCAGAATCCTGTGAGCCCATTCGGTGGTCTTATTCCAATTGGATCCTTGAAAAACCACCAGTTGAGACTGCAAAAAAAGTTTCTCGGCCGTCTCCGGCTTCAAAAGTTCAAGAAGATCCTGGCCAAAAAGATAAAAAGCCCCGATTTCACCCCGAAAAGCTTTTTCCACAACCTCTTCAATCTGCCGCGGCTTTACATTGAAGCCCAGCTCAAAAGCCCCGCGGGTGTTGGGGTTTTTGTCCGCTTTGATGAGAAAATCATCGCAGTATCCCTCGCGGTGCGGGGAAACAAGATAAACGGGCAGTTGGAGACTTTCGGAAAAAATCTTCTTGGCTAGATAAAGCTCCTCGTTGGTAAGTTGTGGAGACACAAGAACCGCCCATTTTTCTTTCGGAATTTCCTTCAGCTTGGAAGCTACCGAATCAAGCACAGACTCCCAAGAAACGGCATCCGATTTCAAACCCGGGGCCAGACGGCCGTTCTCTTTCTCAAGAGGTTTAGTGATTCTATCCTGGTCAATGAATGGGTAACCATAACGGCCCTCGTCACACATCCACCACCGGTTGACCTCTGAGTTTTCACGCGGTTTCAGGCGCATGACACGATCTCCGCCTGCAATGTGGGGGCGATCAAGCTGATAATCAATCTCAATATTACAGCCCATGCTGCATCCGGGGCAGATGGACGGACTTGATTTGAGATACCAGACCCGGCACTTGAAACGGAAATCTTTGTCGGTTAAAGCCCCCACCGGACAGATGTCGACAACGTTTCCAGAATACTTATTGCTGAGTTCCCGGCCCGGATAAATGCCAATTTCGGAATGATCACCGCGGTTAAAAATCCCAAGTTCGCTTGTTTTTGAGACTTCATCGGTGAATCGTACACAGCGCGAACACAGAATGCATCGTTCAGAATCCAACATCACCGTCGGCCCGATCGAAACCGCTTTTGCCTTCTTGATTTTATTCTCATCGAAACGGCTGTCATAAAGTCCGTATTGCATATAGTAATCCTGCAACCAGCATTCCCCCGCTTGATCGCAGACCGGACAATCCAGCGGATGATTGACGAGCAGATATTCCAAGATGTGCTGCTGTGTTTTTTGCACGACTTCACTCTCCGTATGCACCACCATTCCTTCGGAGGCCTGGATATGGCAGGAGATCTGAAGCTTGGGGAATTTTTCGATTTCTACCAGGCACATGCGGCAGTTACCGGCGATGGAAAGGCCCGGATGATAACAGTAATGGGGGATTTCGATTCCAAGCTGCTCGGCAGCCTGAAGGATCGTGGTCCCCTTCTCGACTGCGATTTCTTTTCCGTCAATGGTTAAAGTCGGCATGGGTTGCTTCGGTTGTCATTCTGAGCACCCGAAGGGTGCGAAGAATCTAGGCTAGCGTTTTTGAAATAACTCAAGTTTAAATTTTTCCATTCCGGATTCGCTGAATTAATTAAAGCCAATTTCTTTATTCTCAACCAACCCTTGATTTGCTTCTCGCGCGCTATCGCAGTATATACATCGCTTGTCTCTTCAAAATAGACAAGTCGAGTCATGTTGTATTTCTTGGTAAATCCCTCTACCAGCTTATTACGGTGCTCAAAAACTCGCCTTTCAAGATTATTTGTTACGCCCACATAAAGCGTTTTCGAACGATTCGTCATCATGTAAACGTAATAATTGTTCACGATTTGACCTTAGATTCTTCGTCGGCCTTCGGCCTCCTCAGAATGACATCCTATCTCTATTCGCTTTCATTTTGGATTTTTCCGCCAAAATGATTGGCGGATCCGCCCTGAATTGTGGCGGAGACTTTTTCCTTTTGACTTTTAACTTTTTATATCGCATTGCTTGTGTTCGATATGATATTCGAATTCGGAGCGGAATTTTTTAACATAACTTGTAACGGGCATGGCGGCGGCATCTCCAAAAGCGCAGATGGTGTTACCTCCCATGAAAGCGGCGATGTCCAGAAGATTGTCAAGATCAGCCGTTCTTCCCTTGCCTTCAAGAACGCGCCTCACAATTTTGTGCGCCCATCCCGTCCCTTCACGGCAGGGAGAACACTGCCCACAAGATTCATGGGCGAAAAACTTGGAAGCGTAGAAAAGGGCTTTAACGATACAGGCTGAATCATCCAAAACTATCACGCCGGCCGAGCCAAGCATGGTGCCAACCGTTTTCAAGGAATCAAAATCCATTTTCACATCGATTTCATCTGCCTTCAAAATATTGGCGGAGATTCCGCCGGGAATAACTGCTTTCAAATTCCGGCCCTCCGCCATCCCTCCGGCATATTTGAAAATCATATTCCGGAGACTGGTCCCCATAGGAAGTTCATAAAGACCCGGCCGCTGGACATGTCCGCTCACACAGTAGAGTTTCATGCCGCCTGCTTTGCCGCTTCCCAGCCCTGCAAACCAATCAGGCCCCTTTTCAAAAATAAAAGGGAGATAAGCCAGGGTTTCCACATTATTAATCACTGTGGGGCAGCCAAACAAGCCGGCCACGGCAGGAAAGGGCGGCCGGAGGCGCGGGAAACCTTTTTTTCCCTCAAGAGATTCGAGAAGCGCGCTTTCTTCTCCGCAGATATAAGCTCCTGCGCCTTGATGAACGACGACCTCAAGGTCAAAACCGGATCCCAGAATATTCTTCCCGAGATAGCCTTGCGCATAAGCTTCCTCAACTGCCGATTGCAATCTCTCGTAAGGAAATTGGTATTCCTTCCTGATATAAATGTAGGCTTTATGAATCCCGACGGCGTAACTAGCAAGAAGCATTCCCTCCAGCAAAAGATGCGGACTATGCACCATAATATATTTGTCCTTAAAAGTGCCCGGTTCTCCTTCATCAGCGTTCACCACAAGATACTTGGGCTTATTGGTTTCTTTGGGAACAAAACTCCATTTCATCCCCACGGGAAATCCTGCACCGCCCAAGCCGCGCAGATTCGATTTTTTGACAGTTTCAATAAGATCATCCGGCTGGTCTTTCCCCAAGATTTTCCCGGCTGTCTGATAACCTCCATGCGCCTTATACACCTTGAGTCGGTGGGAATCCCGAATAGAGAAAAATCGGGTGATCAACGGTTCACCTGCGGCAACTTTAATCTTGGGAATTTCCGCACACCAGTCTTGTGCTTCCGTTGCAGTTTGATTAAAAATATGATCCAGTTTTTCTTCTGTAAGATGTCCGGCGTAGGCATCATTGATACGCGCTGCCGGCGCAAACTCACAGG
>Ga0209515_10010616_pt1 | contig 10213 bp, 3 predicted proteins | sample Subgroupgradi54m_FD_187454 | JGI IMG/M metagenome (GOLD analysis project Ga0209515, IMG submission 187454) | Subsurface groundwater microbial communities from S. Glens Falls, New York, USA - GMW60B uncontaminated upgradient, 5.4 m (SPAdes)... ...
TTCCACCATCGGTTGGCCCGTCATCTTCATGGAGAGCAGGCTGGCCGCGGAATTGAAGACCAGGATGTTGAAGTCCAGATCCATGGACCAGATGGCGTCCGTGGTATTCTCGATCAGACCGTGCAGGTTGGCCTGGTCGCGCCGTATGCGCGCTTCGGCCGCGCGCAGGGCCGCGGTTTCCCGGAAGGCGTTGAGGGTGCGCATCACCGTGGGGATGAAGCGCGAGATGTTCGTCTTGAGCACGTAATCGGCGGCGCCGTTCTTAAGGCACTGGATCGCCAGCTCTTCGCCCAGCTCGCCGGAGAGGAAAATGAAAGGGACTGCGGGGCATTCCCTGCGGCACAGGGAAAGGGCCTTGAGCCCGTCCCCGCCGGGGATGTTGTGATCGGAAACTATCAGGTCATGGGGATGATCGTGCAGGGCGGCCTCGAAGGCGGCCCAATCGGGAGCCCGGGTGATGCGGAAATGCATGCCTTGGGACTTGAGCAGCTCTTCCGCCATGTCGGCGAAAAAGGGATCGTCTTCCAGGTGCAGTATGCGCAGTTCTTGCATGATCGCCTGCAAAGTATAGGCACTGGCGCCGCATCGCTACGGGTTGGACTTCTCCGACGCCACGCACAGAATGTAAGCGCGGCCCGGGAGCCTCAAAGGACGAAAAAAGGTAAAGTTTCCGGGGAAATCGGGAGGTTACCCGTAACCTGGAACCGAAGGCCCCGATCCCCGCCCGCTTTGGCGTTTCCGGGCCGTTTCGGTATGATTCAAGGCAGGATTTCCAGCTTGGCGTCGCGGTTCCACAAGCCGCGCAGGGCCGCCGCCGGCAATTCCGCGGATTCGCCGGCATGTCCGCGGCCTTCCCACAACAACCGTCCCTGCCAGGTCCAGACGCGCGCGCGCCCCGATTTGTTCCAGTGCAGGCGGCTCCCCATCAGGGCCACCGGACCCAGAGCGCGATAGCGGCCCGCCAGGCCGGCCGCGATCCGGTTGATCTCCACCTGCGCGACCGCGCAGTTGACCGCGCCCCCGTTGTCCAGGCACAGGGTAACATCCAGGATACCATCCTGGGCCGGCTGGGACAGGGTCAGGGAATCCCCGGCCTGGACGGTGTCGACGATGCTGATCGACAGGTACCACTGGAAATGCAGGGGCGGCGCATTGGGCGCGAGCTTCAGGGCCGCGGCGTTGGTCACCACCGGGCGCACCGCATAGGGCGCATTCCCGTTCCATTTCGCCTTGACCGGCATGGTGAAAATCGGATCGGGAATCGCGTTGCGGATCTTCATGGCCACGTCCTTGGACACGGTATTGGATCCGTATGTCGCCGTGAAGCGGTATACGATCACGGTATCCGCCTTGATGCGAGGAGCCGTGACGGTCAGGTTCTCCACTTCCGGATCCAGCAGCTTGGGGGCGGGCCCCGAAACCACGGACCAGAACCAACCCTGGGAACACGCCGCCTTTCCCTTCAAGGTCGCCGTCTGGCCCTCGTCCACGGTGAGGGTTTCCGGCGCCACCTGGAACAGGCTGTCGCACACCAATACCGTGAGCTTGGCAGATCGGCTGGTGTCCTGGCCGAAATCATTCTTCACGATCACGGTGAAGAGGGATCCGTCATCGGACAGCTTTACCGAATCCAGGGAAAAGGTCGAGTCCTTGCCGATGCCCGCGGTGTCGGCGCCCCGCCGCCATTTGAAGGCCAGGGGATTGGCGCCGATGGCTCCGACGGTGAAGACCGCCTTTTTCCCAAGACCCACGGAAACGTCCAGCGGCTCGCGGGTGATCAGGGCCGCCTGGACCACGGTAAGCTTGGCTTCCCGCGTGACCGCCTGTCCGTAATTGTTCGTGATGGTGCAGGTGTAGAAGGTCCCGCTGTCGGCGAGGGCCGCCGCGGCGAAGTCCAATTGCGCGGTCGCGGACAATACGGTCGTGTCGCCCTTCTTGCGCCAGGCATAGAGCAGCTGATCGCTACCCGTGGCCGCGACGCTGAAGGATGCCTTGCGCCCCGCCGCCACGGCCGTGTCCCGCGGCTGCGTGGCGATCACGGGCGGGCGGACCACCTTGAGAGTAGCCTTGAAGGACGTATCCTTGCCGTACACGTTCGCGACCACGCAATAATACTGGGACCCGCTGTCGGCGGCGGCCGTCTTGGCGAAGGACAGGACGGAATCCGAACCCAAGGGAAGCGCGGATCCGACCTTCAGCCACGTATAGCCGAGCGTCGCGGATCCCGTCGCCCGCACCTTGAAAGAGGCCGGGTTCCCGGCCAACACCGTGGTGTCGGCGGATTCCAGGGTGATCACCGGAATGACCCCGACCGTGAGCTTGGCGGCATAACTCGCGGCGCTCCCATACGGGTTGACGACGACGCAATAATAGCGCGCCGTATCGTCGCCCGCCGCGGTGGCTACGGTCTGCACCGTGTCCTGGGACAGCTTGGTCGTGTCTCCCTTCTTATACCACTGGTACGCAAGCGGCCCCGTACCCGAAGCCGAGACCGTGAAGCGCGCGGTCTGGCCCCCCAAAACCACGACGTCCACCGGCGGCTGGACCACCGTTGGTATGGTGTTCACGGTCAGGAGCACTTCGTCCGACAAGACGGAACCCCAATCGTTGCTCACCGTGCAGGTCCACAGGGTTCCGTTCAGGGAGGCCGGCGCCGCTTTCAAGGTCAAAACCGAGTCCCCGGGAACCTGGGTGGGATCGCCCTTCTTCTTCCAGACGAAGGTGAGCTTGCCGCTGCCCTTGGCAAACAGGGAGAATGTCGCGGTTGTCCCCGCGACCACGGCCGTCTTCACGGGCTGCACGGTGATATGGGCCGGATCGTTTACGTTGAGCTTGACCTCATTGGTGGTGATGTTGCCGAAATTATTGCTGATGTTGCAGGAATAGATGTTGCCGCTGTCCGAAGCGGCGGGGACGATCGACAAGGTTGCCGTGGAGGAAAGGATCGCTACGTCCCCTTTTTTCCTCCACGCGTAGAGCAAGGTTGGAGCGCCATCGGCCGCGACCGTGAAGTCCGCCTTCACCCCCGTCAACACCGTGGCGTCCACGGGCTGGGTCTTGATGGATGGCGGGGTGGTAAGGGGCGCGAAGAACCAATGGGTATTGCCGCCTTGATCCGCACAGTTGGAGGTCGCCTGCCCGTCCGGCGTGGAGAGCACCGCGCTTTTGGCGATGGCGGCGAAGTCCGCGCTGATGCCGCCGGTCGCGGACACGCTCCAATCGGCGCCCGGGTTGAGGTTCAACAGGCTCCCGGATTTCCCGTTCAGGGAAATGGTCCCGCCGGCCTGCAGGGTCCTCCCGCCCAACCCGATGAAGGTCGCGGAGGAACCGTTAGTAACGGATATGTTACCCGTAACCGTCACGTTGTTGCCGTTGAGGTTCAGGAGGCCGGCGGATTGGGCCAGGCTCTTTCCGACGAGCCCGGTGCCCAGGTTGAGGGTTCCCGCGCCGCTGTGCTTCACGTTGGCGATCGTCCCGTTGGCGACCGCCAGGGTCTGGGCCGCGGCCGCGGGGGCGATGAGATCCAAGGTGGAGTTGTCGGCGGAGCCGGCGTTCAACAGGGAAAGGGACACGTCGCCTTTGACGGTCCAGGTTCCGCCGCCCATCAGCAGTTGTTGCGAAGGCGCGCCGCCGGTGCCGTTGTCCACATGCTGCAGGTTCCCATCCACGGTCACGTTGGCGTTGTTGCTCTGGAAATCGAGCACGCCGCGGATCCCGCCGGACAGGCTTTCATCCCGCAGGATGAGGTTGCCTTTGACCTGCAGGGTGCCCGCGGGCAAGGTGATGCGGGCGGCGAAGGTGGAACCGATGGGCCAGAGATAAAGGTTCGGGAACGCGGCATTGCCGGGATTGAACAGGATGTTCTTGGCGGCCGAGGGAGTGCTCTGGCTGCGGATCTGCACGTTGCCGGACGCGGGCATGCCTGTCACGCCGGAAAAATCAGCGTCGCCGGTGAGGATCAGGGTATCGGTGGCGCCCATCGCCGTGAACGATCCCCCCGTGGCGTTGAGCCCGGTGAACTCATTGGTGCGGCTGCCCAGATCGAATACTCCACCGGACATGCTGAGGACGCCGGCCTTCAGGGGCTGGCCTGCGATCTGGACCGTGCCGCTCCCGGTTTTGGTAATCGCAGGAAAGAGGGTCCCGGCCCGCGGTGTGAACACCTGGGTTCCCGCAGCCGCGTTGAAGGCCAAGGTCCCCTTGCCCGCCACGATTGTCGACGCGGTCGAGAAATCGGCTTTGGTTCCGGAAAGGGTGAGGGTGGACGCTCCGAATGAGAACGTACCGGAGTAATTGGTCATGTCCAAGGTCGCGGCCGTCAAGGAAGCCGTCATGCGCGCGTTGGAATCCGCCGTGGTTGAAGTCCCGTCAAAGCGTAGATCGAGATTGTTCGCGGAGACGTCCCCCGAGGCCTGGAAATCGTCGAAGACGGCCGTGCCCGCGGTGCCCGTGTTGTGCGAGGAATGGAAAAGGCCGATCTGGGAATTGGGCCCCGTGCCCTGGGGCACGCCGGTGCGCAAAAGGACCCAGGGGTTGGCCTGGACGGTCTTATAGTAACCGTAGAACACGCCGCCTTTGCGCGCGACGCGGAGATAGACAGGGAAAACCGTATTCTGGGGATCAACCCCGTTGTCCGTTGGATAATCGAATTCGCCGACCGCGTTCAGCGAATCGAACTGGACCTTGATCCCATGCTGGGGTGTGGCGATGACGGAGAAGCATCCGCCCGCCGCGAAGTTGGTGTAATCGTTGGCGATGAGGATGCCGGACTTCGCCCAATCCGAAGTGGTGCCGGTTTGCGAAACCACCTTTACGGACACGTCGAAATCGCCCGTAATGTCGTTACGCCATGCCGCGGTGTACTGGTTGTCGGTAAGCCAGACGTCCGCGCCCTTTCCTGTGATGGTCAGTTGCTTTGCGTTCGTCGTTACATCCACCGACCCCGATCCCGTTCCATTTCCTGCGCCGTTGTCGTTTTTACGGATGTTCCATTTCGTGCCCAAGGTATTGGAGGAAAAGTCATCGTCGAACGCGGACTTGGGCCAATTTCCGCCGCCGTTGTCGTACTGGGACCAATTGGCCGATTTATGCAGCTCGGCGCCGCTGTTGAGCAGAGCGATGGAGGGATTCCAGTAGAAATTCTCAGCCTGGACGGCCCCTCCCAGGATCAACGCGAAAGCGGCGGCGCGCGACGCGAGGCCTAAACGATCACTTTTGCGATCATCAATGCGATCACTGGCGTCATCCCTGGCGCGAGCAGCGACGGCGGAACGGACGATGCGCCGTATCCCGCAAGTGACGTTGCGAAAGATGAAATCCCGGAGAACCACATGATCGAACATGTCCAAACTCCAAACACCCCTCGCTCAAGTCTTATTCTACTGGCAGTCCGAAATCCGAAGGCTTCGTCGATCCGCTCAGGCCTGAGGACCGCGCCTTCCCATTCCCCTGGATAGACGCAGCCCGCGCTTCCGGTTCGGGGATTCCGCTGAGAGCGGAAATCCCGGATCGAAAATGCATTCAAATAATAGTTACGGGATCGCCGCCCGGAACGGATGTTCGCGGACTCCGTACACGATTCGTAATGCAAACTTAAAATCCTATATTCCCTGAGTGACCCCGATCCCTAAATTACCGTCCGTCATGTTGTTTCTGGCGTCCTGCCTGTGGGGCGTCTGCATTCCCATCATGAAAGCGCTGGGTACGGAGCAGGCCATTCTGGCCCCGCAAACCGGAACTTTGGGAGGATCCGCGGCCTCCTTATGCGCGCGTTTCGGCATCGCGGCCTTGGCCGTTCTGCTCTGGTCGCGCCGGTCGCCCTTGGGGATCCGGAGGGCGGAATGGATCCACGGCTCCATCCTGGCCGGGTTCACGGCGGTCAGCATGTTCCTGCAGGTGGACGGTCTCAACTATACGAACGCCTCCACGGCGGGTTTCCTTATCGCCTTGTATTCCGTGGTCATCCCCCTGATCCTTTGGGTAGCCGGAAGGCGGAGGATGACGCCGATCCTCTTTGCCTGCTGTCTGCTGGTCGTGGCGGGCATGGTGGCCCTGACCGGTTTCGACCCGCGCACGTTCCATCTGGGCCGGGGCGAATGGGAGAACCTCGCTGCGGCCTGCCTATTCGCGGGGCAAATCCTCTGGGTGGATCGCGTGCCCCGGGATCAGGTGGACCCCGGCCGGCTCACCTTCGTCCTGTGCGCCTCGGTCGCCGCCGTCTGCCTGGCGGCCCTGGCGTTGCTGCCCTGCGGACTTCCCGCACTGGCGCAAGCGCACGCCTCTCCGCGCGCGCTGGGGATCACCCTTTTTCTGGGCCTGCTGGGAACCGCCGTGCCCTTCATAATCATGAACCGTTTCCAATCCCGTGTGGAACCGGTGGCTGCGGGATTTCTGTATTGCATCGAACCGCTCACGGCGGCGCTGGGGGCCTTCTGGCTGCCGGAATTGCTGGTGCGCGATCCGTCCCTGTATGCGAATGAAGCGCTGACGGCGCGATTGGCGGCGGGAGGGTTGTTCATCCTGGCGGCCAACCTGTTGTTGCTGCGGGACGGGAATACCGGCCCTTCGGTCACGCGGGCCGAAGAAACCTAAGGAGCGGATTGTGATCATGGGCCGGAGGACGGATCCAGGGTAACTTACACGCTACCCGGCAATCGCGCCCCGTGTCCTGGGAATCACCGCCCCGGCTTCTGTTCCAGGAAATCCATCCGCGCGGCCCCCGAGCGCAGGGAATGCGCCGCGCCGGAAGGCGGTTCTTCGGATGAACCTTGGGATCCCCAGCGTTCCCATAGCACGCGGCCGCGCCAGTCCATGATCCGGACCAAGCCCGGGCGGTTCCAGGCCAAGCGGCCGCCGGACAGCCACACCGGACCCGCATGCAGCCTGCCCCGCAATAAGGCGAGGGACACCCGCTGGATCTGCAGCACGGTCTTTACGCAGGCGGGAAAGCCCCCGTTGTCCACGCACAAGGAGACGTCCACGTTCCCGTTGTCGGTGGGGTTCTGGAACACCAGCGAATCGCCCGCCGCAACGGTGTCGGCGAACAGGGGGTTCACCGCCCACAGGTAACGCAGGGGATACGTAGGGAAGCGGGCCAGATCCTTGGCGTTGGCAACCCGGGCATGGATCACCCTCGCGGCCTGGCCGTTCCAGGTGGGCTGGGAATCCAGGGCGGCGGCGGGATCGGGAATGGTGTCCTTCACCTTGACCGCCACATTTTGGGTTTCCCAGTTCGCGCCGAAGCGCGCGGAATATTGCAGCACCAAAATGGAATCGCCTTTGACTCGCGGCGCGATGAATCTCAGCGTGTCCACCTGGGGATCCAGGATCCTGGGAACGGGGCCGGACACGGGATTCCACGCCACTTCCGAAGCGCATCCCGCCTTGCCGGCCAGCGTCACCATGGCGCCTTCCGCGACGGACTGATCCGCCGGCGGCGCAAAAGAACTGTCGCAGGCCCGCACCGTCAGGATGGCCTGACGCGTCGTGTCCTTGCCCAGGGCATTGGCCACCACGCAGTAATAGGCGCTTCCATCCTGGGCGATCTTGACCGAGTCCAAAGTCAGGGTCGTGTCGTGGGATATCGCGACCGAGTCGCCTTGGCGGTACCAATCATAGGTCGGGACGGGGAAGCCCTGCGCCCCGGTCGTGAACGCCACCTTCCAGCCCGGTTTCGCGATCACGTCCACGGGATCGCGCGTGACCGAAGCGGCCAGCGGGGACGTCCAGAATGACCAATTGAGATTCTTGCCCATGTCATGGCTTTCCTTGGACGCGACGCCCTTGGTGAATCCGCTCGCGTCGCAATTGCCCACATCGGTTGAGTCGGCCGTAAGCGATCCTTTCACCTTCAGCTTCCACGCGGTGGCGGGATCGAGGCCCAGACCCACGCCGGTATCCCCGGATGATTTGCCCGCGAACGAGGCGTTCCCGTCCACGCTCACGGTGCGGCCGCCCAGGTTGAGCAAGGTCTGCGGTCCGCCCTTTTCCACCTTCAGATCACCCTTCAGGGTCAAGTCGAAACCGCCGAAGTCGAAGCTGCCGGCCGTCTGGCTCAATCGGGTCGCGGAAAGGGCCGCCGTAAGCTTGACGGTTCCCGCGCCGTCATGCTCCACGGCGTACAAGGCGCCGTTGGCCACGGTCAGCGTCTGCGTGCCGGCGTTTTTGCCGAAATGGAAAACCGAGGTGTCCGCCGATCCGCCCGCCTCCAGGGAAACATTCATGTTACCCTGGGCCGTCCACGCGCCGTTGCCCAGCCACAGGGTCTGATGGTTGTTGCCCGGGTTTCCGTCCGTGATCTGGCTGATGTCCCCGCCGATGGTGACCGAAGGGCTCTGGGTGCGGAAGTCGATCACGCCGTCGAAGCCGGAGGCGTTGAGATGGTTGCGGAGGACCAGATTTTCCGAGGTCGAGAAGGATCCCGGACCTACCGTCAGGGTGGTTTTGGCCGTTACGGGCCAGGTCCACAAGGTGAGGCGGGTAAAGGTCTTCCCTCCCGGCGTGAACAGGGTGGAGCCGCTTCCGAAGGCCTTGATGACCACGTTGCCTACGGAGGCAGCGGAAGAGTTCAGCCCCGAGAAGTCCGCCTCCCCGGTGACGATGAGGCTGGCATTGCCCTCCAGACCTTCCATCGATCCGCCTGTGGTGGCCAGGCCGCCGACGTCCGCGCCATACCCGCCGAAATCGAAAATGCCGTTCTCGATGCGGAGGGATGGAGCGTACAATTGGGCGTTCTTAAGAACCAGGCGACCAGCTCCGGTCTTGCGGATGGCGGGAAGGGTGTCATTGGGCTTCAGGAACAGATCATCCGGCCCAGTGGCGCCCGTGAAGATGAGAGAGCCGGTCCCGTGGCTGATGCTCATGGCCGGGGAGAATTTCGCGCCGCCGGAAAGGATCAGACTATAGCTGCTGAAGCTGAGCTTGCCGGGATAGGTCCCGAAGTCCACGGAATGGGCGGAGAAATTGGACGCGAAATTGATATCCACGTCGTGCCCGACTCCGGTGCCGTCGAAACGCAGATCCAGGGTGGTCGGTGCGATGTCCGCGCCGCCCCGGAAGTCGTCGAACACCCCCGCGGTGGTCTTGACGGTCTTGCCCGCGCTGTCCACGGCCACCACGAATAGTCCCACGTCCGAATCGGTGGAAAGCCCGACTGGCGTTTCCGGTCCGCCCACCTGGGTCCAGGCGGCGGTGGAATCGGTCCGGTACCAGGCCGTGACCGCGGTGGCGCTCTTCACCAGGCGCAGCCATACCGGCCAGCCGGGCACGGGATTGGGCCAATAGGTCTTGTCGATGTTGCCCGGAGTGCCGGTGCTGGTTTCGAAGATGACGCCCTGCTTGGGGGTGAGCGCGATAAGCGCCGTTCCACCCTTGGTGAAATCCTGCCAATCGTTGGAGACCAGGATGCCGGCCTTGGACCAATCATGGGCGGTGACCTGGGAATCGACCCGGACCGTAACATCGAAGATACCCCGGATGTCCTTGCGGTGGACGCCCGTAAGGAAGTGCTGTGACTGGGTGAAATCGGCGCCGCGCCCGGAGAGAATCAACTTTCCGTCCTTGAAGGCGTACGCGCCGGTGGTGTCGCCATCGGCGGCCAGGAATTTCCACGCCGTATCCAGGGAACCGGCCTCGAATTGATCGTCGGCAAGGCTGATTGGCCGGGCTCCGGATCCGTTCTTGTTGAGCGCCCAGTTGTAGGATCGACCGATGCCGCCGGCTCCGGTCAGGGCCGAATCACGATGCCAATAATAAGTGGATTGTCCATGCGCCGAAAACGCGCCCAACAGCAACGCGGACACCGCAGATGTGAATTTCATGCTGTTCCAATCAGAAATAAGGGAAACTGATCCGGGCCCGGAAAGAGCTTCCAGGCCACCACCCCAAAACCGGACAATCCCCCCTCGAAGACTTTATCTCGTCCAGGAAACAAAATAGGTACCCGACGGGAGTCCATCCAAGAAAAATCCGGCGGAATTCCGGGACGGAATCCTCAAAGGGAACAAATCATCATCAAAATTCCACAAATCCCTTGCCGTTACCGCCTCCAAGCGCTTTTTAGTATTTGTGTCGCGCCGCCCCGTACGCGGGCTGCGAACCCAGGAGGATACATGAAATCGATTCACAATTACGCGACTGTGCTGTTGGCTTTCGGGATGTTGGCGGGATGCGCCACGCGGGCCGGCAATGGCGCCTTGATCGGCGGGGGCGCGGG
>Ga0209515_10010618_pt1 | contig 10212 bp, 10 predicted proteins | sample Subgroupgradi54m_FD_187454 | JGI IMG/M metagenome (GOLD analysis project Ga0209515, IMG submission 187454) | Subsurface groundwater microbial communities from S. Glens Falls, New York, USA - GMW60B uncontaminated upgradient, 5.4 m (SPAdes)... ...
TCTGAAATTTTTATCAGCTCGGAGCCGCAAGAAACCCGCGTCGCGATTACGGAAGATAAGCGGCTCGAGGAGTACTTCGTCGAGCGCGCGGGCGACCAGCGCATCGTCGGGAGTATTTTCAAGGGGCGCGTCGCCTCGGTGGTGCCCGGCATCGGCGCCGCGTTCGTCGACGTGGGACTCGGCAAGAACGGGTTCCTCTATGTCTCCGACATCGTCGAGGGACCGTCGGACGAGGACGCCGACATGGAAGGCGAGCCGGCGAGCCGGCCGGAGCCGACTCGGCGCCGCTCGCGCATCGAGGAGCTCGTCAAGCCCAACCAAGAAATCCTCGTGCAGGTGATCAAAGAGCCGTTCGGCACGAAGGGCGCTCGCCTGACCACGCATGTCAGCCTCCCGGGCCGCTACATGGTCTTGATGTGCAACGACCCGCGGCTGGGCATTTCCAAGCGCATTGAAGACCCGAAGGAACGGCACCGGCTGCGCGAGATCCTCACGAAGTTGCGCGGCAACACCGAAGTCGGCCTGATCATTCGCACGGCCGGAGAAGGCAAGGGCGAGAAAGAGTTCGCCCGCGACGTGCGCTACCTCACCGGACTCTGGCAGCGGATCAAGCGGCTTCAGCAGCGCGCGAAAGCGCCCGTGTGCGTGTATCAAGAGCACGACCTCTCGCTGCGCATTATCCGCGACAGCCTCACCGAAGACGTGCATCGCATCGTCGTCGATTCGAGGACGGAGCTCAAGCGCCTCAGCCGCTTCGTGCGCACGCTGATGCCGGGCGCGCACGCGCAGCTGGAGTGGCACCGCGAGGACGAGTCGCTGTTCGAAAAGGAAGGTCTCGAGGAGCAAATCGGCGCCTTGTTCGATAAGCGGGTGAATCTGCCCTCCGGCGGATCGATCGTCATCGAGCCGACGGAAGGCATGGTCGCCATCGACGTGAACAGCGCGCGTTTTACCGGCCGGCGGGATCTCGAGGAAACCGCGTTCCAGGTCGACAAGGAAGCGGCGGTCGAGATTGCCCGCCAGCTGCGGCTGCGCGATGTCGGCGGCATCGTCATCATCGACTTCATCGACCTCGAAAAGCCCGAGCACCGGCGCGAGCTGATCCGCACGCTGGAAGAGGCGCTGACGCGCGATCGCGCCAAGACGAATTTCGTCTCGTTCTCGGAAATCTTCGTGGCGGAGATCACGCGGCAACGGATGCGCCGTTCGGTCGAGACCGTCTCGTACCAGAGCTGCCCGTATTGCAGCGGACGCGGCACGGTGAAGTCGGTCGTGACGATGGCGATCTACGCCATCCGGCAGGCGAAGCGGACGCTGAAGGGGACGAAGAATAAGACGCTGGAGCTCTGCGTGCATCCCCAGGTGGCCATGCGGCTGCTCCAGGAAGACCGGCCGACGCTGACCGAGCTTGAGGCGCAGACGCAGGGGCGGATCTTGGTCATGTCCGACCCGAGCCTGCACCTGGAGCAGATCAAGGCCCAGGTCGCGGCGTAACACTTGATTCAGCGGTGGGTTTCCGCTATCCTAGTGGGGTTTCCCAGCCGCTTTTCGCCGAGTGTGCAGCCGGCCCGAAGGCCGACGGTGCTGCGGCGGCCCAGATCATACGGAGGATCGATGTACGCGATTATTGAGCTTGGAGGCCGCCAACACCGGGTGACCCCCGGTGTGCAGGTCATTGTGAACCGACTGACGACGGCCGTCGGGAAATCGCACGTCGTCGAGCACGTGCTGCTGGCCAGCGATGGCGACACCGTGCGGATCGGCAAGCCGTATTGCCCGGGTGCCAAGGTCGTCTGCGAGGTGCTCGATCATCAGTTGGGCCCCAAAGAGATCAGCTACCGGTTCCGGCGCCGCGAGAACTACCGGCGCACGCACGGCCATCGGCAACCGATGACACGATTGCTCGTCAAGGACATCACGCTGTCGTAGGCCTGTTTGAGAGGCTTGGAGGCACACTGCTATGGCGCATACAAAAGGACAGGGCTCGACACGGAATGGTCGAGACAGTCGAGGGAAACGGCTCGGCATGAAGTGTTACGCCGGGCAGCAAGTCACCGCTGGCTCCATTCTTGTTCGCCAGCGAGGCAGCCAGTTTAAGCCGGGGTGGCATGTCGGCGTCGGCAAAGACTGGACGCTCTTCGCGAAGATCGACGGAATCGTCCAGTTCCCGAAGAATCGTACGATCGCGATCCAACCAGCTCCCGCCACCACTGCTGCGAACGGGCGGTGATACGCCGACGATGGCCCGTGGCGGCCAGCGGCCGTCACGGGGCCTCGTGCCACCGACCGGCCAGTCCGCCATACCCTCTCGGCCGGTAACCAACCATGCACTTTGTCGACCAAGCGACCATTGTCGTCAGGGGCGGCGCGGGCGGCAACGGCTGCTCAGCGATGTTGCGGCCGCCGTTTAGCCGTCATCCATATGCCAGCGGTGGCGATGGCGGTCCCGGCGGCAACGCCATCATGCTGGCCGACCCGCAGCTCGCGACCCTCCTCGATTTCCAATTCCGCCACGAATTTCGCGCGCAGCGCGGCCACCACGGCGGCAACAACAACAAGACCGGAGCGCGCGGCGAGGATCGTATCGTCCGCGTGCCGGTCGGCACGGTCGCCTACGACGCGGAAACGGATCACATCGTCCGAGATTTCATCACGGCCGATGAGCAAGTGGTCGTGGCACGCGGCGGCAAAGGCGGCCTCGGCAATGCCAACGCCTCGCGCGCGATCCCCGGCGCGCCGGGGCAGGCGCGGCGGCTGCGTCTCGAGCTGAAGCTTATCGCGGATGTCGGCTTGATCGGATTTCCCAACGCCGGGAAGTCGTCGCTGCTGCGCCGCATCTCGACGGCCCAACCCAAAGTTGCGGCCTACCCGTTTACGACGCGCGTGCCGGTGCTCGGCGTGGTCTCCGCCGGTGAGGACCGATCGTTTGTCGCGTGCGACATTCCCGGTTTGATCGAAGGGGCGTCGCAAGGACGCGGACTCGGGGCGCAATTCCTGCGGCACATCGAGCGGACGCGCCTGCTCGTCCACGTGATCGACATGGCCTCGACGGAAGGCCGCGATCCGGTGGAGAGTTACCGTCGCGTCAACGAAGAGCTCGGCGCCCACAGCCGCGTGCTGCTCCGGCGGCCGCAGATCATCGCGGCGAATAAAATGGACATTCCCGAGGCGGCCGAGCATCTGCAGCGCTTCAGCGAGGAAATCCACGAGCCGGTCGCGGCCATTTCGTGCGCGACCGGGGAAGGCATCCCGGAGTTGATCCAGATGATGTGGACGCAGCTGCGGCAATTGCCGGCGACGCAGCGGCTGGTCGTCGACGATGAATGATCGCGCGGCGGCACCCGCGGGCGGCGTGCGTCGCTTGGTTGTGAAGGTCGGCTCGAGCATCCTCACCGACGCGGCGGGCCGGCCCGATCGCGGCCGGATCCGGCAGCTGGCCGAGCAGTTGGCGCGGTGCGTCGACGATGGCCGCGAAGTGGTGCTGGTCAGCTCGGGGGCGATCGCGTGCGGCATGGGCCGCCTCGGATTTGCGCGCCGCCCGAAGGCGCTGGCGGAGCTGCAAGCGTGCGCCGCCGTCGGGCAAGGCGAGCTGATGCATCTCTACGGCGAAATCTTCAACGACCATCGCCAGACGGTCGCGCAAGTCTTACTGACTCAAGCGGACCTCGCCGACCGCGGGCGATGTCGCAACGCGAAGCACACGCTGCTGGCACTGCTCAAGCAACGCGTCGTGCCGATCGTCAACGAGAATGACGTCGTGGCCGTCGAGGAAATCGCCTTCGGCGACAACGACCGGCTGGCCGCGTTGGTCGCGTGCCTGGTCGAGGCGCAGTTACTCGTGATCCTCTCCGACGTGGATGGCCTCTTGCACAACGGAGAAGTTGTCGGCCGCATCGACCGGCTCGAGCGCGCGCACCACGCGATGGCAATGGGCTCCTCGAAGGAAACAACGACCGGCGGCATGGCCTCGAAGCTCGCGGCCGCGCGCATCGCGCAGCAAGGCGGCATTCCGATGGTCATCGCGAACGGTTCGCGCGCCGGCGTGCTGCAGCAGATTCTCAGCGGGCAGCCGGTCGGCACGCTGATCAGCCCGCCGACGGTGCGGCTGGCGTTTCGCAAGTGGTGGATCGCGTTTTCGACGCGCTCACCGCGCGGCGCCGTGGTCGTCGACGACGGCGCGGCGCAAGCGGTAGCCGGGCGGGGCAAGAGCCTGCTGCCCTCCGGCATCGCGGAAGTCCGCGGGCGGTTCGAAGCCGGCGACCCGATCGCCATCGTGGGTCGCGACAATCGCGAGATCGCGCGCGGGCTGTCGAATTTCTCGTCGAGCGAGCTTGCTCGCATCCGGGGCCTCAAGAGTCGGGAAATTCTCACGGTGCTTGGCAGCGGCGCGGCCGAGGAAGCGATCCACCGCAACAACCTCGTGCTCGCGGACCATTTCGAGGGATGACCATGGCGATAACAGCGGCATCACGCGACACGTGGCGGGAAGACACAGTCCGGGTGGTGAAGGAGGCTCGGCGCGCCGCGTCGGTCGTCGCGAACGCGTCGACGGACCAGAAGAACGCCGCGCTGCGGGCGATGGCGAAGCGGATCGACGGCCAACGCGCCGCGATCCTCGCGGCCAACGCCCAGGACGTGCAAGGCGCCCACCGCGAGCAGCGGCCGGCCGCGATCATCGACCGGCTGACGCTGACCGAGAAGCGGGTCGATGAGATCGTCGCGTCGATCCACGCGGTCGCGCAGCTGGCGGACCCCGTCGGCGAAGTGATCCGCATGTGGCGCCGGCCGAACGGGCTGCAGATCGGCAAGGTCCGCGTGCCGCTCGGTGTGGTCGGGATCATCTACGAATCGCGGCCCAACGTGACGAGCGAGTGCGCGTCGCTCTGTTTGAAGAGCGGCAACGCGGTCGTGCTGCGGGGCGGGTCCGAGGCGTGGGCGTCGAACCACGCGCTGGCGGCGGCGATTCAATCCGCGCTGGTGGATGCGAAGCTCCCGGCTGCCGCGGCGACGCTGATTCCCACGCCCGAGCGCGCGGCCGTCGACGTCATGCTGCAGATGGACCGAGAGATCGACATCATCATCCCGCGAGGCGGCGAGGAGCTGATCCGCAAAGTCGTCGAGACCTCGCGCATTCCGGTGATCAAGCACGCGAAGGGTGTGTGCCACGTCTACGTCGACGAAGCCGCCGATTTGGCGATGGCCGAGCGCATCGTGGTCAACGCGAAGTGTCAGCGGCCCGCGACGTGCAACGCGATGGAAACCCTGCTCGTGCACCGGGCCGTGGCGCCGGCGTTCTTGCCCGCGATCGCCGCGAAGCTGCGCGCGTCCAAAGTTGAGCTGCGCGGAGACGATCGCACGCGCGCGATCGTCACTGATATGAAGCCCGCGACGGAGGAAGACTGGTCGACGGAATACCTCGACCTCATCCTCTCCATCCGCATCGTGGATTCGCTCGATGACGCCATGACCCACATCCGGCAATATGGTTCGTCGCATTCGGACGCGATCGTGACCAACAACCACGGGCACGCCATGCGCTTCCTGCGCGAAGTCGACTCCGCGTGCGTCTACGTCAACGCTTCGACGCGCTTCACCGACGGCTACCAGTTCGGGTTGGGTGCTGAGATCGGCATCAGCACCGACAAGCTGCACGCCCGCGGCCCGATGGGCCTCGAGGAGCTGACGACGTACAAGTACATCGTCTTTGGCGACGGCCAGGTCCGGGAGTAGCCGCTCAGGCCACCATGCGCCTCGGCATCCTCGGCGGCACCTTCAATCCGATTCATCTCGGCCACCTAGTCCTCGCGGAAGCGGCCCGCGAGCAGCACCGGCTCGACGAGATCTGGTTCATCCCCACGGCGCTGCCGCCGCACAAACCCGCGACCGGGTTGCTCGACGGCCGCGTCCGGCTGGCGATGGTCCGGCTCGCGATCCGCGGCCAGCGGGCGTTCCGCGCCTCGGACATCGAACTGCGCCTCGGCGGGATTTCCTATACGCTGCGCACCGCGCAGACGATCCATCGGGAGCACCCGCGGGCAACGCTGTTTCTCATCGTCGGCGCCGACATGTTGCGTGTCCGGTGGTTCGGCATGGATGAGCTGCGGCGACTCTGCACGTTCCTCGTGGCCGGCCGCCCGTCCGGCCCGAGCGCGGCGAAGGTGCCTGCGCGACGGCGCATCGCGATGCCGTCGCTCGAGATCTCCTCGAGCCAGCTGCGCGAGCGCGTTCGCACGCGTCAGTCCATCCGCTATCTCGTGCCGGAGCCGGTCGAACGATATATCGCTCGTCACCGCCTCTATCGGGCCGCGACCAAGCAGCGCGTCTGATGCACCTTGCCTTACCGTCGCTGATCTTCGGCCTTGTGCTGCTCAGCTTGACCGCGCTCTTTTCGCTCAGTGAGGCCGCCTTCCTGGCGGTCAATAAAGCCCGCTTGCGCCATTTGATGCAGCGCGGCGCGCCGGCCGCGAAAGTCGTCTATCGCTTGCTGACACACCTCGACCAGCTCATCACCACGATTCTCGTGGCCAACAGCTTCACCAACACCGCGATCTCCGTGATGGGCACACTCGTGTGCATCCGTGTGTTCGGCGATGAGCGCGGCCCGTGGATCGCCACACTCGTGGTCACCGTCGTGGTGCTCGTCTTCGGCGAGATCACGCCGAAGATCTTTGCCGCCGGCCACGCGGACCGCGTCGCGCTGGTGCTGGCCACGCCGATGCGCGTGCTGATTTTCGTCTTGCGGCCGCTGACGCGGATGTTCTCCGCCATCAGCAACGCCATCATCCGACTGCTCGGCGGGCAGCGCCTGGCGCGTTCGCCGCTGATCACCGAAGAAGAGCTGAAGGTCATGATCGAAATGGGCCGCGAGGCGGGCGTGATCGCGGAGCAAGAGCTGCGGCTGCTGCACCGCATCTTCGAGTTCACCGATTCGGTCGTCCGGGAGGCGATGGTGCCGCGCGACGACATGGTCGCTATTGAGCTCACGGCGAAATCCGAGGAAGTGCTCGACATGCTGATCGAGGAAGGCCACTCGCGCGTGCCCGTGTACGAGGGCACGCTCGACCACATCGTCGGCGTGCTCTATGCGCGCGACCTGCTCACGCGCGTGCGCCACGGCGGCCTGTTCGCGCTGCAGGACCTTGTGCGGCCGGTGAAGTTCGTGCCGGAGACCAAGCGGATCGCCGAGCTGCTCACGGAGTTCCAACGCGATCGCATGCAGATCGCGATCGTGCAGGACGCGAAGGGCACGACGAGAGGACTCGTGACGCTGGAAGACCTTGTTGAGGAAATCGTCGGCGAAATCCAAGAAGAAGCACCGCAGCGGCGCAAGCGATCATGATGGGCGATGCTCGCGTGATGCGCGACGGTGATCGCGTCGAAGAGGGCAGGGGTTGACGGTTTAGGATGCCCGTGCTAGGCTTGACCAGGCACGGGAAGACGTGTGTCGTGGCCGTCGGGATGATGGCCAAGTCGAATGTCAAGGAGGCGGCATGCAGGCGTACTGTGTCAAGTGCAAGGCGATGAAGGATATGAAGGACGCCAAAGAGGTCAAGATGAAGAACGGGCGTCCGGCCATGAAGGGCAAGTGCCCGGACTGCGGCACCGGCCTGTACCGCATTATGAAGCCTCACTGACGACGTCCCCATAACTCGAGCCATTTCCGACTGCTTCGGTCTGTGATCGCCACAGGCCGCAACAGTCGCTATGCCAGTCACGGAGCGGATTATTGAGAGCCAGCAGAAGGCGCTGACCGCGGCGAACGCCGCCGTCAACAAGCACGCCGAAGATCTTGTCATTCTGGACGTCCGGAATATTTCCGGGGTGACGGACTATTTTCTGATTTGTACCGCCACCAACTCCAGGCAGATGGGCGCGGTTCGCGACGAGATCGACGATGAGCTGCGTCGGAGCGGGCAGCGGGTCTGGCACGTCGAGGGCACATGGTCGTCTCGCGCGGGTTCGCGCAAGGCCGCGAAGCGACAGGCCAGCTGGCAATGGGCGCCTTCCGGTGCTCGAGCGGCCGACCCGAACGGGATGGAACCGAGCGACGAGGCCTTGCCGGATGAGGGGTTTGCCTGGATGCTGATGGACTTCGGCGACCTCGTCGTGCACATCCTGAACCCGGCCGCGAGGAGGTTCTATCAGCTCGAGCACTTGTGGGGCGACGCCCCGCACGTGCCGATCGCTCTGTCCGCCGCCGCTCGCGCGAGCGTCTCACCTCCTGAGACGGGGACGGGTCCCGGCCGGTCCGGCGGCCGCGCGTAGCACGACGCCAGCCATCCGCTCAACCGCGCGGCAAACATACCGCAGCCGACCTGATGCTCAACATCCGCGATCAACTCTCCACGCTCCTGCGCACCGTCGTGGCCGATCAGGCCGACGACCTGCTCGATGCCGCCAAATGGGAGATGCCGAAGGACGCGACCTTCGGCGATCTGTCATGCCCCATCGCGTTTAAGCTCGCGTCGCGGCAGCGCCTGGCGCCTCCGCTGGTGGCCAAGGAATTGGCGCGGCGGCTCGGCGAGCTGGCCGTCGCCTCGCCGCTGTCGGCGTGGGTTGAGCGCATCGATTCGGTGCACGGGTTCGTGAACGTCCATCTGTCGCAATCCGCGCTCAGCTCCGTGCTGCAGCAAGTTTTCATCGAGGGCGGCGCCTACGGCACCAGCCGCGCGGGAGCCGGGCAGCGGATCCTGATCGAGTTCGTCAGCGCGAATCCGACCGGTCCGTTGAGTGTCGCGCACGGCCGGCAGGCGGCGGTCGGCGACGCGCTCGGCAACGTGCTGCGCGCGCAAGGCTACGACGTCACCAAAGAGTACTACCTCAACGACGAGGGCCGGCAGATCGAGATGCTCGGTCGGTCGTTGCGCGCCCGCTATGTGCAGCAGCTTGGTCAGGATGAGCCGTTTCCTGAGGACGGCTACCACGGCGCGTACGTCACGGAGGTCGCCGCCGAGCTCGTGAAGCAGCACGGCGACGCGCTTCGGGACGCGCCGCTTGAGCGGTTCGTTGAGATCGGCATGGCGAGCCAGCTCGAGCGCATCAAAGACGACTTGACGCGGTTCGGGCTGACGTTCGACCGCTGGGAAAGCCAGCGCCAGCTGCGGATCGACGGCCACATCGACCGCGCGCTCGAGGCGCTGCGCGCGCAGGACTGTTTGTTCGAGCAAGACGGGGCCACGTGGTTTGCCTCGACGCGCTTCGGCGACGACAAAGACCGCGTCGTCAAGAAGCAGACCGGCGAGCTGACGTACCTCGCCCCCGACATCGCCTACCATCAATTGAAATTTCAGCGCGGGTACGGCCGTGTGATCAATCTGTGGGGCCCGGACCATCACGGCTACATCGCCCGCATCAAGGCGGCGGTCACGGCGCTGGGGCAGGCGGCCGATCGGCTCACCGTGAAAATCGTCCAGCTCGTCACGCTCACGCGCGCCGGCAAGGTGGTGCCGATGTCGAAGCGGCAAGGCGAGTTCGTCACGTTCCGCGAGATCATGCAGGAAGTCGGCGTCGACGCGACACGCTACTTTTATTTGATGCGCACGGCCGAGAGCCATCTCGATTTCGACCTGGAGCTGGCCAAGTCGCAGTCGCAGGAAAACCCGGTCTACTACGTGCAGTACGCGCATGCGCGCATTTGCAGCGTGATCGAGAATTTTACGAAGCAGCTGCCCGAGGTCGCGGCCGATCCGAACGTCGACGGCACGCTGCTGGATCAGCCGGAAGAGCGGCTCATGCTGCGGCAGCTCTTTCAGTTTCCGAGCGTCGTGACGGCCTGCGCGCAGTCGCTCGAGGCGCAGGGCGTGACCGTTTACTTGCAGAAGTTGGCGGAATTGTTTCACGTGTTTTACACCAAGCATCGCGTCATCAGCGACGATCTCGCACGCTCGCGGGCCCGGCTGGCACTCGTGCAGGCAACCCGCATCGTGTTGGCCAACGGCCTCGGGCTGCTCGGCGTCTCCGCCCCGCAGCGGATGTGACGGTTGCGAGCCGCGCTGCTGCGCGATCACACGAGTCGATTGCCATGCTGGAATACGCGCGGTTTTCTGTTGGCGAGCGCATCGACCTCGCGCACGAGCTCGAGCGGCTGACCCGCTTCGACTACCGCCGCGTTGAGCAAGTCGCCGACCCCGGCGACTTCGCGCTGCGCGGCGGCATCCTCGACATTTTCCCGGTGACCTTCGAAGCGCCGCTGCGGCTGGAGCTCGCCGGCTC
>Ga0209515_10010622_pt1 | contig 10209 bp, 10 predicted proteins | sample Subgroupgradi54m_FD_187454 | JGI IMG/M metagenome (GOLD analysis project Ga0209515, IMG submission 187454) | Subsurface groundwater microbial communities from S. Glens Falls, New York, USA - GMW60B uncontaminated upgradient, 5.4 m (SPAdes)... ...
GCGGAGAGGATTTATCGGGGCAAAACGCTTGGGCGGCGCTGTGCGCCGCCACCGAAAAAGTCGGTCAATTTTCCGAAAGTCAGATTTTGGTGCGCCCAGCAGGAGTCGAACCTGCGACCGTCTCCTTAAAAGGGAGCTGCTCTACCAACTGAGCTATGGGCGCGTGGATAGATATAGATTATCAAAAATTATTACTTATTTCAACCGGTCTTTGACTTTAAGTATTTTTTGTAGCATAGTAATCAAAATTCGTTCTTTAACCATGGAAAGACAAAATGACCACAAGGCGCAAGGCGCTTTTAACCATTCTCGTTGTGGTATTCTTGGTTGACGTTGGTATCTTCCGGAGCAGGAGTCATAAAAGTCAGAATCACCAGGATCAAGTAATAAATAGTAATGAGGATGCCATTGAAAGCTTGAGTAGGGAGATCAAGGATAAAAACAGTAAGTTAGACCGCCTAATAGCCGAAGCAGATATCATCATAGGACATTTGCAACAATTACGGCACTTGCCTCCGCCCACTAAGCCCACTAACGGAGTTAAGAGTTCTTATCATGACGGAGGATATGAGAACGTCTGGATACAAGACATAGATCAAAAAGTGGAACTTGTTCTGGTTACTGCGATTGATAGCAAAATGACTATTGTTTTTAAGCCGGCTGCCGATGATTTGCAGAAGTTTCATATCGGCTGGATCGCGCCGGTTACGTTTCAATGCGCGAAAATCAATAAAGGTAAGTGTGACTTTGATTCTCCTTATCAGTTGTTTGTTTCGAATGGTCTTGTTGAAGTGAAAAAGTTAAAGTTTCCGAAAAAGTGACTCCGCTAAAGTGCGGGGTTTTTAATTTTTTAAATTTAGAGCGCTAATTACATACCAAAGTCCAGTTTGAGTCAAGTCGGCTATTTGTGGTATCCTTGAACTATCCTATGACCAAGAAATCCGCTCAAAATAAATATGCCAAATATCAAGCAGAAACCATCTATATTGGCGAGTCCATTGACTTGAAAAAGGTTCAGGAAGGCGTAAAGCAATACTCATATTTGAACAGGGACGATCCTTTGGTGATAAAGCTTCTCAAGGACCAATATGCCGTTCTGACTAAGTTTGGCACAGTAACTTTTTGGAATGTCCCCATCCGTTTGCGCCAGCAATTTTTAAAAGAGATCCAACCCTACGTTAAAAACAAAAAAGAGCATTATCCCTACGACGAGGACACCAAGGTTTTAATAGGAGGCAACGTGGAAAAAGTAACTTTTGAGAAAGTTTATTCCGCCCATCTTAATGTTGAGAAAATTAAAATAATATCATATGTTCTTTCCCAGTCGGTGGCGCTTGAAAGATATGAGGACGATATAGAGAGCAGTTTGTCGGAGCTGGAAACGGTAGTGGATAATTTAAAAACACAAGGCAAAGCTCTTTTTTCCGAGAAAGAACTGTTAAAACAGATCGGCAGGGTTTTTTCAGTAAAACAGACAACGGTAGTTCATCTTGCGTTGTTTGATAAGCCGGAATCGATCTGGGAGTCACCGGACCTGGAGACGCTATACAACCGGATGAGTTCGGAATACGATTTAAAGATCAGATTTGATGTTCTTGATAAAAAAATAGACTATCTTTCGGATATTTCTAAAATGATGATGGAATTTCTGGCTGAAAAAAGGAATGCCTTTTTAGAGATTGTAATAATAGTATTAATTGTTATTGAAATTGGCCTTTGGTTTTTACCCCCATTTTCGCAGGTGTGGGCTTATTTATCAAAACTTTTATGAAGCAAAAACCCCCAAAACTATTGCGAGTCGGCGTTTTAATGGGCGGACCTTCGGCGGAGCACAAGATTTCGTTGAATACTGGCCAGAATGTTATAGACAATCTGGATAAAAAGAAATACCTGTCCGTTGCGATCAAAATCTCCAAAACAAGCAAGTGGTTTTTAAATGGAAAGCCGACCAGCCAGCCCGATGCGCTAAAAGGCCACGATATTATTTTCAACGCCCTGCACGGCGCTTTCGGCGAGGATGGAAAAATTCAAGGCATTTTGGAGCATAACGGACTCAAATATACCGGTTCCAGTATCGCCGGTTCGGCGATTGCCATGGATAAGTTCCATAGCCGGGAAATTTTCAAATTAGCCGGGTTTAATACTCCCAAAACCATGAAATTAAAAAGAGGCGAAAATTACGTTGCCCGCCTAAACTTTTTTATAAATAAAATAGTTAAATTGCCGGTAGTGGTGAAGCCGTGCTCCAACGGCTCTTCTGTCGGCGTCCAGATAATAGATGACCCGGCAAAACTGGAGAAAGCGATTGTTGCCGCCTTCAAATTGGATAAGGACGTTCTTGTGGAAGAATTCATAAAGGGCAGGGAATTAACCTGCGGAGTGCTGGAAAATTTTAACAGCCAGCCGGTTGCGGCCTTGCCTGTCACGGAAATAATTCCTGTAAAAAATCACAGATTTTTCAATTATGACGCCAAGTACAAAACAGGCCACTCCAACGAAATAACTCCGGCGCCGATTGATGAGGCGTTATCCAAAAAAGCACAGGACATCGCCGTTCGGGCCCATCAGGTTTTGGGGTGCAGAGGATACTCAAGAACCGATATGATTTTAAAAAACGGCAACGGGACGATTTATGTTCTGGAAACAAATACCTTGCCGGGCTTAACAAAAAATTCTTTGTTGCCAAAAGCCGCCCAAACCGCCGGCTTGACATTTGGACGGTTATTAGATAAGATATTGGACAGTTCGTTGACTTAAAGAAGGAACATGTGCGTATGCTACTGACTCTTAGTGCGGGGTCGTTTTTACTCGGATTAGGCTTGGCAATTCGAGGCCTTAGGTCAAACAGCCAGTTTCTTACTTTATTTGGAGGAATGCTAATGGGCCTGGGCGCAAAGACACTGTTATTTTAATCGGACATTTGTCCGGTTTTTGTTTTAAGATAAGTTTGACCCTCTATGGCCAATTGTCACCTAACACCAGAGCAACCAGCGGAGGGAGACACTTTTTACAAAATTAGCAAACTTTTTAAAAAGTGTCTCCCTCCGTACGCATAGAGGTTGTGTGAGCTATCATCTGAATTGATGGAGTTTTAATAACTTGCCTGGCTACGATTTTATGATAAGATTTGAATATGGAACGAACTAATATTTTAAGCGTTAAAGATTTGGTCGGGCAGTCCGTGAATCTTTACGGTTGGGTTGCAACAAGACGCGACCACGGCAAGATTATTTTTATTGATCTTCGCGACCGATCCGGAATAGTTCAGATAGTTTTCACGCCTTCAAGCAAAGATTATACCACCGCTTCGGAACTCCGTTCGGAATGGGTTTTGCGTATTAAGGGCAAAATAAAGGCCCGCCCGGAAAAAATGATTAACCCCGAGATCGAAACGGGCAAAGTCGAAGTTGAGCCGGAAGAAATGGAGGTCTTGAATAAATCGGAAACCCCGCCTTTTCCTTTGGACACCGACGGCTATGAGATAGGGGAAGAATCGAGAATGAAGTACAGATATTTGGACTTGCGAAGACAGAGAATGGCAAAAAATTTGATGGTCAGGCACAAGATGACCGCTTTTATTCGCAACTGGCTTAGCGAAAAAGGATTCATTGAAGTGGAAACACCGATACTTACTAAGTCAACCCCGGAAGGAGCCAGGGATTATGTCGTTCCTTCCCGCCTCTATTCGGGCAAATTTTATGCTTTACCTCAATCGCCCCAACAGTATAAACAATTGTTGATGGTGGCTGGTTTAGAAAAATATTTTCAAATAGCAAGATGCTTCAGAGATGAAGATACGCGAGGTGATCGCCAGCCGGAATTTACACAATTAGACCTGGAGATGAGCTTTGTCAAAAGAGAAGATGTGATGGAGTTGAACGAAGGACTCCTTATAGATTTAGTCAAGAAGATCTATCCAGAAAAAGAAATTCAAGAGATTCCTTTCCCGCGACTGTCTTATCAGGAAGCCATGGAAAAATACAAGACCGATCGGCCTAATCTAAGTAAAGATAAAACCGACCCAAATTTGTTGGCATTCTGTTGGGTAATTGATTTTCCGTTTTTTGAGAAAACCGATGACGGTTGGACGTTCACTCACAACCCATTTTCCGCCCCAAAGCCCGAACACATGGACGCACTTCTCCAGAAGCAAGGCTTAGGGGAAATTTTAACAACTCAATATGACGTGGTGTTGAATGGATGGGAGATAGGCGGTGGAAGCATCCGCAATCATAAAACGGACGCTTTAGAAGCAGTTTTTGAAATAATGGGCTTCAAAAAAGAAAGAATAAAAGAAAATTTTGGCCACATGCTTGAAGCTCTCGGATATGGAGCGCCACCTCATGGAGGAATTGCCTGGGGTCTTGACAGGTTGGTTTCTGTTTTGCAAGGAGAGCCGAATATTCGCGAAGTTATCGCATTTCCAAAAACAGGAGATGCAAGAGATTTGATGATGGGTTCACCCTCGGAACTGGATAAAAAGCAGTTAAAAGAATTACATCTAAAAATAGAAAAATAGTTACTAATGCAATCAAAGCTTTATATCTTAGCAATTTCTTTGGCCGGTTTGGTTGTGGTAAACGTTTTTTTTGTTTTAAAATCACCGAAAGTAAATAACCCCGTCAACTCCGAGGCAATTTTTAACAGCACTCAAGCATATGTCCTGCCCGTTTCCGAGCCGAGCTACTTTCCGATCTATGATTCTTCTAAAGAAAAACCAGTTATTGATGCCAAGGCCGGTTTGGTCTATGATACGCGGTCCGGAAGATTTCTTTTTGCCAAGAATCCGCGCCTCAAACTTCCCGTTGCTTCCTTGACCAAGATATTAAGTTCAATTGTCGTATTGGAAAATCTCGATACGAAAGAAACCGTAGCGATCCCGCAGGAAGCGCTTAAGGTGGACGAAGAAAAACAGAGCTTGTATCTGGGGGAAGAGATCACGGTTCAGAATCTTTTGAGGTTAATGTTGATTGAGTCATCCAACGACGCCGCTTACGCTTTGGCACATTATGCAAACACTAAAGGAATTAATTTTGTGGATAAGATGAACGAGAAAGCATTGTCGTTAAGCATGAATGACTCCCATTTCTTAGATCCGGCCGGTTTGAATGACGACGCTTACTCTACTTCGGAAGATTTAGTAAAATTGATTAAACACTCACTTAAGTACGAATTGATCTGGAATATTTTGACGGAGAAGAGCATTGTAGTAAGATCAACGGACGGAAAAATAGAGCATAATGTCGAGAGCACTAACCAGCTGCTCGGAGTCATACCCGATATCTTTGGAGGAAAGACGGGGCATACCGATAAGGCTTTAGGATGCATGATATTGGTGGTGGATATTCCCGATAAAAATGATAAACTAATCAGTGTCGTGCTTGGTTCGCGGTCGCGCTTTGACGACACTAAAAAACTAATTGACTGGGTTAAGTCAGCTTACAGATGGCAATAAAAGAAATTTTTTCAGTATTAAACGTAGTAAGGATATTCATGGTGGCCACCATGGCTTTTTTTGTTGCCTTATTGATTACTCCGGCCTGGACCAAGATTTTGCACAAATACAAATTGGGTAAACAAATTCGCACCGATACCGCGTTTAAGAGCTTGCATACCGAAGGGGGACCAATTGCCGCAAGATTGCACCAAGCTAAGGCGGGAACTCCGACTATGGGCGGGGTAGTGACATGGGCAACGGTAGCGATTCTAACCGTAGGTTTCTGGCTGTTGGCGCGCTACTTTGACGGGTTCTGGGGAAAGATGAATTTTTTTAGCCGCGCTCAAACCTGGCTGCCTTTAGGGGTGATGATATTCGGGGCGCTTTTAGGCGCTCTTGACGATTATTTGGGAATTTTGCGTGTTGGTCCCAAGGGCGGCGGATTACGCATGAGTCACCGGATATTATTGTATGTTCTGGCGGGCGCTGTCGGAGCATGGTGGTTTTATTTCAAGCTTGGTTTCAACAGCATCAATATTCCCTTTTTGGGGGATTTTATAATCGGCTGGTGGTATATTCCGTTTTTTGTATTTATGATCGTGGCAACAGCGTTTTCCGCGAATGAAACCGATGGCCTAGACGGTTTAGCGGCCGGGATTTTTTTGACGATGTTTGGAGCTTACGCCGTAATCGCCTTTGACCAGGGAAGGATGGACTTAGTTGTTTTTATTTCCGCGATTATGGGTTCTCTGGTCGCTTTTTTATGGTTCAATATTTATCCGGCCAGATTTTTCATGGGCGATACCGGTTCAATGTCGTTGGGCGTTGTTCTTGGGGTTATTGCCATGCTTACAAACACCCCGTTTCTTCTGATCCCGATCGGCGCTATTTTTATAATGGAATCCGGCTCGGTAATTCTTCAGCTGGCTTCAAAGAAACTTAGAGGTAAGAAAATATTTTTATCCACTCCTATCCACCATCATTTTGAAGCTCTCGGCTGGCACGAAACCCAGGTAACAATGCGCTTTTGGATGATAAACGCCATCGGCGCGATTATCGGCCTCATTATATTTCTTGTTGATAGCAAAATTCCGCCGTTGTTCAGGTAGAGATAGTTTTAAGGTAATAATTTATATTGACGCAGGGATGCGTTTTTTATTATCCTTGACAGAATAGATATTGCATGCTATAAATACAAGATTATTCTTTAACAATACGGGGAAAGTAAAAGAAATGTCTAAATGGATAAGCAACCCAGGTGTTAAGCTTATGATAGAGCGGATAAAGGTGGAGAAAAAAGACATAAAGAGGGTTTTTATTGTCACCCTCTTTGGTTCTATTCTCGGAGCTTTTATTCCGCTTCTTTATGGAAAAGTCATTAGGATGGCCGGAGATGGCGTTTCGGCCCTGGAGTATATTCTGCTGTTAATGTTCATGTGGCTGATGATGGATCAGGTTTATAACTGGACGACCAGGTATTCTGATAAACAGGGAACTTATACCGCATGGAACATCGGTTATGAGCTTTTCACGGGATGCTTAAGTCATTTGATAAGGCTCCCGATGTCGTTTCTATCTGAACAGAGATTGGGCAAGGTGGTGCAAAGGTTCGAACGAGGATCCGATGTGTTAGAAAGAATGATAAGAGACGTTCTTTTCTCTCTTGTCCCAAGTTTTTTGAGTTTATTGTTTGCTTTTGGGGTCATGCTCTGGATTAGATGGCAATTAGCCGGGCTTGTTCTACTGACGGTGGTTTCATATGCCTTGACCATGATCTCAAGTAATAAGAAAATAATCTTGCTCAACAGAGAAACGAGAAAGATGTGGGAAGAGGCATGGGGCCATTTATGGGATGTGGTAAATAATGTTAAAGCCGTAAAGGCCAACACTAATGAAGAATTCGAAGTTGAAAGGATTAAAACCAACTTCAACAAGTGTTATTCAAGAGAAAAAGAGGCCGAGGAATTAAGGCACAGGATTAAAACCTACGAGCATTTGATATTTGGCGGGGGAGCAGTAATCACCATGTCTCTTGGCGCCTTAATGCTTAGGTGGGGAACAATCGATGCTGGTGGTCTATTTTCTTTTCTGGGCTATATTAATTTGGCCTATACTCCATTTAGCCGGCTATCCCATAATTGGCGGTTCGTTCTGGAAGGGGTTGTCGTTGAAGAAAGAGTGGCTAATTTCTTAGGAGAAAAGGAGGAAAATTATGAAAGCGGAGAGGAGTTAAAAATTGCCGGAGACATAGAGTTTAGAAATGTATCCTTTGGATACGGTAAAACCGGCAACCCTGTCCTTAGAAATATTAACCTGACCATTAAAGAAGGCGAGACTGTTGCCTTGGTCGGGGAAAGCGGAGTCGGTAAAACAACCTTAATAGATCTTATCTCTAGATATTATGACGCTGATGAAGGAGAAATTCTCATAGGCGGAAAGAATATAAAGAACTGGCAGCTTGGATCACTTAGATCTCAGATTGCAGTTGTCCCACAGGACATTTCCTTGTTCAATGACACGATAAGGTTAAACATTGCTTACGGGGATATACACAAGATATCGGAAGATTCGGTTATAGAAGATGCGGCCGTTGCTTCTTATGCTCATAATTTCATTACCGGTGATAAATTTGTTAATGGATACAACCAGGTTGTAGGCGAAAGAGGTGTTAAGCTTTCTGCCGGCCAGAAACAGAGAGTGGCTATTGCCAGAGCTCTGGTCCGAGATCCTAAAATTTTGATTCTGGACGAGGCAACTTCGGCCCTTGATTCCGAGTCCGAAATGTATGTCCAACAAGCCCTAGAAGTGCTGATCAAAAGCAGAACTACTCTCATTATTGCCCATCGCTTGAGCACGGTTAAAAAGGCAGACAAGATTGTTGTTCTTGGTGATGGAGGAGTTGCTGAAGTCGGCAAGCACGAAGAGCTGATAGCTTTAAACGGTATATACAAAAAACTAATTGATCTCCAAAGTTTCAAAGAGTAAAATGCCCATTTGGGCATTTTTTGTTTATAAAAAACATAATCTGTATTACAATGTAAGACAGATGGATAAGAGATTGTTAGCTATAACTTTAATATTGATAGTTTTTGGATTGGTTGTTTTGTCGTCGGCCGGGATCGTGGATGGCCAGAAAAAATTCAATTCGCCTTATTATTATTTAACCCACCAGTTATTATACGGGGTTATACCCGGCCTTATCGGGATGTTTATTATTTCCAAAATTGATTACCGATTTTGGAAAAAAATATCATTGTTTGCCCTAATCGGTTCGTTGGCGCTGATGATAATGATTTTCCTGCCCACTTTTGGGCACGGATTGAAAGGGGCAACTCGCTGGATAAATTTTGGAATACTTTCTTTCCAGCCGTCGGAGATATTAAAACTATCCTTGATAATCTATTTGGCGGCATGGTTCGGAAACAGAGATGAAAGAACCAGGAAATGGGCTTACGGCACGGTGCCATTTCTGATGATCCTGTCTTTTGCGGCGCTGCTTTTGTTTCTCCAACCGGATATCGGGACTTTGATAATAGTTTCTTTCATCGCTCTGGGAATTTATTTTATGGCCGGTCCAAGCTACAAGCAGTTCGCAGGAATCTTGTTAGTCCTATTTTTGGGTCTATCGGCCATAATCGTTGTTGAGCCGTATCGTTTTGATCGCCTGAAAGCTTTTTGGAATCCGTCAGTTGACACAAAAGGAATTTCTTACCAAATAAACCAGTCCCTGATATCAATTGGTTCCGGCGGATTGTTCGGCGTTGGTTACAACAACAGTTCCCAGAAACAGGGAGGATTTTTGCCTGAAGTTATAGGCGATTCTATCTTCGCCATCATTGCTGAAGAGCTGGGATTAGTTGGTTCAGCGCTCACTATCGGGTTGTTTGGGTTACTATGCTTCTTTCTGATTAACATAGCCAAGAGCGCGCCTGATAAATTCGGGGCTTTACTGGTGATGGGAATTAATCTTTGGATAATGTCCCAGGCCTTCGTAAATATTGCCGCTATCTCGGGCCTTGTTCCTCTGACCGGAATTCCTCTGCCGTTTATAAGCTACGGCGGCACCGCTCTCGTGGTTATGTTATCGGGGATAGGAATAGTGTTTAATGTGGCCCGGGAGTCGTAGCAAGCTCCGGCTAACCGGCCCATGGGAAACAGAATATTTTTGCTCCTGCGGCAAAAATTTCTTCGCCCTCGTCACGACGGCTCTGCGAGACCAAGCCCGTCGTGACTGCGTGATGTTCCCCTGAACCGGTTACCCTGCGCTTTAGAAAACCCCGCCTGACCCTTCTCGCGCGACTCGAGGAGTCGGCGGGCATGGTTCCCGCTCTTGCGGGAGAGCCGACGACGAAAGTCAGCGAAAGAGTACGCTGGGCGGATGAGCGGTAGCGAAAGAGTCGGGCGGGGTTTGTTTGGGTGGAGCTATCTGTAAAACCAAAAAACTGCCTTTAAGCGGTTTTTTGGAGGAGGAGGAGAGTCGTATTGGATTTAAGACGGCTGGCTTTGTTTTTTTTAATAACTCCTGATTTTGCGGCCTTGTCCAATGTTTGGTAAACCTTTGGCAACAGCTTCTTGGCTTCGTCTTTCTTGCCTGCGGCAACAAGCTTTCGGAAATCTTTCACCGAGGACTTATAAGCGGCAACCTTCCTTATATTCCTGGCCCTTCTTGTTTTATTTTGTCTTAACGCCTTTTTGGCGGATTTTGTAATAGGCATATTTGTGTCCTAATTAATATTGAAAACTTGATTATCTTACTATATTCTATTATATTT
>Ga0209515_10010623_pt1 | contig 10209 bp, 9 predicted proteins | sample Subgroupgradi54m_FD_187454 | JGI IMG/M metagenome (GOLD analysis project Ga0209515, IMG submission 187454) | Subsurface groundwater microbial communities from S. Glens Falls, New York, USA - GMW60B uncontaminated upgradient, 5.4 m (SPAdes)... ...
ACGCCAAAGATCCGGATTCGGCTAATTTCGCGCTGTGTTCGTTAAGGATGTGTTTGATTTCGGCCAGAGTTCTGTTTTTATTATCAGTGGTTCCTTCCACGAGGATAGTTACTCCGTTGGCTGCTGCTTCGTACAGAAATTCTTGCAGGACGGCGCCTTCGCCTGTTCCAATGGCGCGGGCAATGGCTCTTTCGATATTGTCTTTGGGCAGACCTTGAGAAAGGGCTCGTTCTATGGTTTGGCGTAGCCGGAAGTTAGTTTCCGGCCTAGGTCCGCCGTCGCGCGCGGCAATCATAATTTCACGGACAAGTTTTGAAAAGAGTTGTCCTTTTTTAGCGTCAGTTAGAGATTTTTTGTGTTTGATTTGCTTCCACTTGCTGTGCCCGGACATTGGAGTATTTTAAAATAATATCTTTTATTTCATAAAGTCGCGGAATATTGTCAATAGTGAATTCGCGCTCGCCCGCGGTTTGTATTCTGATGGTGCCAAATTTCAAAAAAGTTTCAACAATGCCGGATATTTCTATGGTTATGTCTTGTACATGGGGCAGGGGAATTTCTGCAATCTCGCGGTGAAATAATCCTTTTTGCTCTATGGCAATTAGGCGTTTGTCAGTAATAATCCAGATATCAAGATAGTAGTCCATCCAGAAAAGAAAGAGAAACAAAAGCAAGGCCATTATATATAGAGAGAAGGAAAAGTTTACTAGGGTTCCAACTAATTCCGGATTGAAATCAGCGATTACCGGGGGTAAAAAAGTAAGGGTTGCCGGCGGAATTAAAATAAGAATGACAAACACTACTAAAGTTCGCAGTACTATAAACCAGTGTTTACGGACCGAAGTTATGATTTTTTCGCCGGGTTGTAATTGGAGCATTTTAACTCCTTGGCAATTTTAATAAGAAATAAAGGGCGAAGAGCCAGAAAAGAGTGGCAAAAGTTAAAAATAAGGAAATTACTAGGCGTGGCCAAATCTGGCCGGGCAGAGTGTATTGTTTTAAATGATAAATAATAGCCGAACTTAACAGTCCAAAGAAAAGAGTGAATAGTATAAAAATTATCAGGATAATTAAAAACATACTTTAGGAAAGAAGGGATTTTTGTTGGGTTACCGCAAATCCTAGATGTCGGTAAGCATTTTCCGTGGCCATTCTTCCCCGCGGAGTGCGCTCAATAAAGCCAAGCTGCATGAGATAGGGTTCGTAGACCTCTTCAATAGTATCTTCTTCCTCTGCGGAGGCCGCTGCCAGAGCCGATAACCCCACTGGTCCGCCGCCAAACTTTTTAATTATTATCTCTAAAATTCTTCTGTCCATTGATTCAAGCCCGGAGTCGTCAATTTCCAGTAGCTCCAGGGTTTTTCGCACAATCTCGTCGTCAATACTAGCTTTTTCGCTGATTTGAGCAAAATCGCGGGCTCGTTTTAACAAGCGATTGGCCGCTCGTGGAGTAAAGCGAGCGGATCTGGCAAGACGTTCTACGGCCTCCTCTTTTATATTTACTCCGAGGATTTTGGCGGAACGGGTAATAATTTTTCCGATTTCTTCTTCAGAATAAAAGTCTAGCCGAAATGCGCCTCCAAATCTTGAACGCAGAGGACTGGAAAGTAAGCCGGTTCTCGTGGTGGCGGCAATCAGCGTAAACGGGGGAAGTTCAATTTGGATAATTCGGGCCGAGGGACCTTTGCCTATTACAATGTCCAGAGTTCTTGACTCCATGGCCGGATAAAGAACTTCTTCAATGAGTTTGTTTAGACGGTGGGCCTCGTCAATAAATAAAATATCTTGGGGCAGGAGATTGGTTAGAATAGAAGCTAGATCCCCGACTCGTTCAATGGCCGGCCCGGAAGTTACGCGTATGTTGGTATTCATTTCTCGCGCGATTAAATAGGCCATGCTGGTTTTTCCTAGTCCTGCCGGCCCGCTTAGTAAAACGTGTTCCAGCGCGTCCCCTCTTTTTTTAGCCGCCTCAATTAGAATTTTTAAATTTTTCTTAAGGCGTTCTTGGCCGATATATTCGTTCCACTGTTGGGGGCGTAGGGTTAGATCAAGCAGGGAGTCGCCTTTTTCTTTTTTTGATGTTGCCGCCGGTTGTATTGACATAACTCTATTTTTTTGCTATAATTGAAGCAAGGAGGGAATTTCCCTCTTTTTAAGATTATTTTCTAAGATCGTGGGCAATTAAGGTTGATAAAAAGGCCTTAATGGGAATTTTTACACCAGGGCGGTTTAGTTACTCTAGTTACCAGTTACTGGTTACTAGTAACTAACTACTGGTTACGGCTGGTCTGTGCCTGGGAGAAATTCTAACCTCCGTGTTCCCGAACCGGAGTAATTGCCCACGATCTTAGAGGATAATTAATTACTAGTAACTAGTAATTGGTAACTAGTTATTAGTCTGACCCAACTACTCGTTCAAGCTCTGCCAAATCTGTTATGCCGGCAATCGTTTTTAATAAGCCGTCCTGCCTCATGGTAATTTGGCCTTGTCTTTGGGCTTCTTTTTTTATCTCAAATTCAGACGGTTCCTTAAGGATTAAGTGTTCAACTTCGTCATCAACCAGAATTATTTCAAAAACCCCAATTCTGTTTTTATAGCCGGTGTGGTTGCATAAAGCACAACCTTTTTCTGAAGATTTAAAGATAGTCCAATCTTTTTGGTCCGGTATTTTTATTTTTTTGGGAAAATCCGCAAGTTCTTTTTTTATTTTTTTTAGTTCCTCTACGGTAAGTTTAGTTTGAACTCGACAACTTTGACATAATACTCGTACCAATCTTTGCGCCATAGAAACGTTTATGGCCGGCGCAATTATGGATGGTTTTACTCCAAGGTCCAATAGTCTTGGTATGGTACCGGCCGCGTCATTGGTATGGAGGGTGGAAAAAACAAGATGGCCGGTAAGAGCAGAATGCATAGCTGTTTCGGCCGTTTCTAGGTCTCGGATTTCTCCTACTAAAATAATATCCGGATCTTGGCGTAGGATAGAACTAAGCCCATTGGCAAAGCTATATCCTTTTTCTGCGTCTACTTGGGTTTGTTCTATGCCGGAGAGGTTGTATTCAATCGGGTCCTCAATAGTAATAATTTTAATCCCCGGTTCATATACTTTTCGTAAAAAAGCATAGAGAGTGGTTGTTTTTCCTGAACCGGTAGGACCGGTGGTTAAAATCATGCCGTTGGGCTTTTTTAATTCTTTTTCCATGGTCTCTATAACCCAGGACTGCATACCCAATTTTTCAAAAGATACTTCTATGGATCGCGGGTTTAAGACGCGGAGGACCACATTTTCTCCGTGGGGTCCGGGAAGGGAGGAGGTGCGCACTTCAACTTCAGAAATTTTGTTATCTTCTCCTATTTTAATGGTAAAACGGCCGTCTTGAGCGCGGTCTTTGACGTTTAATTTAAGTTCGGAGAGCAGTTTAAGGCGTGAGAGTAAAAGGCGATAAAGTTGAGGCGGCAATTGGGTTACGTCTCGCAAGACGCCATCTAGGCGGAAACGTAACCGAGCCCCTTTTTCTTCCGGTTCAATATGTATATCCGAGGCGTTAGTGCTAAGGGCTCCGGCCAGGATAATTTCCAAAGCTTCGGTCGTCCGGCCCAGAAATGTTTTTTCAATATACTCTTTAACTTGGGGGAGGTTAGTGATTTCTTGTTCCAGGGAAGAAATTTTGGCGTGTTGGATGGCAATCGTTCCGATGGTTGAAATATGTTCAGCTGCGGCCTTTTTATAAAATTCCCAAGCGTGTTCTAAGCTTGAACGCGAGGTTAGAAATAAGCTGTAATTGTAACGATCTTCGGTTAATTTTTTAAATATGGTTTTGGCCTCTTCTTTTTCAGGGTTACGCACTCCTATTTTTAAATTTTTGCCCGCGATCTGGAATATTATTAGTTCCGCTCTTTTTGCTTTTTCTTCAGGAACGATTTTGACAGCGTCGGTCTCGATCGGGAAAATGGTAAGGTCGGCGTAAGGTATCTTATATTTTTGTGATAAAATTTTAACACTCTCCTCCTCCTCTTTTCTTTTTAGGAGTTCAAGTTTTCTTTTGGGTTTGTCTTCTTGAAAGTAGGGCATATCAGGTAGTAGAAATTCGGCAATAGTTAGTTATTTCGTTGCCAGGCAGCAGCCGAATTTTCACTACCTGGCATAAAAAAGGGTCGAAAAAGTGGACCCGCCTAATTTAAAGATAGCTATCTTAATTGTATTTTAAAGGAGTCCTCTTATCAAAGGAGCTAAGTGTTCTTCCGCTTCTTGGAAGGTGGAGAAAGTATTTGCTAATAAGAGATAAGGGCTTTGAAATTCTGCTGGTTCCCGGCTATGGATTTTTTCTAATACCTCGTGGTCGCCGGCCAAAGTTGCCGAAACTGTTTTATCTTCTGGCTGTTGGGATAGTAAAACTAAAACTCGGCTGGGAGGAAGGGCTTTTTGCAGGTTATCAAGGATGGTTGGTATATCGGTAGTGGTGCGGCCGGTTTTTTCATAGTCCTCGGCAGTTACGAACGACCAAAGCACTTTGGTGTCTTCGTCGATTTTGGAACGGACTGAAGCGCGACCAAAAAGTTGGGCCAAGCTTAGCGGTAATAAATTGTCTTGGCAAAGTTGTTGAGCTTCGGTATGTTTCGCGCCAAGTCTCATTAATTCCGAGGCCGCCAGAAGCGTATCGGCGTTGGTTGAGGGCGCGGTAAAACTTTTAGTTTGTTCAATAATGCCTGCCAAGAGCAGAGTAGTTTTTTCCGCATCAAGGGCGGTCGGGTCAAGGACCGATATTAAAGCATAAACAATTTCGCTCAAAGAAGACTTTTGGGGGTCAAGTAAGTTTACTTCCCCGTATTTTTGATTTTCAACCGAAAAATCAATATTTAAAAGGGGCGTGTTGGTAAAGAATTCGGGTTCAGCCGAATTGAGTGTCAGTAATTCCGGATTGGCCACTCCCAGGAGAATTGCGCAGTCGCATTGTAATTTTCCTTCTTTGAAAGATAGGGCCTCTTTTTTAAAGGGAGAACTTTGGGGAGAGAGGATGACGTCTATCTTTTGTTCCTCTTTTTCATAGCGAAGTTGGAAAACGGGCGAGGACAAGGTGTCGATGGAGATGATAAATTCGCGTAAAAGTTGTTTGGCCCCAACGACTTCTTTGAATAAATCAGGCCTTTTGATCACGCTATCTTTTTTGTCCGGAGCGGTTAAAAAACCAATGTTTTTATTGTGCGAAGCCAATATTTGAGCAAGCACTTCGGATGCGGCCAGGCCATCCAAGGTTTGTTCGGGCGGAAAAAGGATTGCTAGATGTTCGCTTTTTTCCAACAATTCAATTGCTTTTTGGGTGTCCATGACCCTATTCGTAGCGCGTTCGGGGGGGGTAGTCAAATGCTTGGCTGTGGATAAGGGTTAAGGACAGTTTTGGTTGACACCTTTCGTCATTTATGGTAAGTTAGTTGTTGGATAGTTCTTTGAGAGAGGAGTTAACGATGCCAAAATATCAACCTCTTGGGATTGGTATGACGCCAAGCAAGACAAAAGATAGTAGGCGAGAACAGTTGGGGCCGACGAGGAAAGAGCTACTAAAGGCAATTCGGATGAAATTAAAGACAGCTTCTCCACGAATTGGGTATGATCTTGGTAAACATCGGGATATTCGTTATTTTTCACTATGGCTTTTAGTAAGGGTTTTAGATTTAGAGCCCTCAGCCCTGAGTAGTTTCAGTACAGGGGAAAAGGCCACTAGCAGCATTTTGGGTCAGAAGATTCGTACTGGCAGGAAAAGACTGGGGCTTAGTCAAAATGAGCTTGCCGAGGAGCTACAAGTTGATAGACAGTATGTGAGTCAGATAGAATCCGGTAAAATCCCTCTTAGTCTTGGTGATCGCAAAGGCGATGCCATGATTAAACGACTTGCTTTAATCCTTCAACTGGATATTGATGAACTACAAGCAGTACGACCAAAAAGAAGATTAAAGCAAAAGAAAGTAAAGCGAGGCACCTTGGGTGGATTTTCAACCGCTCGGCGGCTGGAGCTCGGTATCACGCAAGAGGAAGTAGCCCGGCGTGTAGAAAGATCACCGCGTTGGGTTTGCGGTGTTGAGAATGGCAGAATTTTTCCTAAGGATGAATTATTAGATAGACTTGCGAAAGCCCTTGAATGCGAGATTCCTTTGGAGTTACTGCCGGAGGGACCGAGATGAAAAAAGGAATTTGGCTTCTGGTTATTCCTTTACTTGCCGGATGCGCGATTAGGCCGGTTGTTGGGCCAGCTCGTGTATACTTGGAAGTTATGGGGCGGCCGGTAGTAGATAAAACCAACCTAGATCCTTATGATGGTGAGGTGGTTTTTAGGGGCACTCCAGGAATTAAGACTGAAGCTAAAGTATTGTTGGATGGACAATATATTACCACAATCAGCGCCGGTTCTGACGAGCAATCTGTGGGCTGGCAAAAGGTAAGCGTACAAAACTTCGGCCCGCATTTACTATCCGGGGACATCTTTTTGGTTAGGAACGATGGAGTTAGGATCAAAGTTAAGTGTTTCCGTCAGCCGTTCAATGTTTCTACTGATGAGAGAAATGGGTTTTATTATTGGTGGCGGGTGGAAATTTGGTCTTTTCAGTGTTAGAATTAGAATAAGTTATTTTTTGCCAATTCGCTCCGGCGAGGCGGCATTTTAATTTAGGCGTAGAATTGTTACGCTCAAGTTATGATTTCGTTAAGAATTAGAAGTTTGATTCAAACTCAAAAGTTGGCTGAGATTCTTGCTCGGGAGATTAAAAATTGGTCTGGAAAAAAACCTTTGGTTTTGGCGCTTGAAGGACAGCTTGGTTCAGGAAAAACAACTTTTGTAAAAGGCGTAGCCCATTTTTTCGGCATTCGGGAAAGGGTTGTAAGTCCGACTTTTGTTCTGCTAAAAATTTATAAAATTCCTATGCCTAAAGTCTTTAAACACTTGGTTCATATTGATTGTTATCGCCTGGACTCTCCTCAAGATTTATTGCATTTAGGATTTAAAAATTTACTTAAAAATAAGGACGCAATTGTGTTAATAGAATGGGCGGGTCGTATAAAGACCATATTACCCAAAAAGATTTTATGGATTAAGTTTAAATATGGGAGAAGTCCTCGAGAACGCGTTATACAATTTTTGGAAAAATAATTATGAAGAAACTAATTCTAATTGATACTCATGCCGTAATCCATCGGGCTTATCACGCTCTGCCGCCTTTAAATACCCCGGCCGGAGAGCCGATTAACGCTGTTTACGGCTTTACTTCGATTCTTTTGCGGATTTTACGCGAACTAAAACCGGATTTTATCGTAGCCGCTTTTGATCTTCCCGGTCCTACTTTCCGGCATATTGCTTATGAGCGTTATAAAGCCCAAAGGCCGGAAACTCCAAGTGATCTTTCAAGCCAATTTATTAAAGTAAAAGAAGTGCTGGCCACTTTTTCAATTCCTGTTTTAGAGAAAGAAGGGTATGAAGCCGATGATATTATTGGAACTATTGCTAAAAAATTAGAGAAAAAAAAAGATTTAGAAGTTATTATTGTTACCGGCGATATGGACACTTTGCAGTTGGTAAGGCCCGGACTTAAGGTTTATGCGATGAAAAAAGGAATAACCGAGACGGTTATTTATGACGAGAAAATGGTTAAGGAACGTTACGGTTTTGAACCAAAACAACTGATTGATTTTAAAGGACTCAAGGGAGACCCCTCTGATAATATCCCGGGAGTTAAGGGAATCGGAGAAAAAACCGCTTCCGAACTTATAAAAAATTTTGGATCAATTGAGGGAATATACAAAGTGCTTAAAAAAAGATCGGTTAAAATTTCGGCAGGAGTCGCCGTCAAACTTCGCGAAGGCGAAGAAGGCGCTGTTTTTTCTAAAGAATTGGCGCGGATTAAAACTGACGTGCTTTTTCAGTTTAATTTGGCTGACGCAGAATGGAAAAATAATCAGAATCAAGATAACCTCCGCCAGCTTTTTCTCAAATTCGGTTTTTCCAGTCTTTTAAAAAGACTGGATGTGGAAGAAAGTAGGGTTTCGGGATCCAAAAAAGAGCAGGCAATTTTAATTCAGAACGTTTCTGCGAAAAAAGTGGTAATTCCGCAAATTGATAATCTGGGAGTTTTTCAAAAGTTTAAAAAGGAACTAGGCAATAAAAAAATCGGTCTTCTTTTGCATGAAGGAAATTTAATTTTAGTAAATACAGAGAAGAAAGTTTTTCGGATTGCCGAAAAACTCCTTTTGAAAATAGCAGTAAAGCAATTTTTAGAAAAGGAGGCGGGGGTACTTGTTTATGACGCCAAATCGCTGTTTTATCTTTTGCGCAAATTCGATATTGATCTCCCTGAAATCAAGTTTGATTTACTGTTGGCCGCTTACTTAACCCAACCTTTCAGTCGGGACTTTTCTTTCTCGGGCCTTGCCTATAGAGAGTTGGGGCGCTTGTTTGCCCCAGACTCGGAAGAAGAATTTTCCCAATTTTTTGAAATAGTAAAATCGCTTGAAACTAAACTTAACGAAGGTAAAATAAAATTTATTTTTGAAAAAATAGAATTGCTTCTGGTCCGAGTTTTGGCGGACATGGAAGAGCGGGGGATTTTGCTTGATGATAAATTGCTAAAAAAATTGGGAGAGGAAGTCAACAAAAAACTCGCTGATTTAACTAAAGAAATTTATAAGTTCGCGGGCGAAGATTTTAATATAAATTCGTCCCAGCAGTTGTCACGTATACTTTTTGAAAAATTAGTAATATCTACCAAGGGTTTGCGTAAAACCGAAAAAGGCGGAGTGGTTTCCACGGGCGCCTCGGAACTTGAAAAATTAAAAGGGGAGCACCCGCTTGTTGAAAAAATACTGGAATATCGCGAGTTTAATAAACTCAAAACAACCTATATTGACGCTCTGCCCGAATTGGTTGATACCAAAACCGGCCGCCTGCACACGACTTTCAATCAGACCGGCACTTCCACCGGCCGCCTTTCTTCTTCCAGCCCCAATCTGCAAAATATTCCGGTGATGTCTGAATATGGCCGCGAGATTCGTAAGGCCTTTATAGCCGAGAAAGGTTTTGAACTCGTTTCTTTTGATTATTCACAAATTGAATTAAGGGTGGCGGCGCATTTGGCCAATGATCAAAAAATGATTGAGGCGTTTAATAAGGGATTGGATATTCATAAAATGACCGCCGCGGAAATTTATAATCTTCCTTTGGAAAAAGTTACGCCGGAGTTGAGGCGAACAGCCAAAACTTTAAATTTCGGCATTCTTTACGGCATGGGCTCGTCTGCCTTGAGTGAGTCCGCCGGTATGTCGCGGGACGAAGCTAAAAAATTTATTGAAGAATATTTTCATGACTTCTCGGGTATCCGAGAGTACCTTGAACGCACCAAAAAATTTGTGGAAGAAAATGGTTATGTGGAAACTCTTTTTGGCCGCAGACGTTATATTCCGGAAATTCACTCTTCCAATTGGCAGTTAAAAAGGGAAGCCGAGCGGATGGCTATTAATATGCCGATTCAGGGAACAGCTACGGGGGATATAATTAAAATGGCAATGATTAAAATTGATGAATGGGTTACAAAAGAAAAATTGGAAAACGAAGTTAAAATGCTTTTGCAGGTTCATGACGAGCTTTTGTTTGAAGTTAAAAAAGAATTAGTTAAAAAAATAATTCCTGAAATTAAGGCTATAATGGAGGGGGTTACGCAACTCAAAGTTCCGATTGTGGTCGAGGTTAAGGCTGGCCCGAATTGGGGTGAGCAAAAAGAAGTTTAAAAACTTGATTTTTAATAGAAATCTGGTATAGTTAGATTAAAGTCTGAAACCTAGCAAAGGAAGGAGGAAGGGATGAACGAGTGGATCCAGTTCTTTTTCGGTACGCCGCGGCGGTTCTGTTGGACCGTCGCTGTACTGGGTCTTCTAACTGTTCTCATTTTCCCGGGCCTTTTAGCCACGGCCGTCAGCCGACTGGTCGCGGAGCTAAGCCCGCTTCTCGGGCCGGTTCTCGCGGTTCTGATAGTCGTCGGTGGCCTGCGGATGATTTTCCGCGGCCGGGGAAGATAGAAAAGGAGGAGAACAAGCCTCGCGATTCGTCGCGGGGCTTTGTAATTTTGTTGACAAACAGCGCCCCATGCCCTAAAATTAAAATGTTGTGAAAAAGGCAATAAATTTTACCTATATAGTTTGGAAAGAGGGAAAATATTACGTTGCCCAATGT
>Ga0209515_10010625_pt1 | contig 10207 bp, 10 predicted proteins | sample Subgroupgradi54m_FD_187454 | JGI IMG/M metagenome (GOLD analysis project Ga0209515, IMG submission 187454) | Subsurface groundwater microbial communities from S. Glens Falls, New York, USA - GMW60B uncontaminated upgradient, 5.4 m (SPAdes)... ...
GAAGAAGTGTTATTGCACGTGGGTTTTTGCATCCCTCTATAAACACCCATTTGTCTGTCTCAACTTTTCTTTGTTCTACATGTTCTGCAGAGCCAAGATCTTTTGATGTGATATCATCAAGATTGGTACTAGTTCTTCCACCAGTTGCTTTTGCGAGTTTTGTCATATCGCTTTCTTTAACTCGCCTAACAGCAAGTATTCCTTGTTTTGCAAGATAGTGCTGAGCTATATCATCAATACCTTTTTGGCAGATCAGTACGTTTGCACCGACCTCATGTATTTTGTCTACCATTGCTTTGAGCATTCTATTTTCTTCTTCAAGAAACATCTGCATTTGTGTTGGATCAGTTATTCGAATTTCTGCACTCATTTCTGTTTTTTCAATTTCAAGTGCAGAATTTACTAGTGCAATTTTTGCTTTTTCAATTTTAGTTGGCATTCCACTATGTACCACCTCTTTATCCAAAACAATTCCTTTGATAAGAGAAGTGTTTCTTATCGAGCCACCCGCTTTCTTTTCTACCTTAATGTTGTCCAAATCTACTTTGTTGGATTCCCCTTGTTTTTCTACCACCTGTAAAATAGCATCTACTACTAGTTTTGAGAGCATATCGCTATCGTCTGATATTAATTTTGATTCCATACTAGTTTTTGATATTTTGAGAAGTATTTCCCTCTCATGTGGATCTACGGTTTTTGCAAGTTCCGAAAGAAGTGAAAGTGCTTTTTCTGCTGCAGCTTGATATCCTTCTATTATCACAGTGGCATGAACGTCTTTATCTAAAAGTTCCTCGGCCTTTGCCAAAAGTGCTCCCCCAAATACAACGGATGATGTTGTTCCATCTCCTACTTCGTTATCTACTGCTTTAGAAATTTCTACCATCATTTTTGCAGCTGGGTGTTGAACGTCAATTTCTTTCAGAATTGTAGCACCATCATTTGTAATTGTGACATCGCCAAGAGAATCCACGAGCATTTTGTCCATCCCTCGTGGGCCAAGGCTTGTACGTACGAGTTCTGCTACCAGTTTTGCTGCCGCTATGTTATTTTTTTGTGCATCCCTACCTTTTTGTTGAAGTGCACTTTCTTTTAATACTAAAACAGGACCTTGTGGAGTTTGTTGAATTGATGCCAAAATTATTCTCTGCTTGTCGATAGTTGGCTGCCCCTTTTAATACCTTATTGATTCAGGTTCTGTTACGTCTTAGGGTGATTCAAAATGTTAATGTATATTCTATTTTTAATATCTACAATTCCATTGTATAGAATCCTTACTTCAGGTAAGGCAAGAAACGGTAAAAAGAGCGGAATCAGATGTGGGTTTTTGAATTTGCATCCAGCATCAACAATTTTTGCATTCAGGTTTAAAAATTCTAAAAGTGCATTTTCAAATGGTAATTTAGATATTAAACCTGCAACTGGAAGAGAATAGATAGATAATATCTTTTGATTTTTTACTGCGATTATTCCTCCCTGTAAGTCGGTTAATTTGTTTGCTACAAAAGCCATGTCTTTCTCATTAGAACCAATGACTATCATGTCATTTTCATGAAAGCTTTGTGTAGAACCAAAAGCTCCAATATCTGCACCAAAGTTTTTCAAGAATCCAACAGTGAATTTACCGCTTCCGAAGGTCCTATCAATTGCAGCAACCTTCCATACATCTTTGTCATAAGATGCAGTGACATTTCCATCCCTTGTTGGGAGATCTTCATAATCCTTCTTTGTTATTATTTCGGTATCTAGTCTTATCACTAAAGATTGTACAGATTTTGCCAAACTTTTAATTACAAAGTCTTTTTCTACAAACTTTCGTTTAGTTTTTACAGTCTTTGTCATCCATGTTGGAATTTTAGGTACTCCAAACTTTGCGACAATTTCTCCGTGAGACACCACTAGTCTGCCTCCAACAAATACTTTTTTTGGTTTAAGTTTGTCTAGATCATCAAAAACTAGAATATCTGCCACTTTACCAGGAGCAATTCCACCATAATCACGTCCCATATTATAATAGTCAAAACAATTTTTTGATGCAATTGAAATTGCATCTATTTTATCCATTCCAAGCGCAGTTGATTCTCTTATACAATGATCAATAAGACCAAATTCTAACAAGTCTTTTGGATTTACTCCATCTGAACAAAACATTAGTCTATCAAGATACGTTTTATGTGTTAAGATGCTAGGTATAATTTTGTCCAAATCTCTTCTGATAGAACCTTCCCTCATCATTATCCACATACCAAGCCTTAATCTTTCAATAACCTGATCATAATCAATTGGTTCGTGGCAAGAGAGAATTCCTGACGAAATGTATGCATTTAATTTTTTGTCACTTACCCCAGCAGTGTGACCATTTATGATACAATTATTTTCTATCATGTTCTTCAAGGTTTGCATGGTTTTTGGATCTTTCATAGTAACTTTAGTCCAAGAAAAAACTTCCCCAAGCCCAAGTACATTTTGTAAATTTAATGCTAATTTTTCTTCAGTTGAACTCAAAGTCTTTGCATGACTAAATTTTCTGTCAACTGGCAAACCACCTGGAATTACATGAAAAAGTCTGATGGGTAACTTTTCACCAAATCTGATAAATTCCTTGAAACCTTTGTACCCACAAACACTTACAATATCTATAGGATCTGAAAATAAAGAAGTTGTGCCACACAAGAGAGCCTTTTTTGCAAATTCTGACGGTAAAACAAACTGATCCATGTGAATATGTGAGTCTGCAAATCCTGGTGTGACAAATCTTTCTTCTAAATCCATTACTACTGTTTTTTCTCCAATTGCGTGAGAGACATCAGCTCCAACATATGCAACTCTATCTTTTAGAATGGCAATGTTACTACCAGAAATTATCTCTCTTGAATAAACATTAACGAGCTTACAATTCTTCAAAACTATATCAGCTTTTTTTTCTCCCATTGCCACCGAATTTAATGAGTGAATCATAGTAGCAAGCGGGCTAGTTCGCACAGATGGAATGTGCTTTTGTTACTATTATAGATTCAAAGCGATGTTTAAATTACGGTCAGATGCGATTTTCTTTTATGAATATGCCAAAGGAGATCATGAGATACTGTCCAAAGTGTAAAAAACATACTTTACAAAAAGTCTCCATATATAAGGCTGGAAAAAGAAGAGGATCAGCAATAGGTGAAAGAAGACATGCAGAAGACAAGAAAGGTTATGGTGGTCAAAAATTCCCAAAACTTGCCAAACCAGCAAAAACAACTAAAAAAATTACTCCAATTCTTATGTGTCCAGAATGTAAGAAGAAATTTAATAAGCCAGGTATCAGAATAAGGAAGTACGAGTTGGTAGCATAATGAAAAAAGGACAAATTCTAATTCCAAAACCAAGTAGCAAATTTCAGAGAGTACAATGTAACGAGTGCAGTGAAGAAAGTGTTGTTTATTCTCATCTAGCAACGAATGTTACCTGCAAATCTTGTGGAAATCTACTAGCAGAATCAACAGGCTCTATTGCAAAGATAAATGGCAAGATATTAGGTAGTGCCGAGTAAATCATAATCTTGTTTTGTATTTAGATTTAGTGCAATTTTTTTGTCATCAAGTATGACAAATGTCTCTTCAACATGCTCCATTCCAGACAAACGAACTGGATTTACTATTGAAATCCCGGAATAGGAATGTTCTTTTTTATTATAAATTAGCGGATATTGTGTTTTCATATGTAGTGAGTCAAGAAAGTTTTTACTTGAAATAACTGTAGTCCATGTATTTTTAATATCCACAAGTTCTACAATTTTTTTAATTATTTTTGCATCCAAAAGTGGCATATCTCCTGAGATTACAAATACAGGTTCAGTAAAATTGTGTAAAATCTGATTGAGATCATTAACATATCCAGTTCCTTCCGTTTGAATAATAGAAATTCCAAGGCTCTTAAGAAATTCGCTGGTTTTTGGAGTATTCTGGCTTGTAGCTCCAAAGATCTTTGAAAAACAACCAGACTCTTGAAGTGCGCTTATAACGTGTTGTATGATTGGATTTTTGTATTTGAGAAGAAGTTTTTCCTCTGGCAAATTCATCCTCATACCCTTGCCACCACACATTACTAGTCCTATCATAACGATGCAAAAATTAAAAGTGATGATAGCCTTACTAGTTCATTAGTTGCTCCAAATACATCGCCAGAAATACCACCAAAACTACGATTTGCTGCAACAAGAAGTAAAAAGGCCAGTCCTACCCCAGCCGTTATTACAATCACACCAGTCATTCCCCCGATCAGAACAATAGGTACCAAGGATAGTGCAGCTGCTACACCTATCTTCTTTTTATCTTTCATCGATTGTGTGAATGGCGAGCTTAGACCTTGCCATGCTGATAATCCTCTATTTGCCTGTAACACCATCACAAATTTTGCAAGAAGTTCACTTAACAAAATTGCCTGAAATAACGCAAATCCCTTCATCATAGAAAGTGCCATAATCATGCCTCCTGCATATAGAACCACTGTTATTACTCCAGCAGATCCAACCGCTGGATCGCGCATGGCTTTTAGTTTTTTTTCCTTTGTTCCCTTTGCCATCATTCCATCTGCAAAATCACAAAGTGCATCTGTGTGATGTATTCCAGTTATAATCACTATTGAACCTGTGAGTAACAATCCTACTATCAATGGTTGTAAAAATAAAGAAAGACCATAACCACCTGCACCAATGATTAATCCAATTAATGCGCCAGCTATTGGAAAAAGATACATATTTTTTGCTACAATGTCAAGTTCCACATTTTTAGAAGGAATAATTGTCAGAAATGAAATGACCGAACTTATTCCCTTAAGCATGTATCCACCATCCCAGATAATATAACACTACAATCATAGGTATTGTAAAAATTGTACAGAAAAGAATTGTTGTTAATTTCATTATAGATATTGCAGATTTGAAATGGTTTTCACAAAGTTCTAAATTTCCATCTCCTAAGACATAATGATCTATTTTTTCAAACTTAGCTGAAAGAGCTCCTGCCATAGCTGCCATTGGATATCCCGCATTTGGGCTTTCAGTTTTTTTACTGTCTCGTCGCATTACTTCAAGAGAATGTCTCCAGTTTCCTTTTAGAATCATAACAGCAAATATTATCATAAGACTTGTTATCCTAGAGGGTAGGAAATTGAGAATCTTATCACAGTTTGCACCAAACCACCCTAGGTTTCTAAATAAATCAGTCTTGTAACCAATCATGGAATCAATAGTGTTTATGGTTCTATAGATAAATGCTCCTGGCAAACCAAATATTGTAAAGTAGAAAAGTGGACCGATAATCCCATCTACAGTGTTTTCACTTATGCTTTCTAAAGTTCCAGAAATAATGTGTTGCCTATCTAGATTTCTTGTATCTCGCTTCACTATCATAGAAAGTTTTGCTCTTGCATCATCTAGATTATCTTTCAAAATTGCTTGCATGATTAGTTCCGCATGTTTTTCCATTCCTTTAATTGCAATTGTAGTTTTAAGTAAAAAACCAGTAACTATAATAGAAAAAATTAAAGTAGCAATTTGAGTCGTGAAATCAAAATCAAATTGATTCAAGTGATGTAGTGCAATATTTAGAAAATAAAGTATTGATGCAACCAGAGTCGTGATTGAAATTGTAAGAATTAAACCGCCAAGCCTCTCAGTAGTTGGGTCATGATTCTTAAAAAATGGTACAAGTTTTCCAATCAATGCTCCTACCCAGACAGTGGGATGAAATTTATTTTTTGGATCTCCTAATGCAAAATCTATTGATAATGCAAAGACTACAGCTAAAAGAGGTATTAAGATCATTTAATCAAATCACCTATAGCTTTCATGTTCAAACTAGATTTTACAATCTGGCTTAAATTCTCTATTTCCTTATCTAAACATTGTATGAATTTTTTGTTCCAGATTACCTGCTTTGGATTTGTAGAAAGAGAATCTTCGTCTGGAATATCAAATTTCAAAAGAGGGATTGTTCCTAATACTGGTTTTCCAGTCTTTTGCCTCAATTTATAAAAGCTAGGGCGAAGTATGTCCATATCGCCTCTAAATTTGTTAATAACAAAACCTTTGATGAATTTTTGGTATTTCTTTTCCAATAGCTCTAATGTCCCCACAATACTAGCAAAACTTCCGCCTTTATCAATATCAGAGATAAGGATGACAGGAGCGTTGGAATGCTCAGCCATTCTCATATTTGCTATATCGTATTTTACCAAGTTGAATTCTGCAGGTGAACCTGCGCCCTCAATTATTATTAGATCATAGTTTTTTTGTAACCAATCAAGTGATTCTATAGCAGTTTTTAATCCCTTTTGAAGTACAAATTTTTTGTAATATTCCTTGGCATGCATTTTTTTGTAAAACTTACCTTTTACAAGAACTTCACTATTGTAATTGCCAAGCGGTTTTAGAAGAATTGGATTCATGTTGGGATTTATTTCTGCTCTTGCTGCAATTGCTTGGATTGCCTGCGCCCTAGAAATTTCAAATTTATCTCCTTTGTATGAATATGATGACATGTTTTGTGATTTAAAGGGAGCCACTTTGTATCCCGAATTTGCAAATATTCTACACAGCGCAGTCACTAACGTAGTCTTACCAGATCCTGAAGAAGTTCCTTGTATCATTAACGCTCTAGTCATTTCAAATATCTTCCAAAGCTTTGACAAGTTTTACATTTTCTTTATGAGTACGAACAGCAACTCGTATGAATTTGTTACCAAGACCGCGAAAATTACTACAATCTCTAATCAGAATTTTTTTTTCTATTAGTTTTTCTTGAATCTTCTTTGAATTCATTTTTGATTTGATAAGGATGAAATTTGTGGATGAATCATAACAAGTAAAATCATTAATCTTTGAAATGGAGTCTTTCAAAAACCTGAATTCTTTTTTAATCAATTTTCTTGTTTTGGTTAAATGAGACGTATTTGATATGGCTTCACTTGCAGCTCTCTGCGCAAGACCATTTACGTTCCAAGGTATTTTTATCCTTTGAAGCACATCTATTACTTTCTTGCTTCCTAATCCATAACCAATCCTTAAGCCCGCAAGCCCAAATGATTTGGTCAAAGATCTAAGGATGAAGAGATTATCAAATTCTTTCAGGTAATGTACAAGTGACTCGTTAGAATTTGGAACAAGTTCAATAAAACACTCATCTAAGAACATAAACGCTGATTTGTTGTAGGCAGATTCTAGGATTTTCAAGAGATTTTTTTTAGATATTAATACACCAGTAGGGTTATTGGGATTACATATGAAGATACATTTTGTTTTTGTTATGAAATCCTGTAAATCTAAAATATTTTTATTAAGATTCATTGTTTTAAAAAAAGAAATTCTAGTACCACTTAATCTAGAAGCGGCTTCGTATTCACTAAATGTTGGAATAGGTATCAAGACATTACTATTTTTATGAAGAAAAACTTTACAAAAATTGTAAATTATTTCAGTTGCTCCATTTCCAACAGTTATCTGACTTTTTTGAATGCCAGTGTATTTTTGTAAATCATCTCGTAATTTTGATGACTCAGGATCAGGATAAACAGAAAGAAGTGATCTGTTTTTTTGAATAATTTTTGTTACCGAAGGTGGAAAACCAAGAGGGTTTACATTTGAGCTAAAATCTATAAATCTAGAATCATATTGTAATCCTGTGGAGTAGAATCCTCCGTGTTGTACTAAAAAATGATTAGAAACATTTCTTTCTAGTGCAAATTTCACACCATGAAATACCATAAAGGGATTTAGTGTGTTTTGGTTTTATTGCTAAAGGAATATTAATTGTATGAAGGGGAGATTTGCTATGAAACGTGTAGCAATTATAGGTGTTACTGGTGCAGTAGGACAAGAGTTTGTAATAGCATTAAACAAACACCCTTGGTTTGAAGTAAAACAGATAGCCGCTTCCGAAAGATCTGCAAACAAGAGGTTTGTAGATGCTATAAGAGATCCAAATAGCGGCATTCTAAAATGGCACCTAAAAGAAGAGATCCCCGAATATGTCAAGAATATGATAGTTGAATCTGTAGATGATATCAAGCCGGAGAATTTGGATTTAATATTTACTTCTATAGAAAGTGAAGCTGCTCGTGAAATTGAAGGTAGGTTTGCAAAAGATGTTCCTGTGATTAGCACATCGGCTGCTTATAGATATGAACCAGACGTGCCTATTCTTATTCCTGGAATAAATGATGATCATGTAGCATTGTTAGAGGTACAAAAAAAGAATAGAGGCTGGAAGGGTTTTGTAGCACCACTTCCAAATTGTACTACTACTGGACTTGCTATAACCATGAGACCTTTACTTGATAGTTTTGGTGCTCAAAAGATAATCATGACATCTATGCAATCAATGTCAGGAGCAGGCAGATCTCCTGGTGTTTCTGCCTTAGATATTACAGATAACATAATACCTTACATACCAAAAGAAGAAGACAAAGTTAGAATAGAGACTGGAAAAATTCTTGGCAAATTAGCTGATGGAAAAATAAATCCTGCAAACATCAAAGTCAGCTGTACCTGTACTAGAGTTCCGGTAATTGATGGTCATACTGAAACAGTGTTTGTTGAAACTTCAAAACACGTAAATCCTGAAACAGCAAAAAAAGCGATGCAAGACTTTTCAGATAAAGTCAGTGTTTCTGGTCTTCCTTCCGCACCAAAAAACTATCTTGTAGTCAATGATGATCCTACCAGACCCCAACCAAGATTAGATAGAGAGGTAGATGGAGGCATGTCTACTGTTGTAGGAAGATTACGTGAGGATACAGTTTTTGAAAATGGTATAAAGTATGTGTTATTTTCCCATAATGAAAAAATGGGTTCTGCAAAAGGTGCAGTACTTTTAGCTGAGATGCTCTACAAAAAGGGCCTCATATAAAATGATGAAAAATTTTTAGAAAAATTGTAATAATACCTTTATTAAGCTCCATTTATTCAGAATAATTGGTATTTTAAATGGCAAAAGTAGATGATTTAGACATGACAATTTTATCTGAACTTGCTGCAGATGCAAATGTTTCAGTACCACGCATATCAAAAAAAATTAACGTCAACTCATCGGTAGTATATAGCAGAATTAAGAGATTAATCAAAAGAAAACTCATCGAACGATTTACTATAGTTGTAAATGATAGAGAGCTAGGATATACCGTAAAGGCTTTGACTGGAATAAACATGGACTCCAAGCTTCGTGACCATGTGATCGAGGAATTATTCAAGATCCCTGAAGTAAGAGAGATTTCTGAGGTTACTGGAAGGTTTGATATTTTGGTTACCCTGTATGCAAAGAATTTAGATGAAATGCATCGATTAATTTCAGAAAAATTAGGTCGGATTGAAGGTGTACAACGTTCTGAGAGTTTTATTGAGATGAAAAGAACAACCAAACCCATGCCGTACAAGCCAGTAAAGTAGGGGCCTATTCAACCTATAAATAACTAAAAAAGACAAAAAATGAGGAGATAGTGTGTTAACTACTAAAACAAGCTCAAGAATTAAGGTATACTACGAATTAACTAAACCAAAAATTTGGTATCTTTTAGTTTTTACTGCTTTTGGAGCAGCTGTGACTGCATCAAATATTTACCATATAGAAATTTCTCTTGCCACGTGGTCTTTGATGTTAGGAGGTGTTGCTGCAGGATCAGCTGCAGCTAATACGTTGACCAATTATCACGATAGAGATATTGATGCAGTTATGGAAAGAACAAAAAATAGGCCTATTCCAAGTAGAAGAATTTTTCCTGCTGAAAAGGCAAGAAATTTTGGATTAATTCTTGCAGCAATTTCGCTTGTATGTTCTTTCTCAATTTCTTTTACTAGTTCTTTTTGGAATGGTATATGGGCAGGAGTTTTCATGGCATTTGGGCTGGCAGATAATATTTTGGTTTATAGTTATTTACTAAAGCGAAAAAGTAGAGCTAACATAGTTTTGGGCGGATTTTCAGGAGGTGCACCTGCAATGATCGGATACGTGGCAGTGACTACTCATGGTTTATGGGATCTTGGATTAGTAATGGCTGGACTAGTGTTTGTCTGGATCCCCATGCACATTTGGGCACTTACATTACATTTCAAAGAGGATTACAACAAAGTAAATGTGCCAATGCTTACTGCAGTACAATCAGAAAAGACCTCTGTGAGAGTAATTGCAGGAACAACACTCATGATGGTCCTCTTTAGTATCATCCCCTTTTTTAT
>Ga0209515_10010628_pt1 | contig 10204 bp, 14 predicted proteins | sample Subgroupgradi54m_FD_187454 | JGI IMG/M metagenome (GOLD analysis project Ga0209515, IMG submission 187454) | Subsurface groundwater microbial communities from S. Glens Falls, New York, USA - GMW60B uncontaminated upgradient, 5.4 m (SPAdes)... ...
CACCAAAACCTACCTTACCCCGTAGCAAAGCACCAGGAGTCATTACTAATGTCGTAACAGCGTCCACTCTTGATGCACAAGGTAAAGCTGTAGCTCCTGCTACAACCTTTGCCAAAACAGATAAAAACATTTATCTCGTTTTGTCGGTCAATAAGCCAAAAATAGGAACAAAAATAGAATATATCAGATATCTTAACGGAAAATACTTGGATAGTGGTGCTAATAAAATATTAAAATCAAACGTGACAAATACAAGTCTTATTTGGAGTTTGAAAAAACCAGGAGCAATGCATCTTGTGGGAACCTACAGTCTGAAAGTCTATACCAATGGCATCTTTGAAAAAGAAACCTCCTATACTGTGCAATAAGCGTGATCTTTTCCTATATTTAATTAAAATTTAATTTCTACAGAAAGTTCGAATCCAATTCCTGTTTATAAGAAAAAGAGTAATATTCGAGGCTAAATTGAGTCTATCACTTTTCAAAAAAATACTCTGCTTCGCAGATGAAATGGTACTTTACGGGGCAATAGGTTCTGGAGGCATTCCAAGTATTGTCGAGACTTTTACAAACTCAAACCCTCTTTTGTTTAAGGTACTAATAATTTCAGGGAGTGCTTCTGCTGTCATAGGAGCAGTTGGTGCACCGTTCATATGAAGAATAATAATAGAACCATTTTGTGTATTATCGATAACATTATGAATAATTTGGTAGGTATTGGTATTAAATCCGTCTGCCCCTGCCACGTCCCAGTGAACAATGGTGTCATTTGCTTCATTAACAAGTTTATCTTTCCGTAATTGTGCTACTGTTTTATCAAAACAATATTGAACAAGTTTACGAATATGCCGAGTACTGGCGATTGCACCCTTACCTTTTTCTTTTGATGATAAGGGCCTTGAATCACTAGGAGAGGGCAGTGCGGTCATCCCCATGCTTTCTCGATAACGCTTTAGGCTAGCAAGCATATCATCACTGACCGCAATTTCACGTGTTTTATTGCCTTTACCAAGAGTTTTAAACCACCAGTTTTGATTGCTATCTTGATAAAAATGTTTCATCTGTGGAATCCAACGGTTACTTGCTGTTAATTCTGAAATGCGTAAATAAAACATATATAGAGCTGTGATAATAAAAAGAGTACGTTCATGATTTTCGTTATCTTGCGCCAATTGTTCTGCTGTTTTAAGACAACATTGCCATTGCATATCGGTTAATCGTTTGACTGGCATTTTTGTTTGATGTTTTTGTATGTGACGACTTTTTTATTGGATAAGGGCGATAGGATTGCTTGATACTTTTTCGTCAAGTAGTAAAAAATTGTAAAAACTACTCAGCACAGTAAAGATTTCTTGAATAGATTTTTGAGAAAGATGATATTTATTTCTGCTAACGGTATAAAGAAATCAGCGTACGCGGATGATATCGTAGGAGTTGTAACTTTAGATGATTTATTGAGAGAGTAATTTACTGGGCTGGGTAAAAATCATTTATATTTAGCCCAGTAAATTAAAAGGCCACAGCTGCGTTCTCAAGCAGGATGTCAGAATATGAAAATAGTAGAGTTAAAAAATAAATGAATAAAATTTTATTTGCAGGGGCATTTTTAGGATTATTGTCTGTTCTAATGGGAGCATATGTCGATCATTCTCTATTTTTTATACTGGCAGCTAAGGCGCGGCATAGCATATCGGTCGCTATCAGATATCATCAACTTTATGCCATTGTTATCACCATTATTGGGTTGATTATTCCATTGCAAGTCAATAAACGGATACGATCATGGTTGAGTAGATCAGCTTATGTTTTTATCGCGGGCATTTTGCTATTCAGTTTTAGCATTTACCTTGCATCGATAACAGGTGTTTTGGGATTGCTTCATTTCACGCCGATTGGCGGCGGAATATTGATGTTAGGGTGGGGTTGTCTTATACGCACCGCATTATTGAGAAATAGATAAACGTACTTTTTTCGCTACGGTTTTCATTTCCGCATCAAAAGAAAGTTTTGATGATTGAGCAATCATTGTCATGTTTTTTGATATATCGTTAATGAGTGTGTTGTTGTCATGAAAATCAGGTTGAACAATGGTTTCTTTGATTGAATAGGTGGATAATTTTTTACATAAATCGTGTATCGTTGGAAGCAACCTTTCTAATTCATTTATTTCTATTTGTGATAATCCACTCCTCAATATCTCTTTTTGCAAAAGCAATTGCTTAAATAAATCTGGTAGCTTATCTAGTCGCCAATCAGGAACACCCATATCAAGAAAAATATTAATATGATCTGCAACTGCTAATTGCATGAAGGTAAATTGATCGCGAATTAAGAACTAAAGATGGGGTTACGTTACGAGAGGGTCAATACACTATTATAAAATTAATTGATTATTATTTACACGGCCGATCCATCAAAGAGTAAGCAGACTAATATCCCAGCAAATGATAGGCTACCCTTTATTTTGTTACTAGAGTACCGACATGAAACAGGCTGAATCCAACGCCCAAACAGATGGCCCTTCTTTTTCATCCTTAGGATTGCGAGAACCGCTATTCAAAAACCTCGCTGCCTTGAGCTATCACAGTATGACGCCTATACAATCACAAAGCCTCCCTCTCCTGCTTGAAGGCCATGATGTGCTCGCGCAAGCCAAAACCGGTAGCGGAAAAACAGTCGCGTTCGGACTCTCATTATTGAATCGGTTAAACATTGAAAAATACGCGGTACAAGCCCTCGTGTTATGTCCAACACGTGAATTAGCAGAGCAAGTGAGCCAAGCATTGCGTCAACTCCACGCTTAATGCCTAATATTAAAGTGCTCAATTTATCAGGGGGTATGCCGCTTAAACCTCAATTAGATTCACTACGTCATGGCGCACATATTATTGTTGGAACACCCGGTCGTGTAAAAAAACATTTGGATAAAGAATCCCTAACACTTAATAAATTGCAAACACTCATTTTAGATGAAGCCGATCGCATGTTAGATATGGGATTTTTTGATGTCATTCAAGACATCATCAGACTTTGTCCCAAAGAACGACAAACACTTTTATTTTCTGCAACTTTTCCTTCAGAAATTAAAAAACTCGCTAATCAATTTATGCAAAATCCTAAAAAAGTTATCGTAGAAGAAGCTCATACTGAAGTAGACATAGAGCAAATTTTTTATGAAGTGAATCATCCAAAAGATAAATTAGCTGTCTTAAAATCGTTATTGCTTCACTACAAACCGATTTCAACATTGATATTTTGTAACACTAAAGAACAAACCGCTAAGCTTGCAACTCAGTTAACAAGCGAAGGTTTTAGTGCAATTGCCATCAATGGGGATATGGAACAAGTTGATCGCGATGCTGCAATTATTCGTTTTAAAAATCAAAGTTGTTCTATTTTGGTTGCAACCGATGTTGCCGCACGCGGTTTAGATATTAAAGAATTACCTGTTGTCATTAATTTTGAATTAGCGTTTGAACATGATGTGCATATCCATCGCATCGGAAGAACAGGACGCGCAGGTAATAAAGGCTTCGCACTGAGTATAACAAGCCCAGCCGATGCAGAAAGACTTTGTGCTATTGAAGATAATTTAAAAAAAGCTGTCACTTGGGGTAACGTCAGTGATTTAAATAAAACTGACGCCAATATTTTATTGCCAGAGATGATAACGCTATGTCTCAACGTGGGTAAAAAAAATAAGATTCGCCCTGGGGATATCTTAGGTGCATTGACTAAAGATGCTGGACTTCAAGCTGATGCCATTGGGAAAATCGATATTGGACCTCTCTATTCTTACGTTGCAATACGTAGAAATAAAGCTGATATGGCTTTTAATTATTTCATCAATGGAAAATTGAAAGGCCGCAAAGTAAATGCAAAAAAACTAAAATAGAGGATCGTGTAATGCAAACAGGTATAGTTAAACGTTTTAATAAAATTAAAGGTTATGGTTTCATTCAACCTGAAAATGGCGGCAACGAAATATTTGTTCACTTTTCTCAGATTCAAACCGAGGGATATAAAGAGTTAAAAGAAGGACAGCGTGTCAGTTATGAATTAGAAAAAGGTGAACGCGGCGAATTTGCAACAAAGGTAGCGATACTTTAAAAATGAGCAATTTAATCCTCTTAGACGATGTTTCATTAGCTTTTGGTCTAGATGCTTTGTTGGACCATGTAAAATTACAAATTAGCGCGGGCGAGCGCGTTTGCTTGATTGGCAGAAATGGTGCAGGCAAATCTTCACTACTTAAAATTATTGAAGGAACATTGGCACCTGATAGTGGCTCGGTTTGGCGTAAGCCCTATTTACGTATCGCACGCTTACAACAAGAATTACCACAATCATCTACAAAAACCGTTTATGAATTTGTGGCAGAAGGCTTAGCAGAAGCCGGCCAGTTGCTAGCAGATTATCATGCGCTTGTTCATAAAATGGAAGAGAAACATGAACCAGATGACTTAATTGAACTTGAGCGTTTACAACAAAAGATTGAAGCTATCAATGCGTGGCATTTCGAACAAGAAATAAAAACTATTTTAATGAAATTGGAATTAAATCCCGATATCAAAGTGACTACCCTATCGGGTGGTTGGCAACGTCGTGCGGCATTGGCGAGAGCATTAGTAACTTCCCCTGAATTGTTATTACTGGATGAACCTACAAATCATTTAGATGTTGAAGCCATTCAATGGCTAGAAGATTATTTATTGTCTTCTAATTTAGGATTGATATTTATTACGCATGATAGAGCATTGCTACAACGTTTAGCGACTCGAATTATTGAGCTTGATCGGGGTCAGTTAACATCATGGCCAGGCGATTATCCAAATTTTTTAGATCGTAAAACAGAAATGCTGCATGCGGAAGCAAAGCAAAATGCTGACTTCGATAAAAGATTAGCACAAGAAGAAAAATGGATACGACAAGGTATTAAGGCGCGTCGTACACGTAACGAAGGTCGCGTGTGTTCTTTAGAAGCGATGCGCTTGGTGCGAAGCAAGCGTCGTGAAATAGAGGGTAAAGTGACATTCAATGTCACCGATGCAGAAAAATCAGGACAATTAGTGGTTGAAGCCAAAAATGTTTCCCAACAATATAATAATAAAGATGTCATTAAAAATTTTTCATTACGCGTAATGCGCGGCGATCGTATTGGTTTACTGGGTCCTAATGGGATTGGCAAAACTACATTATTGAATATTTTACTTGGTAAAATTGAACCTCAAGCAGGAACAGTAACGCTCGGTACCAGACTTGATATTGCTTATTTCGATCAACTACGCGCTGGTCTCGATTTAGAAAAAACCGTTGCTGATAATGTATCGCAAGGAAATGATACGATTGAAATTGATGGCCAGAGGCGACATATCATTAGTTATTTAAACGATTTTTTATTTACACCTAAGCGGGCATTGACACAAGTTAAGGCGCTATCAGGTGGTGAATGTAATCGTTTATTACTCGCTCGGTTATTTAGTCAGCCAACTAATCTTTTAGTACTAGATGAACCAACAAACGACTTAGATATTGAAACGCTTGAATTGCTCGAAGAAATATTGGGTAATTATAAAGGAACATTATTTCTAGTAAGCCATGATAGAAAATTCTTAGATAATGTCGTCACAAGTACTTTAGTTTTTGAAGGCGGTGGTAAGATTGAAGAATATATCGGTGGGTATCAAGATTGGCTGCAGCAAAGAAAACCAATAACTGTTGAATCATCAATTAGCGATAAATCAAATGTTAAAACGAAGACTGAGAATATAGCAAAACAAAAATTAAGTTTTAAGGAAGTAGAAGAGTTAAAAAAATTGCCTGCTCAAATTGAAAACTTAGAAGCAGAAATTACCGCTCAGCAAGCATCGATGGCAGATCCGAAATTTTATAATCAAGATCCCAAAATAATTTCGAAAGCCTCAGTCACACTAAAAAATCTGAATAATAAGTTAGAAGCAACTTATCAGCGTTGGGAAGAATTAGAAACTAAACTTAAGAAGTTAGCGCAGTGAAAAATGTCGATGTTATTATCCTGGGTGCTGGTGCTGGTGCTGGTGCTGGTGCTGGTGCTGGTGCTGCTGGACTCATGTGTGCAATAGAAGCAGGTAAGCGTGGCCGTAAAGTTTTTGTGCTTGAGCAGGCAAATAAACCGGGTAAAAAAATTCTGATGTCGGGTGGCGGTCGGTGTAATTTTACTAATTATCCTATCAATCCTGACAATTATATTTCTCATAACCCTCATTTTTACAAGATTGATTCTCATTAAAATATTTTGAATTATTAACCTAAATTTGGAAACAAACGACGCATGTTTCCATGATTTATACATTCTTTTTCGCTACTTGAAAAGTGGGGATATTGTTCGAGTAATTTTAATTGTTCTTCGATACCTTTATCAATAACAAACGGATAATCTGTGCCTACTAAAATATTTTCTATAGGAACAAATTCCCGCAAACAATTCAACGTTGCTGTAGAGGTTGACATTGCAGTATCGTAGTAGAGATTTTTTAGATAATGGTACGCGCCTTTTGGTATATTTTCTTTAAGGGTAGGTATAAGCGTTTCATATAAATTAATTCTTCCCGCTAAATAGGGGATTGTGCCGCCAGCATGTGGAATAATAAATTTTATATTTTTATATTTCTCAAATATGCCAGAAAATAGCATATTGATAACAGTTCTTGATGTATCGCAAATAAATTCAAACATAGACGCCGGTAAAAAATTCATTTCAGAGCAGCAGGGTGATGGTATTGTTGGATGAATAAATACAACAGCATGTCTCTTATTTAATTCATTGTAGACGGGATAAAAAATCTCATTTCCTAATAGCAGTCCCTCGTAATTAGATAGGAAGGTCACGCCTTCCATTTTTAATAGGTCTAATGCATATTTAATTTCATTAATTGCTGCATCAATATGAGGTAATGGTAATGTGGCAAATGCACCATACGTTTCAGGATATTGGTTTGATAACTCAGCAGCAAAATCATTGCATTGCCGCGCTAAATTTTTAGAAAATTCTTTGTCACCAATACAAACAGCGGGCGTAGATATTGATGTGATAGCAGACTCTATATCATATTTCTCCATTATTTTTTTAGAAGAATTTACAGACCACTCTGGTAATGTAATGCCGTATTTCTTTGGGATACCTGCATTGTTTAATGCATCTCGATAAAAAGGTGGCAATATATGATGATGAACATCTATGTACTTAGGCATTTTTAATCCCCCATTTATACGATTAGCGAAATTCTATCAATCGTAATCTATCGCATGATACCAATACAGTGAATTGTATTGTTGTTTCATAGCTTAAGTTTCAATTTATTAACGATAATAGAATAATATAATGTAATATTATTCTATTCGTAATGCATTACTAAAAGGTGAGCTGTCGCTTAACATAATTAGCCATAAATTTATTATTTTCCTGTTGATCGGTGGTTGCAACAGTCGCGTAAGAGTCTAACCAATTACATACTGGCATTTCAATTTTATAACGCATATTTTTAAATTGATTCTTTTCTACTGTTAAATTCTGCTTATTGATCAACAACAATTGAATTAGCGATTGTTTAATATTCGTGTCAATAGTTTCAGGTGGCATTTGACTTAAATGAACACATAGCAATCGCATGAAATCGGTGTTTTCTTTATTTCGATTAATAATATCTGGTAACGATCTTTTTTGTTGTTCTCGTGTTGAAAAAGCAATTCTCAATTCTGTTTTCTTATTTAGAGGCGCAGATAGTAACGTTATTTGATAGGTAAGGCAAATTGGATAAATTTTTTCATTGGTTTAATTCCAAAATAAATATAGTGGGTAAGCGCAAACAAAGAAGGTAGCGCATATTGTGAGGGATGGAAATTTCCGTTGGTCAATGGTGTATGTACAAGATCTTGCAGATCTTTATAGGGATTAGGATTTGAAGTAAATAAGTAGGTGATTGTTTGTTAAGGAAGCATCGTAATTTTAAGAAGCTTACTCCGAAGATATACACCGTATTGATCAAATTCATAAGCTATATCTGCTATACCTATCCTTGGACAGGCAACACATTCACCATCTCGCAACTCTTGCCTGAATATGAGTTGTTGGTTTTTGTTAGGTAGGGTATGAGATTTAGGAAAAAGATTTTCATTAACTTTAGTCCAGTAAAGAAATTTTGTTAGTGCGATACCCGGATATTTTTTCTTCAAGAGGAAATAATTTTTGTTGTCGCCAAGATTAAGATCACTGTCTAGACTTATTAAGCTACCATGAGTATCGACCATATAATATGTATTTATCCCATCAGCGAGCGTGGTTATATCAAATACAGCAATAAGCCCATATTTTCTAATGTCCGTGGCAGGATAAAAAGTAAGCTGACGAATCTTGCTAGCTTGAGCGCAGAACTTATTTTTTGCCATTTTCCTTTCCATACATCGCCATTGTTGAGAAACCCCGTCCATAGCAGTTTTTGCATTTACGGTACGGCAGTCGTTTTCATACTGTTTTTCACAAGAGGTTATCTGGGAAATATTTAATCCGCCGACAAATTCCCGTGCATATTGAATGTGGCTATTACTTCCAAACGCGAGTGGGGCCAATAGAAATAGACTGAGGATAATAATTCTTTTCTTAGTGTTCATTTATTTCTTCTACATGACTGACGTTAATTGCATGAGGTTCAAAAGAGAACCCCATGCAAAAATGGCAAAGATAGCTGATTTCATATCAACTATCAAGTTATAAGAAGCATTGAATAGTTCCGCTTTGGAAGAGGCTTAGATTCAATATTATTCCTGTCATTTTTTGATACTGGCAGAATGATCAAAATAACTCAAGAATGGCGATAAGTTTATTACCTGTTGTACCTTTAAATTATCAGATGTTGTAATTTTATAACAACTGCTATATACTTGAATGATGAGAAAAAATAACAGAAATACAAAAAAATCCTCTCCTGAACAATTGATTGAAGATGATGCATTTGCTATTCATAAATCAAAAGGAAATGGCGTTTTGCGACGACAAATATGGGTAAATACTAAAGGCGAAGTAACGCGTTATAGTTTGGCCTATATTAATCATCATTTGTTTACTGGCGATAATGGGCGGGTTCTAGGTTATGATAATGCTCATGGATATCATCATAAACATTTATTTGGTGAAATAGAGCATGTTACTTATACAAATTTCGAAAATTTAGAAGAACGATTTCAACAAGAATTCGAGGTGCTACATGAAAAAACTCAAAAAAAGAAATGAAATGATTATTGATATAAAAACAGAAAGTTTAGAAGATTTTTTTAATCGCGGCAGAGAAGCGGCAAGTTTGCTTGATAAAGGAAAAAAATTAGCTCCAAGAAGGATAATAAGTTTTGAGGATCCAGAGGATTTGGTGAAGTTTATTACTAAAGCGAAGCTAATTCTAATTGCAGCAATTAGAAAAAAACCTAATTCTATTTCTCAATTGGCCAGCCAATTGCATAGAAGTAGAGCGTCCATAGATAAAGACGTACAAATGTTAGAATCTATTGGAATCGTTGAAAGCGAATATGTTCGTAATCCAGGGCATGGAAGACGCCGTATTGTAAAAGCTATTGATTCCAGACCTATAAAATTACGTGTTGAGACTGTGATTTGAATTTATCTTAATAAATTATAAAGATGATATGCAATTTAAGATTTTGGTTTCACCTGGATTATTACTGCCGATTTCAAAAGAAAATTTCTCAACTAGCTAACATTGAAATTTATGATTCGTATGTAACTCTACAAAGTGGCAATTAGAAAAAATTATGCTAAGAACCGCACGCGATGAAGATGGTGAACAACTAATAAAACTAATAACCGAGATTTATTCTGAATATCCTAACTGTTTTTTGGATGTGCAAAACGAAGTTCTTGAATTAAAACAAATTTACTCTTATTTCTTGCGACATCAGGGCAACTTTTGGGGGTTTACATAGATTCATGTTTAGATTTAGTATTATTCCTGTAATTTTCTAATACTGGCATGTAGAACATTCATATAAAAAATATACATGCCTTTTTCAAGGTTAATCTACGCATCAGGCTTAAAAGGGAGCTGCCGCTTAACAAAATTAGCCATCAATTTATTTTTTTCTTGTTGATTGGCAGTTGCAACAGTTGCGTAAGAATCTAACCAATTACATACTGGCATTTCAATTTTATAACGCATAT
>Ga0209515_10010629_pt1 | contig 10202 bp, 8 predicted proteins | sample Subgroupgradi54m_FD_187454 | JGI IMG/M metagenome (GOLD analysis project Ga0209515, IMG submission 187454) | Subsurface groundwater microbial communities from S. Glens Falls, New York, USA - GMW60B uncontaminated upgradient, 5.4 m (SPAdes)... ...
GGAAGAATGCTTACAGGCAATAATGATGACTCACATTCAAGCGGATCTCTTTTTGGAGAAAGATGGATTACTGATGACGGACAGATAGTGCAAAACATGGCAATGGCTAAACAAATGAATAATGAAGAAGAAAAAAATATCTTAAATATAATTCTCTCTGCTCTTGGAGGAATAGCATTTGCTTTTGGAGCAAAGCATTTACTAAATAGTCAAAAAATTCACACGGAGAAAAAGAAAGTCTTGGTTTCAACAACATAATTAAAAAGGAGAAATAAAAATGGCAGTAGAATTAGCAAGATCAATAACAATCACTCAACGTAATGGCATACGGCCGTATGCCATTAATAGCAAGCCAAATCTAAGGCTTATTGACACAGGTAAAGCAATTGCATCAAAAATTGCATTTGAAACCAGTATGCAAAAAGCACAATTAAATCAAGCATATTGGGATGAACTTCTTGAAAAGCTAAGAAAATTCGGAGGAGGAGGCGGCGGCGGAAGTAGTTTTGATAAGATTGCCACAAGTATGCGATTTATGAATTTTCTAAGTGATAAAACTATACAAGCAATGCTTAGAAACTTTACATCTAATTTCACAAAAGCTTTTGACGGAATGATTAATAATTCTCAGATTCAAAATCAAAATGTAATCATAAGTATTGTCCAGTCTATCGGAAAATCTATGATTGGTATTTTGAATGTTGGTAGAAATTTGCCATGGCAAATTTCTACTGTGGCTGTCATGAAATCAATCTCAAATTTAATCCCTGCCTTGGCTCAAATTTTATCTTTTCAGCTAAATAAATTAAAAGAAATTCTTGAAGAAAGCTTAAAAGAATTTATAAGGAAACTAGACGTAAGGGGAAAAATGAGAAAAGTTAAAACTATTTTTTCTGATTTCTTTATAGAGATGAAGAAAGAAGTTGCAAATATTCTTGAATGGATTAACTCTGCAGCATTGTTGCATATAGAAAGCGTCCTTAAAAATAATCTTTCTTAGTTGAATGTCATTCCCATGAAAATGGGAATCCAGAGACTAGCAACTAGCGTTAATTCACTGGATTCCCTGGTCAAGCCAGGGAATGACAAAACTTCTTAAGAAAAGAACTTTTTCCCTTCAATTAAAACTGGAATTCCACGGATGATACAAAAAACAGTCATAAGATAAATTAAAAATATTTCAAGTGTTAAAAGATTTGGATAGGAAGACTTGGCAAAAAACATAAATGCAAAAGCAACTGCTTTAATTGTTCCATAGCCTGCTCTCATAAACCGTGAGCTTGTAAGAAAGTATCCTATTTTGCTTTTCATCATTGATTTTTTCCCGAATGCTGTTTTACCTTCTTTTGCTGCAAAGCCTCTTATTCCATCAACAAGAATTCCTCTGACTAAAAATACAACTAAAATCCAAAATGGAATCCACTTAAGAACTACAAAAAGAGAAATAAAAATAAGTTCTATAATCCGATCACAGGCTATATCAAAAAATGCACCAAAGTCTGAAGTGATGTCTAGCTTTCGGGCAATTATTCCATCAACTGCATCAAGGATGATGATTATCCACGTAATCCAAAAAGCATAATTTAAAAGGATTTGATTCTCCGAATTGTTTAAAACATACACAGCAAGAACAATGGTTGCAATGGTTCTAATAATGCATATTAAATTTGGTATTTGCTTCATTTTAAATTTCAAAACTAAGATCCGGTCTTAGTTTTTCAGCCTCACCAAGATAAATATGTTTTGCTTTGTCCTTTGTAAGACTTGTATATGCCTGAATTAAAATTCTTATACATCTTGGCAATCCGTTTTTTACTTTCATTTCCTGTACACACAGCATTGCAGTTGAGATAAGTTTATATTCTTCTCTTGCAACAGTAGCTGGATTTATAGCATCAAGGTCTGGCGTTACAGTAAAAATTATATTTAAAAGGCTCGATTCATCTAACTTGTTTTGCTTGAACATTTCAGATATCAAGAGACAAGTCGCTTTTTTAATTTCCTTAATGCTGTTTTCTTTAACAGTTATTGCTCCGCGAATGCTGGTCAGTTTATCCATTGTTGTTTACCGATTACCTTGTTCAGTATAGCTTCATTTTCATCAATCGCTTTCTATGATATTGTTAATATCAAAACGGTTCCGTGGAGGGTAATAAAACAATGGCAAAAATTAGTATTAATGGTTTTGGCAGAATAGGCAGAAATGCTTTGAGAGCAGTGATTGAAAAGGGCCTTAAAGATTTAGATTTAGTAGCAATTAATGATCCATTTTGTGATGCACAAACAGCACTTCACCTATTTAAATATGACAGTATTTTTGGAAGGTTTAAAGGCACTTGTTCAGTTGATGGAGATTCATTAGTTATAAATGGTAAGAAGATCAAATATGTTCAAGAAAAAGATCCTGCAAAATTACCATGGAAAGATTTAAAAATAGATATCGTTCTTGAGTGTTCAGGTGCTTTTACAGATGCAGCAAAAGCCAAAGCACATATTACAGCCGGAGCTAAAAAAGTAATTATCAGCGCACCTGCAAAAGATGAAGATGCTACTTTTGTAATCGGTGTAAATGAAAAAACTTATGATCCAGCAAAACACAATATTATTTCCAATGCAAGTTGCACTACAAACTGTTTAGGACCAGTTGTTAAAGTATTGAATGATACCTTTGGTATTGAAATGGGTCTTATGACTACCATTCATGCTTATACAAATGATCAAAGCTTACAAGATGCCCCTCACAAAGATCCAAGACGTGCAAGAGCAGCAGCGGTATCAATGATTCCTACAACCACTGGTGCAGCTAAAGCAATTGGACTAGTTCTTCCTGAACTAAAAGGAAAACTAAACGGTTTTGCAATGAGAGTTCCTACAATCAATGTCAGCGTAGTGGACTTTGTTGCAAGTACAAAAAAACCTGTTTCAGTTGAAGCAGTAAACAAAGCATTAAAAGATGCTGCAAACGGTCCGCTAAAAAACATTTTAGCTTTTACAGATGAACCACTTGTAAGCATGGATTTTTTAGGCGACCCACATTCAAGCTATGTTGATGGTCAGATGACAATGGTTACTGGAACCAATATGGTTAAAGTGATTTCTTGGTATGACAATGAATGGGGTTATAGCAATAGGCTTGTAGAACTTGCTCAATTTGTAGGTTCTAAAATGCCTACTGTTTGTGCTGTATAAATATGCGCATTAATATAGTTAGCAAAATATTGGGTTTGAACAATTCTGGAGAAACTTCTTATAGTTCTGTCCAACAAAAAAAAGAACCTAGAAACCGTCATGGATGTTCAGGTAGTGGCTGGTTTGGACCTGATGATAGTAAAGAACCTTTTTCTCTTGTAGAGTTTATAAAATCATTGCTACCCGGTAATAATCATTAATACTAAAACTTATCACGTCATTGCGAAGAGCTTCAGCGATGAAGCAATCTCCAAAACGTTATGAGATTGCTGCGTCGGCTCTTTCAGAGCCTCCTCGCAATGACACTTTTAGAAATCAACAAAACTCTTTAAGTCTTCTCAAAAACACCAAAATATTCAATGCCATTTAAATTTGAATGAAGGCATTCTTCTTGGTGTAGTTCTTCAATTTCATTAAAGCCTTCTTTAAAAATATTTTTAATTTCTTCTGGTGTACTTCCAAAAGGAGGACCGCCTAATTCTTTAGCTCTCATAAAGAACAATCCCACAAGTTTGCCACCAGGTTTCAATAAATATTTGATCAAGTCTACGTATTCTTCTCTTCTTTTAGGATCAATGGCGCAAAAGCTAGTATGTTCAATTACATAGTCAAAATAGCTTTCCCATTTTTTATCGTTAACCATCTGGAAAAAATCTTTGAGGTAAAAACCTATATTGGAGATATTGTTTTTATTTTTTAACTCATTGCAAAAATCAATTGCTGCATCTGAAAAATCAAATCCATATATATCAAACATATGCTCGCAATTTGCTAAATAAAAAGCATCATGACCCCTGCCAGAACCTAATACAGTAACTTTCCTGCTTTCTACTGTTGAGACGCTATTAATCGCGTCTCTCCGCGTAAAATATTTAACAAATGCTGGTGCAGCCTGACCAATGTCCCAAGGCATATGATTTTGGATATACTTATCCTCCCAGAATTCTTTTTTATTAACTTTTGAAAGCTCTGTCATTTTTCTAAGTTCAAGTAATTTTAACCTCCAAGTTATCTGGAAAATTAAAGAATCTATTACTGTCTACTTACAAGCAAAGTAAAGATACAATATTGAAGCTCCGGAACTACGTCTATCTATATCCGTCAACACTATATATGGTGGATAGACAGAATATAATAGGAGTCTAAATAGAACATTTTTCTATATATGGTTAAAGAAAATAATCTAATCTAGAAAAATCAAGGACTTTTTGATTTTTTAGAAAAGAAAAATAACTCAGAAGCTAGGGAAGTATAATTTATAAACCTCTGAAAATAAGTAGATAAGCTACTTTCAAGGTGATTGTAAACAAAAAGAACAAATATAAAGGAAAGATCACAAAGAGATGAAAAAAAACTTTTTTGGAGTACCATATATCCTTACCACTGTTTATAAGAAAGATAAATACGACGATTATCTGAATATTACTCCCGATTTCAACGACACTAAATATAGGGAGAACAAGAGTAAAAAATAAACTGGTTCTCATTTATCTGTAAATAGATAAATGAATTAAAGCCAATTTCATAAGCGGAGATAATGCAATGGTAATAACTGTATCAGGGGGCTCAACATCAAATCAACTTGATGGTTCAAGCAAATCAAAACCTGAATATCTAACAAAAGAAAAATCAAAAGAAATTTTATCCATTGATTATGGTTCAAGCTTTCCAGATAATGTCCACGATGTAGTAAAGAAACTCTACAGTAAAAGAAGTGAAAAAGGAGAAGCAATTGAAAACATAACCCAGACATGGAGACGGGTAGCAGTTTCAGTTGCAATGGCAAGATTAAAATATTCTTTAAAACCTCATGAAATTATTTTGCTTTCACTTGAACGTGCTCTTGAAAATGAGTATGTTTTATCTGCTGCTGCACGGTATTACAAAGCAATGGGCGAAAGAAAAATGTTTGCAAATACACCTGCAAACATTAATGCAAATCCTGAGGTTTCACTTCATGTGTTGCAATATGAGGCACATGGTGAAATTTTAAATTGGACTACACATAAGATTTGGATGCTTGAAAATGATCTAAGACTTAAATATGAACGCTTGCCAAAGGCAGAAAAAGAAAAAGTAAAAAAATGGTTGTATGACATTAAAAATACAAATCAACATAATTCTTACGGACAGCAACAAAAGTTATTCTATCCAAATGTAATAGAAACAAACAAACATGAGCTGGCTATGGGTTTCTATGCAAGTCGCATACGAAGACGTGGCGGACTAGCAGCATGCGGTGTTACAAATGCTGGTGATAGCCTTGAAGATATTGAAAAAGCTGCTTCAGAAATAATGGACGCTACAAAAGGTTCAATGGGAATGGGAATAAACACTAGTTCACTTCGTCCATGGCAAACACCAAACAGTGACGGCAGCACAGCATCCGGTCCTGATCGTTTTGTAGAAAAATTATTCTGTCCTGCCGGTCAATCAATTGCACAAGGTGGGCGACGTGGAGGAGCATTTATAGAACTTAGAGATAGTAATCATCCCGACATTACTCTCTTTATTGCCAAGAAACAGTTGCCAAAAGAACCAAACCTTCCAGACATTTACGACAAAATTGATTCAATTACTCCAAAAATTGATGCAAATGAATATTCAGATCCAAAAGAATATGAAAAAGCAAATTCTCAGCGCGATTTAAACATAATGCAAAAAGCACTGGAGCAATTTAGCAAAGTATCTTTTGAATATTTTTCAAAACAACAATATTTAAAAAATTACAATGTTTCTGTAAGAGCAGTCAATGGTTTTATGAATCATGTTGAAAAACAAGAATGGTACCCAGCTGTTTTTTCAAATACTCTATGGACAGGGAATCTATATGATTTTACAAAGCCGATTTTGGATCCTAAAGGAGATCAAAAAGTAAACCCTTTAAACAAAGAACCACTCTTTGAGTTGTACTCTATCAGCCTTGAAGAATTTCCTGAAGCTGAAGAGTCTGCAAAACAACAAGGTTTAACAGTTTTAAAATCAGAAGACGGGAAACTTATTCAAGTAAAGAAAGATGGTGCTTTTTGTTTTTACGCTCCTGATATATTTAAAAGAATTGCTGTAGGAATGGTAAATGGCGGTGAACCTGGAATCCAATTTGCAGATCATGTAGAAGCTTCAAACGCAAATAAACACATTTATGAACTGCACACCTGTAATCCCTGTGGTGAACAAAATCTTCCTGCACAAACCGGGAAAGATGGTATTGAGTACAGAGGAATATGTAACCTCACTACAATTCACTCTGCACATAAAGATTATTGGGATGAATCAGGCAATTATATATGGAAAAAGATGGAAGAAGTTGCAGAACTAGCAACTGAATTTATGGATGATGTTACTACGGTAAGTCATTTCCCAATTATGGCTCAGAATTCAACTGCCCGCCGTGAAAGACGCAATGGCGGTGGTTTTGCAGGAATAGCAGAATTTATTGCAAAGCATGAACTTGAATTTGCTTCAGAAGAATCAAACAAAATTGTTTCAAAGCTCTATGACCATCTTGCTTCTGCCTGTATAAGGTCCAGTCAAAAACTTGCAGAGGAAAGAGGAGTTTATGAGATTTGGCCTGGCAGCACATATGCACAAAAAGGATTGAAGGTTAGAAACTGCTGCATGATCAATCAACAACCCACAGGTACAATGGCTCAGCTTTGCGGTACATCATGGGGACCAGAACCATTTAATGGAATTGTATTTTCAAGAAAAGTAAGAGATGCATGGGTTAGTTTTACTGCTCCAGCTTTTGAAGAAACAATGAAAAAACATAATGCATGGCCTACAACTGAAAAAGAAGCACAGGAACTTTGTGACAAAATTAGAAAAAACGGTAAAAAAGTTACTGGACTGGAAGAAGTACCAGAAGATGTTCAAAAAATCTTCAAGATTAATACTGAGATTGATCCACTTAACTACATTAAACACTTAGCCAATATACAAAAAGGGGTTGGCGGATATCCAGAATGTTTTAATGCACTTTCCAACACATGCATGATAAAAGGTGACTTGCCATGGGAATATGCTTGGGAAGCCACTATGATGGGCTATAAGCTTGGTGTAAAATCAATAACTTTCTATCCAGATGGCACTAGACTAAGCCAGCCTGTAGAACAACAAGAAAAGAAATCACAGGAAGTTAAAAAATTAAGTAAGTTTCTTCCTCAAAAAGAAGTTAAAGTGGTTTCTGCAAGCACAACACTAAATGCTGAACCACAAGCTCAGAAATTACAATCAGATCGAACTAAGGTTAGAACAAGGCCAAAAAGACTTTATGGATTTAATGAAGAAATTATGACTCCTGAAGGTCCAGTACATGTTCATGTTTATTTTGATTCAAATGGTCCAAGACAAGTATTTGCACACCTTATGCGTGGCGGCGGAGTTGCTTCAGGAATGATTGAAGCAATATGCAGAATGGCAACAAAAGCACTTAAGTGGGGATGTCCTCCTGAAGATGTTGCAAATGGATTGCTTAATATTCAGGGTGGACAAAAAATAATTGGCATAGAAGCAAGCTCAATTCCAGATGCAATTGGAAAAGTTTTAAAGGATGCCTGTAAAGGTCAGTATCAGTTATCTCTTTTCAATGAAGTTCAAGGCACTGAAAACACTAACAATGAAACAGCAACGCTTGCTGAACCATCCGAGCTAAAAGAAGAAACACCTATACAAACCACTCTTCAGGAAAAGCATGAAATAAAGTTCGATGAGCCAGAGAACAAGATGACATTGACATTGTTTGACGATGCAGTAAAAGCAAGAATGGACTGGATTGCACAAGGACATGAAACTCAATGTCCCTGTTGTCATTCAGAATTTACTTATGAATCATTTGGAAATGCTGCATGCAAGAGTGGACCTGTATGCCTTGGCTGCGGGTGGAGTCATTGCGGTTAACTGGTTTAAATTAAGTAAAAGGAGAATAAAACGTGGCAGTAGTACTTGAAAGAAATGAAAAAGCAACACAGGTCGAATTAAAGGAAAATTTTAACTCTATTCAAAGCAATAATATAGAACCAATTTTAAAAGAAAATAAAGATCGTTTTGTTCTTTTTCCTATTAAACATGATGAAATCTGGAAAATGTATAAAAAGGCTGAAGCCAGCTTCTGGACTGCAGAAGAAATAGATTTATCACCTGATTTGAAGGACTGGGGAAAATTAAATGAAGGCGAAAGACATTTTGTTAGCCATGTACTTGCTTTCTTTGCTGCAAGTGATGGCATAGTAAATGAAAATCTTGCTGTTAATTTCATGAGAGAAGTTCAGATTCCTGAAGCAAGGGCATTTTATGGTTTCCAAATAATGATTGAGAATATTCACTCTGAAACATATTCATTGCTTATAGACACATACATAAAAGATCCTGAAGAAAAGAGAAAACTGTTCAATGCAATGGAAACCGTTCCATGCGTAAAGAAAAAAGCTGATTGGGCTTTAAAATGGATTGAAAGTAAAAATTTTGCTGAAAGACTGGTTGCATTTGCTGCTGTTGAAGGAATATTTTTCTCAGGTAGTTTTTGTTCAATATTCTGGCTAAAAAAACGTGGACTTATGCCAGGACTAAGTTTTTCAAACGAACTTATCTCACGTGATGAAGGACTTCATTGTGATTTTGCCTGCCTATTATATAAGATGATTAAAAACAAGTTGTCTAAAGAAAGAGTTTATGAAATTATTACTGATGCAGTAAAAATTGAGAAAGAATTTGTTTCTGATGCCTTACCTGTTGATCTAATAGGTATGAATTCAAAGCTTATGTGTCAGTATATAGAATTTGTTGCAGATCGTTTATTAGTTGCGCTCGGGTATTCTAAAATATACCAAGCAACCAATCCTTTTGACTTCATGGAACTTATTTCGCTTCAAGGAAAAACAAATTTCTTCGAAAAAAGAGTTGGTGAATATCAAAAAGCCGGCGTGATGAATTGCAATAAAGGAAAATCTTTTTCCTTTAGTTTAAGCGAAGATTTTTAGAGCTAAAAATTTAAGTAAGGAATAATCATGGATGTCGTAAAAAGAGATGGAAGGCGCGAGTCTGTAAAATTTGATAAGGTAACAGCAAGAGTTGAGAAGCTATGTTATTCGCTTGATCCAGAACACGTAGATCCTGTTGATATCTCTAAAAAAGTTATAGAGGGCATTTATGAGGGCGTAACCACTTCAGAGCTTGATAATCTTGCTGCTGAGATTGCTGCTTCTCTTACAACAAAGCATCCTGACTATGCGCGTCTTGCATCACGCATTGCTGTCTCTAACCTGCACAAAAATACTAAAAAATCCTTCTCAGCTACGATGAAGGATTTACATAATTACGTAGACTCAAAAACAGGCAAAAAAGCACCTTTAATAGCCGATGATGTCTATAAAGTTATTCAAGAAAATGCAGATCTTTTAGACTCTACAATTATTTACGATCGTGACTTTGGATATGATTACTTTGGATTTAAAACTTTAGAAAAATCATATCTTCTAAAAATCAATGGACAAGTTGTTGAGCGCCCCCAGCATATGTTAATGAGAGTTGCTGTAGGCATTCACAAAGAAGATATAACCTCTGCAATTGAAACTTATAATCTAATGTCTGAGCGTTGGTTTACTCATGCAACGCCAACATTATTTAATGCCGGCACACCAAAATCCCAACTTTCTTCCTGCTTTCTTCTCACAATGAAAGATGACAGCATTGAAGGAATTTATGACACATTAAAGCAATGCGCAAAAATATCACAATCAGCTGGTGGAATAGGACTTAGCATTCACGATATAAGAGCAACCGGTTCATATATAAGAGGAACAAATGGTTCCTCAAACGGAATCATTCCTATGTTGCGCGTATTTAATGATACTGCCAGATATGTTGATCAAGGTGGCGGAAAAAGAAAAGGTTCATTTGCAATTTATCTTGAGCCATGGCATGCAGATGTTTTTGAATTTTTAGAGTTAAAAAAGAATCATGGAAAAGAAGAGCTCAGAGCACGAGATTTATTTTTTGCTCTGTGGATACCGGAT
>Ga0209515_10010630_pt1 | contig 10202 bp, 8 predicted proteins | sample Subgroupgradi54m_FD_187454 | JGI IMG/M metagenome (GOLD analysis project Ga0209515, IMG submission 187454) | Subsurface groundwater microbial communities from S. Glens Falls, New York, USA - GMW60B uncontaminated upgradient, 5.4 m (SPAdes)... ...
GCACCAGAAAGGAAATTGCAAGTTTGAAAGGCTCGCCTCGCTTCGCTCGGCGACTAATTCGTATTCAGTTTTGGGGGTAAAAACGAATTGGCGATTTTCTAAAACATGGTTCGAGCCGATTGTTTTCAGAAATGTTGTCATTTCCTCTTTGTTTTCACTCTCAACTAGATTTGCGGCTTGATTTAAGGATAAAACGAACTCACGAGCCGGTTCGAGCCAAGACAAACCTTTTTGTTCAAAATCTCTGATTTTCTCGCCAAGCTCGACCTTTCGAGTGAGTAATTTGTCTTTTCTGGCTTTGTAATCGTCAGCCGAGATAACCTCGCCAAGATATACATCAAGCAGTTTTTCGAGCTTAGCTTCAATATCTGTTAATTTTGCTTTGAGATTTTGAACAGTTGTTTTAGCTTTTTCTTTTGCTTGCACCTCGTCTTTCTCAAGTTCGGCTAAAACCTTCTTGGTGTCTTGGCTCGACAAAGAAACTTTTTGAAGAAATGTTTTGATTTGTTCGGTTAGTGCCTCCTCTCGCAAAAAGCGCTTTTCTTGGCATGGTCCTTTCTTTTTGGTGCAGTGGTAGTAATGATGTCCTTTTTGAATTTCGGCAGTAATCGCACAACCGCACGAAGCACACTTTAATAGGCCAAGAAAAGCAAAATAATGTTTGCGAATATCTTTCTTTTTGCCACGCTTCGCCATAACTTCTTGGCACAAATCAAAAAGTTTTTTTGAAATTAACGGCTCGTGAGTTCCCTCAAAAACTTCTCCCTTAAATTTCATCAATCCTATGTAGAAAATATTTTGTAGAATCTTCTGCAAACTGCTGATAGATATTTTGTTATTTTTATTGCCTTTGAGATTGTGTTTGATGCACCAATTTGCGAGAGAATGAAGCGGATATGCTCCGGTGGCGTAGAGTTCAAAAATTTTCTTTACCAACCGAGATTTTTCAGGATCAATATCTACTCCGCGTGTCTTGGGGTTATTGAGATAGCCCACCGGAGCCCAGCCGGGCCACACGCCATTTCTAATTTTCTGCCGTAGTCCTCGCTTCACATTCTCTCGCAAATTATCTACAAAATATTTACTTTGCCCGAAAGCGATATTGAGCATGAACAGCCCTTGTGGTGTCGGTTCAAACCAGAAGGTGGGAAATTTTAGAGAACGAATCAAGCCGCGATCGACAAAGTGAATGATTTTCCCGCCATCAACGCTGTTTCTCGCCAACCTATCGGGGTGCCATGCGATTATTCCATCCGCCTTGCCTTTCTCAATTAATGACAACATTTCTGCGAATTTCATTCGGCCGGGCTCTTTGGCGGTTTTGGCCTCGCAAAGCGAGGCAACAATTTCCAATTTTTCTTTGGCGGCATACTCTTGCAGCTCTACGAGCTGCGCTTCAATCGAAAGGACTTGTCGGTCATCTTCTTCTGTGCTTTTTCTCGCGTAAAGTATATATTTCATAATGTTTTTGGGTTAGGGATTAAAAATTTTTCTTTTCTTCTTTCAAAATCGCCAATTCGTTTTTACCCCCAAAACTGAATACGAATTAGTCGCCGAGCGAAGCGAGGCGAGCCTTTCAAACTTGCAATTTCCTTTCTGGTGCAGTATTCTTGAATTAGTCCGAACGCATTTCGCCGCCGCAGGCGGCGAGAACCCCCCCGCGAATTCGGAGCGGCTTCGCCGCAAGATTTCAAAACCGCCAAAGAGCCCGGAAAAACAATCGGCTCGAACCATGTTTTAACGGAAAGAAGAAAAGAAAATTTTTTAATCATTAAAGGTCGTAAATTAAAAGTTAGTAACACATCTACAATCATGAACAAAAAATCAATAGTTTTTCTCGTCTTAATTATGCTGGTTAGTGCGATGGTTGTTACCGCTACTCTCAATGCCCAGACCAAGACAACGTTCTCTCAAGCGAATGCAAGCACCATTACCGCTGTAGACATAAATACTCACACCGTCACCGTTTCTTATGTGCAGCCTCTTGGTGCGTGCTCACCAACTTATTGCCCATCGGGTAGAAAACCGGATGTTTTGAGAGAAGGTGAAGTTATGGCTATCAACGCGCTTGACCAAGTAGAGAATGATTTCACGAAAATGAAAGTCGGTGACTCTGTATCAGTCTACTTTAAGTCAGATGGAGCTGCTTCGATTCCCTACGCAGTAAAAGACTTTACTCTCGTTCCGCCCGGTTGTGATCCGATTACAAAAATTTGTAGCGGCTCCGGCACTATCACTCCTGGAAGCGGTGGTGGCAGCGGAGGAAGTGGGACGGGTACGATAACTCCGATCAAACCACCCGCAACACCCGCTCCTACAGTAACGCAAGACCTGAGCGTTGGTATCTCGAATGACCAAGTATTGGCTCTTCAGCTCAAACTTCAGAATCTCGGCTATTTTCCAAGCGGCCTACAGCCAACTAGATATTTCGGATCGATAACGAAAAAAGCGGTGATCGATTATCAAGCGGCGCAAGGCATTCCTACTACGGGTTTTGTTGGCCCGATGACCAGAGGCGCGCTGGGACAATAGAAAAGTTTTGCAATGAACTTATTTCGACCTTTTAGTCTTTGGTTTGTCTTGCGTTGCCGCCAAAGAAAAATTGGAAATTGTTAAATCTTGCGGCGAAGCCGCTCCGAATTCGCGGGGGGGTTCTCGCCGCCTGCGGCGGCGAAATGCGTTCGGACTAATTCAAGAATACTGCACCATAGTAGATACAGAAGAAGAAATAAGATTTTTTTGATGGACTTCGCACAGCGAAGTCCATTGATTTTGAGCCACGCCGCGCGCTTCGCGCGATTGTAGTGTGAGGTTGGAGCCGAAGATTTTTTGGAGGGAGGTTTTTTTGGAGGGGAGGTCGTCGTTTTTTAGTATTTCGTCTAGCATTTGCGCGTCTTTAATCCAATCCCGCAGGGGTTGGAGCCAAGCGGTGGCGTTCCGTTCAAGACGGGCTATTTGCCCCTCTACCGACTTCCGCTCGGACATAAGCGCACGCTTCCGTACAAGGTAAGCGTCGCGGTCTATGTCCTGCTCAACATAGACGTCGGTTAGGCGGGCAATCCGGGTGTCTATATCCGCTAGGTTAGCCCGTAGCTCTCGGACGGACGCCACCGCTACGCTTTGGGCTTCTTGCCCGTCTTTGTCGGCCATAAGGAGCATTTCTTTGCTCCATTCTTGGGGCAGGACAAAGCCGGAGAGTAGATTGGACAGTTGGACGTTTAGCACCTCCTCGCGGACGTAGGACTGCGAGCAGGGGCCGCGTTTCTTCGTACAGCGATAGTAAACGTATCGGTGGACGTTGCCGTTCTTCTGCCGTTTCGTTATCGCCTCGGCGGTGATTGAACAGCCGCACTCTCCGCACTTCATCAGACGGCAAAGAGCAGTCGGCTCTTTTTTTGCTTTTTGAATTCTGCCCCGCAACTTCACGACTTCTTGGACTTTATCAAAAAGCCGTTTTTCAACAATCGGGGTATGCCGTCCCTCGTACATTTCGCCGCTATATCGGAAATGTCCATAATAGAACGGATTGGTGAGAAGATATTTTACTTTGTCTTTGTGTAATGGCTTGTCGCCACTCCACATTTTAGTCGCTTTGGTTTTCACGCCGTTCTCATAAAGAAAGCGGCCGATGTCTTCCAGCCGCGATTTGTTTTCGGCGTAAAGTTCAAACGCTCGGTGTACAACTGGAGCTTTGCGTTTGTCCACAACGATAGTTTTGGTATGAGGATTATTCAAGTATCCGATTGGCGCGTTGGAGGGATAATGTCCTTGCTTAGCTTTTTGTCGCAGACCGCGTTTAGTGTTCGTGCTCAAATCTCGTATGTATTGGTTAGCCATACCAAACTCAACGGACATCAGGAGTACGCTGTCTTGTGAATAGTAGCTCCTCTCCGGCGTTCGTATGACTTGGATTACTCCTTGCTGAAGCAACCAACTCACTTGTCCGCTATCAACCGGATTACGAGCCAAGCGGTCAAGATTCCAGCAGACAACGCCTTGCGCTTCGCCTTGTCGTATCCGGTCAATCATTTCGTCAAATACAGGACGGCCCGGCATCTTGGCCGATTGCCGCTCCACGAACTCTTGGGCGATGTTCAGCCCTTCTGTTTGGGCTAATGCCCGCAATACCGCAAGCTGGTCATCAATAGACCGGACTTGCTTGTCTTCAACATCGGTGCTTTTACGGGCGTAGAGGAAGTAGGTGGGCATAGTTTTGGTTGACGGAATATAATTTATTCTATACACTGACTATATTAGTAAGATTATACTATTATGTCAAAGGAAAAGCAAAGAATCGGCGAAACAGTCAAGAAATACCGGCTTCAAAAAGGTATTACGCAAGAAAAGCTCGCGCGGCTTGCTGATCTTGCCTTTCCTACTATTGCGAAGATTGAAGCGGGAGCAACACCGAATCCAACTATTGATACGGTCAAGAAGATTGCCGATGCACTCGGCGTTTCTCTTGACGACTTAATGAAATAAACATTATGGAAAATACTTTTGATAAAATTTTGAAAGACGGCGAACGAAAAGGATATTTTCGTATTTTGAATGACGGAGCAAAAATTGAATATCTGCCGTCGGGACACAAAGAAAATCTGAACGACCCCGAAGAAAAAGTCCGCGCCGAATACTATTTTGATTTGCTTGAAAAATATCACTATCCCGCCAAGCGAATTGAGCTTGAAACCGAAATGCCGGATCGTACCCCTGAACGATACGCAGACATTGTTATTTTTGAAGATGACGCAAAGACGAAACCATACATCGTTGTTGAGTGTAAAAAAGACGGCATTTCCGATGCGGAGTTTGAGCAAGCCACCAAACAAGCAATCGCCAACGCTCGCGTGCTTCACGCTCCGCTTGCGATTTGTGTTGCGGGCAATACTCGCCGCGCGATGGAAACGGCGAAATGGAACGACAAAGAACCGGAAAAAGCGACCATTACCGATATTCCTATTTCCTACGGAAAAATTGAGGAGTTTCGCTACAAGAAAGGCGATCCCGACTGGGATTTGAAAGTGCTTGATAAATCAGAATTGAAACGCGCTCTTGAAAAATCGCATAACACACTTTGGGCTGGTGGTAAAAGGAATCCGACAGTCGCTTTTGACGAACTTTGCAAAATCATCTTTGTAAAAATCCGTGACGAAAAACGCGGGCGCAAAACCGGCGATTATTACGATTTTCAAATTAAGACGCACGAGAAAGCCGCAGGCGTTTATAAAAGATTAGACGCTATTTATCAGGAGGCCAAAGAAAAAGACCCCGAAGTATTTAAGGAAAGTTTGAAAATTGACCCCGAAGAACTTTATACCGTCGTTGGACACTTGCAAAGCGTAACGCTTTCCAAAACTGATCTCGATACCAAAGGCGTTGCCTTTGAGCAGTTTATGGAAGATTTTTTCAAAGGCAAAAGCGGCCAATACTTTACTCCCCGCGAGATTGTGAGCTTCGCCGTCAAGATGATGAATATAAAAAATGACGACCTTGTGCTTGACCCCGCTTGCGGTTCAGGCGGATTTCTTCTGCACGCTCTTGATGAAGTAAGAAAGAAGGCAGATGAATTTTATCCGCGCGAAGAAGGAAAAGAAGAAACGGCAGATCATAAAACTTTTTGGCACGACTTCGCCCAAAACAATCTTTTCGGCATTGAAATAAACGATTCAATCGCTCGCGTCGCTAAAATGAATATGATAATCCACGACGACGGACACACAAATGTTATCGGTTTTGACGCGTTGGAAGATGTGGGCAAAATGAGCGAAAAAAATCGCGGTTTTGCCAAAAATAGATTTGATGTGATCGTTACCAATCCGCCGTTTGGCGCAAATGTGAAGCGGAGCGAACACCCCTATCTTGAAAAATTTACACTTGGGCAAAATGGCAAAAAATCCCGCGACAATCAAAAAACCGAGATATTGTTTATTGAGCGATGTATTGATTTTCTAAAATCAGCAACGGGCAAAATGGCAATCGTTTTACCCGACGGTATTTTGTCTAACTCAACCTTGCAATATGTCCGAGGTTTTCTAATGGAAAGAGCGCAAATTTTTGCGGTAATAAGTTTGCCACAATTTACTTTTACTCATTTTGGCGCGGGCGTAAAATCATCGCTTGTATTTGTTCGTAAGAAAGGCGAAAGAGAAAAATTAGGACGTTATAAAATTTTTATGGCGATTGCTGAACATATTGGTTATGACGCGACAGGTAAGAAAGACGCCAAAAACGACTTAAATAAAATCTATGAGGAATACAAGAAATTCAAAAAACAATAACGGCTCGGCTTCGCTCGAAATTTTTACGACTTGGAGCGATGATGTTTTGAGTGGTGGACGGCTTGACTCGAAGTATTGGCTACCGGCAATCCGCGAGCTTCAAAAAGCGATCCAAAACGGGAAATATAAATCGCAAAAACTTGGCGATTTTATTACCGACATTCGTTACGGACTTTCTACGGCAAATGACTATGTTGATTTTGGCATACCATTTTTGCGTATTCTAAACTTAAAAAATGACGGGATTGATGTGGGCGATGTTGTTTATTTGTCCGAAGAACAACGCAAAGAAGTAGGGAAAGCGATTGTTCACGAAGGCGACTTGCTTATTTCAAGAAGCGGTTCGGTTGGCATTGTTGTAGTCGTTCCGAAAGAGGCGGAGGGATTTGCTTTTGGCTCTTTTATGATTAAGTTCCGCCTCAACGAAAAAATAAACAAGCAATATATTTCAGCGTGGCTAAATAGCGAAGCAAGCCGAAAGTTGATTGAGCGCGAAAAAATCGGTGCAATTCAAGGAAATATAACAATTGAAACAATAAAGAATTTTGATATTCCCATTCCGCCTCTTTCTGTTCAGAACGAAGTCGTCAAAAAAATTCAAGAAGCATACGAACAAAAGAAAAATAAAAAAACAGAAGTTTTGAAAATTTTGTCGTCAATTGATGACTTTGTTTTAGGCGAGCTTGGTATAGATATGCCGGAATATGGGGCAGAGCGGGTATTTCAGATTTGGAGCGACGAAATTCAGACCAGACTTGACCCTTCATATTTTCGTCCTGTTTTCAAAGCGTTAGATAAAATTTTTTCAACGACAAAATATAATGTTCAAACTTTGAAAAATCTATCATCAAAAATAACGAGTGGGGCAACGCCATTGTCCGGTGGCGACGCTTACACAGACAAAGGCAACGGAATTCCGTTTGTGAGAAGCGGGAATATAAACCCAGACAACGAAATTGATTTTGATTCTCTGCTTTATGTTAAGCCAGAAATTCACAATAAAAAATTGAAAGGTTCGCGATTGAAAAAGGGAGATTTGATGATTGCGATTGTCGGTGCAACAATTGGACAGGTTTCTGTTTATGAAAATGATCGCGAAGCAAACATCAATCAAGCAATTGCTTTGATTAGATTAGATGAGCAGGTCAATTCTGAATATGCAAAAGAATTTTTATACTCAAAAATTGGGCAAATTCAATTAGACAGAATTAAGCGGCCAGTAGCTCGTGCAAATATCAATCTTGATGAAGTCGGAAGTTTACAAATTATCTATCCGTCAAAAGACAAGCAAAACGAAATGGTTGGTAAAATTAGAAAAATACGAGCGAGGGCAACAGAGTTGCGCCGAGAAGCAGAGGACATAGTTATTAGGGCGCAAAAGCAGGTTGAGCAAATGCTTTTAGCGTAAAATTATGGATTTATATTTTTCAGACCATTTCAAAGTTAAAGAAAAAGACCTCGAAAAATACGGGGCTTTTAACATTTCTTTGGTGGCTGATTTACCCCTTTTTATTGACCCATTTTTGCTTTTCAACAGCAAAAAGAAAAAATACAAACAACTACATGAAGACATAATCAAATACCTTATATTTCTCAAAGACAAATCCACATCCCAGACGCTCGACGATGGCGCGCTCAAAGCGTGGTATGCCTTCAAGGAAGTCGAGCAAAACTGGCTCGGCTTTTCAGTTACGGGAAACAAAGGAAGTGCGCTTGGTATGGATTTTGCGCGCGCCCTGAATGGAAATCTGCACAAGATATTTAGTGAATTTGGGCAGGAAAAAGTTAGTAAAGGTAGCCATTTAGAAAAACTTTGCTTGATAAAAGACGGCGTTGGTAAAGACAATATCAGCGACTTTGCAACAAATCTTGTCAAAGAATTTTTACTTGATTACACACAGACATTTGCGCAAAAACATATTGATGAAAGTTTAAGAGAAAAATTTAGAGTTCAGCGCGTTCGTTTTAATTACAATACGCAAACATGGGAAGAAGCGACTTTTGATCTGCCCAAATTCAAAAACGATTTCGTTATTTTGACTCCGAAAGAATTACTAACGAAAGACGAAACTTGGATAAATAAAAAGGATTTATTCGAAAATTTTGACCGAATACCAAACGCGATAACTGATGATGAGTTGCGGTTCAAAATAAACAATTATTTCTTGAGCCGTATCCCGCGCGACCCGAAGAAAAAGAAGGAGCCGACGAAACAAGAAAAAGCCGCCGCCGCCTTTGCGACTATTCAGGAGTTCCCAGAGCTGATTGACTATTACATCAAGTCAAAAGAAGAAAGCGGCGATCTTGCGGAAAGCGTCAGTAGCGAAAAAGTTGCTTTTTCGCAAAAATTCTATATTGACAATGTCCAGAATTTTATTGCCGGACTTCAAAATAAGAATTTTTACGCTTCCGCGCAAAATAGCCAAGAGGAGGCAAAAAAGAAAATTGAAATTTTGAAAGAATATATTGAGGATAACGACGGTTACAAACTTTTTTATCACAACGGGCAAAGAATAAAAGGCGAAAAGGATTTGCAGTTGCTTTTTGGGTTGGTATGCCACGAATCCAGTATTTTTGATGTCAATCGCGAAGTGAACAACGGCAGAGGTCCCGTTGATTTCAAAATTTCAAAAGGGAACACGGATAAAACGCTGGTGGAGTTTAAGTTGGCAAGCAATAAAAAGCTCGAACAAAACTTACAAAAACAAGTTGAAATTTATCAAAAGGCCAACAAAACAGAGTCCTCTTTCAAGGTGATAATTTACTTTACGGAAGAAGAATATAAACGGGCAAGCGGAATTTTGAATAAATTAGAATTAACAGGAAAAGAGAATATCGTTTTGATTGATGGTCGGAACGATAATAAGCCGTCTGCTTCTAATGCCTAAACTTATAGGGAGTTTGCCGGTCTTCCAAGACGGCAAAAGTTTTTAACACGCGCACGGGAAGGGTGGGGTAAGCATTATACCGAAAAGTATCCGACGACCTCCCCTCCAAAAAATCGTCTCTTCAAAAAATCTTCGGCTCCAACCTGTTATTAAAAAATAAAGAGATTCAATCCGTGTCCATTCCACCTTACGCGGAGCTATGCTCCGCGCGTGAAAATTTTGGAAAAAAAGAATTGAGTTGTTCACTGGTGGACCTACGGGGAGTCGAACCCCGGACTGCTCCATGCCATGGAGCCGTGTTACCGCTATACTATAGGCCCGTGTTATTGTCATCTGCATCGGCGTCGGCCGGGAGGAATTGATTGCAGTCGTCGGCGGTGAGCAGGCGCCGGATGTCGGAGTTGGTAATTATGCCGAGCGACGGCTTGTGGCTGAACCCGATGTACTCCACCTTTTTCCCCATCGCGCGGATTTTTTCAAATACCGGGATAAGGTCGGTATCCGAGCTTACGACAACCGCCGTATCGTACGTATCCTCATAAGCGCCCACCAACAGGTCAACCGCCATCAAAACATCGACCCCCTTTTCGTGGTAGCTGTCGGTTTTAAGCATAGTGCCGAATCGGATTTGCCAGCCGTGCTTTTGGAGATACCCGACGAGTTTTCTTTGGTTGCGCATCAGTATTTTGCTTTTTGGATTATTCTCCTCTTCGCGCACCGCGCCGATGTAATAGCGTTTCGTTGTATGGCCGCGTTTGCTGGCAAGATAGTCCGCAAATGCGCCATAATCAAAATGCAACAGCCGTATCAACCGCATCTCTTTGAGCCGATGGTAGAAGTTGCTCCCGTCAATAATAATACAAATCCGTTCCATAGTGTTTATGGTAGCATTGCTATCTGTCTTTTGGCAAAAACAAACCCCGCACGGCCAAAAGGCGGCGCGGGGGGGGTTAATGAATCCAGTATAAGGGATCGGGAGAATATGTCAAGACGCGTTTTCCACCGATGCTTGAGCAGATTTTTCTCCTCTTTTACC
>Ga0209515_10010631_pt1 | contig 10201 bp, 10 predicted proteins | sample Subgroupgradi54m_FD_187454 | JGI IMG/M metagenome (GOLD analysis project Ga0209515, IMG submission 187454) | Subsurface groundwater microbial communities from S. Glens Falls, New York, USA - GMW60B uncontaminated upgradient, 5.4 m (SPAdes)... ...
TTTTTTCACGCTCGTAAATCAGCACATCCCCCCGCTCATCTCGCTTCCCGGCGAACTCACTATGGATTTCACTTCGACCTTTAGGGTTGCGTGGGGCGTCGCGAAATCGTGGCGCGTGTTCCTCGGCTTCGGTCCGGCAACATTCGGATACGCATACAGTTTGTTCCGGCCAATCGAAACGAACCTTGCGCCGTTCTGGGGCATCCGATTCGAGGAGGGGCATGATCTTCTGACCGGCATGTTCGTCGCGACCGGCATCGCGGGAATCGTCGCGCTCGGCGTATTCATTGCCGCGTTTCTCCGGCATCTCATTCGGGAACTGGACAAGGAATATGTATTCATCATCGGGAGCACGGTGCTCTTTCTTCTCATTGGCTCTTTTTTCTATTCTCCGTTTTTCTCCGGCTTGCTCTATGTATTTTTCGGCCTTGGCCTTATGGCGTCCCTCTCCCGCGCGCGGCACGAAGCGCCGTTCCCTATATTTTCAAAACCGCGGCTCTTCGGCGTATTCATCGCGACCGCGGCCATGATCGCCATCAGTTTGGCGTTTCTTTATGTCGTCAGCCAGAAATATGCCGCGGCCGCGTATTATGAAAAAGGCCTTACTGCGGTCTCCGCTGGCAACGTCCCGCAAGCGATCCAGAATTTTCGGAATGCCATCGGGCTCGATCCCTCCCGCGACGAATACTGGCGCGCAACGAGCCAGGCGCTCCTCATTCAGGCGGGAAACTTTCTCGGCCAAAGCAAGGGGTCCCCGGGAAATGCGAACATTCAGGCGCAAGCGTTGAGCACCGCTTCCGCCGCCATCACTGCCGCGCGCGAGGCGGCGCGGATAAATCCCGCAGACGCCCTCAACTGGGACAACGCGGGAAACGTGTATGAAAATCTCATTCCGATCGCTTCCGGCGCGGACGCCGCCGCGATAGAGAATTACCGCGAGGCGCTCGCGCGCGATCCGAAAAACGCGCAGGAATTTGTGAATATCGCCCGAACCTCTCTCACGGCCGGAGACAAGCTCCGCTCGCAGGGCGCGGGGCAGAAGGACTGGATGGTAAAACTCGAGGACGCCCGCCCGAATCTCGAAAGCGCGATCCAACTCAAGCCCGATTACGCGCTGGCATATTTCCTGCTCGCCCAGCTCTATATCCGCGAAGGGAACGTCGCGCGCGCGATCCAAAATACCGAACAGATTAAAGCGCAAAATCCGTTCGATACCGGCGTCGGGTTCCAGCTTGGGCTCCTCTATTATCAAAACGGCGCATTCGACCAGGCGCGGTCTGAATTTGAACGAACGGTCGCGCTCGATCCCAATTATTCGAATGCGCGGTATTTCTTGGGGCTCATCTACGACCGGGGAGGCCTTGCGCAAAACGCGCGTGAGCAATTTCAAAAAATCGCGGATTTAAATCCGGACAATGCCGAAGTGAAGCAAATTCTTGCGAACCTGAACGCCGGGCGATCCGCGCTCCAGAACGTTTCTCCGCCGGCAAAGGCGCCCGAAAAACGCGCCGAAGTTCCCGTTCCCGAAAAAGGGAAACGGTAATCACCTGCATTAGTAGGCGGTGCCAGAAATGGTATACTAAAACAATCCTTTCTGTTCCGACGGGAGGATCATGATGCGCAAATTCTTCCGCGAAAAAAATGGAGTGCGGTTCTTCGGCTTGATCCTGATTGAAGCCGTGCTTGTGGTTGGGGGAATTTATCTTATTTCCAAAGTAACGCGCGCGGGAGTCCTCACTCCTTCCGCGTCTCCTGCGGGAAGCATGCGGACAATCCAGGAAATTTACGCCGCGCTTGCGGCGACCTCAACGGTGAACGCCTCGTCAAGCGCGGCGAGCTCGACCGGCAACGCGATCCAGATCGCGGAGTGCATAATCACGCGCCTTACAGGCGGAAGCTGTCCGTAACTACCGAATGCAAAGCGCAAATATCAAAAATCAAAATGACAAATTAAAAATGTAAAAATAATTTTGAATTTTACATTGTCATTTTGCATTTTGATTTTTAAATTTTAATTTATATGCCTCCCCTAACTTTCAAATTGAAAATTCTGTTTATTATTTTTATTTTGGGCACTTCCTCAATTACCTTTGCCTCGACAACAAACGGCACGATTGATTCCACGAACGCCTATGCCTACGGCGAAAATGTCGGCTGGATTAACTTTGGTACAAGCCAGGGCGCGGTTACGGTTGCCGACACCGCGCTCACGGGCTACGGCTGGGGCGAAAACGTCGGGTGGATTTCTTTAAACTGCTCGAATACGAGTTCGTGCGCGACGGTGAATTATGCCGTTTCGAACGACAATCAGGGGACGCTCTCCGGATACGCCTACGGCGAGAATGTGGGATGGATCAGTTTTAATTGTTCGAATACGAGTTCGTGCGCGACGGTGAATTACGGCGTGACGATTAATTCCTCAGGAAACTTCTCTGGATACGCCTACGGCGAGAATGTGGGATGGATCAGTTTTAACTGCTCGAATACGAGTTCGTGCGCGACGGTGAATTATTATGTTTTGACCGATTGGCGACCGGCGTCAACGCGAAGTAGCGGAAGCACTTCTGGAGCTGGCAGTAATAGCGGCGGAGGCGGAGGCGGATTCGGAAGCGCTTTGCCGCCTCCCCCCTCAACGATAGCGCCCTCAAGGATAATCCCCCCGCAAACGGAGGCAGCGCGAACTCCCGCGCCCGTCCCGCCGGCAAAATCCCCGTCGCTATTCCAGAGAATAAAAGAGAGAATCGCGCCGCTCATCCCGTCTTTCTTGAAACCGCCTCAGGCGCCCGCGGCGCCGCCCCCGCCCGCCGTCCCCACAGTAGCCCCGCCCTCATTCGGAGGAAAATGGTGCCTGCTTCCCTGCGCCGCGATTTATCGGTTTGCCCTCTCGCCATTGCCCCGCGAATTTGTTTCCCTGGCCAAGAAATTCCCCGAGCTTCAAAAAACATTCGGTGCGATCGGCATCGCGAAAATAACCGACGTCCAGAAAATTAAAAACGCCACGTTTACTCTGCCCGGCCTCACGAAAGCGGCCGGCGTCCTCAAGCCGGAAAAAATCATCGGCGGAAGATTTGTGATTCCCGCCGGCATCCCGATTGACGCGCTCCCGAAGGACGTGAAAGAAAAAATCCCCAGCGAAGTGCTCTTTGCAAAAACGGGAGGGAATCTCATTGATTTCGACATTGCCTTGAGCGTTCGAAGTACCGGTGCGCCGGAACAGCGCATTGAGACCATTTCCGGCGCGCCGCTCCAGCTCGTCGTGAAACCGGAAAAACCGGCCGAGCGCGTCATGGGCTATATCGTCTTCCGGTCGCGCGCGACGATTCCCGCGACCTCCGCGATACGTCGGAGCAATCTTTTCGCATCGCTCGTCTTCTCGCTCCCTTCATTCGCAAAGCCGGCCGAAGCGGCGCAATACCTTCCGATCGAAGGAGGCACGGTGCCGGACGCCGTTTCTCCCGCTCCCCAAAAACAAATTGAGCATCGGCTCGTGCTCCGGGAATTTGAATATACCGATCCGGACGGCGACGGCATTTACACCGCGAATGTGCAAGTGCCCGTCCCCGCCGGCGAGTACGACGTGATCACGCTCATCACCTACAAAGATCCCGAACTCGGCACGAGAGAAATCATTCTCACGACCGTCGTCGACCCCGAAGGATATGTGTATGAGAAAAGCGGCGGCAAGGAAACGCGAATTCCCGGAGCAACGGTCTCGATCTACTGGTTCGATCCCGCAATCAAGGGATATGAACTGTGGCCCGCGGACCAATACGCGCAGGAAAACCCGCAGACGACCGACATTCGCGGCACCTACTCATTCCTCGTGCCGGAAGGAAAATACTATCTGAAGGCCTCGGCGCCGGGATACGGCGACTACTCCGGAAAAGAATTTGAAGTCCAGGCCGGAAGCGGCGTACACCAAAATATCGAACTCGCGCCGAGATATACGTGGATCCCCGGCCTTGACGTCAAAACCACCGTGCTCCTTATCGTCATTCTTTTCTTGCTCTACAACTTCTATCGTGATAAAATGCGGGAACGGGCGTTGCAGAACGAGCTCACGCCAAAAAAATGAACGAGTCAAAAACCGGCATCATGATGGCAATCGGCATCGGCCTCCTCATCGCGGGGAACATTTATTTTTGCGCCATGTATTGGGGCGCGCGGAAAGAGTTTCACAGCGCGGAAACCCTGCTTGCCGCGAAAAAACATAATGAACGAGTCGTCCAATTCAACCAGCTTTTTATAGAAAAAGTCCTCAAAGCCGACACGGAGGTTGATTTCGAAACGCGGCTCAAGCTCGAAAACAATGTCCGTGATCTGAACGACAAGGATATTTTGGCGCGGTGGCAGGCGTTTACGGAAAGCAAGAACGAAACCGAAGCCCAGGCGGCAGTCAAGAATCTATTGGGAACCCTCGCGCAGAAGATAATGGAGTAGGAAATATTTTAGCTGTGTCACGCTCGTGGATCTCGGTTCGGTAATTGGCGCAGAACGAATTGATAATCGTCTTGGTTTTGCGTACACTCGAAAAGTTCAGAGGGCCCGTAGTAAAACGGCATTACGCAGCATTCGCATTGCTGAGGTAGGGGTTCAATTCCCCTCGGGTCCACAAGTTGATCGTAATTTACGCCTACCGGAACACGAGCGGCGCGACGAGCGAGAGAATCACGAGAACGACGAATATAATGAGAATCGCTTTTTTCATCCCATAGTGAAATTTCAATTTATTATTTTTCTGTTTTATGGACGTGGCTGTCAATTTCCTTGACGCGCTCGGAGATCTTTTTCACTTCCGCCTCAATTCCGGCAATGGCTTCGGTTTCGGTCTGCACTTCCTGCTCCGTTTTCTCGGCTATTCTTTTCTCCCCGCGCAGACCGGAAATAATGGTCTCATTGCCGATGAAGGCGGATACAAAAAGCCCCGTGGGAAGAAGCAGGACGATGCTTATGAAGAGCGTAACCGGGCCATCAAGAAGATTGAATATGGTCGGCCGCCACGCGCCGGTTGGATCCAGAAAGAACGGCGCGATTACGTCCGCAGTATGCCATATCCCCCGCCAAAAAAGCACGATGCCAGCTCCGCCCAGAAACGCGTAGAGAATCGGCCAGTGGCTTAATTTGGAACGGATCTTGTCCTCGAGTTTGTCGAGAAATCGGATAATTTTCATACGAGCTTGTTTCTATATTTATTTTGCCAGAAATTCGGAAAATTGGGAATGGAGAGTTCGTTTTCGGGCAACATCGTCTTGAATGTGGTAGACAATTTGGATTATCTGCGCTTTAATAGATGAATCGTTGATAAACGGGCCGTAGTATACCGGTAGTACGCACCGTTCGGGTCGGTGTAGACCGGGTTCGATTCCCGGCGGCCCGACACTTAGTTTTTCTTTACGAGGAACGAGTTTAGAAAAACTTGTGTCCCGCCATCGGCGGGACATCTGCCTTATTTCACAAAATATTTCTTTTTCATTTCTGCCTCCGCATCAGATTCGAATTCCTCTTTGGTTTCTTTGGCTTTCTCCCCGAGCTTTTCCAAGTCGGCGCCGCTTAATTTTTCTAATTCTTGAATCCTTAATCTTAAATCTTCTTCGCGGTTCTTCGCCGGATCATCTAAAACTTCTTCAAGGAGAACCGCGAGTATCTGCCCCACGCGCGGACCCGGAGAAATTCCCGCAATCTTCATCACATCCTCCCCGTTCACCTTGAGCATCTTCGGCGAAATCGGATCGTGCTTCACCTTCTCGATCATGAAGAGCAAGTGTCGCATTTTGTAGACCACGGCCTTCGGGACGCCCGAGCCGATCCGGTCGGCCTCGCGGACTTTCATAATGTCGTCAATATTTTCGGGCCCCACGCGCGCGAGAAAACGCCGCACGCCGGCGGGGCTCACTTCGCCGGTATTGTAGTAGAACATATGCGAACGCACGAGATGCGCGACGCGTTCCGTGAGGTCATTCGAGAACCGCAAGCGATCGAGCGCTTTCAAAACTATTTTCGCGCCGGCATACTCATGCCCATAGAATGTCGCGTCCGGCCCTTCGCCCCGCTTCGCCCGCGGCTTGCCCACGTCGTGCAAAAGGGACGCGAGCCGGACGTCCAGCGGATAGTCCTTATCGGCGGTATATTGCAACGCCCGTAAATTATGCTCGAAAACGGTATAGACATGATGTTTATTCTGCGCCACGCCGATCCCCTCGCGGAGTTCGGGCAGAACATATCGCAGTAAATCCAGTTCTTCAAGAAGCCGTATACCCTCTCCGGCGCGCGGCGTCATCACGATTTTTATGAACTCGTCGCGGATTCTTTCTTTTGCGATTGCCTCCAAAAGTCCGGCGCATTTTTCTATCGCGCGGCGCGTCTCGAAATCAATATTAAATTCCAACTCAACGGCAAGCCGCACCACCCGCATGAGCCGCAAAGCATCTTCGCCGAACCGATCCAAGGGATTCCCGACCGTCCGAATCGTTTTGCTTTCAATGTCTTCCATGCCCCCGAAGGGATCAACGAGTTCGCCAATCTCCCCTTTCGCTAATTGGAGCGCGAGGGCATTTACGGTAAAATCGCGCCGCGACAGGTCTTCTTCAATTGTTTTCGCGAATGTAATTTCGTCGGGATGGCGCTTGTCGGTATACTTTCCTTCGAGCCGGAACGTGGTCACTTCAATCACCTTGAGTTTTGGATCGTCAGAGTCATTTTTCACGCCAACCGTCCCGAACTGATTTTCATACACGCTCTCGGGAAACAGGTTTTGGATTTTCTCCGGCCTCGCGTTCGTTGTAATATCCCAATCCTTCGCAACCCGACTTAAAAGCATATCGCGGACGCATCCCCCGACAAGGTACGCCCGAAACCCCGCGCGCTCGAGCGCCTCTCCAATCTCGCGGATTTCGCTGGGAATACTGAAGTCCATCACTTAATTCTAACCGAACGTTAAGCAGATTTGAAATTTGACGGGAATGTCTATAGAGGTCTATAGTGAAGTTGGTAACTTTACAATGTATCTGCAGCCAAGAATAAATAAGGTAGCCCCACCAATGAAAGGAGAGTGAGAATGGATCCGCTTCAGCGCCTCGCACGGATTATTCTTTTGATTACCAATGTGCAGATCGAGGTCAGAAAAAGAAAATCGGGTCTTCTTGTGCCGGCGACGTTCAATCATGTCGGTACGCAACTCGATCTTCTTACTCGCGATCTCGAGTGTATTCACAACGACTTTGCGGCAAATTCCCGACTGGTAAAAAAAGCGGCGCTTTCACTTCGAGATGGACTTACTGGACTATCTCTCCATGAAGTCGACCGGAAACTCGACGATATCCGATCCCCGCTTCTCATCCTCCAGGAAAACCTGTCCATCGCCCTGCGCCGTTCTCCTGCCATAGTAATTGCCTAAATCCGCATACGCATCACATCGCCTTTTCCCTTGCCGCTCGCACTCCGAGCGGCTTTTTTATATTTAAATAAGGCGAATGATACGAATAAACACCCTACTAATGTACAAATGAATACTTATTTTACGAATTCGTATTCGTACGATTAGTAATGATGAGTATATTGGTAGGGTGGAATCGTATTATTCGCGATTACTCCTATCGCACCTCCGCGCCGAATTGCCGTTTCGTTTCTTCGATAATTTTGTTCTGGATCGGCTCGATTTCTTCGACGGTGAGCGTCCGCTCGTTCGAGCGGTAGACAATGTGGTAGGTGTAGCTCACTTTCCCCGCGCCGAATTTTTCGGCGTTTTCATATTTATCTGACAACGACACTTCTTCAACTAGATCGCCGCCGATGTCGCGGATCAAATCAAAATAATCATTGGGCACGAAGTCCGCCGGAACGACAAAAGAAATATCGCGAGTAATGGGCGGGTATTTGGAAACTTCTTTAAACTTGTTTCCCAGTTTCAATTGCTTCTTCACTCGTTCATCATGAGACCAGAGGAGTCGGATGTCCGGCAAGTCCATGCTGATCATAGCCAGACGCTCAAGGCCCGGCCCGCATGCCCAGCCATTATATTTTGAAGAATCAACCCCGAGTTTTTCGAGTACGCTTCCCTTCACTACTCCCGAACCGAGTATCTCAAGCCATTTCCCGTCACCCTTGTCCATTTCCATATCCAAACTTGGATTGGTGTAGGGGTATTTGTCGGGGTTGAATCGAAACTTAGCCTGTTCTCCGAATAAGGCCTTGGCAATGTTGGTCAAAACATTCTGTAAATCCTCGACCGTAATTAACTTCTGGTCTTTCGGAGATAAATACCAAATATCCATGTTATGGAAAACATTCATGTGCTTGCGGTCAATTTCATCCTTGCGGTAAACCTTGCCAAAGCAGAACGACCCCATCGCTTCCCCGCGAGCGATGCGCGCTTTAATTTCCGGCTGTATCAAGTAGTAGTACCACATGACGGTAGTGTGAGTACGCAGAATATTTTTCTCATCCACGTAATACGTATCGGATTTAGAGCGGACCGGATGGTCGGGCGGAAAATCAAACAAATCAAACGTGACGCTGGTTGGCACAATCTCCGGTGCTTGAATAATGTCGAAGTTCCTAAAATCGGGCAGGTCAATAACCCGCTGAACGATATCATAAATCGGACTGCCCTCCGTGCGCGACAAATCCGGCATCCTGAGATACCGCTGTATCCGCAGGGCTTCGGCGTCCTTCCGCACTGCAAGCAGTTTCAGGATTTTTTTCTCTTCGTCCTGCGGCACCACATATTCGGAACGGGTTTGATGCGGGGATTCCATTGCAAAAAGATTTTAGCAAAAGTATGCAAAAAACACAAAAGAATGCTTGTAAAAATGTGCCTTGCTATAATATAATGAACATAGGACTCGCAACGATGCTTGAAAACCTAGGAGGTAGAAATGGAAAACTATCTTGAGACAGAGAAAATTCTGCGACGAAATGAACTGCTTATTATAACCGGCCTCCATGTGCAGGCCTTTGTCTGTTTCGCTCTTGTCGTCACGGTGGTAGTTCTGACTGCAATGGATCAAAAGCGACAGGCGAATCAGCAAGAATGGGCTCCCGCAGGAGCACTTAGTTTGTTCTTTGCGGGGATGGCTTTCACGCTCGAGAAAGAAGCATGGCGGCGGACAAAAGGATTACGACTGCTACCGTACTTCGTCCGAGGGCTTCGACCGGGGCGCAGCGGTTTCTATTTTCCCGAAAAATAACCCATCGCGGAGCAGAGATATTTTCCGCCCGGCGCATCGCACCCCGATGCGCCGTTTTTATTTTATCTCTTTTCTCGAAACTCCCGCACCATCCCGTTCTCAGTAAGCGGGAGTTTGTTTACTAACGAGATAATTGCTGAAGCGTTTGCAGAAGCGAGGTTAGTGGCTGCAGGAGCGAGGCAAGATTTTGTCTCGCTGTGTCTAGGGCATGCGAAGAAGACAATGGGAGCATGCTCGAAGTGGATGTTGCGGATGTTGAAGTTGGTGTTGGCGTAGGAGTTGGAGAAGGGGTAAGAACTATGGTTACGTTCACATTATTAGACTGATATGTCTTACCATTTGCGTAAATCACGACATAAAAAAACTTGAACCTGGAACTTTAGCGGTACATGTCATGGTCCAAACTCCAGTTGCTAAAGATTGGTTATTGGGATTGCAGTGTCTTGATCTGCGCTTGGAGTTGGGCAATGATCGCCTGCAAACTTTGCGTGTCGTGGAGTGAAACCGTGCTTGTCGTTTCTGCGAACGCAAAAACCGGCAGAGCGAGAAGCGCTACCCCGAGGATCACCGATATTTTCTTGGATATCACTATTATTATAGTAGCGCAGTCGGTGTGTGCGGCTATATGCGAGTTATGAACAGGCGGACGCCATACTTTTCGTCCAATTCCCGCCTAACCGCGTTATCCAAAAGTGGAAGTTCTTAGTTTTTGAGAAGCTATCGGAGGAACAAAAAGCTCGGTCTTTTGCGAAGCAAAAGTTTTTGTTCCGAGATGCAGACACACAATTGCCGTTGGAGCGAAACGAACCGCGATTCTCAAAAAGAGAAATACGAAACGTGTTGCGGGGGTAGGAATTGCACCCACTACCTTCAGCTTATGGGGCTGACGAGCAACTGTTGCTCCTCCCCGCGAGAAGTATTATATGACACGAAAAAGAATTGTCAAAATGCACCAATAATGTTAAATACATAAACGAGGCTGGGTAGCTCAACGGTGGAGCAGGCGTTTCATAAGC
>Ga0209515_10010633_pt1 | contig 10200 bp, 6 predicted proteins | sample Subgroupgradi54m_FD_187454 | JGI IMG/M metagenome (GOLD analysis project Ga0209515, IMG submission 187454) | Subsurface groundwater microbial communities from S. Glens Falls, New York, USA - GMW60B uncontaminated upgradient, 5.4 m (SPAdes)... ...
TGAAATAGCGCGTGGGATCGCCCATGTACGCCATCGTCGGTACGCGGCCGGCCTGCGCGATCGGATCGATGTCGGCGCCGCCACCGCCTGAAATCGTCTCGGCCAGGTTGAGCGGCGTCATGAGCGTGGTGATGTCGCGAATGACGCTGCGCGCCGCAAGACTTCCCGAGAATCCGAAACGCGCCGGTTCGAACACGCCGGAATCGGCTTCAAGCGCGAAGACGTGATTGTTGGCGATCGAGGCGTACTTCTCCGCGTACGCCGTGGCGCCGCGCGTGCCGTTCTCCTCGTTGGTCCACAGCACCAGACGGACGGTCCGCCTCGGCTGGATGCCGAGCTTTTTCATCAGTCGCAGCGCTTCCCACGTCGCCACGCACCCGACGCCATCATCAGAGGCGCCGGCGCCGACGTCCCATGAATCGAGATGTCCGCCAAGCACGACGATCTCCTCCGGCTTCTCGCGGCCGCGAATCTCCGCGACAACGTTCGCCGACTCCGCGTCGCCTTCGTTGTGTCCTTCGAGCATGAGGTGTATACGAACCTTGCGCCCGCGTGCCGAAAGCCGCGCAATCCGGTTCGCGTCCTCGGCGGCAATCGACGCCGCCGGAATCGGGGGCATGTCCGATTGGTACTGCACACTGCCGGTGTGGGCCGTGCGCAACCCCGTCGGGCCGACGGAGCGCACCAGCGATGCCACCGCCCCGGCCTGCGCCGCGGCGCGGGCACTGCCGGTGCGGTAACTCACGGTGTCCGCGTAATTCGTGAACGGCTCGTTGAACAGGACAATGCGGCCTTTCGCGTCGGCGGCGTGCGTACGCAGGTCGTTGAAACTTTCGACCACGAGCACCTCGGCTTCGAGGCCGCTGGGAGGCGTGGCCACCGTTCCGCCGAGACCCAGCACAGCGATCGAGTGCCGCGCGGGATCGATGATTTCAGCGCTTTCGCGCCCGCGGACCCACTTCGTCACCACCACCTTCTCTGTGCGCACGTTCTCGAGACCGTCCTTCTTCATGGTCTCGACCGCCCACCCGATCGCGCGATTGAGGTTCTCGGATCCGCTGAGACGATTGCCGTACGTGTCGGTCATCTCGGCAAGGCGCTGCCACGCGAAGTCATCGGCGGTGGCCGCTTTGATGAGCCGTGTGGCGGTGTCGCGATACGCGCTGATCCAGCCTGGAGCCCAGACTGACTGCGCACCCGCATCCGCCGTGATGGCCGCGAGCGCCGCGGCGAGGCACAGGACAAGGGGGGGAATCCGCATGGTCCGCATCAACGGACAAGGGTATCAGAAGCGCGTGGGATAATGACCGTCGCCCAACGAATGGCCGAACGCGATCCCAGGCTGTACTTCTACGACACGATAGCCGACCGCTTTGACGAGCTGGTCAACGCGTACGATCTTCGGCGGCGCCTCGAAATCGTTTTCGGGGAGCTGCTCGGGGCCGACGATCTGACAGGAGTGTCGGTTCTCGATGTCGGCTGCGGCAGCGGATGGTTCAGCCGCGAGGCGCGGCGGCGCGGCGCGCGGGTCACCTCGCTCGACATCGCCCTGCAGCTGCTGCACGAAACGCGGCGGAAGGTTGTGACCGCCCGCGTGAACGCCGATGCCTGCGCCCTGCCGTTCGCGGACGCGGCATTCGATCTGGTGATTTCGTCAGAGTGCATCGAACACACCCTCGATCCGAGGCGTGCCCTCGCTGAAATTCACCGCGTGACGAGGTCAGGCGGTCGTCTCCTGATCACCGTGCCGAATCAGGCGTGGCATTTCTCGGCCACGATTGCGGAGACATTCAAGCTTCGTCCCTTCGAGGGATACGAACACTGGCTCGGGTGGTGGGAGATCCGCCGCATCCTCGGGCGGCTCCATGCGCGCATCGAGCACATGCGCGGGTTTCATCTCGTCCCACCACTCTTCCGGCCGACATGGCCGCTGCTGCGCCGCATCGACGCTCTCGGAGGAGTGCTCGGGCCTGCGATGCTCAACATCGCCGTGCTGGCCACGAAGGCCACGAAGACGGATTAGCCACGAAGAGACACAAAGAACACAAAACCAATTCGTCTTTGTGGCCTTAGTGGCTCACGGGCAGCACCACGCAGAACGTGCTGCCGCTCGGACCACTTGATTCGAGGCTGAGCGATCCCTGGTGCGCCTCGGCGATCCATTTGGCGATCGTCAGGCCCAGACCGGTGCCGGCCGCGCGCCGCGATGGATCGAGCTGAACGAATCGGTCGAAGATTCGGTCGCGATCCGCCTCTGGAATTCCTCGACCGGTATCGGTCACGCGAACATACACGCGCGATCCGTTCGGGCTGACATCCACCGAGACCGCCCCGCCCTTCGGCGTGTGCTGCACCGCGTTCTGCAGGAGGTTGACGAGCAGGCGACGCAACAGCTCCTCGTCGCCGCGCACCGGGACGTCGGCCGCGCCGCTCGACGTCACGGTGATCCCGCGGTCCGCGGCAAGGACGGCGACAGCTCGCCGGCATTCGTCGACGACATCATCGAGATACAAATCAACTGGGCGCAGCGGGTATCCTCCCGCATCGGCACGCGCGAGCACGAGCATGTCATCGACCAGCGTCCCCAGCCGCCGCGCCTGCGCGCCTGCCATCGTGAGCGCCTCGCGGTACTCCGCTTCGTCCCGATGATCGCGGTTGAGGGTGACCTCGGCCGCCGTCCGGATCACTGAAACAGGCGTCCGCAATTCATGCGACGCATCGGCCATGAACTGACGTTGCGTTTGGAGCGCCGCGCGAAGCCGGGCGACCAACCCGTTGAACGCGCGCGCGAGTTGTCCAAGCTCGTCGTCGCGGGGCGCCTCTCCGAGATCCTCCAGGCCCGTGAGCGGCATGCTCGCCGCGCGGCGCGCCATCATCGTGATCGGGCGCAGACCGATCGATGCCAACCACATTCCCCCTGCGCCTGCGAGCAACAGCGCAATGGGAATGCCCACGAACATCGCCTCCTGCACCTCATGCTGCTCACGGCCGATGTCGGTCAGGGGCCGCCCCACGACCAGCGTCAATGTCGTCGACCCGAACGTCTCGGGCTCCGTGTGCACGCGCCACTCACCGGAAGATGTATCGATCGTCCTGACGGCAGGAACTCCTGCTACCGGCATCAGGTCGCGAAGCGCCACGCGACCAAGACGCGTCGCGAGCGGTTGACCGCGGGCGTCGAGGATCGCCACCACGCCGCCCAGAGATGCGATCGCGTCGCGCGCTTCGGTGGCGGCGAGCGCCGGGCTGTCCAGTTCGCGCAATTCCTCGCGAAGAATCGTGGCGAGGGTGGCATGCACGCTGTCGAGCTCGCGGTCCGCGCGGCGGATACCAAGCCGGTGCTGGACGATGAGCACGTCCACCCCGAACAAGGCGAGCATGACGACGAGTACAACTGTGTACCAGAGCGTCAGGCGCGCGCGGAGCGAGAGCGTCATGACCCACTCTCCGATGCGAACGCGAGCTGGTACCCCTCGCCTCGGCGCGTGCGAATCAACGACACCGGGCCGCCCGCATCCAGTTTGCGCCGAAGGCGTTGGATGTATACGTCAACGACATTCGACATCGGGTCGTAGTGCTCGTCCCAGACGTGCTCGGCAATGTCCCCGCGGCTCACGACGTCGCCGGCGCGCCGTGCCAGGTATTCGAGAAGCGCGTACTCCTTCGCGGTCAGGAGGACCTCTTCGTTCCGGACACGCGCGCGGCGGCTTCTCGTTTCGATCGTGAGTGGTCCCACGACCAGGCGTTCGGGAAGGACCGGCTGCCCGCCCCGGCGGATCAACGCGCGCAGGCGCGCCAGCAGTTCGCCAAAGTCGTACGGCTTGGTCAGGTAATCGTCCGCGCCGCAATCGAGCCCCTGGATCCGTGCCTCGACGGCGTCGCGCGCGGTCAGCATCAGTATGGGGACCGCATTCCCCGACTCGCGAATGGTCCGGCAGACGGCGAGGCCGTCGACGCGTGGCAGCATGACGTCCAGGATCAGCGCGTCATAGTCGGTCGTGCCGATCTGGAATATCGCGGTCTCGCCGTCCGCCGCCACGTCGACGGCGTACGTCTGCTCGCGCAGCCCTTTGGACAGCACATGTGCGGCATGAGGTTCGTCTTCAACGAGCAGGATACGCATGGGTGATGCCCGAGGCCGCCAATGATAGCCTCTACTCGGATCCCGGATCCCGGATCCCGGATCCCCGATCCCTGAATTGTCGTGTCATCGTCTGTTCATGAACCGTCGATATGCTGTCGGTCTGCTTTTCGCCATGGAGGTACTCGCGTGGTGATGCCGCGCCACGGTAAGGTCCGCGCGCTCGGCGCGTGCGTCATCGCTCTGCTGTTCGCCTCAACCGCCTCCGCGCAGGTCGTTCCAGGCGGCGGCTCGCTCACGCTCCAGGCCGCGATGGACCGCGCGTTCAGCGCCAATCCGACGATTGCCGCGGCGCGACTGCGTGGCGCCATCGACCTCGCAAACCTGGCGGTCGCGCAGGAACGACTCAACCCCGACGCGACCGTCGAGATCGCCAAGGAAACGCCAAAGCAGGCGTTCGGCGTCGCGGTGCCGATCGAGCTTGGCGGCAAACGCTCGAAGCGAATCGCGGTCGGCGAAGCAACCATCCGCGCGGGCGAAGCGGAAATCGCGGCCATCGTCGCGCAGGTCCGCAACGACGTCCGCCGCGCGTATTACGGAGTCTTCGTAGCCGACGCGCGGCTCATGCTGCTGAATGAGATGCGGGACATCGCAGTGCGGGTCCGCGACACAGCCCAGCAGCGATTCGAAGCTGGCAGCGCGCCGCGGCTGGAAGTCATGCAAGCGCAGCTGACGCTCGCCTCCGCTGAGAATGAGGCGACGGCTGCCCAGGGAAACGCTGTCGCCGCTCGGGCGCAGTTGAACGCGCTCCTCGGCCAACCGCTCGAGACAGTGACGTCCCTGTCGACGGCAGTCGATGCCGGGGGGCCGGTGACGACCGAGACCGCCATCACGGTCGCGCAAACTGCGAGTACAGAGCTGCTCGTCATCGATCGACAGATCGAGACGCAGCGCGCCAGAATCCTGCTCGCCCAGGCGCTCCGGGTGCCGGACGTCATCCCGACGGCCACGCTCACCCACGAGGCGCAGCCGGAATTCACGTACGGGTGGCGCGCCGGCCTCGCGGTGACCCTTCCCTTATTCACTTCGCATCGGGCCGGAGTCCTCGTCGAGCAAACCGCGCTGGACCAGCTCAACGCGCAGCGACAGGCGACGCTCGTCCGCATCAACGGCGCCGTCACCTCCGCCGCGGTCACCGTCCGGGCGCAACGGCAGCTCTACGTGCGTTACCGTGACGAAATCATCCCGCAGGCGCAGCAGGTCGAGCAACTCGCCCAGGAGTCGTACCAGCTCGGACAGACCGGCATTGCGGCGCTGCTCCAGGCGCTCCAGGCGACGCGCGACGCCCGCCTTCGCGCCATTGATGCCGTTTCGCTTTTTCAGAACGCGCTCGCGGATCTCGAGCGCGCCATAGGAGCTCCGCTTCCATGACGAGCACCTCTCGCGTCACCTCCCAGCTGCACACTGCCAACTCCAAAGGCGACCGTGCCCGCGTGAACTCCTTGGGAGTTGGAAGTTGGACGTTGGGAGTTGTCGCCGCCTTGTTGACAGCGGCGATCGGATGCAGCAAGCAGGCGGCCGAAGAAGTCGAAACCAAGACGGTCGTCCCCGTGAAGATGGTGCCGGCGGCGACCGGATCCATCCGTGGCGTGGTGCATGCGACGGGCGTGGTCACGCCGGCGCCCGACGCCGAGCTCGTCCTGATCGCGCCGGAAGCCGGGCGGATCGCCGAGGTGCCGCACGGGGAGGGCGACCGCGTGCGCCAGGGTGACGTGCTCGTTCGCTTCGAGATCCCCAACACGGCCGCCGAGGTGCAGCGCCAGGCCGCCGAGGTCCAGCGCGCGCAAGCGGCCCTCGCCAACGCCAAGGCGAATCAAGTCCGCGCGCGCGATTTGTTCGACCGCGGCATCGCCGCGCGGAAGGACGTGGAAGACGCCGACCGGATGGTTGCCGACGCGGAGGCTGCCGTCGCGCAGGCCGAGGCGTCGCGCGCCGCCGCCAACGCCACCGCTGCGCGCTCGGTCGTCCGCGCGCCCTTCAATGGCATCGTCTCCAAGCGGTACCACAACCCCGGCGATCTCGTCGAAGCCGCGGCCGGCGATCCGGTGCTGCGCTTCATCGATCCAAGCCGGCTCGAAGTAACGGCGTCCTTGCCGCTGGCAGACGCGCCACGAGTGGTGATCGGCGCCGCGGCCCGCCTTACGGGGCGGCCGGCGGGCGGCCGTGATCTCGCCCTGAGGGTCATCTCCCGCCCCGCCGCCGTCGATGCCGGCACGGCGACCGTTCCCGTCCGGCTCGCGTTCGCAGGTCCCACGAACTATCCCTCCGGAACGCCCGTGCAGCTCGATATCGAGGCGGAACAGCACGCCAACGTCATCCTGATTCCGGCGCCGGCGCTGGTGCGCGAAGGCGAAGAGACCGCGGTGTTTGTGGCGAAAGGCGACAAGGCGGAACGGCGCGTGGTCGTGATTGGACTCACCGACGAGATGGACGTCGAGATAGTCAGCGGCGTCAAGGAAGGTGAGATGGTGATCGTGGATGGCCAGGCGGGCCTGCCCGACGGAGCGACGATTACACGGGAGGCCGCCGAGGACGATGACGAGGAGCCTGAGGAGCCACCGGCCGACACGGGCGGCGACGCGAAGGGCGGGAAATGAACGTCGCGGCGCTTGCGCTCAGGCACTCGCGCGCCGCCGTGCTGCTGGCCGTCGCGCTCGTGGCAGGCGGCGCGCTTGCCGCGTTTTCGCTCCCCAGCAGCATCTATCCCCCGCTGCAGTTCCCACGCATCGCCATCGTGGCGCACTCGGGCACGCTGCCGCCGCAGTCGATGTCGCTGATCGTGACCCGTCCGATCGAGCAGGTCGTGATGGCGGTCCCGGGCGTCCGGCGCGTGCGCTCGCGCAGCATCCGCGGCGCCGCCGAGATCTCCGCGCAATTCGATCCGACCACGGACATGATCGTCGCGCTGCAGATGGTGCAGAACCGCGTCGCCGAGATTACCGGCGATCTACCGCCAGGCACCGAGATGCAGATCGAGCGGATGACGCCGGCGATCTTTCCGGTCTTCATCCTGAGCATGACCGGGTCGCTGCCGACCGCCGACCTGTTCGACTATGCGAACTTCGTCGTGAAACCGGAGCTGGCCCGCGTCCCCGGATCCGGAACCATCGAAGTGCAGGCGAGCGACACGCGCGAGATCGAAGTCATCCTCGATCCCGCGAAGCTGACGGCGTCCGGCCTCACGGTGGTTGACGTCTCCGACGCGCTCAAGGCCCAGAACATCGTCCTCCCCGTCGGCCGATTCCAGGAATCGGGGCTACAACACCTGACGCTCGCGTCCGGCCTCTGGAAGAACCCGGAGGAGATTGCGCAGGCGCCGGTGCTGATGAAGAACGGCGCGACGGTTCGGGTCGGCGACCTCGGGACCGTGGCGCCCGGTGCGCCCGACCGAACGCTGCTCGTGACAGGCAACGGCCGCGAGGCGGTCGTCATGAGCATCTCGCAGCAGATTGGCGCCAACATCATCGACCTCAAGGCCGGCATGGACAACGTCCTGGCCAGCCTCGCGAAAACGCTGCCGTCCGGCATCACGATGAACCGCGTCTACGACCTGGCGCAGTTCGTCGAGGAGTCGATCACCAGCGTGCGCGACGCGATCCTGATTGGCGGATTCCTCGCCATCATCGTCCTGATCGTCTTCCTCCGCGACTGGCGGCTGACGATGATCGCGGCGGTGACGCTGCCGATGGCCGTCATTCCCACCTTCGTCTTCATGTGGCTCTTCGGCGGCACGATCAACCTGATGTCGATGGGCGGCCTGGCCGTCGCGATCGGCCTCGTCATCGACGATGCGGTGGTCGTGGTGGAGAACATCCATCGCCGCTCAGGCGAGGGAGGAAGCAGCGTCGTCGACGCGGTCCAGCAACTGATGGCGCCACTCGTCAGCTCCACGCTGACGACCGTCGTCGTGTTCGCTCCGCTGGGACTGCTGTCCGGCGTGCCGGGGCAGTTCTTCCGCGCGCTCTCGCTGAGCCTGTCGGTCGCGGTGCTCATTTCGCTGGCGTTGTCGATCAGCGTCGTGCCGCTGATGGCGAAATGGGCATCGTCGCACCATCGCCCTGCGGGCGAGACGCACGGCCGGGTCGAGCACTTCTACGAACGGACGCTCGGCGTGATGATCGCGCGGCCGCTGCTCTCGGTCGTGGTCGCGCTGCTGCTGGCGGCGGTCACGGTCGTCCTCTTCTACCAGGTGGGAACCGGGTTCTTCCCGGCCGCCGACGAAGGCGGGTTCGTCGTCGACTACCTGACGCCGGCCGGCAGCTCGCTCGCGGAAACCGATCGGCAGGTAAAGAAGATCGAGCAGATCGTCGGGGAGACGCCGGAAGTCGCCGCGTATTCGCGGCGTACCGGATCGGAGCTGGGGCTGTTCGCGACGGCGCAGAACACCGGCGATGTCCTCGTGCGCCTCAAGCCACGCGGCCAACGGAGCCGCTCGGCGGACGAGATCATCTCCGAGATGCGCGACAAGATCCTCGAGGCCGCCCCGCTCGTCGAGGTCGAATTCGTGCAGCTCCTGCAGGACATGCTCGGCGACCTCGAAGGGAATCCCGAGCCGATCGAGATCAAGATCTTCGGCGACGACCCCGATCGTCTCGCGGCGCTGGCCGAGCCCGTCGAGGAGATGATGGGCAAGGTCCAGGGCATCGTCGACGTCGTCGGCGTACAACAGGGGAACCCCGAAGTGACCTGGACGGTGGATCCCGTGGCGGCGGGACGCTACGGGCTCACGGTGGAGACGGTCTCCGATCAGCTCGCGGGCAACTGGCTCGGCGAGGTGGCGACCGATCTACGGCTCGCCGATCGCACGATTCCCGTCCGCGTCCGTCTGCCGGACTCCTACCGGTTCGATCCCAACAAGCTTCCGCAGACGCTGCTCCGAACGCCGTACGGCAAGCCGATTCCGGTCTCCGAAGTGGCTTCGATGACGCGCGCGAACGGACAGGGCGAGCTGCGCCGCGAGAACCTCCGTCCGATGGCGGTCGTCAGCGGCCGCCTCGAGGGACGCGATCTCGGGAGCGCCGTCGGCGAGATCCGGGCGAACCTCGACAAGCTCACGTTGCCCATCGGCTACACGTACGAGATCGGCGGGCAGTACCAGGCGCAGGCGCAGGCGTTCCGCGAGCTGCTGATGGTGTTTGCGCTTGCGGTCGTGCTGGTCTTCACGATCCTGGTCATCCAGTTCCGGGCGTGGCTGCCGGCGATGCTCATCCTGCTGGCGGCGCCGCTCTCGCTTGGCGGCGCGCTCCTGCTGCTGCTCTTCACCGGCACGGACCTGAACATCTCGTCGGCCATGGGCATCATCCTGCTCGTCGGCCTCGTCGTGAAGAACGGGATCATGCTGCTCGACTTCTCGGAAAAGCTGCACGAAGAAGGCGAGCCGTTCGAGTCGGCGATCGCGCACGCCGGGCGGATCCGCTTGCGGCCGATCCTGATGACGACGTTCTGCACGCTGTTCGGGCTGCTGCCGCTGGCGCTCGGCCTTGGCGCCGGCGCGGAGCTGCAGAAGCCGCTGGCACTCACCGTGATCGGCGGTCTCGCGCTGTCAACACCCGTCACGCTGCTCGTGGTGCCGGGACTCTATGCGGCCATCAAAGGCCGCGAGCGCAGTTCAAGGCCGGCCTGAAGGTCGGCATGGCTCAGGGCGTAGAGGCCGACCTTTAGGCCGGTCTGAATGAAAAGGAAGGGATTTATGCGCAAGTTGATTGCAGTGCTCGCTTGTGTGTCCGCGTGTGCGTTCGCCGGCCTGGTTGCGCAGGCTGCCGACACCTATCACCAGATCGGTGAAATCATGATCGGCGGCGAGGGCGGGTGGGACTACCTGATCGTCGATCCGGCCACGCATCGTCTTTACGTGTCGCATGCGACCAAGATCCTGGTCGCCGATACGCAGACGATGAAGGTCGTCGGCGAGATTCCCGATACCAACGGCGTGCACGGCTTTGCCATCGCATCCGATCTCGGGCGGGGGTTCACGAGCAACGGCCGCGCGAACAGCTCGACGATCGTCGATCTGAAGACGTTGAAGCCGCTCGGCACGGTCATGACCGGCGCCAATCCCG
>Ga0209515_10010634_pt1 | contig 10200 bp, 9 predicted proteins | sample Subgroupgradi54m_FD_187454 | JGI IMG/M metagenome (GOLD analysis project Ga0209515, IMG submission 187454) | Subsurface groundwater microbial communities from S. Glens Falls, New York, USA - GMW60B uncontaminated upgradient, 5.4 m (SPAdes)... ...
TTTGAGGCGTTTCCGGTGGACGTGTGGATTTTGTGTATCATGAGGAGGCTTTATTTCAAAAATCGAAAAATTTCCGAGGATAAAATTCACGCGTTCGGCCAAAAACGTTGGGGCAAAGACGCCGGCTACATTCAGCAGTATCTTTTTCACGGCGCCAGGACCGGAATCTTGGTATAATGAATGGCATGGAAGCGCCAATCAAAGATTTATATTCTCAATTTGAGGAAAAAACCGGTTTTTTGAGAAAAAAACTCGGGCGGCCCCTGACGCTCTCCGAGAAAATCATCGCGGCGCACGTAGCGGATCTAAAAAGTCAGGAATTTATCCGCGGAAAAAGTTATCTATCGCTCAAGCCTGACCGAGTCGCGATGCAGGACGCGACCGCGCAGATGGCGCTTCTCCAATTTATGCAGGCCGGCCGCGATTCGGTCTCGGTGCCGTCAACGATTCACTGTGACCATCTGATCCAGGCGCGCGTCGGCGCCGCCGAGGATATGAAAAACGCGATCGCCGCCAATAAAGAGGTTTATGATTTTTTAAGGACGGCCGCGCAGCGCTACGGCCTCGGGTTTTGGGAACCGGGCGCGGGTATCATCCATCAAGTAGTTCTCGAAAATTACGCGTTTCCCGGCGGGCTCCTAATCGGCACGGATTCCCACACGCCGAACGCCGGCGGCCTTGGCATGCTGGCGATCGGTGTCGGCGGCGCCGACGCGGCGGACGTGATGGCCGGGCTGCCTTGGGAAGTGAAATGCCCGAAACTCATCGGGGTTTATCTTAAGGGGAGTTTAAACGGCTGGGCCTCCGCGAAAGATGTGATCTTAAAACTTTGCGGGATTCTCACGACTAAAGGCGGGACGGACAAGATCATCGAGTATTTCGGCCCCGGCACGCGGTCTATCAGCTGTACCGGCAAGGGCACGATCACGAACATGGGCGCGGAGCTTGGCGCGACAACGTCGGTGTTTCCGTTTGATGAAAGAATGGTCTCGTATCTTAAGATGACGAAACGTGAGGAAATCGCCCGATTGGCCGGACAATACGCCTCCTTTCTCACTGCCGATTCGGAAATCGAAAAAGAGCCGGAGAAATTTTATGATGAAGTGATTGAGATCGATCTTTCCACTCTTGAGCCTTACATTGTCGGACCGCATTCGCCGGATCTGGCGCGGCCCATTTCGCAACTTGCGAAGGACGTCAAAGAAAAAGGCTACCCCACGGAGCTCAAAGCGGCGCTGATCGGAAGCTGCACCAATTCTTCTTACGAAGACATCGGCCGCGCGGCGCATGTCGCGTCCCAGGCCCAAAAAGCGGGGATCAAAGCGAAATGTTATTTCCTCATCACGCCCGGCTCCGACCAGATACAAAATACCATCAAACGCGATGGGCAGCTCTCAGTTTTGGAATCGATCGGCGGCACGGTTTTGGCCAATGCCTGCGGGCCCTGCATCGGCCAGTGGAAGCGGGATGATATTAAAAAAGGCGAGCGAAATTCCATCATTAATTCTTTCAACCGCAATTTTCCCGCCCGAAACGACGGAAACGCCGAGACCCTTTCGTTTATCGCGTCGCCGGAGATCGTGACGGCGTTTGCTTTGACGGGACGGCTTGATTTCAATCCGCTCAAAGATTCCATCAAAACGGCTAGCGGTAAAGAGATCCGGCTTGCGGCGCCTTCGGCCGAGGAGCTCCCGGCGAAGGGTTATGCGGGCGGCGAGGCGGGGTTTATCGCACCGCTAGCGATTGAAAAGCGAAAAAATATTTCTGTGGCGATCAGCCCAATAAGCGAACGTTTGCAAAAACTCGAGCCTTTTCCGATGTGGGACGGTAAAGATTTTGAAGCTCTTTTTGTATTGTTGAAAGCCAAGGGCAATTGCACGACCGATCACATCTCTCCGGCGGGGCCGTGGCTCCGCTACCGGGGGCATCTGGATAAAATATCGGACAACCTGTTCCTCGGCGCGCAGAACGCTTTTACCGATAAGCTTGGGACCGCGAAAGACTGGCTGAAAAATGGCGCCGTGGTGACGCCCGCCGAAGCGGCGATAGATTATAAAAAAGCAGGGAAGGGCTGGGCCGCGATCGGGGATGAAAATTACGGCGAAGGCTCAAGCCGCGAGCACGCGGCGATGTCGCCGAGATTTCTGGGGTGCCAAGCGGTCATCGCCAAAAGCTTCGCGCGCATCCACGAGACCAATTTAAAAAAACAGGGCGTTTTGCCGCTCACTTTCAAGGATGCGGCGGATTACGGCAAAATAAAAGAGGACGATTTCATCAGCATCAAGGGCCTTAAGAATTTCGCGCCCGGAAAATCGCTGACGATGGTCGTGCGTCATTCCGACGGCTCCGGAGAAATCTTAGAGCTCGCGCATTCTTTTACGGCCGAACAAATCGAATGGTTCAAAGCCGGCAGCGCTCTCAACCTCATGAAGGGCCGATAAAAAATCTTTGTTAGACCGAGTAATTCGTGTTATAAATAATAACGAATGGGAAAGCCTGTTAAAGAATTCATCAAGCATCATTACCGCCATTTTAACGCCGCCGTGGTGGTCGATGCCGCTGAGGCCTATGTCCGGCATCTGAAAAAAGGCGGCAAGATGTTCGTCACGCTTGCGGGCGCGATGAGCACCGCCGAGCTTGGCCTGTCTTTGGCCGAGATGATCCGCGAGGACAAAATTCAAGGCATCTGCTGCACCGGCGCGAACCTCGAGGAAGATATTTTCAACCTCGTGGCGCACGACCATTATAAACGTGTTCCTCATTACCGCAATCTTTCCGACAAGGAAGAAGTCGATCTTCTCAACCATCATCTGAACCGCGTTACGGACACCTGCATTCCCGAAGAAGAGGCCATGCGCCGTATTGAGCGCGAGGTGCTCAAGTACTGGCAAAAAGCCGACCTCGCCGGAAAGCGTTATTTTCCGTATGAGTACATGTACCAACTTGTTCGTGGGAGCACGATCCGCAAGTATTATCAGATCGACTCCAAAGACTCATGGGTGGTGGCCGCGTGCGAGAAAAATCTGCCGATCTTCAGCCCCGGATGGGAAGATTCAACGCTGGGCAATATTTTTGTCGCCAATGTGATGAAAAAGGAAGTGTCCAATTTTCAAGTTGTCAAGTCCGGCGTTGAGCAAATGGCCTTTTTGGTCCAGTGGTACAAGGAAAATACGAAAAAAAATCCCGTCGGGTTTTTTCAAATCGGCGGAGGCATTGCCGGGGATTTTCCGATTTGCGTGGTGCCTCTGATCATACAGGACCTGAAAGAAAAATGCCGTCTATGGGGATATTTCTGCCAGATTTCCGACAGCACGACTTCGTATGGGTCTTACAGCGGGGCTGTGCCGAATGAAAAGATCACCTGGGGAAAGTTGGACAGCCGCACGCCGCGCTTTCTCATCGAGTCCGACGCTTCCATCGTAGCGCCGCTTATTTTCGCGTATGTCCTGGGTCATTGATGACCCCCAAACGTCTTAAAAAAAATCTGGACCAATTCCGCGGTGAGTTGACGGAACTTTTGGAGGGCGAAATCCCCCGGAACGCGGAAGATGAAATCTTCCGCGACATGCTTTTCAATATCGCGCAGCTCCGCGAAGAAAAACTCGACACGCTGGAAATCCGGCTCCTCAATACCGCTTTCAAAGAACTCCGCTACGCCATGAAAATTTTCAAGCCCTACCGGTTGATTCCCAAAGCGGCTGTGTTCGGCTCGGCGCGCACGCCGGCGGAGCACCCGAATTTCAAATTCGCGGCGGCCTTCGGAAAAAAACTCGCGAAGAAAGGCTGGATGATCATTACTGGCGGCGCCAGCGGCATCATGGAAGCGGCGATGGTGGGTGCCGGTGCGCAAAACAGCTTCGGCCTCAACATCCTGCTGCCGTTTGAACAGGACGCAAACCCCGTCATCAAAGGCAACTCAAAGCTTGTTTATTTCAAATATTTTTTTACGCGTAAACTTATGTTTCTCAAAGAATCGGAGGCGACCGTTCTTTTTCCGGGGGGTTTTGGCACGTTTGATGAGGGTTTTGAATCCTTTACGCTGGTGCAGACCGGCAAGGCCAAGCCCAGGCCGCTGGCTCTCATCGACACACCCGGCAGCGTTTACTGGAGTTCGCTCTTAGAGCTGCTTAAGAAAAACATGGAAGAGGAAGGCCTTGTCTCACCGGGAGACTTGACACTGATGAGGCATTTTCAAAATGCGGATGCGGCCGTCGAGGAGCTGACGGGTTTTTACCGGAATTATCATTCCTCACGTTTTTTAAAAGACAACTATTTGGTTCATTTGAAAAAACCGCTGGAAGCGCCGGCGCTGGCCAGAATAAACCGGGATTTTAAGGATATCGTTACCGAAGGCGGTTTTGAACGGCTTGAGGATTTAAGCGAGGACGACAATAAAGACGTTTCTCTCGAAAGACTGGTGTTTCATTTCAACCGCTCGAGTTACAGCCGCCTGAGGCAGCTCATCGACACTCTCAACACGTTTTGATATTGACGGAAAGACCAGTTCTTAGTATGCTAGCTCTTGTCCCACCAGGGGTGCGGTTTTACGTCAGGATAAAATAACAAGGGCTAAGGAACATATCATGAAAAAAATTTTAATGAAAAACTCTTTTGGTTTGGCAATGGTTTTCACGGCTTTTTTTCTCTCATCGGCAGCGGTTTATGCGGATACGGATCCGGCCGCTTCGCCGTCGGCAGATACGATACAGCCGGATGCTGCAAAACCCGTGAGCTCGGGGGCGACCGGCCAGTTCCCCCAAACGGAAGTTGTCCCAGCCAGCCGCACCGGCGGCATCGATTTTCCGAAAGTAAAAACGGCTGAAGACGAGCAATTGGCCAAGAAGTTCGCCTGGTGGCCGACGGACGCTAAACCGGGTCCTTACAAGGACCCGCAGCGCAGTGGATACTGGTGGTGGCCGAGTCAGCCGGGCGAGGCACGCCCATGGGGAAATCAGGGCTATATTTATGTCCGCAAGATCATTTTTGATTATAAAGAATCCGAAGGGGAAATGAAACCTTCACTGGTTATCAAGCGGATTCTCAAAAATGTGAAGGTTTATTTTGATTATGATAAATCCAATTTGCGCGAGGACGCGGTGGACGCGCTGGATAAAGCGCTTTACACGCTCCAGCACAATGATAAAGCGGATATTCTCATAACGGGAAATGCGGATATTCGCGGCTCTGAAAAGTATAACGAGAAGTTGGGTGAGCGTCGCGCCGCGTCGGTTAAAGATTATATCTTGCAGCACGGTCTCGAGGAAAGCCGCGTCAAGATCTTAAGCCGCGGGAAACTCGACGCGCTGGCACCGACCAATGATCTGGTGGGCATGCAAAAAGACCGGAACGCCCAGTTCATGATCGCTGAAGTCGAGGAAGTCATGATTCCGGCATCCAAAGCCGCGCTTTTTCAGGATAAAGTGGTTGAGGAAAAGAAAGCGATCGAGGGCCAGATCAAGGTTTCGACGAAAGATTATGTGATTCAAAAAGGCGATACGCTTTGGGGGATTGCCCAAAAAGAATACGGCGATGGCCGCCAGTGGAAACGGCTTTATGAATTCAATAAGGACGTGATCACCAATCCCAACAAGCCTAAACGGGGCACAAAGATACAAATACCGATCGAATAAATTTTAGCGAGGAGGGTTTAAAAATGGATCCCAAAACAATCACGAGTTCCCAAACACAAATATCCGAATCTAGTTTTATTTCCAAGGTTTATCTTTGGATGTCGGCGGGACTTGGGCTGTCGGCGCTGGCTTCGTTCTGGCTTTTGGCGCAACCAGCGCTTTTAAAGACCGTTTTTACGAATCAGTGGCTGTTTTTTGGTTTGATTATCGCAGAGATCGGGTTGGTTATTTGGCTGAGCGCCGCGGTGGCATCCATGAGCGCGGTCTTAGCGACGGCTCTATTTTTGGGCTATTCATTTCTGAACGGCGTGACGCTAACCTCCATCTTTTTGATTTACACCGGCGCGTCGGTCATGACGACGTTTGCGATCACGGCAGGAACATTCCTCTTTTTTAGTTTGTATGGTCTTTCGACAAAGAAAGACCTGACATCCGTGGGGAGCCTTGCGATGATGGGTCTTGTCGGGGTCATCATTGCCAGTGTCGTGAATATCTTCTTAAAAAGCCCGGCGCTGATGTGGGTGATGACATTTGTGGGCATCGCGGTGTTCCTCGGGCTTATCGCGTATGACACGCAGAAATTAAAGGCCATGCACGCGGCGGGTTTCCAAAACGCCGAGATGGAAAAAAAGATCGCTATTTTTGGCGCTCTGGCGCTTTATCTTGATTTTATCAATCTCTTCATATTACTTCTCAGAATCTTCGGGAAAAGAAGAGATTAAAGCCGTATTCTAATCGATATTGAACTGTTTCGGGGAGTCTGCATTATAAAAGCAGGCTCCCTTTTTATGTATAAGGAGAAATAGAGAATGCCTGCATTGGTTTTGGTCCGGCACGGCGAGTCGCAGTGGAATCTTGAAAACCGTTTTACGGGATGGGTGGATGTGCCGCTGTCCGAGAAAGGAGTTTTGGAAGCCAAGAAGGCCGGCGAGCGGATTAAAAAGGAAAATATCCATTTTGGGACCGCTTACACTTCGGATCTCAAGCGTGCTCAAGATACTTTGAAATATATTCTTGAGGTTTTGGGCCAGCAAAATATTCCGGTCAAAAAAGACAAAGCACTCAACGAAAGACATTACGGCGATCTTCAGGGGCTTAACAAAGCCGAGACCGCTAAAAAATTCGGAGACGAGCAGGTGAAGATCTGGCGGCGCTCCTATAACATAGCGCCGCCGGGCGGTGAGAGCTTGAAAGACACGGCCGCGCGCACTTTGCCGTATTTTGAATCTCAGGTCTTGAAGGATTTAAAAAAAGGTCTCCATGTGATTGTTGCAGCGCACGGAAACAGTCTACGGTCTATCGTCATGTATTTGGATAAACTTACCAAAGAACAAGTCCTCGAGCTGAATCTTGCAACCGGCATCCCCATTGTTTATCAATTTGACGAAAATATGGATATTCTTTCGAAGAAAGAGCTGTCTTAATCAAGATATTTGTTTCGGTTTACATATCGCCAAGATACAAATCAAAAATTGTTGTCTATTAATTAAAACTTGCAAGAGAATTAGACTTCTGATAGAATTTACTCATAGTTTGTATCAATAAAAGGAGGGACTCGCGTGGATTTTCAGACAAATGTAATGGGGCCTGTGGAAGAAATGTGGTCAAGTGTGTTGAGATTCTTGCCGAATCTTGTCAGCGCGGTCATTATACTGTTGGTGGGCTGCATGCTGGCGGCGCTTGTCCAGAAGGTCATTACGCGCTTTCTTAAGCTTGCGCGGCTTGACACGGTGAGCGAAAAAACCGGTATTGCCAACATCCTGACGCGGGGAGACATCAATTACACGCTCTCCGAGATCGTGGGCGTTTTGATTTATTGGCTCATGATTCTGGTTGTGATCTTGGCGGCTTTGAATACGCTCCAACTCATGGTCGCGGCCGAGCTTTTACACCGCATTATCCTTTACATGCCGAATGTCATTACGAGCGTATTTATTTTGGTGCTCGGTATTTTCTTTGCGAGCATCGCGGCGAACACGGTTCGTACGGCTGCTGCGAATGCCGGCATCCATCAGGCGCGGTTTCTCGGTCAAACGACGCAGATGATTATCGCGGTCGTTATTTTTGTTGAAGCTCTGAAACAGCTTGGGATAGACACGTCGCTGATAGACCTTATTTTTAAGGCAGCACTCGCGTCGCTGGCGCTGGGCACGGGACTTGCGATTGGCTTGGGGTGCAAAGATATCGCCAATAAACATGTCACGAACCTCTTAGACAGTTTCAAGCCAAGAAAATAACAGTTAAAAACGATTCAAAGCCGGGCGTGAAATATTTCTCCGCCCGGCTTTTTTATGTTATATTCGAAGGTATGAAAAATTATTTTTTCATTTTCCTTGGCGCTTTTATTTTGTCCGGGTGCTCATCGGTCAGTCCCGAAGAATTAGAACGTCTCACCAAAGAGGATCCCGCGTTTAAGCAGATGATCGTTGCCCGCGACCAGACTCGTGCGCAGATTCAGGCCATTAAGTCGGACTTGCTTGGAAAGAAAAAAGCCGTTGACGCCCAAGTGGACAGGTTAAGACAGGAATACGACAATTTTGCCAAGGCGCAGAATCAGAAAATTGAGAAGCTCAAGACCGGGATAGAGGCCAATCGAAACCTTTTGAAGCGTCAGATAGAGTCCGAAAGCGCTCAATTGGCCGCCAAAGCAACAGAGCTCGAGGGCTATGAGAAGACGCTGACGGACGTGAAAAAAGTTTTAAGCGAGCAGAAAGGCATTCGCCTGTCCGCTCAGGAAAAACAAAAATGGGAAGAGCGCGTTTTAATGCTTTCAGAAAAGATGCGGCCCTTAACCGAGGAAATTCAGGAATTAAAATTAAAAATCCGTCTAAAAAAACAGAAAATTCAGTTTCTCGATTAGGGGAATTGATTTTCGCCCCGCAGGGAAATTACACCCCCTTTTTTAAGAAAACCCATTTAAACCTGGATCTTTTGGGAGCGTGCCGTTTTTTTCAAAAGTCCGGTGTCCCCAGTGTTTTTTTAGAGAGCGCTCGGGTTTCCAAAAAATTGGGCCGTTATTCACTTTTCGCTAAAGATCCTTTTTTAATTTTTGAGTCAAAAGGCGGGCGCAGTACGGTACGGTCGTATGATTTTGTTGAGGAAATAAAAGGGGACCCTTTTGAAATTTTGAGGCGCGTGCTGTGCTTGTTTTCTTATCCTCAAGGTCCCGGGTGGCCGCCTTTTTTGGGCGGAGCGGTGGGTTACTTGGGATACGAGGCCAAAAATCTCATTGAACCGAAACGTTTTCCTCAAGGGAAACCTGGTCTTTCTTTGCCAGACGTTTATTTTTTGTTTTTTGATCACGGCGTTGTTCAGGATCACAAAAAAGGCGAGGCTTATCTTTTTTCGAACAGGCGTGTCGGCGGGGATTTCATGAAGACCCGAATCGCGGCGCTCAAGAAAATAAATCTTTTGGAGGAAAATTTAAGGCATTTATTGAAGGGCAAAAAAATATCTCCCGGAGGACCGATACCTTTCAAGCCTCCCACAAAAATAAGCTCTTCCTTCAGCCGGAACGCATTTAAGCGAGCGGTTCATAACGCCAAAGAGTATATTCGTCGCGGCGATATTTATCAGGCCAATCTTTCACAGCGCCTTGATTTCCCCTTCCATGCAAGTGCGCTTGACGTTTATGAAAACTTGCGAAAAATAAACCCCTCGTCTTTCTTCGGATTTTTGGACACCGGTGATTTTCAGATACTTTCAGGCTCTCCGGAGCGGCTGATCAAGCTGGAGGGCGGGATCTTGGAGACGCGTCCGATAGCGGGGACACGATCGCGGGGGAAAACCCCTTTGGAAGATTCGATGCTTGCGCGGGAGCTCGTTTTAAACGAAAAGGAAAGGGCTGAACATATCATGTTGGTTGATCTTGAGCGAAATGACATGGGTCGCGTCGCGGAATACGGGAGTGTCAGCGTCGACGAACTCATGGTTGTGGAAGATTATTCCCACGTGAAACACATCGTTTCCAATGTGCGGGGCGTTTTAAGAAGCGGGCTTGACGGGGTGGATGTCCTTAAATCTTTTTTTCCCGGCGGCACGATCACCGGTGCGCCGAAAATACGCTCGATGGAAGTCATCGACGAGCTTGAGCCGGTCGGGCGGGGCCCTTACACCGGCTCGATGGGCTATTTCAGTTTCAGCGGCAACATGGATTTTAATATTATTATCCGGAGCCTCATTATCAAAAATAAGAAAGCGTATCTTAATGTCGGCGCGGGTATCGTGGCCGACTCAAACCCGGACCAGGAATATGACGAAACCCTTTATAAAGCAGAAGGAGTTCTCTCGGCCGTTTTTGGAGAAAAAAGGGTCAAAGGATTCCTCAAACAACGCGGAGTTGCCCGTCGGTTATCTTGACAGGCTTTCTTGTTTTGAGACCCTGAGAGCTTATTGCGGACGCGTGTTCCGTTTAGACGCGCATCTGGGCCGGTTTTTCGCGTCTTGTAAAGGCGCCGGGCAAGCTTATCCTCTTCAAAAAGAAGAGATAAAATCCTGGCTTATGACATCGTTGGAAGAAAGCGCTTTTTTGGATGCGATGATCCGGCTGTCGCTTCATTGGGAAGAGGGC
>Ga0209515_10010635_pt1 | contig 10200 bp, 10 predicted proteins | sample Subgroupgradi54m_FD_187454 | JGI IMG/M metagenome (GOLD analysis project Ga0209515, IMG submission 187454) | Subsurface groundwater microbial communities from S. Glens Falls, New York, USA - GMW60B uncontaminated upgradient, 5.4 m (SPAdes)... ...
GACGTCGCCTTCATCCGGTTCCTGGGCACTGGCAGCGTGCGCCGACGCGGTGAGCGCGACCCAGGCAGCGAACATTCCCGCGAGCATTCTGGAACTGCATGAAAACATGGCGATTTCGTCCCAGCGCCAGTGTAACTGGCGCGTAGCGAGGTCACAACTTTTCAGGGTAACGTCGGCGCCGAAACCGTGATGAACCTGGAGACGCGCGTTCGTGTGTTCGCCCTGACGTGGCTCTCGTACGCGTCGTACTACCTGACGCGCAAGAACTTCTCCGTCGCCAAGGCGACCATGATGGACGTCTGGCACCTGAGCAAGCAGCAGCTGGCCCAGATCGACACCGGGCAGCTGGCCGGGTACGCCGTCGGTCATTTCATCTGGGGCTTCCTCGCCGACCGGGTGGGCCCGCGGCGCGTCATCGGCCTGGGCATGCTGGCCTCGGCGGCGCTGTCCACCGTCTTTGGCCTCTCGACCACGTTCACCGCCTTCCTCATCGTGTGGGCGACCAACGGGCTGGCCCAGGCGACCGGCTGGTCGCCCAACGTGAAGGCCATGACCACGGTGCCGGCGAGCGAGCGGCGTGGTTCGGTCATGGGCTTCTGGACGACCAACTACGTCATCGGCGGGCTGGTCGCGAGCCCGATCGCTGCGTGGGCGCTGGCGCGCGGCGGCATCTTCGGTGCTTTCGCGTACCCGGCCATCATGGTGGCCATCGTCGGTATCGCGGTGCTCTTGTTGCTGCCCGAGACCGGTCAGATCCAGGCCGGGGTGGGTCCCAGCGCCGACGAGCGGCGTGCGGCCCGGCGCGCGGTGCTGCAGTCGACCCGGGTGTGGATCCTGGGTGCGTCCTACTTCTTCATGAAGCTGACCCGCTACGCGCTGCTCCTGTGGTTGCCCTTCTATGGCGTGAAGGCGCTGGGCTACTCGACCATGAAGGCGGTGGGCGTCTCGCTCGCCTTCGAGATCGGCGGCGCGCTGGGTGCCATCAGCATCGGCTTCTTCTCCGACAAGCTGATGAGCGGTCGGCGCTTCCCCGTGGGCATCGCATCGCTCGTGTGCCTGGCCGGGGCGCTCGCCGCCTACGGCCCGGCCTCGCACGCGGGCACGTGGGCCAACATGGGCTGCCTGGCGGTGGTGGGGTTCTTCCTGTTCGGCCCCGACGCCATCCTCTCGGGCGCCGCGGCGCAAGACCTGGGCGGACCGGCGGCGGCCGCGGCGGCGGCCGGAATCATCAATGGTATGGGCTCTGTCGGCCCGGTACTCGGCAGCATGTACTGGCCCGCTTACTCGAGCGCACATGGCTGGAATGCGGCCTTCACCCTGCTTGGTTTGGGAGCCATCGCGTCTGCGATCATCCTCGTGCCGTTGTGGCGCGTGGGTGCGGCCCGGACCGGCTGATGCCTTTCAGAAGGTCGCGTGCTATAGGTAGGTCAACGCGTCAAGGCGGCGCAGGAGTTCCAAAAAATGCCCGGTATGGGAGAGCTACTCGTCATTCTCGTCATCGTGATGCTGATCTTCGGAGCAGGGAAGCTGCCCCAGATCGGCGACTCCATCGGTCGTTCGATCAAGAATTTCAAGCGCGCTGCCGCCGGTGACGACGAGCTCGACGTGTCCAAGAAGAAGGAGATCGCCGGCAAATCTGCCGACGACGTCGAGGACGCCGAGGTCATCGCTCCGCCGCGCAGCAAGCACAAGGTCGAGAAGTAACGCTCCCGCTTCGTTCTTCGCTTCCCCGTCACTTGCCCAGAGCCAGTAGCAACCCGGCCGCGTCGCGCAGCAGCGCCGAGGCGGCGGGATCGTGCGCCATCGCGCGCAGATCGTTGTGGGTCAGCGTGGGCAAGAGCCGCGTGGCCAGGTCGAGGGGCGTGTACGGGTTGAGCACGAGCGCGCGCTTGACCGCGTAGCGGGCCAGCCAGGTCGACTCGAAGACCACGCGCAAGACCTCGCGCCGCGCCGGGCGCCGCGACGCGATCACCAGCACGTCGTTCTCGGTCACGTGCGGGTTGCCGAGCAGCACGCGGATCACCTGCGCGTCAGGGTCGACGAGCAGGCGCTGGATGAGGTCGCGCCGGCGCGTGCGCGCCAGCGACTTGCGCTCGCCCAGGGTGAGCGGTCGGCCGCGCGGCGCGATGGGCCGCTCGGGCCCGGGCGGCTTGGGCTGGTTGGGGCCGGGTGGCGCCTCGAGCAGCAGGCGCGCGATGTCGCCGCGCTCGGCGGCGAGGGCGGCGGCGTACAGCGACTCGCGCGTGACGTAGGGCAGCATGTCGGGATCCGACAGCATGCCGGCCAGCGCGGCCAGCGTCGCGGTGTACGGATGTCCGGGCGTCTCGCGCGACGCGCGCAGCAGCGCCGCCAGGAGCGCGACCGCGTCGGCGTCGCTGACCTCGATGAGCGCCTCGGCGAGCGCGACCTGGCGCATGGTCAGATCGGGGAGCGCGGTCACACGCTGCGCCAGGCGTCGTGCCGTGACGGCGGCGTCGAGAACGGCGACGGGAGGGGCCACGTCCACATTATGATGGCGCGACGCGGGGTTGTCACACGGCCGTCGGAGTGATATCCGTTGTTGACGCGGCGCAGCGACCCGAGCAGGTTGTAGAACCGCCACAGGGGGCCCATGGGCGAGCCACGAGTCATCAAGCGATACTCCAACCGGAAGCTCTACGACACGCAGTCGAGCCGCTACGTCACGCTCGAGCAGATTGCAGACCTCATCCGCGAGGGCGAGGATGTGCGCATCGTCGACAACAACAGCAAGGAAGACCTGACGTCGATCACGCTGGCGCAGATCATCTTCGAGGAAGAGAAGAAGCAGAAGTCCTTCCTGCCGCTGGGCGCCATGCGCAACATCATCCAGTCGGGCGGCGAGCGCCTGGAAGAGCTGGTCTCGCAGGCGCAGAAGAAGGTCTCGACGGTGTTCGCGCGCAAGCTCGATCAGAAGGACGGCAACCCCGGCGAGGCCGAGCGTGAGTCCTCTCCCGACGACCACAACACCGAGGACGGCTCGACCCCCGAGAGTCGCGAGGGCACGCGCGCCCTGCGCGAGTTCCGCGAGTGGATCGAGTCGTCGCAGCGGACCATCGACGAGTGGCAGAAGCGTGTCGACGACCGCATCCGCCACGTGGTCGAAGGCATCTCGCCCTTCGCGTCGCTGCAGAAGGACGTCAGCCAGCTGGCCTCGCGCATCGCGGAGCTGGAGCAGAAGCTGCAGCAGATCGCGAACGAAGAGAAGGCCGGGCAGGGCCAGAAGTAGCCCGCGCCGCCCGGGATCAACCGCCAGGTCGCCAGCGACGCCAGCTCCGATTCACCCCCGCTCTGACCAAATCAGATCCGTGAATCTTGAAGTCGTGGCAGCGAGTGCTGGCGCCTTGGCGGTTCTCTGCTCAGAAATCCATCGACAGCGACAGCGTGTACGTCTGCTGCGCCTTCGCGCCGTCCTTGGCGTCGCAGCTGGCCTTGTCGGCCGGGCCGACCGAGCCGCAGTCGATGTCGACGCCGGCACGATCGTCGACCGACTTGCCGGCCAGGGCGAAGACCGCCTCGGCGGTGAAGGCGAAGACGTAGTACTTCACCTTGAGCCCGCCGAAGAAGCGCTGGCGCACGATGTTGTCCTGGTCGGCGAAGACGAAGTTGTTGAGCACGTCGCTGGAGTTGGCCGGGACACCCGCGTCGACGTTGGGCGTCTTGTCGATGACCTCGGAGCGCACGATCATCCACAGCACGTTCCAGCCCGCGTAAGGCGACACGTTGACCGTGCCGGCCAGGCCGAACGACTTGGAGATGGTCACGTCGAGCGACGGGATGGTGAGATCCAGCTGCTCCGAGCCCATCAGGCGCGAGACCGCGCCGCGCACGGCCAGGGACGGGATGGGCCAGTCGTGGAAACCCTCGTGGACGGCGAACTTGGCGTAGGCCTGCGCGGCCCACATCTGCGAGGACAGCACGTGCAGCGCGCCGCCGCCGACCTCGAAGGAGGGCAGGGGCAGCCACATGCCCTTGCGCGCGAAGATGCCCACCGTGCGCATCGCGCTGGTCGACTTGGCGCCCGGGCCGCAGGTGGCCGCCTCCTCGGTGGCGCACCAGTAGTCGGCGGTGTGATCGATGGTCGTGTACGACAGCTCGGTGGAGAACTGGAAGCCGGAGTAGCCGAGCGTGTCGGCGGGCGTGAGGAAGCGCGGCGCGAGCACCACGCCCAGCTGCGACACCAGCGAGCGGAACTGCTGGTTGTCGGGCACGAACTGCCCGTTGCTGTCGTTGCGGACGGTCAGGCGCGACAGCACCAGGTCGTTGTCGTCGGCGTGCGCGCGCACGGGCAGGATGGTGAGCCCGACGACGATGGCCGCCAGAGCCGGGAATGCCGGCGCAAATCGCATGGTTGGTGACGGTAGACGTGCGCCCGCGATGTGTCAAGGAAGGCCCCTTCATGGTATCTAGCGGCTGCCCGCATGAGCACTGACTACGCCACGATCCTCTACGACGTCTCGGCCGCGCCGGTCGCGCGCATCACCATGAACCGGCCGGAGAAGCGCAATCCGATCGGGCCGCAGTCGTGCGGCGAGATCGTGCACGCGCTCGAGCAGGCCCGACGCGACGCGGCCGTGCGCTGCGTGGTCATCACCGGCGCGGGCAAGGTGTTCTCGGCGGGTGGCGATCTGTCGCAGATGTCGGGGCAGGGTGGGCAGGCGGCCAGCGTGCCGCCCGCGTCGCTGCCGCAGACGTTCGCGGCCATGCACGCGCTGGGCAAGCCCATCGTCGCCATGGTCAACGGGCCGGCGCTCGCCGGCGGCATGGGCCTCATGGTCGCGTGCGACCTGGTCGTGACCTCCGACGCCGCCGAGTTCGGCACCACCGAGATCAACCTGGGTCTGTGGCCCATGATGATCACCGCCGAGATCACCCGCTCGATCGGGCGCAAGAAGGCGCTCGAGCTCATCCTCGGCGGCAAGAAGATCAACGCGCACGAGGCCGAGCGCCTCGGCCTGGTCAACCGCGTCGTGCACGCCGACCGTCTCGAGGACGAGACCATGGCGCTGGCGCGCGAGCTGGCCAGCAAGTCGCCCTCAGCCATGCGCCTGGGCCTTTCGTCGTTCTACGCCTCGCAGGACATGGAGTACGCGGCGGCGCTCGAGTACCTGCAGACGCAGCTGGGCGCGGTGCTGGCCACCGAGGACGCGGCCGAGGGCCTGGCCGCGTTCTTCCAGAAGCGCGCGCCGGTGTGGAAGGGCAAGTAGGTTGTACGAAGCAATCCTGGGCTGGCGCTACCTCTACCGCGGCAAGCGCTCGCCGGTGGTGTTCTGGGGCCTGATCGCGTCGCTCGTGGTCACTGCCATCGGCGCGGCCATGTTCCTCGCCCCCGGCAAGCCGTCACCCTCGGGCGTGGCCATCCTCAGCTTCGGCGCGCTGGCGGCCATCGCCTTCGGGCTGCTGCGCCTGTTCTCGGTCTTCACCACCGTCTCGGTCGCCGGCGTGGTGCTGGGCGTGGCCGCGCTGACCGTGGTGCTGTCGGTGACCAGCGGCTTCCAGGCCTCGTTCCGCGACAAGGTCCTGGGCGTCAACGCGCACGTCCTGGTCATGAAGAACACGCAGGACTTCTCCAACTACCGCGACGTCGAGGAGATGGCGTCGAAGATCAGGTACGTCCAGGCCGTGCAGCCGTTCCAGTTCAACGAGATGCAGGTCACGCGCGGCATGGGCGTGGTCGCCACCGGCGCGGTCAAGGGCGTGGACCCCAGGCGCATCGCGCTGGTGCTCGACCTGCCCAAGCACATGGTCGAGGGCTCGGTCGAGGCGCTCGCCCACCGCGTCGAGGGCCAGCCACCGCCGCTCATCCTGGGCCGCGAGCTGGCCAAGAAGCTCAAGGCCAAGCTGGGCGACGTGGTCACGCTGGTGTCGCCGCTGCAGGGCATCGACACCAAGACCTGGCTGCACACGGGCAAGCCGCCCAAGACCGCCAAGTTCAAGATCGCGGGCATCTTCTACAGCGGCTTCGACGAGTACGATCGCCGGCTCATGTACGTCGACATCAAGGAGATCCAGGATTTCCTCGAGCAGGGCGACGTGGTCATGGGCGTGGAGATGCGCCTCTCCAACGTGGAGAAGGCGTCGTGGGTGGCGCGCGAGCTGGAGAAGAAGCTGGGCGGCGATCCCTGGTCGGTGATGGACTGGGAGGAGCTGAACAAGAACCTGTTCACCGCGCTCAAGCTGCAGAAGATCGCGCTGACCATCTTCCTGTTCCTCATCATCATCGTCGCGGCCTTCAACATGGTCGCGGCCCTGACCATGATGGTCTTCGACAAGACCAAGGAGATCGCGATCCTGAAGTCGATGGGCGGCTCGTCGGGCGGGGTGGCGCGCATCTTCCAGGTGGTCGGCCTGACCATCGGCGGCGTGGGCACCACGCTGGGAGTCGCGCTCGGCCTGCTGCTGTGCAGCGTGGTGTCGCGCTACGGCTACCCGCTCGACCCCAAGGTCTACCTGATCGACCAGCTGCCCATCCGCGTGAACCCGGCCGAGGTCGTGTTCGTGGGCATCTTCTCCATGCTCATCTCGGCGGTCGCCACGCTCTATCCCGCCTTCAAGGCGGCCTCGCTGGCACCGGTCGAAGGACTGCGCTACGAATGAGTGACGGCCTGCGCGGGATGAAGAAAAGAACGTGTCGCGCGTGCAGAAATACTCTTGACTCCGTACGCTGCCTGAGTAAAGTGCCACTCGTTTCGCGGGCGTAGCTCAGTTGGTAGAGCGCGACCTTGCCAAGGTCGATGTCGACGGTTCGAGTCCGTTCGCCCGCTCCAAAGCTCTTCTGCAGGTCGTAGTCGGCTCCCCTCGTGGGAGCCTTTTTTTTGCCCGGTCGCCGCGCGCTCGCGGCCGTGACAGCGGCGCGGGCGAGATGTAGTATTTCGTATGACTTCTTCGTCCCGTCGCGGCAAGCCTCGCCGCGGCCGCCCGCCCTCCACCGATACCGAGCGCAAGGATCGCTTGATCCAGACGCGCGTCGAGGAAGACCTCGACGAGACGTTGCGCGCCGCGGCCAAGCAACAGCGCGTGACCGTGTCGCAGCTCATCCGCAACGTCCTGCACGACACCTTCAGGATGGTCGACGACATCGTGGTCAACACGACCAACCTGACCGAGTCGGTCAAGCGTGACGCCCGGCGCATCGCCGCGTCGGCGCAGGGCTTCGCGTCGGAGGCCGAGGCGGCGGTGGTCAAGGCGGCGCGGGCGGCGGCGGCGCAGGCGCAGATCGGGTCCGCGGCGGCGGCAACTGCAGCGCCGGCGTCCACGGCGCTGGCCAAGGTGGCCGACGGGCTGGGCGATGTGCTGGCCTGGCAAGAGGTCGTCATGGGACGCGAACGAGCCTGCTCGCGCTGCGGCACGCCCCTGGCGAAGGGCGAGAAGGGCTTTCTGGGTGTGCTCGAGGACGCGGCGGCGCCCCGGCCGTTCATCTGCGGCGCGTGCGCCATCGAGCTGAGGCAGGCGACCGCCTAAGGCGGGGGTGCTTCAGCTGCTTGCGCTCAGGGGCTGACGTAGCACTGGATCCCGTCGTACGCGTATCCACCGCTACCGCCGCCCAGCTCGGCCCAGGTGGTGGTGTAGAAGTGATCCCCCGCGTCACCATTCCAGTAGCGATAGAGCGGAACGGTGCCGGTGACCGCAAACGGAAAGCAATACCCCTGCACGCCTTCGTACTGATAGCCGTATTTCCCGAATCCGAGCTCGGCCCAGCTGGTGGTGTAGAGGTGATCTCCGGCCGAAGGACTGTAGTAGCGGTACAGCGCGGTTGCACCGCAGTGCGCGAAGCTGTTCGAGAGGAGCGAGCCCACGGTCCCTTCCGCCACGTATCCCCCTGCGCCCCATCCGAGCTCGGACCAGTCGGTGGTGTAGAAGTGATCGGTGGCGTCCCCGCTCCAGTAACGATAGAGCAGGGAGGTGGCGCCGGTGCAGCCGTTGAGGGTCCGGGTCGTCGACGCCGCTGCCTGTGCCACAGCGCCTTCATCCGCGAAACCGGCATTCGCGCTCGAGGTGTCTGCGGCATCGCCGCCAGCCTCGGCGGGAAGCGCACGCGCCTCCGCCGGGCGCGGCGAATCAACCAGGGCCAGAGCGACAGCGGCGATCATGAACAGAGACTGAAATACCTTCGACATGGGGACTCTCCTCGGTTCGGCGAACCGACCACTACCCAGCGCGGGGCGCAGTCCCGATCATTCGGGTTGCGTGGCGCTGCCAGCGTCGGAGTGCCGGTGCTTCATCGGCACGAGCGATGTCCAGAGCAACTGGCGTGCCGCGGCACAGGCGCCTCGTGGCGACGCAGCCATTGGCCATTTCGGCGCGCGCCCGGGCCAGCGTCCGTCGCTGCGACCGCCACAGCGGCGCCACGTGTTAGGCGGGTGGCGGTACGGCAAACGAGCCGTGTGCTATAGGGGATTCCTCGCCCAACCCGATGAGCCACACCCAGCCGACGCTGTCAGGATCCCTGGAAAGCTCGGTCGAGCCCACGCCAGTGCCGTGGCTGTTCGTGGTCTTCCGCGCCGAGTCGCCCATGACGCCGTCGTCGCGGCACTTGCTCACCGGTCTGGACGCGGTGGCGATCGGCCGCGCTGATCGCACGAGCTGGGAACGCTCGTCCGCGCGCCTGTCGATCGGCCTGGACGACGCGCGTGCGTCGTCGACCCACGCGCGGCTCGAGCGCGTCGTGCACCAGTGGGTGCTCGAGGATCTCGGCTCGCGCAACGGTACCCTGGTGAACGGTCTGCCCGTCCGTCGTGTCGTGCTCGCCAACGGTGACCTCATCGAGATGGGGCATTCGTTCCTGCGCTACCGTGAGCTCGCGCCGGCCAGCGAGTCGCGGCCCGATGTCGTGGCCGACCCCGACGCCACGTCGCCGGGCCTGGTCACGCTGGTCCCCACGTTCGCGCACGCGCTCGCGCGTCTGCGCCTGGTCGCCGCCTCGCCCGAGTCGATCCTCATCATGGGCGAGAGCGGCACCGGCAAGGAGCTCATCGCACGCGCCGTGCACACCCTGTCGAGGCGTCCGGGCGTGCTCGTGCCGGTCAACTGCGGCGCGCTTCCCGAGTCGATGGTCGAGGCCGAGCTGTTCGGTCACAAGCGCGGATCCTTCTCGGGCGCGAGTGCCGATCGCACGGGTCTCATGCGTGCGGCCGACCGCGGCACGCTCTTTCTCGACGAGATCGGAGACCTGCGCCTGACCTCGCAGACCGTGCTGCTGCGTGCATTGCAGGAGCAGCAGGTCACGCCCGTGGGCGGCGAGCGACCCGTCGACCTCGACCTGCGCCTGGTATGTGCGACCCACCGCACGCTCGATCGGTGCGTGGCCGACGGCGCTTTCCGCGAGGATCTGCTCGCCCGGATCCGCGGCTTCGTGCTGCACCTGCCCGCCCTGCGCGAGCGCCGCGAGGATCTCGGCATCCTGGTCGCCGCGATCCTGGACAGGCTCGCAGGCGCGCAGGCCAGTCAGGTGCGCTTCTCGGGCCGGGCCGCGCGTGCGCTCCTCGGGCACGCGTGGCCGCAGAATGTACGCGAGCTGGAGAAGGCACTGGGTGCCGCGCTCGCGCTGGCCAACGGTGGTCCGATTCGCCACGAGCACTTGCCCGACACGGTCCGCGAGGTGAAGGCGGTGCCGCCGACGGAGTCAGATGCCGCGATGGATCGCGAGCGCCTGGTCGAGCTGCTGCGTGCGCACCAGGGCAACATCACCGCGGTCGCGCGCGCGTGCGGCAAGGCACGCACGCAGGTGCAGCGCTGGCTGCAGCGCTTCGATGTCGATGCCAGTGAGTTCCGCTCGTGAGCGCCCCGGGCGAGGACGGTAGGCCGCGCGCCCAGGCCACCCTGTCCGCGACCGGCGATGCGCCCGAGGCCGTACCCGACCCAGGGCCGGAGGTGCCGCACGACCTGCCCCTCGACGACGGGCGCTACGAGCTGGGACCCGAGCACGCGCGCGGCGGAGTCGGGCGCGTCCACCGCGCCCGCGATCGCCGGCTCGAGCGCACCGTCGCGGTGAAGTCCCTGGTGCTCGAGGCCGACCGGCGTGCAGCCGCACGCTTCATCCGTGAGGCGCTGGTGACGGCACGGCTGCAGCACCCCGGCATCGTGCCCATCTACGACGTCGCCCGGAGCTCGAACGGCAAGCCGTACTACGCCATGAAGCTGCTGGCCGGCCGCACCCTGCGCGACGCCGTGCTGGAGGCGCCC
>Ga0209515_10010636_pt1 | contig 10199 bp, 5 predicted proteins | sample Subgroupgradi54m_FD_187454 | JGI IMG/M metagenome (GOLD analysis project Ga0209515, IMG submission 187454) | Subsurface groundwater microbial communities from S. Glens Falls, New York, USA - GMW60B uncontaminated upgradient, 5.4 m (SPAdes)... ...
GCCTCGCCGGCGGCTCGGGGGTCGTCCACGAGTCCGACATCGAAGACGTGGCGCTGCCGCTCTACGAGGGCCGGATGATCGGTCAGTTTGACTTCAGCCAGAAGGGCTGGGTGAGCGGCAAGGGGCGGCGGGCGGTGTGGCGCGAGATCCCATGGGACGCCAAGACGATCGAGCCCCAGTTTTTGATGTCCGGTACGACCTATGAGACAGCAGCCGATCAGGCGGAGAATCTGAGAGCAGTGCGCGGCGTCAAGTTTGGGTTCATGGACGTGAGCTCTGCTACGAACAGCCGGTCGATGATCGCGTCGCTAGTTCCCGACTGCCCATGCGGTAACAAGGTGCCCGTCTTGGGTATGGCTGAAAACCGAGTAGCTCAGCTGTGCGCCATCGGGAATTCACTCGTGTACGACTATCAACTCCGGAATCGGTTCGGCGGGCTGAGTCTCAACTATTTCATCGTCGAAGAGACGGCGGTGCCAAGAGCTGTCGAGGGCAACGCGGCGCCAGTCGCCCAATTGATCGACGCGCTTGCGTTGAGACTCGGCGCGGCGCACGCGCGGTACGCCGCGGCGTGGTATGCACGAACACGCCTGCTTGGTGGTCTTGGGTGGAGGTGCCTGTGGGCGGTCACGCCGCACGAGCGGCTGCGGCTGCGGTGCCTGCTCGACGCAGTGGTCGCAGAGCTCTACCGCCTCGACTGGGAGGATCTGGCGTGGATCCTACGTGAGTGCGACTACCCGGTGGAGACTCTCCGGGATGACGCATTCACGCGGACGCTGGACCCGAAGGGTTTCTGGAGGGTAGACCAGAACCGCGACCCGGAGCTTCGACACACCGTGCTCACCCTCGCGGCGTTCCGGGACTTGAAGGCGGTGGTAGGGGCGCACGGTGGCGACCGGGCCCGTGGGATCGACGCCTTCTGCGCTCAGAACCACGGCGATGGCTGGCTCCTTCCGGAGGCTGTCTGCCTCAGCGATCTCGGGCTCGGCCATGACGAGCGCGCGAAGAAGCCGCAAGCCGTGCGCGAGCGGCTCGGCGAACGCTTCTTCCCGTGGCAGCTCGAACAGGCCGTCGACGAGTCGTGGGCGGAGTGCAAGCGGCACGCGCGCAACCTCCTGGGAGAGGACGCCTTCGCCCGCCTCGAGGCCGAGCTGCGCGGCGAGCCACTGAGGGTCGCCGAGCCAATGCTGTTGAAGGTGGCCGAGGAGCCTCAAGTCCCTTACGCGCCCGAAGGGCCAACGCAACGGCGGCTGTTTCCCGGCGAACCGACCCTGTTCGGTGACCGGCTCGAGGATCCCGGAACGAAGCGTCGAAAGCGGCGGCGATAGGAGGTCGATGCGCGATGGCCGAACGTTCTCCTACCCTCGCGGCGTTGGACAAAGAGGGGCGCGCAGCCCTGGAGCGGCGCCTCCTCGATCGCCAGACTGGGGTCTGTTTCATCTGCCAGAAGCCGATCGATCTCTTTCACCATGAGGGCCAGTACGAGATCGACCACGTCGTCCCTCTGGCCGAACAGGGGCCTGACGCCGAGAACAACTTTGCGCTCGTGCACGCCACCTGCAATCGGAGCAAGGGGGCGTCGGACCTACGGGTCGCGCGGCGCATGGCCGAGTTCGACGAACTTCAGAACGAAGCGCGACGCCGAGGCGAGCGAGGGGCCACGCTCGGCCATGTGCTGGAACGGTATGGCGGCGGCCGGGCCCGCTTGAAACTGCGCCGGCTCGACGACCGCGTCGAGTTCGTGCTCGGCGAGGCCGGTGAGACATCCATCCAAAGCGCGCCGCTATACCGTGACTCGCTGAGTGACATGGACTACTTCTTCACCGTCTTGCCGCTCGCTTATTTGCATCACGACGACCGGATCAACCCGCGGAGCATTGGTTCCAACATTCGTGGCCTCATAGAGGAGTTTATGAGGAAGCGGCCGCAGCTCCATGTGGCGCTCGCGTGGTGGGCGCCGGAAGCCGACGGTGCAGGGAAGGTGAGGGTGTTTGACGGTCAGCACAAGGCGGCAGCGCAGATCCTGCTCGGCGTGAAGGCGCTGCCGGTTCGCGTGTTCGTCGATCCCGACACGAACATCTTGTTGACCGCCAACACCAACGCGGCCAGCAAGCTCGCGCAGGTGGCGTTCGACACGGCGGTGATGCGCCACCTCGGCAGCAGCCTGTACATGGAGCGGGTACGTCAGTATCAGCACATGAAGGGGCTGCGTGAAGGCGACTACAGCTTCAGCGAGCGAGATCTCGTCAGCTTCTTCAAGGGCGAGCACCGGGAGATGTTGCGGTACATCATCGACAATTGGCGCGACTCCATCAGCCACAACAAGGAGAATCGGCTGATGGAGTTCGTGGAATGGGCTGGAAAGGGAGCAGAGCGGCCGCTGGCCTACACGACGATCGAGCGGACGTTCTTCTCCGAATTCCTCTACATGAGTGCGCTTGAGTCGCCGCTGGACGAGGGTATGGAACGGGGCGACAACCCGCGGCTCGTTGAGCGCGATCAGCTCGTCCGCCTGATGAACCTCGTCGCCGACGCCTTCTTCGTTGGCCAGTGGGATCCCGACGTTGGAGGCCGGAAACTGGAGAACCGCCTCCAGAAGGGAGAGAAGATCCCCGAGCGCCACCTTCGGGCGTGGCGGATCAGTCGCGACGAAGTGCTGGCCACCATCCTCCGCTGGGTACGGGTTGTGATCGAGAACTACTACGCCTTCATGGGGCAGGCGGCAGACGGCGAGAGGCTTTTTCAGCGGCCGTTCCCCGAAGCGCTCTCGCGCCGCATCGACCTCTTCCTCCGACGTCTTGGCGAGCTTCCCTGCTGGTTTGACGCCAATCTCAGCACGACAGTGTTCGGCGCCAAGCAGAACCGTGAGTTCTGGAAGAGGGTCTTCGAGACCGGGGTGGCGCCTACTGGCGTCCGCGTGCTGGCCCAGCCGCTCGATCTCATGCAGATGGTCAAGGAGGTCGCGCCGGTGAGGGGGGGCTCATCGTGAAACAAGTGCGAGGCGCGCGAGCAGTCGAGAAGCTCCTGCGGCAAGCACGGCGAGAGGTGAGGGCCGCCCTCAAGGAACTGAACCAGCAGGCCGGTAAGCTCATGAGCCGAGGCGACTACTCAGGCGCGACGAGTCTTGCGGGAGTGGCGCAGACGATCGCCGGCTTCGAGGAGAAGATCGCCGGTCTGCGTCGTGAATGGCGTGGCCTGTGGCGTGCCCCGCGAGACGAAGGGGCGAAGGACGAGACGACGCCGCTCTGGGAGTACTACCGGCTGATTCTTCAAGCGCTCGAGGCGCTCAACGGGCAGGCGACACGGCAACAGATCGAGGAGTACCTCGAACCCCGCGTGGCGGCAGCCCTCAAGCCTGGCGATCTCAAGGCCTCCGGTCGGCGTCGGCTGGCGCGCTGGAGAGTCATGGTGCGTCGGGCCCGGAAGGAGATGGTGAAGCAGAAGTATCTGGAAGATCGGACTGGCACGGCGTGGCGGATCACCGCGCTCGGGCGCGATGTTGCCCGGGGCGACGTTACGGCCGCCGAGAGATGAACGGATGGCGCTGAACCCCGTCGCCTACACCGAGAAGGTCGTGAGCAATTTCCTGCGCTATCAGCTCACGGCGTATCCGTTCGCGGATCCCGACCTCTCCGCCCAAATGCGGCGCCTGCTGTCTCTGGAGGTCACGCGCCGCACGCCGCTCCTCAAAGGCCCCTACGTGAGCCTCTCGCGCGCGTTCCGCGCGGGCACGACCGTGCAAGCGCTGGTCGGCGAAGGCGTATTGCACGCCCACCTTCGGAACCTCGTGGCGCACGCCCAGCTCTACGGCCATCAAGAGCGTGCTATCCGGGCGATCGTCGCCGGGCGGACGACGCTGATCTCGACCGGCACGGGCTCAGGCAAGACCGAGTGCTTCCTCTACCCCATAATCAGCCGCTGTCTCCGGCTCCGCGACGAGGGCGCGCCGCCCGGGATTGTGGCGGTGCTCGTGTACCCGATGAACGCCCTCGCGGAGGATCAGCTTGGCCGGTTGCGTGACCTTCTCGCGGGTACCGGTATTCCCTTCGCAATGTACGTCGGCAAGACGCCGGAGCACGCGGCGGACGTGCCAGGGCAGCGTCTGCGCGCCGGGTCCTCACGTGAGGACTATCGGCAGGCGCTGGCTAGGGCTCAGGCGGAGCGACGGGGGACGGCCGTCCACCCTCCTGAGGAACGGTGCTCGCGCGAGGAAATGCGCACGCCGGGCAAGCAGCCCCGTATCCTGCTGACGAACGTCAAGCAGCTCGAGCTGCTGCTCACGCGGCACGTCGACGCGGAGCTGTTCGACGGCACCCAGCTCGACTTCGTCGTCTTCGACGAGGCGCATACGTTCGGCGGCGCCCTTGGTGCGGAGGCCGCATGCCTCATCCGCCGCCTCCGAGCGTTCTGTGGGCGGGGGCCAGGGGAGACAGCCTGCGTGGCGACATCGGCGACCATCGCCGATCCAGAGCGTGGGCCTGAGGCCGCACGAGAGTTCGCCGCCCGGTTCTTCGGGGTCCCCCAGGCCGAGGTGACGCTGGTCGGCGAAGAGTACGAGCCCGATGTCTGGGCGGCATCGCGGGCAGTGCCGCCTCCGCTGTCCGGCGATGTATCGGCTCACCTCCGGGATGTGCTGGGTGTCGTCGATGCTGGTGACGGACCATCGCCTGATATCGTGCGGGTGTTCGCCGCCTTGACCGAGAGCATGCTCGTCGAGGAGCGATGGCAGGAATCACTCCATGAGCATCTCGCCCGGAACGAGCTGGTCTTCCAACTCGCGGGGGTGCTGTCGCGCCCGCGGCCTCTCGGCGATCTCCTTGCGGAAGTGGCGACTCGTGTTGGGCGGCCCGTGCCCGAGGAGGAGGCGCTGGTGTGGCTCGCGTTTGGCGCCGCGGCGCGGAGTGGGGGCCGCCCGCTCCTGCGCCCGGTCATTCACGCCTTCGTCCGAGGGATCGGTGGAGCGGTGGTCAGCTTCCCCGCAGACGAGCCACGGCCCCGCCTGTGGCTTTCCGCTCAGGACGAAGAAAGCGACCGCCGGGACGGCCCTGCCGTGCGGCTTCCCGTCATGACGTGCTCGACCTGCGGACAACATTACTTCGTGCACCATGTGGCGGACTTCGCATTCACGGGAAGCGTGCCAAGCGGTGGTGATGCCGCCGGCGACACAAGCGCGTGGCGCCCGCTGGACGCAAGCCTCGGCGGCAAGCGGGTTGTGATGCTGGACCGAACGATCTCCGCCGAGGACGACGAAACGGATCCTCCACGCACGGCGCCCGTCTTTCTCTGCCGGGCGTGTGGCGCACTCCACCCGAGGGCGGTGAATCGCTGTGAAGCATGCGGCGTTACCGGCCCATTGGTGGCGCTTTACGCGGTGGCCCACGACCAGAAGCGCCCGGGGTGGCTGACGCGGTGTGTGTCGTGCGGAGCGCCGGGGCGTGCATATGGGAGCGGGTACCGCGAGCCCGCGCGTCCCGTGCGCGCGGTCCCGGTGTCCGATGTCCACGTGCTCGCTCAGGACATGGTGCACAACGCTGAGCGTCGCCGCCTGCTCGTGTTCGCGGACAACCGGCAGGAGGCCGCGTTCCAGGCGGGGTGGATGCGTGACCACGCCCGCCGATACCGACTGCGCGCGCTCATGGCCGAGCGGATCGGCCAGGGGCCAGTTTCAGTGGGGGATCTGACGGCGTTCCTCGACGATGCCCTCGAGCGCGACGATGCCCTCTCGCAAGCCCTCGTCCCCGAGGTGTGGAATGTCCACCGCAAGGAGTCGGAGGGCGTCCGACATGCGGAGGAGCGCAAGCGCTTCCTTCGCATCCAGGTGCTTCGCGAGATCGCCACGGGCGTGAAGCAGCGGATCGGCCTCGAGCCCTGGGGCCGCTTGCGGGTCGACTATCGAGGTCTCGACGCTAGCGGGACGTTCGTTGTCCGCCACGCGGAAAAGCTGCGGCTCTCTCCCGAGGTGCTCGCCGACGGCGTCGCGGGGTTGCTGGATCTCATGCGTCGTGGTCTCCATCTGCTCGACCGCGAGGGAACGATCTTCTCGCGTTTCTGGCAGGAGGGGGATTTCGAGCTCCAGCGCGGGTACCTGCCTCCGATGCCCGGCGTGCCGAAGGGGCTCAAGCTCGAGCGCGCGGGCGGTGATGACCCAAACCGTACTACCCAGTGGCTGAGCGCTCGGGGCGACACCGTGGTTCGTCAGGCGGCTCGAAAATGGGGGATCGAGCCGGATCAAGCCGAGGACTTTGTTCGGGAGCTGTGGCAGTTCCTCAGCACGGATCTAAGAATTCTCGCGCCAGTCACGCTTATGGGGGCGCGGGGGCGGGCCCTGCCCGGCTGTGCCGGTGCCTTCCAGATCGACGCAGACCAGCTCAAGATCGCGCCCCAGCGGGGCCTCTGGCGTTGCCGAAAGTGTCGGCGGGCCCAGGTGCGGCCTGTGCCGCACGACCGCTGCCTGGCCTGGCGGTGCGACGGAACGCTCGCGTTCGTCGAGGAGAGCGCCGACAACTACGACCTCGGCCTGCTCGACGGGCGGGTGGAGATGATCCGCCCGTATGAGCACTCGGCCCAGGTGCCTGCCGAGGAGCGCGAGCGACTCGAGCGATGGTTCAAGGGCGAGGGCGACAAGGTGAACACGCTGGTGTGCACGCCCACGCTCGAGCTCGGCGTTGACATCGGTGCCCTCGACGCCGTGCTGCTCCGCAATGTACCCCCGTTGCCGGCCAACTACTGGCAGCGTGCGGGTCGGGCGGGCCGCCGGCACCGGATGGCCGTGAATATCACGTATGCCCGCCCGACGAGCCACGACCGGGCCTACTTCGCCGAGCCTGAGAAGCTGCTCGGGGGACTGGTTGAGCCGCCGCGGTTCAACATGAAGAACGAGCCGATGGTCGCGAAGCACGTCCATGCGACGGTGCTGACACGGCTCCACCAGCTGGCGCGCCCGGCGAGCGGCCTGTCGGAGCCGGAGCGGTCGGAAATCAGCGAAACACTCAGCAGGGTGTTCCCGCGGCTGATCAGGGACTACCTGTTCGACGAGGCCGGCAACGTCCGCGCGACGCCCTTCGACATCTCGCCGCTCGAACGGCTGCTGTCGCGGTACGAGGAGGACCTTGTTTCCCAGGTGACCGCGGTCTTTTCGCAGGGTTGGCCCCCCACGGACCAGAACGTCGTCGAGCCGGAGCGGCTGCGTGCTCGCGTGCGGGCCATGACGGGCGAACTCGGGAAGGTCGTCGGAGCGCTGAAGAAGCGGCTTGAGTGGGCTCTCCACCAGCTCGGGCGACTTGACGGCGAGCGACGCCGCCGGGGAACCCTGGACCCGGACGAGGACGCCCTGCATCGACGGTGCGATCGGCTGGTCAAGCGCCTCAAGGGTCAATTGCCGCGCCGGCGAACAGAGGCCGAGGGATACGACGACGTCAACACCTTCAACGTCCTCGCGGCGGAAGGTTTTCTGCCCGGGTACGGGCTCGAGGTTGGCGCGATCATCGGCACGGCCCACCTCCCTCGCTACCTCCTCGTGGGCAGCGACTTCGAGCTTCCCCGCCCCCCAGCGGTGGCGCTGCGCGAGTACGTCCCCGGAAACCTCATCTACGCCAACGGCCACCGCTTCGTCGTGCGCTACCTCCACCTCGAGCCGACCGAGGAGCCCATCCGGTTCCAGGTGGACTGGGCGGCGCAGTCCGTGAGCGAGATCGGGACGGCGGGACGGGCGAGAGACGACGCCGCGGTTGCGGCGCTCGGGACGACCGCTCTCCGGGCGATCCCGGCGTGCGACGTCGACCTGACCCACATCGCGCACATCAGCGACGAGGAGGACTACCGCTTCCAGCTCCCGGTGGCCGTCTTCGGCTATGAGCGTGGCCGGCACGGCGCCGGGCGCGCATATCGGTGGGGTGAGCGCGACCTTTTGCTGCGCCACGGGGTGGCTGTGCGGCTCGTGAACGTCGGTGCTGTCTCACTGATCGAGGGGCAGGGACGACTCGGCTACCCCATCTGCCTCGTGTGCGGACAGAGCCGTTCGCCGTTCGCATCGCAGGCCGAACGAGAGCACTTCGAGCAGGATCATCGCGAGCGGTGCGGGCGGCCAGTGGAGCCGACGGGGTTGTTCGCCGACGTCGTGGCCGATGCCATCTCCCTTCGCTGCGCCAGCCGCGAGGAGGCATATTCGCTGCTCGAAGCGCTGCGCGCCGGGGCCACGCGGGTACTCGAGATGGAGCGGGACGACCTCGAGATTCTGGTCCTTGGCCAGGCGGGAACCGAGGAAGTGGACGCTCTCCTCTACGACCCCATGCCGGGAGGCTCTGGCCTCCTCGACCAGTTGTGCGAGCGCTTCGCGGAGGTCGCCGCCGCGGCCCTTGAGATGAGCGACCAGTGTCCGTCGGCCTGCGTCCGAGCATGCGTCGACTGCCTGATGACGTTCAGAAACGCGTTCTTCCATGCGCATCTGAACCGTCATGTAGTGGCCGACCGACTGCGGATGTGGGGCGATCGTCTCGTGTTCCAGCATGATGTTCCGCCCCGGTTGCCGAGCGAGGCCCCGAAGAGCGCCCAAGGCCCGGTCAATCAGTACGAGTCGGTGCTCCGGGCGATGCTCCAGCGAGCCGGTTTCCCCGAGCCCAAGTGGCGTCACGAGATTCCGCTCGGCCGACCGCTCGGATCAACGTGGCCGGACTGCTACTTCGAAGGTGACGAGCCGACTGAGTCCGGCGTCTGCATTTATCTCGACGGCCTCAGCGAGCACATTCACGGCAACCCAGCCACGCGCGAGCGCGACCGTGCGATCCGCGACGAGCTTCGCTCGTGCCACTATGAGGTCTTTGAGATCGCCGCGAGCGATCTCGCCGACCGCGACGCGATGGCGAAGCATTTCTTCAGGCTCGGACGGGTTCTTCTCGGGCGTGATCGCGCGCGGAAGCTTCGTGACGAGCCGTCGTGGTTCGAAGGTTCGGGCGAGACCGGCGCCAGGACGTGAGGCTGAACGGATCTCTCCCGCATGGCCGAAGACGCCCGAAAGAAGTTCCAGACTTACCTGTTCTTCCTGCGCCACTTTGACCGAGCCATCCGCGTAGGCCGAGACCACCGCTCAGTGGGTCACCTTGTCAACACTCTTGTCACTGAACAGCAAGCTCTGCTCGCCGGGATCAATCCAGTCCAGCTTGACGATGCCGCTGTAGATCGAATCCGCAAGTTGCTCTTCAACGGCTGGAACTCCGAGACGGTGGCCAGGATCAACAGCCTGTTCGACCTTGAGGTGCGGGCGATCACGAACCACTGGAAGCCTATCCAGACGTATTACGCCCTCTACTTCCTACTGGCCGCTGTCCAGGGTATCCACACGCCGGCTCGGCGTCCCGGCCACGAAGTCACCCTCCGGTTCGCCACGCAGAGCGTCAATCAGCGGTTCCCGACACCGTGGTGCTGCCACTACGACTTCGAGGCCGCGACTTGTCATCGCTTCCCATGGGCCACCCTGCCCTCGGTGAACAGCGGTTGGAATCTCGCCAACCACACGGACCCATACGTCTTCGTCGGCCACTTCTACCGAACAACCGGGCTGGAGAAGCGGTACGAGCGGTGGCTTGAGCACGCGAAGGGCAAGAAGCACAAGGCGGGGCACCCGCGAGCCGGGAAGCGCATCCTCATCCGCGAGGTGAGCGCCGGTATCATCGGCTGTTGGGACGTGCTGTGGCGGATGCGGAAGTGGGTCAACTACAAAGAAGCGCAGGCATTGCTCGAAGGGCAGGACTTCCTGCCCTACGTCGAGGAGTTCGACGATGCTCTGAACTCGATCCTGACCATGAGTGCCGCAGCCGTGGAGCACCTCCTCTACGCGCTCATTGGTGACGGGCTCATGACGAGGATGTACGAAGATTACCTCCGGGTCACCGCCGGTAAGGTGGACTGCTCCGCACTTCGCCTACGCCGCGAGATCATCTGTGGACTACCAGCGGGATAGGGCTGGTCGGTGCCCTAAAGCTGTCCCCGGGTGTGACCGCGCAGGATGCGCCAAAGGTGTTCGAGGAGGCCGACCATGGAGCTGATGGTCGGCGACATGTTGCGTGTCCCCGGAGCGTTCAGCATCGACCGCTGCGGGCGTCTACGTCGGCCGCGCCAGGGACACGACGGATGGCCCGGTCGCGATGACGCGCGCGCCTGATCGGCGGGGGGGCGGTGATGCGACGCTGGCCGCCGCGGCCTTC
>Ga0209515_10010637_pt1 | contig 10199 bp, 8 predicted proteins | sample Subgroupgradi54m_FD_187454 | JGI IMG/M metagenome (GOLD analysis project Ga0209515, IMG submission 187454) | Subsurface groundwater microbial communities from S. Glens Falls, New York, USA - GMW60B uncontaminated upgradient, 5.4 m (SPAdes)... ...
GAGCCGGTCGCCGACGATCGTGTAGCCGGGGGCGCCGGCGCGCAGCGGCAACGGCTCGGCCGGCTCGCCGGGGTTGCTGAAGCTCGCGAACACCTGCTGCTCGCCGCGGTACACCGCGGCCGCCGCGATCTGTGGGCGCAGCTTGAGCAGCGCCAGGTTCTCGCTCGCGGCCTTGGGGTCGTTGAACGACAGGGCCGGCGCGCTGGCGCGGGCAATGATGTCGGCCTGCGTCTTCATGTCGTTGATGGACGACAGGCTGTAGCTGCGCAGCTCGTAAACCAGCAAGGCGGTGGCGCTCAACATCAGCGCGACGCCGGTGGTCGTCAGCACGACCCAGGTCACCTTGTGGCGCAGCGAGGTGCCCAGGCCGTCGGTCATGTCAGCGCCCAATGGCGTAACGCACCGCTGGGCGCGAACGATGGTGCGGGATCAGGCTGCCGGCGCGCGCGGACTGGCGCAGGGAGTTTCATCTCAGTGGACTCCGACCACCCGTTCGGCCAGCGCCAGCACGCGCGAGCTGATGCGGATCGAATGTCGCTCGGCGGCGTCCAGCGAGACCTCGAAGCGGACCCGGTTGTGCACGATCGCGAAGTTGATGCAAGCCCCGGCTTTGAGGCCGTCGCTGGTGTCGGTGACCAGCAGCACCGGCCGCTCGCGGGCCGCGTGTGCGAGCGCGCTTCGCTGCGGGTCGATCTGCGCGCCGATGAACAGCACCTGCACGCCGGCCGGCGCTTCGTGTTCGGCCAGGCGCCGCGCGTGCACCGGACGCGCGCCGGCCCCGCGCTCGCGCAGCACCTGGACCAGCTCGGCGTAGACGTCGTCGGCACCGGCGACGCCGATCACGATCGGGCTGTCGGGCTGGGCAAACGCCGCGGCCGGCAGGTCGACGTAGTTGAGGAACTTGACCAGGTAGGCGGCCTTGACGGCGGCGGCGCTGGCCGAGTCCTGGGCCAGCGCCACGGCAGCAGCCGCCAGCAGCAGCGCGAGCCCGGCGCAGGCGCGCACTGGCCAGCTCCACAGCCGATGCGCCGGCAGGCGCGGAGCCGCCGCGCCGGCGGCGCGTGCTGATGAAGTCATGGGTCTCCCGAAGCGACGCAAAGTTTAACAACGGCGCAGCGCGCCGCCGCGCCTACGCCGTTCGCCGCATGGATGTTGCGGCATGTATTCCTTGCGCGGCACAGCAATTGCCGCGCCAAGGAACGACATGCCAAGGAAGCCGCCATGGACACCGCACCCGCACCGATCACCCGCAAGCCGCTCCGGCGACGCGTGTGGGTCTGGCCGCTGCTGCTGCTGGTCGCGCTGGGCGTGGCGTTCGCGATCTGTGAAGCGCAGGGCTGGCCGTTTCTGAAGCGGCCGGCGGAGCACCAGCTGACGCAACGGCTGCAGCGCAGGGTCGAGTTCGGCGACACCTTCGCGCTGCATGTGCTGGGCTCGGTCCGCGTCGCCAGCAGCGCGCTGCGCATCGGCCCGCGCAGCGGCGCCGACGCGCAGCCCGACGAGCCCGACCTGCTGCGCTCCGGCAACGCTTACCTGGAGCTGCCGTATTCGACCGTCGTGCAGCTGTGGCGCGGTGGGACGCAGGGCGGCGCTGCGCCGCGCATCACCGCGCTGCGCTTCGCCAAGGTCGACGCGGCCCTGCTGCGCGACGCGCAGGGTCATTCGAACTGGAGCTTCGTCGCGCCCAAGCCGGGCACCGAGCCGTCGCGGCTGGACCTGCCGCAGGTCGACGAGCTGGTCATCGAGGCCGGCCATGTGAGCCTCGACGATGCGCTGTACAAGGCCCGGCTCGACGCCACCGTCAGCACCACCGAAGGCGACGCCGCGGCGAAGTCGGCCGGTTTGAAGATCGACGGCAAGGGCAGCCACGGGCAGCGCCCGTTCGAGTTCCACATGATCTCGGCCGGCGCGCTGCCGCTGGTCGCCCCGGCCGGCAGCGCACGCGCCGTGCCGTTGATGCTGCTGCTGACGGCGGCCAAGTCGCGCGCGAGCTTCGAAGGCACGGCCACCGACGTGCTGAGACTCGAGGCGCTCGACGGTGCGCTGTCGCTGTCCGGCCCGTCGCTCGCCGCGGTCGGCGATTCGGTGGGTGTCACGTTGCCGACCACTGCCGCCTTCGTGCTGAAGGGCCGGCTCGGCAAGTCGGGTCATGTCTGGTCGCTGAAGAAGGCCGACCTGCATGTGGGCCGCAGCCACCTGGGCGGCGACTTCAGCTTCGATCGCGGTCGCAAGGTGCCGCTGCTGAACGGCGAGCTGAACGGCGACCAGCTGGTGCTCGCCGACCTGGCGCCGGCTTTCGGCGCGGCGCCACCGGGTGCCGCCACGCCGGCGGCGCCGCTGGGCAAGCTGCTGCCCGAGCGCGAGTTCGACGTGCCGTCGCTGCATGCGATGGATGCCGACGTCAAGCTGCGGGTCAAGCGGGCCGAGCTCGGCGCGTTGTTCGCGCAGCCGCTCGAACCCTTGCAGGGCGACCTGACGTTGGCCGGCGGGGTGCTGAAGGTGTCGAACCTGCTGGCGGGTGCGGCCGGCGGCGAGGTCAAGGGCATGGTGGGCCTCGACGCCAACCCCGCGCCAGCGCTGTGGAGTGCCGACGTGCGCTGGGGCGGCATCGAGCTCGACCGCTGGCTGCGCCCGCGCAACCCGACCTCCAACGAGACCAAGCCCTCGGGCCAGAAGCCCGGCTTTGTGACCGGCCGGCTCGGCGGCCATGCGAAGCTGCAGGGGCGCGGCAACTCGACCGCGAAGATGATGGCCTCGCTCGACGGGACGCTGCAGGCCTGGGTGCGCGAGGGCACGATCTCGCACCTTGTGGTCGAAGCCGCCGGCATCGACCTCGCCCAGGGCCTGGGCCTGCTGATCGTCGGCGACGATCGCTTGCCGATGACTTGTGCGGCCTTGCGCGCGAAGGTCAACAACGGGGTCGTGCTGCCCGAAGTCGCGATCATCGACACCCGCGACTCGACCTTGTTCGTGGCCGGCGCGGCGTCGCTGGCAAGCGAGAAGCTCGACCTCGTGCTGACCGCCAAGCCCAAGGACATGAGCCCTGCGACCTTGCGCAGCGCGGTGCTGATCGACGGCACGTTCGCGGCGCCGCGCATGCACCTGGACACCGGGAAGATCGGCATGAGGGTGCTGGCCGCGGCGGCGCTGGCAACGCTGAACCCGCTGGCCGCGTTGATCCCCTTGTTCGACCCGGGCGACAAACAAGCCGCCGGCGGCTGCGAGCTCACGCTGCAGAAGCTGCGCGACGCCGACGGCCCGGCCGGCACACGTGACGCGAAGGCGCCGAAGGTGACGGACAAGGAAGTGGTCGCGGCTGCGCTGCCGCGTCACGCCAAGGCGGCCGGGTCGGCTGCGGTGCGTCGATAGGCTTGGTTGTCATACCGGCGAACGCCGGTATCCACTCTCGGAGATCGGCGCGCTCGACGAGCAGTGGATCCCGGCGTTCGCCGGGATGACCGCCATCAAACGTGCTTGCGTCGCCGTTCGACTGCCGGCACCTTGAGCATCTGGCGGTACTTGGTCACCGTTCGGCGCGCAACCGTCAGGCCCTGGCGCGCGAGCTGGCGCGCGATCTCGGCGTCGGACAGCGGGGCGGTCGCGGTTTCGCCGTCGATCATGTCCTTGATGACGCCGCGGATCGCGGTGGCGGAACAGGCGCCGCCACTCGCGGTGGCCATCGCACGCGAGAAGAAATACTTCAACTCGAACACGCCGGCCGGCGTGGCCATGTACTTGTTGTTGGTCACGCGCGAGACGGTCGATTCGTGCAGCCCGACCTCGTCGGCGATCTCGCGCAGGCCGAGCGGCTTCATCGCGAGCGGCCCGTATTCGAGGAAGTGGCGCTGGCGCTTCAGGATCGCCTCGGCCACCGTCAGGATGGTCGAGAAGCGCTGCTCGACGTTGCGCACCGTCCAGCGCGCTTCCTGCAAGTGGGCGGCCAGCTCGGCGTGCTTGGCATTGCGGTGCTGCTGGAACAGCTCGGCGTAGACGCGGTTCAGCCGCACCCGCGGCACCACCGCCGGGTTCAGCACCGCGGTCCAGTTGCCGCGCACCTTGCGCACGATGACATCGGGCACCACGAAGTGCACGTCCGAGCTACCGAAGCGCCAGCCCGGCCTCGGATCGAGGTGGCGGATGCGTTCGCACACGGTCTCGATGGTGCCGGCCTCGCGCTCGAGCGTCTTCGCCAGCCACGCAATGTCGCGGTGCGCCAGGCGATCCAGGTGTTCGGTGATGATGCGGCGCGCCAGCTCGCGGTCGGTCAATTCCTCGATGCATTCGAGCTGCAGCAGCAGGCATTCGGACACGTTGCGCGCACCGATGCCGCAGGGGTCGAGCGACTGCACCAGCTTCAGCGCGGTGTTGATCTCGCACTCGTCGACCGCTGGCTCGAGGTCAACCAGCGCGGCCAGCTCGCCGAGGTCGAGGCGCAGGTAGCCGTCGTCGTCGAGCGACTCGATCAGCGAGCCGACCAGGGTCCGGTCGCGGTCGGACAGCGGCAGCACGTTGACCTGGCCGTGCAGGTGCTCGCGCAGGCCGATGTCGGCGGCCACCATCTCCATCGCGCCGGTCTCCGAATCGCCGGAGCCGGCATGGGAGCTGGCCGAAGACTGCTGCCAGCTGTCGCGCTCCCAGGCATTGTCGTTTTCGGGTGCCGGCTGCGCATCGCTCGGGTTGGACTCGGGCACCGTGAGCGCCGCGACACCGCCTTCTTCCGACGCCGGCGGCGCATCGCTGGGCGTTTCGTCGGCTTCGAGGAACGGGTTCTTGCCGAGCGCGTCCTGGACCTCCTGCGCGAAGTCGAGCGAGGACAGCTGAAGCAGCCGGACGGCGTGCTGCAGGCGGGGTGTCAGCGTCTGGTGCTGGCGGTGTTCAATGCGCAACGCGGGTGAGTTCATGCCGGTGTCTCGGTAATGCTTTTCCCGAGCCTGTCTCGCAACACCTGTGCCAGTGTTGCACCGCGCGGCAACATCAACAAGCACAGCCACGACGACCGGTAATCCTTTCTGCCGCTGCACGCGTGGACCGCCGCGCGAGCCCGCTCCAGGGCCGGGGTTGCGAGTGGACTCCCGACCGTCTTACCGATCTTCGCGCGCCGCCGATTTTTGTTTCCGAATGTGGCGTGAAGCCCGGCGTGCGCGCCATTCGCGCCGCCACGCCAGTGCCATGCCGCAGCTGCCAGTAGGAATTACCACGCCACGGCAAAGCGTTCCAGCACGGCAGGACCCCAAGCGTCGAGATGGCGTTGCGCGACTTCGAAAGGCTGGACCCGCGCAATCAAGCGTTTCGAAATCCGGGCGTGCAGGTTGCTCCGATTGAAGGGGGACAGCCAAGGAGAGGCCATGCCTCACGCACTGATCGTCGATGACGAGCCCGACATGGTCGGATGGATGGCCGAGGTGGTGCAGGCCGAGGGTTACACCGTTTCGACCGCCGACTCGCTGCGCAACGCGCGGGCGCAACTGGTGCGCCAGTCCCCCGACGTGCTGCTGACCGACCTGCGCCTGCCCGACGGCCAGGGCACCGACCTGGTCCGCGACCTCGACACGCCCGAGCAGACCGAGATCGTCGTGATCACCGGCCACGCGACGGTCGACAGCGCGATCGAAGCGGTGCGCATTGGCGCCACCGACTACCTGACCAAGCCGGTCGACATCGACCGGCTGCTCGCGATCCTGCGCCGCCAGCCGCACCCCGCCGAGCTCAAGAGCGAGATCGGCGAGCTGCGCGAGGAACTGCGCAGCGTCGGCCGCTTCGGCCACATGTTCGGCGAGTCGGCGGCGATGCAGACGCTGTACGACAAGCTGACCCGCGTCGCGCCGACCGCCGCCACCGTGCTGCTGGTCGGCGAAAGCGGCACCGGCAAAGAGCTCGCGGCGCGGACCGTTCACGACCTGAGCCGGCGCAAGCGCTTTCCGTTCCTCGCGATCAACTGCGGCGCGATCTCGCCGAACCTGATCGAGAGCGAGCTGTTCGGACACGAAAAGGGCAGCTTCACCGGCGCCGACCGGCAGCACCAGGGTTTCTTCGAGCAGGCCAAGGGCGGCACGATCTTTCTCGACGAAGTGACCGAGATGCCGCTGGACTTGCAGGTCAAGCTGCTGCGCGTGCTGGAGACCGGCACCTTCTCGCGGGTGGGCACCACCGAGTCGCTCACGACCGACGTGCGCATCATCGCGGCGACCAACCGCAGCCCCGAAAAAGCGGTGGCTGCGGCCAAGTTCCGCGAAGACCTGTACCACCGCCTCAACGTGTTCCCGATCACCTTGCCGCCGCTGCGCGAGCGCGGCGCCGATATCGAGCTGCTGGCGCAGCAGTTCCTGCGCGAGTTCAACCGCACCGAGCACACCCACAAGACCTTCTCGCCGGGCGCGCTGGCGCGCCTGTACGAGATGAACTGGCCGGGCAACGTGCGTGAGCTGAAGAACTTCGTGCAGCGTGCCTGCATCCTCGCCGACAGCGTCGTCGAATGCGACGAGGCGCCCGCCGCGGCGCCGGCGCTCGCCGGAGAAGACCAAAGCGGGCTGGTGGTGATCCGCGTCGGCACGCCCTTGAGCGAGGTCGACCGCCGCGTGACGATGGCCACGCTCGAGAAGTGCGGCCAGGTCAAGCGCGCCGCGGCGCGCATCCTCGGTATCAGCCTGAAGACGCTGTACAACCGGCTCGATGTCTATGCCGCGGCCGAGAAGGCGCGCGCCGGCAACGCCGAGCCGGCGCCGAACACGGCGTCGGACGAATCGGCAGTCGCTCGCGAAGCTGAACACGTCGTCGACGTGCACGACTGAATTCGAGCACCCCACCCAGCGCCGGCACGCCGTTTGCCCTTGCCAAGGCGTGACCCGTTGCGGCCGCCGTATCCACTGCGGCCGGGACGTTGGCAAACCGAACCACAGGCTGGAGTGCCCCATGTTTCACCGCCCGCTGCATGGCGACCGGACCACCGACCACCCGACCCGGGAGGCGACCGACCACGCCAACCTGGATCCGCGCAACCACCCGAAGCACCCCAAGGTGCGCTCGGAAAGCCGTGCCACGAGCCGAGTGCAGCGCCGCTCGGACAAGTCGACGTGAATCTGCGCGGCTCCTGCCGCGCAGACTCCCGGCTCACGCGGCCTGGCGCGCGAACAGGCGGATCGCCGCGTTGGACCACGCCGACGCGCCGCGCCGTCACGCCGAGTGTTCGGATTCTTCGGTCTCGTCGGCCTCGTCGAGCGGGCGGCTGCCGAGCAGATCCCAATCGCTGTCGAGCCTGAAGCGCCGCGCCACCGTGGCGAGCGTCAGCGCCTTGCGTCGGTGCAGCTGCGATTCGAGCAGGTGGCGCCAGGCGCGGCGCAGCGACTCGTGTTCGACATCGGACGGATGCAGCTCGAGCCGCAGCAGCGGGTGCCGGCCGAGGCTCGGTGCGACGGCGCGGTTCCAGACCCGCGCGGCGCGGCGCCGCCACGCGCTGGTCGCGCCGTAGAGCACGCTCTGGCTGGCCAGCGTGCGCCCATCGGGCAGCAGCACCAGCTGGCGCAGCGTGCAGGTGTAGCGCAGGTCCATGAAGCGCAAGGCTTCCCAGCTGCCCTCGCTCAAGGCCCAGCGCGGCGCGACGAAGCCGTGCAGCGGCAGGCCCATGCGCTTGAACCAGCGCACCCCGGCAGTCAGGCGGCGCAGCGCCTCGGCCATGCTGAGTTCGCCGAACTCGGCATCGTCCTGGTGGGTATAGCCGTGCAGCGCGACCTCGTCGCCGCCGGCGTGCCGGGCGGCCAGCCAGCGTTCGAACGCCGCGCTGGTCGGCTCGCATTGGTAGCGCGGAACGGCAAGCAGCGTGACCGGGACCGGGCCGATCTGCTCGATTGCGCCGAGCATGCGTTCGCAGGCGCCGCGCGTGGCCGGCGCGACGTCGTGCAGCACCACGCACAGTGACGGGGTGATTGCCATTCGACCAGTTTAGCAAGTGCCGCGCCTGCGCCGGGCACGCCACCTGCCGCAGTCACGGTGCGATTCCACTTGCCCCGGGCGCTGTGCCCGCCATTTCAGAAGGACCTCACCATGAGCAATGACGACATTGTCGATACCTTGAACGAACTGATCGAAACCTGCAAAGACGGCGAGTTCGGCTTTACGGCCTGCGCCAAGCACACCGATTCGAGCGAGCTGAAGAGCCTGTTCCTGCAGCGCGCCACCGAGTGCCAGACCGCGGCGGCCGAGTTGCAGCCCTATGTGATCCAGTACGGCGGCAAGCCCGACCACGGCGGCAGCGCCTCGGGGGCACTGCACCGCGGTTGGGTGGCGGTGCGCGGCTCGCTGACCGGCTTCTCCGACCAGGCGATGCTCGACGAATGCGAACGCGGTGAAGACGCGGCACTGGCGCGCTATCGCAAGGCGCTGAAGAACGACCTGCCCGAGCCGCTGCTGGCCCTGGTGCAGCGCCAGCAGCTCGGCGTGCAGCGCAACCATGACCAGATCAAGGCCTTGCGCGACCGGATGAAGTCCAGCGCGTAGGAACTTCAGCAGTCTTTACCCTTTGGGAGTCCACATGAACACGAGATTCGATCTCGCGCGGTGGGGCATTGCCGCAGCCGCCGCGTCGCTGGCCCTGGCGGCCTGCCAGCGCAGCAGCGACGTGGCGGTGACGCCGACCCTGCCCACCACCGCATCGGCCGACACGACCCCGACCAACACCGCGGCGCCGGCCACCTCGACGATGACGACTCCCGGCACCGACAGCACGGCGCCGGGCGCGATCGTCGCCAATGCGCCGACCGCGGCGCTCGCCCCGGCGGGCACGCCGCTGACCGGCTTCGACAAGACCTTCGTGACCAGCGCGGCCGAGGGCGGCATGTTCGACGTCGAAGTCGCCAAGCTGGCGCAGGACAAGGCCAGCGACCCGGCGGTGAAGGACTTCGCGCGCAAGCTGGTCGACGACCACAGCGCGGCCAACGACAAGCTGCGCCAGCTCGCCACCAGCCATGACCTGGCGCTGCCCGGCACGCTGCCGGCCGACAAACGCAAGGAGCTCGACAAGCTCGCCAAGCTGAGCGGCGCGGCCTTCGACAGGCAGTTCATCCAGAGGGTCGGCCTGAAGGACCACCGCAGCGACATCGCCTTGTTCGAGAAGGCGAGCCGCGATGCGAAGAGCGACGACCTGCGCGCGTTCGCCAAGGCCTCGCTGCCGACGCTGCACGAGCACCTGAGCGCGGCGCAGAAGCTGCCGGGCCACGGCAAGAGCGGCTGACACCTGCACCCCATCGTGCGCACGACATCATCCAAGGGTCGTGCGCACGCTTCGTTGCGCTCGGCTGCGGCGCCCGCTGCGCCGGCCCCGGCACCCATCGGACTGGTCTACGTCGACGACACGATGCCGGGCCTGCGCCGCATCGCGCGCGGCGACGGCTTCGACTACCTGACGCCCGACGGCAGGCGCTTGCGCGACAAGGCGCAGCTCGATCGGATCCGTCACCTGGCGATCCCGCCGGCCTACACCGACGTGTGGATCTGCGGCCGCAGCGACGGCCACCTGCAGGCGACCGGTCGCGACGCACGCCGGCGCAAGCAGTACCGTTACCACGCCGACTGGCGCGTCGCGCGCGACGCCACAAAGTTCGAGCGCATGCTCGAGTTCGGTGCCGCCTTGCCGCGCATCCGCGCCCGCGTCGCGCGTGACTTGGCGCTGCGTGTCGGCGACCGGCCCGGGCGCGCCTCGGTCCTCGCGACGCTGGTGCGGGTCGGCAACGACGAGTACGCGCAGCAACGGCTCGTATGGGCTGACGACGCTGCGCAACCGGCACGCCGCGGTGCACGGCAGCACCCTCAAGCTGCGCTTTCGCGGCAAGAGCGGCATCGAGCACCAGGTGGCGCTCGACGACCCGCGGGTCGCGCTGATCGTGCGGCGCTGCCAGGCGATTCCGGGCCAGGAGCTGTTCCAGTACGAAGACGAGGCGGGCCAGACCCGGGGTGTCGGTTCGGCCGACGTCAACGACTACCTGCGCGAAGTCAGCGGCAGCGACTTCACGGCCAAGGACTTCCGCACCTGGCATGGCAGCGTGCAGGCGCTGGCGCTGGTGCACGAGACGCTGCCCGACGGCCTCCTAGCTTGTGGGCCGGTGCCCGAACGCGAGCCGGCCCCACCACCGAGCCGCCAGCTGCTGCAGGCCGGCTTGGCGCGATGGCGCGGCGCTCGCTGGCCGCGCGGCTCGCGCGCTAATCCGCTC
>Ga0209515_10010638_pt1 | contig 10199 bp, 6 predicted proteins | sample Subgroupgradi54m_FD_187454 | JGI IMG/M metagenome (GOLD analysis project Ga0209515, IMG submission 187454) | Subsurface groundwater microbial communities from S. Glens Falls, New York, USA - GMW60B uncontaminated upgradient, 5.4 m (SPAdes)... ...
CCGGGGTCCCCACCGCCGCGGCGACGTGCACCGGCCCGGAGTCGTTGGAGATCAGCAGCCGGCAGCGGCGCAGGAGCTCGGCCAGGTCGGCCACGGTCAAGGCCCCCGCGAGGTTGACCACGGGCTGCCGCATCGCGCACGCCGTGGCGTGCGCGTGCGCCGCGTCCTCCGCGCCCGCCACCAGGCAGATGCGCATCCCCTGCTCCGTACTGAGCCGGTCCGCCACCTGCGCGAACCGCTCCGGCATCCAGCGCTTCGAGATGCAGCTGGCCGACGGATGAATCGCGACGAGCGGAGTGGAGGGCTGAATGCCGGCGCGCTCCAGCAGGGCGGCGACCCGCTCCGCGGACTTGGGCGAGATCGGCATCGACGGCTGGGGGACCCCCGGCCGGATGCCGAATGGCCGCAGGAGCTCCAAGGTGTAGGCCGCCTCGTGCCGTGCCCCCTCCTGTTTGCGGTGCGGCAACTGGTGCGTGAGCAGCCAGGCACACTTGCGAGCATAGCCCAGCCGCACGGGGATGCGGGCCAGCCACGGGATCCAGTGAGAGCGGTTGCTCGGATGCAGGACCAGCGCCGTGTCGAACGCATAGCGGCGCAGGCTTCGCGCAAAGCGGACCGTCGCCCAGGCGCTGCGGTGCGCTCCTTCCTTTTCATAGAGGATGGCCTCGTTCACGGCGGGATGATGCTCCACGACGTCGCGGCAGGCGGGGCGCACCATGGCGGCGATGAAGGCGTGTGGGAACTGCCGGCGAAGCTCCTCGAAGACCGGCGTGGACAGCACCACGTCGCCGAGCCGGTCGAGCCTGATCACGAGCAGGCGTGCCGGCGCCGGAACTGGAGGCTGGAGGCTGGAGGCTGGAGGCTGGAAACTATCCATCAAATGGATCGCTCTTTCCAGCTTCCAGTAACTCGCAGGCCGCACGGAACACCTCATCGGCGCTGATGAAGCGCATGCACTCATGGCTGAAGCGGCACAACGGCTGCTCGCACGGCGCGCAGAAGAGGCGGCGCCGGACCGTGCGCCGGCGGGGTGCCGTGGGGCCGTACTTGGCTTCGTCGGTCGGCCCGAAGATCGCCACCGTCGGCGCGCCGACCGCCGAGGCCATGTGCAGCGAGGCGGAGTCGTTGGTGATGACGAGGCGAGCGCGCCGCATGAGGAGGCCGAGCTGCCGGATGGTGACCAGGCCGACGGCGTTATGGGCCCGCCCCCGCATCAGGCCGAGAATCTCGTCGATGACGGTTTTCTCGTCCGGCTCGCCGGAGAACACCACCTCGGCGCCGCAGTCCGCGATGAGCCGGTCCGCGACGCGGGCAAACCCCTCCGCCGTCCAGCGCTTGATATGGCTCCGTGCCCCGGGGCAGATGACGACGACGGGCCGCGCGTGGAGCCCCACGGGCAAGCCCGTGGCATCTTCTTGGACGCCCGTCCCTCGCTGTGGCTCGGGATCGCTCGGACAGGCTCCCGAGGAGCAGGATCCCGAGGCCGACGGCCGAGGGATGGGGCGGAATCCCGAGCGAGGGCCCCCGGCCGAGGCCGGGGCCCGAGTCGAGGGAGCGTCCAGCTTCCAGCGGCTCCACAGCGCCTCGACATGCGTCTCGTCGCGCGGCACGAACCACAGCGGAGACTCCGCGGCCGCCTGCCCCGTGGGATCCACACGACGAGAACGTCTTTCAACACCGCCAACAGGATGTCGCCGATTTCGAGATGATGTCGCCGATAGGGTGTCCGTCTGCGAAATCAATCCACAATCTGCGGAATCACGTTGGGTGTTGAACTGGGTTCTAGCCGACGGGGCCTGCGCCGCCAGGAACCAGAGCTGCCGCTCGCGCATGTGCGCGATCGTGCGCGGCGGCCGCCTCAGGTAGCGCCAGACGCTCAGCGGTTTTAGGAAGAGCGGGTGCGCCGTGTGCCGCAGGTCGACGACGACCTGGGGGCGGTAGCGCCACAGGGCGAACGCGAGCTTCGCGCGGCCGAGGGCGGAATCAAACCGGTCCGCGTCCACCAGGACCTGGACGCGCGGGTCATCGATGAAGAGCGCGCGGGCGCGCGCGCCCACCACGAGCGTGAGGTGCGCCTCGGGCCAGCGCCGGCGCAGGAGGGCAACGACACCGCTCATGAGGATGGCGTCCCCGATGTTCGAGGGGCCGATGATGAGAATCCGCCGCGCAATCATGAGACCGTCTCCAGCAACCGCAGCGCCGCCGCTTCGGCTTCTTCCACAGGAATCGACGCCATGCCAAGATGCGCCGGCCCCCGCTCCGGATGGAGGCACGGGATGCGCGGACAGCAGTCCGGATGGTGCAGCACCGCGATACGCGTGGCATCGCCCAGCGGTCCGGTGAGGGTCGGCGCGGTCGGGCCGTAGAGTGCCACCAGCGGCCGCGTGAGTGCTGCGGCCAGATGGAGCACGCCGGTGTCGTTTGAAACGAGCAGGCCCGCCTGTTCGAGACACGCCGCCAGCTGACGGAGCGAGGTGCGCCCGGCCAGGACAGTCGCGGACTTGCGCATCGCCCGGCGGACCGACTCGGCCAGGGCGGCGTCCTCCGGCGCACCGGTAATGACGATGCGGGCGCGACGCGCCGCAACGAGCCGGTCGCCGAGCTGGGCGAAGCGCTCCGCGGGCCAGCGCTTGTGGTCCCAGTTGGCGCCGGGGTGCAGGATCACGAATGGCCCGCCCGGTTCGATATCAGGTGCGGTAATCGAACGGGGCCCGTCGCCCGGCCCCGCCTCCTCCAGCAGCGCTCGCGCCTGAGAGCGCTCGTCTTCGGTCACGGTGTAGTGGAGCCCCACCCCGCCATCCGGTGGGGTGGGGCGGAATCCCGAGCGAGTCCCCGCGGCTTCGCTTGGCGAAGCCAAGCGGCAGGGACGAGTCGAGGGATCGAAGGAGGCCCCCGAGGATCGCGAAGCGTCCGCATTGAGGAGCGGCAGGTAGCTGAGCGCTTTATGCACCGGCTGAGGCGGCGGGGCCATGCGGCGCGTGAGGAGCCAGCCGCTCTTCGGGTTGTCGAACCCGATCCGCTCCCGGATGCCGGCCAGCGCGAGGAGTACGGTCCGTGACAGGCTCCGGCGCAGGATGAACGCGGTGTCGAAGCGGCGTACGCGCAGAGCGCGGAGGATTCGCCACGCACCAGCCGCGCCGCGGTGCGCGCCCCGCCCGTCGAGGTCGATCAGCTCATCCACCGCGGGATTGTGGAGGAGGATCTCCCGGCACGCCGGCCGGCCGAGTGTGGCGAGGAACGCGCGCGGCTGCTGGGCGCGCAGCAGCCGCAGGAACGGGGTGGCGAAGAGCGTCTCGCCGAACCAGTTGGGCAGCACGACTAAGATGCGGTCCATGATGTCAGGTCGCCACCTCACGGTACACGGCCTCTACCTCATCCGCCATCCGCTCGAGGCTGAAGCGCTCGCGCACCCGCTGCTGGGCGGCCTGGCCTAACCGGGCCGCGGCGGCTGGGTCGTCGAGCAACCTCATGACCGCGTCGGCGAGGGCGCGCGGGTCCTCCGGCTCGACCAGCAGGCCGTCACGGCCGTCTTCGATGATCTCCGGCACGGCCCCCACCCGCGTGGCCACCACAGGCTTGCCCGCCGCCATCGCTTCGATGAGGGAGAGCCCGAATCCCTCCGGCCACCGCGATGAGAACACAAACACATCGAGCACGCCCAGCGGCAGTCGGACATCGCTGACGGTCCCAGCAAACCGCACGCGCTGCTCCATCCCGAACATCCGTGCCTTCTCTTCCAGAAACAGCCGCCTGGGGCCGTCACCCGCGATCAGCACCGTGAGATCTGAGCGCCGCTGGACGAGGAGACCTCCCGCCTCCAGCAGGAGGTCAAACCCCTTGACGCGTCCCGACGCGAGCCGGCCCACGCCACCAACGACTGGCCCCCGCTCCGGCATGCGGTGCTGCGCGCGGAATCGGACGAGAGCCTCCGCGGTGGGCCGCTGTGCGAAATGGTCCACATCAACCCCGTTCCAAATGAGCCGCACGCGCTCCGCCGGGACGCGGAAGTCTTCGAGGAGATGCCGCCGGACCGGCTCGCTGATCGCGATGGTGCGCGCTCCGGTGCAGGGCCACAGCCGCCGGCCGAGGTTGGGACGGAACAATCCGTGCCACGTCGTCACGTAGGGGATGCCGGTGCGGCGCGAGAGCCGGTCCGCCACGACCTGACCCACGCGGGTGTGCGCGTGCAGGACGTCCACCGGCGCTACCCGCAGGCGGGCCAGCGCCTGCCGAGCCGCCCGGAAGACCTGCGGGCTGAACTCCGCGCTGGTGTGCATCGGTACCGGCCAGTGAATGATCCCGGCTACGTGTGCCTGCGGCTCCAGCGAACCGCCGCCCGACGCGATGGTAACGGAGTGCCCCCGCCGCGCCAGGACGCGGGACATGGAGAGGACGTAGCTGCTCACCCCGCCGGTGTTGAGGTGGGAGGTGATGTGCAGGATGCGCATCACCCTTTATCACCCTTCAAAGCCTCTGCCTCTGCGAGCAGCGCCAGCGCCGCGGTGAGCACTTCCTCAACGTCGATGCGTTTCATGCACGCGTGGGTGATCGTGCGGCAGCGGGGCGAGTAGCACGGGCTGCAGAAGACCTCTTTGTTGATGACCGTCCCGAGGAACGTCGGCGGTAAATGGCGTTTTGGATCGGTGGGGCCGAACAGTGCGACGGTGGGCGTGCCGACCGCCGCCGCGATATGGAGGGACGCGGAGTCGTGACCGAGAAACACATCGCACCGCTTCAGGACGCAGGCCAGCTCCAGCAGGTTCGTCTCACCAGCGAGGAGAAGCGGGGAGTGGCGTGTCAGGCGGGCGAGGGCTTCGCCCAGCGGCCGTTCCTCCGGTCCGCCGACGACGACGACCTGCACATTGCGCTCCGCGAGGGCGTCGCACAGCTTCGCCCACCGGTTCATATCCCAGCGCTTCGTCACCCACCGGCCGCTTCCGCCCGGATGGATACCGATGAGCTGCCGGTGAAGCCCCGCGGGGCGGAATCCTACCTCGCACCGAGTGCCGTGCTCGGCACGAGGTGAGCGAGCCCCACTTTCAACGGGGCGAGTCGAAGGACCGCCCGAGAACACGGCGCCCGCCAAGAGCTGCCCAGCGCGCTCCTCATCGAGGGGCGAGGGCCATAGTTCGAGCCGATCGCCGTCGGTCGAGAACCCCGCATGCGTGAGGAGGTAGTGCTGGTGCGCGATGGGAGCCAGCACCACCTTGGGCAGGCGCACGCCACGGTTGAGCAGCCGGCCGAATTTCCTCCGGTAGCCCACGCGCACCGGGATGCCGGCGAGCCAGGCGAGCAGATGTGTGCGCCGGCTGTTCTGCAGATCGATGGAGAGATCGAAGGCCCCCGCCCGCAGCTTGCGGACCAGGGCCAGCTGGCGCAGCAGCCCGCGGTCCTTGCCGCGGACATCGACGATGAGCATGTCGTCAAGATGGGGGCAGCGGGCCACCACCTCGTAGGCGGAACGGCCCACCGCCAGCGTGATATGCGCCGTCGGGAACTGCCGCCGAAGCGCCCGCAGGCTCGGCGTGGCGAGGATGACATCGCCCAGCGCGCTGAGCTTCCAGACGAGGATCCGGGGGCGGCTCAACCGCTCCTCATAGACGGCGAGGGTGCGCTCCACCATCCGCTCCGCGTCCCACGCTACTTCCACCCGCGTGCGCGCCGCGGCGACGCAGCTCGCGCGCAGCTCTCCGTCTCCGATCAGCCGCTGGATGGCCTCGGCCAGCGCCGGCGCGTCGTTCGGCGGCACGAGCAGGCCGGTCCGGCCATCCTCGATGAGCTCCGGCAAGGCCCCGATGCGCGAGGCAATGACGGGCCGGCCAACCGCCTGCGCCTCGATGACGGCGCGGCCGAACGACTCCGGGTATGTGGAAGGCACGATGACGAGATCGACCGACGCGATGAGCGCCGGGATGTCCTGCCGGACGCCCAGCCACTCGACCTGCTCCTCCAGCTTCAGCGCGGCGGCCAGCGACTCCAGCGACCGCCGCGCCGGCGAATCCGTGTCACCGGTCAGACACAGCCTCACCGGCAGCCCGCGCTGGATCAGCCGTTCGCAGGCGCGCAAGGCGACCGTCTGACCCTTGAGCGGGCTGAGCCGTCCGAAGAGGCCGATGCGCCACGGGCCGTGCGGCCCGGGGTGCGGTGGCTGAAATCGGAACTCCTCGAGGTTGACGCCACGCGGAATGACCCGCAGCCGGTCCCGCGTCAGGCCGAAGCGCTCGACCAGGTAGCGCCCCAGCGCTTCCGAGGGCACGATGACGGGGCGCCCCCAGACCATCACGCGCGAGGCCGGGTGCGGCCGGTAGAACCCGTGAGCGGTGGTGATGAAGAGTCGCTGGGTGCGCCGCGCGGCCGCGAACCCGATCCAGGCCGGCACGCGCGAGCGCGCGTGCACCACATCCACGCCGGTCGTCCGAATGAGCTCCGCCACGGCGGGGATGCAGGCCCAGATCGAGGCTGGGGACTTCTCGTGAACCGGCAGCTGATGGTGGGCGGCACCCAGGCGGGTGAGCGGCTCGACCAGCGGCCCCCCGGAGGACACGACGCTGACGCGGTGGCCGCGCGCGATGAGGCCGCGCGCCAGGTCGAGGACACCGCGCTCCACTCCTCCGACCTCGAGTGAGGGCAAGAGCTGCAGGACGTGCATGGCTAGCACGGGCCGTCGACCGTCGACCCCGGCAAGCGTTGAGGGCGGGCCGGGGTGGACGGTGGACCAACGGGATGGTGGATCGTGGTCACAGGAGTTTCTCCAACGCTTCGCGGACCGCGGCGAGGTTGTCCAGCCGCTTTGGGGTCGTGCGGTCGCTGAGCGCGCGCTCGATCGCGGAGCTGACGTCCGCCGCCTCCACCCGCGTGATGTAGCCTCCCTGCTCCATCTCCTGCAGGAACCGCGCGTGCTTGCCTAATCGTCCCCGTCTGTCCGGACGCAGGGGCGGCTCGACGATGAGCACCCGGCACCCGCTCGCGCAGGCTTCGGACACCATCGAGATGCTCTCACCGGTGACCACCGCGACATCCGCCGAGCCGAGCATCCCCTCCATCGTGCCGCCTGCCTGCGCCCCCGCTGCTTCGCTTTGCGAAGCAAAGCGTACGGGGGCAGGCAGGTTGAGCGCATCGCGTCCGGCCAGCAGCAACAGCCGGCAGCGCACGTCGTGCCCGAGCTGCTCCATCAGCCGCCGCTCGACCGCGGCGGAGGTGCGGCGGGAGGTCGTCACGAGGCACCAGCCGTCCGCCGCCTCGCAGGCCGCCTGCACCTGCGTGATGAGCCCATCGGTAAAAGATGTGCTGATCTCGTGGTGCGGCGTGTCGCCGCCGATGAAGACCGCCGTGACGGGATGGCGGTGGGGCGGCCTCGGCGAACCGAAACCATCCGGCGAGGCGGGCCCCACCGGTTCAGCATCGCCGGGCGGGGCAGGCTGAAAGCGTGGGTGCGCGCGCAGCCGTGCTACCGCGCGCTGCGGATCCTCGCGCGGGGGCGAGGCCAGCGCCCCGAGGACGTTTACGACATTCGGGCGAGCCGGCAGCGCGTCGTGCCGCGGCGCAATGACGAGGGTGAACCGGCGCAACGGCAGGGGTGCCGGGTTCATGATGACGGCCGATTTCGCGCGGTTCTCCGCCGCCCACAGGAGCGTGACCGGCGCGAGCGACGAGCCGCAGGACACGATGAGGTCCGCGTACCGGCCCAAGAGCGCCTGGGCGCTCTCCGGACTGAGCGCCCAGGCCAGACACGGTATCGCACCCAGGCCCCCCGCGCTGGCCCAGCTCCACAGGAACGCTACGAGCCGCGCGGACGGGCTCCGGTAGCGGACCTCGACTACGGCGTGCGTGAGGCCGGGATGCCGCTCACGCAGGGCGTCGACCACCGCCAGCGACTGCTTCAGATGCCCCGCCTTGCCGTCGCTGAGCACGAGGACCCGGCGCGCCGGCGTGCGCTTCCACCGCTTGTGCATCCACAGCCACTGGGGCGGTGATTCGCGGATGTGGCGGACGAGCCGTCCCGCGAACTGCTCGACTCCGGCGCGGACCGCGGCCGCTTTCGGCCCGGTGCGCGAGATCGTCATCGGCGGCTCCACCACCACGCGGTGGTACGGACCGCGCACGCGGTGGATGAAGGCGGGCAGAATCAGCGCCTCTTTCGAGCGCGCCAGCTCGAAGGGCCCGGTCGCGAAGAGTGCCGGCCGGCCGAAGAAGTCCACGAAGATGCCCTGGCGGCTGGCCTGGTCGCCGACAATTCCCACGAGTTGTTTCCCGTCAAGCGCCGCGATGAGCCGCTTCATGGCGCCGCCCTTGTGGATGATGCGGCAGCCTTTGGACTCCCGGAATGAGACCAGCAGCCGATACAGCCGCGGGAACTTCTCCTGGGCCCGGGCCAGCGCCATGATCGGATAGCCGATGAGCGCCGCGGTGATGGACGAGAGCTCCCAGTTGCCATAATGGCCGGTCAGCAGAATCACGGGTCGGCCCGACGTCACCGCTCCTTCGAAGTTGGCGCGGCCCTCCATGGTCACATACCGCTCGATGTAGGCCCGGTCGATGACCGGCAGGCGCAGCAGCTCGATGAAGCTCGCACCCAACTGCCGGTAACAGTCGCGGATGATACGGCGCGCCTCGGACGGACTGAGCGCACTACCTGCCTGCGCCCCCGCTGCTTCGCTTTGCGAAGCAAAGCGTGCGGGGGCAGGCAGGTCAAACGCCGCGCGGAGATTCTGCAGGCCGATGCGCGTGCGCTTGGGCTGCAGCCACATCGCGGCTTGCCCCAACCACTGCCCGATCCACACGGCCACCCCGGCCGGGAGACAGCAGAAGAGCGCGCTGATGAGCTTAACGAGCGTGCAGGCCAGCCAATCGAGCATCAAGATCATCTTCTCCGCTCAAGAGCTGCATCCGAATCCCGAGCACCCACAGCGACACAGGCGCTGGCGGCCCCTGGCGGACCACCGGCTCCAAGCGAATCCAGTCCTTTTCGGTCGTCACGATCGCGTCGGGCCGGCTGGACGAGGCGGCAGCCGCCACCGCCTGCCAATCCTCCAGCCGATAGGGGTGGTGGTCGGGAAACTGGCGGTGCCAAGCAATCGTCGCGTGGAGCCTGCGCACCGTCGCGTCGAACCCGGCCGGATCGCCGATCGATGAGAGCAACCCCACCCGCGCGCCATCCAGGCGCTTGAGCGGCTGGGCCTCACCGCTGAGCGGATCCACCAGCGAGGTCGGCGCATGGGACGCGGTCACGAGCACCGCGTCGCGGTTGAAGGCCCGGAGCCGCTCGCGCAAGGCGCCCACCGTCTCGAGCGCTTCGTCCGCCTTCGTGATCATCAGCACGTCGGCGCGCCGGAGCGACGTCAGCGGCTCGCGCATCGGCCCGCGGGGCAGCACCGCCCAGCCCCCGAAGGGCATACGGGCGTGGATGAGCACGATGTCGCAGTCGCGCGCCAGGCGCCGGTGCTGGAATCCGTCATCCAGAATGAGCGTATCGGCGTTGAGCTGCTCGCAGGCAAACCGACCAGCGCGGTCCCGGTACTGCCCCACGACGACCGGGATCTCTGGCAGGTGCGCGGCCAGCAGCTGGGGCTCATCGGCGGGCGAAGCAGGAGACGCTGCTGCCTCCAGACCGTGCATGACCACCCGGCCGTCCTCCCAGCGGATCCAGTAGTCGCGCCGCGGCCCGCGATAACCGCGGGACAGGATCGCGGGGTGCCGGCCCTGCCGGACCAGCTTTGACGCGATCAGCTCGACGCAGACGGTTTTGCCGGTCCCCCCCACGGTCAGGTTGCCGACGCTAATAACGCGGCAGGGCAGCCGGACCGACGCGGCCCAGCCCCGGTCGTAGGCCATGTTGCGCAGTGCCACGGCAGACCGGTAGGCGGTAGCGCCGGCTTGAAGCAGACGACAGGCCAGAGCGTCCGGGAAGGAGCGCGGGCGGTCCAGCGTGGCAAGACGCCACCACGCGTCGTGGAGGGATTGCCACATTATAGCGACTATTGTACGGTGTGGGCGTCGGGCGTGTCAAAGCTGGCAAGCCTGGGGGGTGCCCGCCTCCCCGGCCCGCCACCAACTGCTAGGTTGGCCGGGGCGGGCGGTCGCAGGCCCCGCCACGCGTGACCCTACCTACGCGCGAGCCGATGAGAGCGGCGATGAGAAGGCGGACGGTAAGGCGAAGGCGGGCTTACTGCACCTGGAATGACTCAAGCAGCCGTTCAAAC
>Ga0209515_10010639_pt1 | contig 10199 bp, 11 predicted proteins | sample Subgroupgradi54m_FD_187454 | JGI IMG/M metagenome (GOLD analysis project Ga0209515, IMG submission 187454) | Subsurface groundwater microbial communities from S. Glens Falls, New York, USA - GMW60B uncontaminated upgradient, 5.4 m (SPAdes)... ...
CGCGACGAGGCGGCAGATCAGAGTGAGGATGATGGATCCGGCGAGGGCCATTGCGACGAGACCGGATGCTGCCGTCGAGGAATTGGTCCGGCGCTCAATCGTCGGTTCGACCTCAAGCGCGGACGCGCGCAACCAGCGGTTGATCGGATCGGACCAGCCTCGGCAGGCGATGAGGCAGGCCATCCAACTGTAGGCGACGAGCGCGTCGACGACGACCAGCGGCGCGAACATCGGCTCGGGCGTATTCAGCACCGTGCGAAGCGCGAGCATGTTGAGGCTGCCGCCGGTCCACGTGGCCGCGAGCGTCCCGACGCCCTTCCACGCGTCCGCCGGCAGCTGTGCTCGAAACAGCCACGCCATCAGCGGCCCGCCCACGACAATGCTCACCGTGCCGACGGCCATCGCAAGCCCCGCGCGCCAACCGGTCCTCGACAGCCCGCGAAGATCGACGCCAAACAGCAGTATGCCTAGCACGACGGGAAAGAGGCGGTCGGTGATCCAGCCGTAGACGGCGTGCTGCGCGGGCAGCCATCCCACGCTCGTGAGCAGCATCGGCAGCGCGTAGCACCACAGCGGCACTGGAAGCCATCGAAACATCGGATCGAGCGCTGATTGGTTGTTGAGGGCGAGGATGCCGGCGACGAGGGCGATCAAGACCAGCGCCGGCCAGATGGCCACCAGGCGATCCATGCGCTAGGGAAGGTATGTTCCGAAGTAGATCCACTGCCCCTCGAACTGACGGCCCGGCGACAGCTGCAGCTCCAACAGCTGCAAGCGTTCGACGACCGGAATCCGGCGCACGACGCCGCCCGTGCTCGGCGCTTCGATCATCCATCCGTCGCCGGCGTACAGCATCACGTGCACGATCTTCTCGGGGTGATTCGCCTCGGAGAGAAAAATCAGGTCCGCGGGCCGAGGGGACTTGACGCCTTGCGCCCTCAGGTACTGTTCCTGCGCATCGCGGGGAATATCCAAACCCGCGGCGCGATAGGCCAGGTGCACCAAGCCCGAGCAGTCGACGCCGGTGATCGGCGCTTCGCCCGCCGCGCGCGGTGAGTGGCCGCCCCACAGATACGGGTCGCCCAGCAGCTGCTCGGCGGCATGGAGGATCGCGCTGCGGCGCTCGGTCCTGGACAGCCGCTCGAGAGCATCAAAACGCGTCACGTCCTCGGCGCGAATCCAGGCCTTGGATCGGTTGACCAGCTCCACGCGCCAGCGCTCGCCACGAGGATCCTTCACGACTAGCTGCGTGCCCATCGGCAGATCGAGGGCAGGCTGTGTGCCCTCGGCGTCGCGCCACAGCGTCGCCCACTTCGCCGTGATGACGGCATTAGGCACGCGCGGTCGTCGCAGCGGCCGCATCGCGTCTTGCAGCACCCATCCAGGATAGCCTTCCCATCGGCCGTGATGCGTGAACTCCGGCTGCTCCAGCGCCTCGATGCGCGCCCACGCGTCGCGGGTTTCCAGGATGCGCACGTGTTCGCCGTAGAGCAGCTGCGTTTCTTCGAGTGGATCGTGCTCACGCCCGCGAAGCAGCGAGCCGGGTTTGCTGCGCACATCGGCGACGGGCACGGCGACCGCGTACGCTACGTGGCGGCCGCAACCGGCCACTGTCAAGACCATCAGGAGCGTCCACAGTCCACAGTCCACGGTCCACACGTTGTGCCTCATGCGGCGCGTTGAGGTTTCGCGAAGAGCTGATCGAGTTGTTCGCGCGAGAGCGTCGGGTGGGCCGCGAGTTCGAGGTTCTCGGCGACGTGCTCGGCGCGCTTCATGCCGACCAACGCGGTGGTGATGCCCGGGGTGGAGCGAACGAACTGAATCGCGCGCTGCGCGTCGGTCTTCAGCTCGGGAATCAGTCGTTGCAGCGCCGCGGGCAGCCTGGCCAGCTGCGTCTGCAACAGGCTGGCGCTGGCCATCACGGAAATCTTCAGCGCCTGAGCCGCCTCGATCAGGCTCCGGCTCGTTTGGTTCTTAAACGCGTAGGCCTCCGGCATCGCCAGATTGTACGGCGCCTGGACGACTCGAAAATGATGGCCCGTGCCGCCGACCCGCTCCGCGAGGTGCGCCAATTCCGCCAGGCTCAGCGCGCCTTTGGCCTGCGGATTGATGCGGTAGCCATTCCATGTCGCGGTCCCATACCATCGGATCGCCCCGTCGGCCACGCGGCCCTCGAGCCACGCGAACGCCGCCTCGATCCGTTGCAGGAAGACGTCTCGCGCGACCGCGTCCAACTGTTGCTCTGGGTTGTGCAGGTAGTACACGTCGATCGTCTTCGCGCGCAGGTTCCGCAGGCTCTTCGCGAGCTGGTCCTCGAGGTACGATGGCGCCAGGCAGTGGCAGCCGGCGACGAGTTCCTCATAGTGGATCAGACCAGTCTGCAGGAAGGTCTCGAGGATGTAGCGTTGCGGATCGTCGGGGATCTCTGCGTCGAACGGCAGGTACCCGCCCTTGGTGCAGAGCAGCACTTCATCGCGCCGAATCACGCCGTCCTGCGCCAAGCGCTCGAGCGTCCGGCCGATCGTGCGCTCGCTGCGCTGGGCGCGATAGTTGGCCGCTGCATCCAGCACATTGCATCCGGAGGATAGCGCTGCAGTGATCGCTTCGGCGTAGCGGGCGTCCGTTTCGTCGTTGGGATCGCCGAGGTAGGTGCCAAGGCCGATGGAGGACGCGGTCGCGCCTTGCATGTCGCGCCAATGGCTTGGGTGGGCCGGCGTCCGCGCGCGGTACCGGGTGGTGCCTTCGGGTGTGGCAAAGCCTGCAAGCGGCATCACTCCTCACAATCGACTCGGTGAGGATACGCCAGCCCACCGCGCGAAGCAAGCGCTTGTGGGAAGGCGGAGGGATCGTCGCTCGTCGTTCGTGGCTCGTAATTCATGGTGGCTTCGTCGATCTGTACAACGAAGCCGCTTCTGCTCATAAGCCCGTCGATGGACGAATCACGAACGACAAACGACGAACGACGCGCGTCGGTTGGCACTGGTAAGGTTTGGACGAGCCAGCGGGTGGCAAGGCGTTTGGCCGCAATCTCATGCCAGATTGCGGCACTTCCTCGGCTGGCGCCTCGGTCGCCCGCCGCACATTGCAGATTTTGCGAGCACCCGACAAGAAGATCAGCGCAGCAAAATGTGCCGCGCGGCGCCGAGCCGGACAGTCCTTGCCGGCGAGGTGTCCCGCGCCTGATAGAGGCGCGGGGAGGCGCAAAGGCCTTGACAGGACCCGCGGTCAAAATTGACCAGTACCCGCTTGTGAGCCGCGCGGCCGCTATGCTAGACTAGCGCCCGCAATGCCCAAAGCGTTCATCATGATCGACGTCGTTCCCGGGTCGGAAGAGTCCGTCCAGGAGGCGATCGAGCGGCTGGCCGGCGTCAAGATGGTCCATCAGGTGACCGGCGAGCACGACCTGATCGCCTTCGTCGACGCCGAGCCGTATGAAGAGTTCGCGGTGATCCTGTCGACCATCCGCACGTTGAAAGGCGTCCGCGACACCGACTCCCATCTGGTCCTACAATGAGCTTGACGGGTTTGGATCGGCTTCATTATGATTGGACGCAGTGACGCCAAGCGAAGGAGGATGGTATGTCTTATGTGATCACCGAGAAGTGTCTGGGCGAACGGTACGCCGTGTGCGCGACGGTCTGCCCCGTGGAGTGCATCCACCCCATCGATTACAAGGGGCAGGAGTTCATGATCATCGACCCGGACGTCTGCATCAGCTGCGGCCTGTGCCTGCCGGAATGTCCCGTCGGTGCGATCGTTGCCGACGAGTCTGAAGACCCCGCGTACGCCGCGATCAACAAAGAGCTGACGCCGGCGTCCAAGAATAATCCTGCGGCCCCCGAGCGGCCGAAGAACGATCCGCCAAGACGGCCCGGCAACAAGCTCGTCAACTAACCATTTCTTTTCGAAAACAAGCCCCGCGGTCATCCCATGGGGCTTGTTGTTTCTGAGGGCTGAGGTGTGTTCAATGTGGAATGCGTAATGTGTAATGGGTTGAGTTTGCTCGTCCAGGCTTCAACCCATTACGCATTTCACATTACGCATTGAACACACCTACAGATTCTTCATCATGTACGTGTCTTCAAGCCGATAGCCAAGCTTGCGATAGTAGTCCCGGACGCCGACGCCGGCGATCACGGCGATGCGCGCGCAGCCGAACTCGCGCCGGGCGATCCGTTCAGCCTCCGCCATGAGCATGCGGCCGAAGCCGCGGTGCTGAACGGCGTCGCCGGAGTGATCGTGGAGCGGCAGATGCTGGCCGTAAGTGTGCAGCTCGCGCACCAACGCCGCGCCGCGCAGCGACGAGAATCCCTCAGGGCAGGCGTCCGCCGGAGGGATTCGCAGTCGGAGCAGCGACGCCAGCCGGTCCGCCTCCGCATCCTCCATGCTAAGGAACAGCTCGCGACCGCCCGACGCCTCATAGTCGCGCCGCACCAGCGCGAACGACCCGTCGACCGCGTCGCGCACCTCGCGACACCGAATGCATCGGCAGCGCAGGCCCTGCGCACGCAGGCCTCGATGCACCTCCTCGCGCAGATTGATGAACTGGCAGCCCGCCATGATCGACACCGAAGGGATGTCGCGGATCACGCGCTCGATGCGGACATACGGCGGCACCAGCTGCTTGAGCCGGATCAGTAGCGCGATCAGCGTCGGATCGTCGTACGGTTGAAAGCGTCCTTGCTTCCACCAGTCGAACAGCTCCGCTGTTTTGGTCACGACGCACGGATAGATCTTCATCGTATCAGGCCGGTAGGCGGGATCCTCGAACATCGTCCGAAACGTCGCCACATCATCATCCGGCGTCGCCCCGGGCAGGTTCGGCATCAGGTGATAGGCGACTTTGAAGCCGGCGTTGCGCAGCAGCGCAGTCGCCTGGCGGATCTCGGCGGTTGAGTGGTCGCGGACGATGAGCTCGAGAATGCGATCCTCGAGGCTTTGCACGCCGAGCTCGACGCGCGTAACGCCCAGCTCGCGCAGCCGCCGGATCTCCTCGGGAGTGATGTAGTCGGGCCGCGTTTCGATCGTCACGCCGATCACGCGGTGCGCCGCGGTTTCATTTTCCCGATGAGCGTCGCTTAGGGCTGAAGGCTGAAGGCTGAAGGCTGAAGGCGGGATTCCAGCTTCTCGAGCAGACACTTGAGCCTTTAGCCTTGAGCCTTCAGCGACGTAGTGATTTGCGGCCTCAACGCAGCGGGCGACGAACGACCGCTGATACGCATCCGGATAGAACGACCACGTGCCGCCCTTGATGATGAGCTCGATCTTGTCGACGGGATGGCCGGTTTGGTCCAACGCCAGCAGCCGGCTGTGCACCTGCCGATACGGATCGAAGTCGTTGCGCAGCGCCCGCAGTACTGCCGGCTCGTTCGGCAGATAACTCTTCGGCGCGCGCGCCTCGGTCGGACAGTAGACGCACCGGCCCGGGCAGGGAAATGGCTCGGTGATCACCGTGACGGTCGCGACGCCGGAGCGCGAGCGGACTTGGTTGAGTGTGAGTACTTGCTCGAGCTGTCGGTTGGCGGGGCGCGATCCATCGAGCACGTCATCCCGATAGCGCCGCAATAGCGCATCGTTGCGGAGCAACGGAGTCCCCGCGCGCCGGGCCGCGGCGCGTTTGGCCTTGAGCAGTTGTGCCCGGTCGGTCGGGATCTGTCGGCTGAGCTCGTCGAGCAATGCGGTGACGGCGTCCATCACGGCATGATAGCCCGGCGGCCAATAGTGGTAAAGGTTCGATGAGCCAGCGGGTGGCAAGGCGTTTGCAGAGCCGCGCATTGCAGATTTTGCGAGCCCCAGACTAAGAGGCCAGCGCAGCAAAATGTGCCGCGCGGCGGCGCAAAGGCCTTGACAGGCCCCGCGGTCAAAATTGCAAGCACTTGGCGGCCGGCGGCGTTGCAAGCCACCAGGACGCGACGTATAATACCGCCACCATGACCGCGCCGCTGACCGTCGAGCACGATCCCGCCAGCCACCGGTTCCGCGTGACCCTCGACGGGTACGAAGCCTGCCTGATGTACCGACAGCAGGCGGACGTGATCGACCTCTACCATACGTACGTTCCGGAGGTGTTTCGCGGCCGCGGCATCGCCGAGAAGCTGTGCAAGGCGGCCTTCGAGCACGCGAAGCAGCAGAAGTTCACCGTCGTCCCGTCCTGTTCCTACATTTCCGACTATTATCTGAAGCGCCACCCGGAATACGAACCGCTGGTTCGGCGCGACCGCACCTCCAACCCCATCGTCTCCGGCTGATTCCGATCATGTCGGTGTCCACACAGCGCTCTCAGATTGCTGTGGTTGTGAAGGCTCGACTCTAGACGACAGATGTCCATTCTGAAGGTCACCAAACTCGGCAACCCGGTCCTGCGCAAGGCGGCCGAGGCGGTTCCGAAAGAGGCGATCGGTTCAAAAGAGTTTCGGCAGCTGATCGAGGACATGGTCGAGACGATGCACGCCTGCGAGGGCGTTGGCGTCGCGGCCCCTCAGGTCAACGTGTCGAAGCAGCTGGCGGTGATCGAAGCGCGCCACGACGCCCGCATCGACAAACCGATCCCGCTGATCGTGTTGATCAATCCGCGGATCATCGCGTCCTCGAAGACCCAATTCGACGACTGGGAAGGGTGTCTCAGCGTCAACGACCTGCGCGGACGCGTGCCGCGCGCCGAGTGGGTTGACGTGGAGGCGCTCAACCACAAGGGCGAGCGGATCAAGTTTCACGCCGAGCGGTTCTATGCGCGCGTGGTGCAGCATGAGTGCGATCATTTGGCGGGAAAAGTCTTCGTCGATCGAATGCCGACGCTCCAAACCCTCAGCCATCTGCAAGAGTTCGCGAAGTTCCACCGAGACGAGTAGTCGCCGCGGCTTCAGGCCTGCCGCGCCGTGACGGTCGCGGCGAGCCGGTGTCCATCGTGAACGATCGCCAGGCGTGTGCCTTCTTGATAATGCGGCCGCTTGACCCACGCCAGCGCGATCGGTTGATGGCGCTCGGGTGAAAGCGCGCTGCTTGACACTTCTCCCGCCTCTTCGTCGCCGGCGAGGATCATATCCCGCGGCTCAGGCACCACGCGGCCCTCGATCAAGAGGCCAACGAGTTTTCGGCTGGCGGATCCGTACGTGTGCATCCGAGCGATCACTTCCTGCCCGACGTAGCAGCCCTTGGTGTCGCTGACCGCCGTGCGCTCAAGGCCCGTCTCGGGCAGCAGGTTCGATTCGTCCAGATCCACGGCGTCCCACGCGATCCCCGCTTCAAGGCGCAACATGTCGAACGCCTCCCACCCGATCGGCGACAGCCCTAGCGGTGCGCCGGCTTGCATGATCCGCCGCCACAGCGCGTCGCGATGCGCTGTGGACACGAACAACACGACGCCGGGCGAACCCGTCAAGCTGTGACGCAGCAGGCGCACCGACGCCCCATCGAGCGTCGCCGCGCAGTGCTCAAACGCCTGCATGGGAATCGGCAGCCCCACCTGTTTCAAGAGCTGATCCGTCGCCGGACCTTGCAACGCCAGCAGACGCTGCTGACCGGACAGATCCGCAAGCGCCACGTCTTCCATAATGAGATAGTGCGCCAGGGCGTCGAGGACTCGCTGGCAGCGTCGACGATCGACGATCAGCGTGTGCGAAGACGGCTCGGCCAGCACCAGCAGCTCGGCGATCAGCTTGGCCGAGGCGCTCGTCAGGCCCGCGCGCAGGGCGCGGCCTGGCGCCAGATGCTTGAGGTCATTGGTCAATAAATTGTGGAGGAAGGCGGCGCGGTCCACGCCGCGCGCTTCCACCACCGTGTGGGTGCACCACGGGATAAGACCCGTCCGCTGCCGGACCGCGCGGTACTCACCCTGCGGGTCGCCGAACCGAACGGGAAGCCGCTCGCCTCGCCACACCGCCAGCGTCGCGCCTTCCTGTCGGAGCCACACCTCTTCGTCGGAAGTCAGCATGCCGTTACTCTAGCCCCCGCCATAGGCGACGTCAACGCACGTGGGCCGCTCGGCTCGTCGTTCGCACAACTCATGAATGGCGCAGGCGCTGGCGTGTTGACGGACTTATCCACGAACGACGAACGACGAATCACGATGCGTCAGCTCAGGTACGGTCAGTTGCAGGGGTAGTGTCTCACTTTGATTTTCCTCTGGGGCGGGTGACGCGGGATGCTCGCGAGTGGGCACCGCGCCGGCACACTCCACGCTGGCGCGGAAGTCCCGTGCGCGGCAAGCGTACGGGGAGGATCCACACCGGGCGGAGGCGCCGAGGCAGCACATCCTTGCTGCCGAGGTGTCCTGTGCGCGGAAAGCGCACAGGGGGCCCACGAGCGAGCATCCGCGGCGACCGAGGCCAGAGGCCGAGGAAGTGCCGCAAGGGATGTCCTTGCGGCCAGGACCCGCCCAAGCGATACTCCAAACTGAGACACTACCGTTGCAGGCGATGGCTTTCCGTGCTTATGGGATGCCTCTACAATGGAACGCGATGCCGACCCTCAACATCCTGTTTGTCTGCGCCGAGAACGCCTGCCGCAGCCAGATCGCCGAGGCGTTTGCGCGTACGCTGGGGCAGGGCCGCGTACGTGCGTTCAGCGCGGGATCCAAACCTCGAGGCCGTATGGACCAAACGGCGATCGACGTCATGCGCGAGGTCGGCATCGCGATGGACGCGCACGCCTCCAAAGGACTGGATCAGCTGCCGCCGGTGACCTGGGACGCGATCGTGACGATGGGCTGCGGCGACGCCTGCCCAAGCCTGCCGGCGACACAGCGGATCGACTGGCAGATCCCGGACCCCGCGCGCCAACCCGTGGAATTCTACCGGCAGGTCCGCCGGCAGATCGAGGAGCGCGTCCGCGCGCTGCTGTCGCAGCTTCCGTCGGCGGCTTGACGCCATTCGGAAGTTCGGTTACGATGCCACACACAGAAGGCGCTGAGCCGACAATCCTTGAAGGCGAAGTGCTTTGTTTCTGAAAGAGAAACAAGGCGCCGAGCTGGCCGATCCTTGCCGGCGAGGTGTCTTGTATGCGGAAAGCATACAAGGCGCCGAGGCAGCAGATCCTTACTGCCGAGGTGTCTTGTGTGCGGAAGGCACACAAGGAGGTCCGATGACTGCAACCGCAACAGCCCCTGGTAAATCCGAACGAACCGGAGTTGTGACGTTCAAAGGCAATGCCCTCACGTTAATTGGTCCCGCGATCAAGCCCGGTGACCGCGCCCCAGAGTTCCAAGTCCTCGCGCAAGACCTGTCGGTCGCGAAGTTTTCCGACAGCCATGGCAAAGTCCGCATCATCAGCGCCGTCCCCTCGCTCGATACGCCTATCTGCGATCAGCAAACCCGGCGCTTCAACGAGGAAGTGGCCAAGCTGCCCGGCGTCGAAGTGTGGACCATCAGTATGGATCTGCCGTTCGCTCAGAAACGATGGTGCGGCGTCGCAGGCATCGACAAGATCAAGGTGCACTCCGACCATCGCGACGCCAGCTTCGGCCACGCCTTCGGTGCCCTGATCAAGGAGCTGCGCCTGCTGACCAGATCCGTCTTCGTCGTCGATGCGCAGGGCACCGTCCGTCATGCGGAGTACGTGGCTGAGGTGACGACGCATCCGAACTACGACGCCGCGCTGGCGGCCGCGAAGTCGTTAGCCAAGTAATCTTGCCGAGGCAACCGAGTCTTGCATCCTCGCTGTGCTCAACGGCAGCGGTCGCCGAGGTCTCCTGTCAACGCGTGGGAGAGCCGTCGATGATGTGGTGCCGGATGATCGCGATCGCGCTGCGTCTGGCCTGGCCGGACGTGCTGGCCCCCTGGCGTTCGCCGCTGCTGCGCTGGCGTATCGAAACCTACGGCGTGTTTGACCACCACGGACGCTTGCTGACCGCTTCCTCGATCACGCCTGGTGCATTCTTCCGCTTCGTGGCGACTCAACACCGCGCCCTGGCTCGGTTCCTTCACTGGGCTGCCTCGCTGTCCGACTACGCATGACAGGTGCGGCCTGTCTTTGTAAACCCCCTTCACCCCCGACTCAGGCATGACCACTCTCCCTGGATGCACAAGCTGCTCGAACGGCAGTTGAGGCGTCATGTCGAGAGCGCGACGGTGGAGGCGCTTCCACCGACGTGGCGATCGTTTGTGCAAGCCGTGAACGAGGCCTACGAGCAGGCGGATGCCGATCGCTTGCTGCTGGAGCGTTCGATGGAGCTGGCGTCGCGGGAGTTGATTGAGCGCAACCGG
>Ga0209515_10010640_pt1 | contig 10198 bp, 8 predicted proteins | sample Subgroupgradi54m_FD_187454 | JGI IMG/M metagenome (GOLD analysis project Ga0209515, IMG submission 187454) | Subsurface groundwater microbial communities from S. Glens Falls, New York, USA - GMW60B uncontaminated upgradient, 5.4 m (SPAdes)... ...
GCTGGCCCGCATCGCGCGTGAATTCGACCGCGGCTACGGCCACTTCACGACGCGGCAGAACCTGCAATACAACTGGATCCCGCTCGACCGCAGCGCCGACGTGATGGACGCGCTGGCCGACGTCGACATGCATGGCATCCAGACCAGCGGCAACTGCATCCGCAACATCACGAGCGACTGTTTTGCCGGCGTCGCTGCCGACGAGATCGTCGACCCGCGGCCCTACTGCGAGATCCTGCGCCAGTGGAGCACGCTGCACCCCGAGTTCGCTTTCCTGCCGCGCAAGTTCAAGATCGCCGTCAGCGGCGCGCGTGAAGACCGCGCCGCGATCGCCTGGCACGACATCGGCCTGCAGCTCTTGAAGAACGAGGCCGGCGAGGTCGGCTTCAAGGTGCTGGCCGGCGGTGGCATGGGCCGCACGCCGGTCATCGGCACGACGATGAGCGAGTTCATGCCCTGGCAGCAGATCCTCGTCTTCATCGAGGCGATCGTGCGGGTCTACAACCGCTACGGCCGGCGCGACAACATGTACAAGGCGCGCATCAAGATCCTCGTCAAGGCCGAGGGCCAGAAGTTCATCGACGCGGTGCACGCGGAGTTCAAGAACATCGTCGAGCGCGACTTCGAAGGCTCGGCGCACTTCATTCCGCAGGCCGAACTCGACCGTGTCGGAGCGCACTTCAAGCTGCCGGCCGGCGTGGTGCCGCTGGCGGTCAGCGAGTTCAGCGTCTCGCCGGGCGCGCCGGCTGCGTACAAGCGCTGGCTCGAGCGCAACGTGCATGCCCACCAGCTGATCGGCTATCGCGCGGTCACGCTGTCGCTGAAGCGCGCCGGCCAGGCGCCGGGCGATGCGACCGATGTGCAGATGGAGCTCGCCGCCGAGCTGGCCGAGCGTTTCAGCGCGAGCGAGCTGCGCGTGTCGCACGACCAGAACCTGGTGCTGCCGTGGGTCCGCGAAGGCGATCTCTTCGCGCTGTGGGAGGCCGCCCGCGACGCGAGCTTCGCGACGCCGAACATCGGCCTCCTGACCGACATGATCGCCTGCCCCGGCGGCGACTTCTGCGCGCTCGCCAATGCACGCTCGATTCCGATCGCGGCCGACATCACCGAGCACTTCTCCGACCTCGACGAGCTGTACGACATCGGCGACATCGACCTGCACATCAGCGGCTGCATCAACTCCTGCGGCCACCACCACAGCGGCCACATCGGCATCCTCGGCGTCGACAAGGACGGCGCCGAGTGGTACCAGGTGACGCTCGGCGGCTCCGACGGCTCGGCGCTGGCCGACACGGCGGTGCCCGGCAAGGTGATCGGCCCGTCATTCGCGGCCGACGAGGTCACCGACGTGATCGAAGCCATCGTCGACACCTACCGCGGCCAGCGCGCCGCCAACGAGCGTTTCATCGACACCGTGAAGCGGGTCGGCATCGACCCGTTCAAGAGCGCCGCCAACGCGGTGCGCCGCTCCACCGCCAAGGCTGCCTGAGACCGAACATGAAGTTCATCGACACCCACCGCGACAAGTGGCAGACCATCACCGGCGAAGACGGGCCGATGGTCACGCTGACGCCGGCGCCGCACAGCCTGCTGACGCTCGTGCAATGGCACGGCGTGCGCAGCCAGTGGCCCGCGAACATGCCGGTCGGCGTGCTGCTGGCCAACGATGCCGACGTCGAGGAGATCGCCGACGACCTGCCGCGCTTCGAGCTGGTCGCGCTGCAGTTTCCGAAGTGGATCGACGGCCGCGCCTACAGCCAGGCCCATCTGCTGCGCGCACGTTATCGTTTTCGCGGCCAGGTCCGGGCCACCGGCGAGGTGCTGGTCGACATGCTGCCGCTGCTCCAGCGCACCGGCTTCGACGCGGTGGTGCTGCGCGCCGACCAGTCGATCGAAGCGGCCGAGCGCGCGTTGAGCTTCTTCCCCGGCCACTACCAGGGCGACGTCAACAACGGCCGGCCGCTGTTCGCCAGGCCGCCCGAAGAGGCGCACAAGGCGGTCGAAGACTTTGTGAACGGCGGGGCCGCGATATGAGGCGGGCCGAGCGCTGGGCCGCTCCCGAGCCGGCCCGCGTCCCCTCGGGGGACCGGCCGATGTATTCATCGGACGAGGGGTTGTCATGAGCGCCATCGCCCTCTACGCACGCCGAACCGAAGGCTTCGACTCGCGTGTCGCGCATGCGCTGGCGGTGCTGCAGTCGGCCGCCAGCGAGCACATCGGCCGCATCGTGTTGTCTACCAGCCTCGGCGCCGAAGACATGGTGCTCACCGACCTGATCGCGCGCCACGGCCTGCCGATCGCGCTCGGCACGCTCGAAACCGGCATGCTGCACGCCGAAACCTCGGCGCTGGTGCCGCGCATCAAGGAGCGCTACGGCATCGAGGTCGAGGTCTACAAACCCGTCACCGAATCGGCGATCCACTTCGTCAAGACGAACGGCGAGAAGGCGATGTACGAGAGCATCGATCTTCGCAAGGCCTGCTGCGGCATCCGCAAGCTCGAGCCGCTTGCGCGCATGCTGGCCGGCCGCTCGGCCTGGGTCACGGGGCTGCGCCGCGAGCAATCGAACAACCGCGGCGAAGTGCCGTTCAGCGAGTCCGACGACAAGGGCCGGATCAAGTTCAACCCGCTTGCCGATTGGAGCTGGAACGACGTCTGGCACTACATCGCGAGCAATAACGTGCCCTACAACCCGCTGCACGACGAGTTCATGCCGAGCATTGGCTGCGCGCCCTGCACCCGCGCCATCGCAGTCGGCGAAGACTTCCGCGCCGGCCGATGGTGGTGGGAAGACGAGAAGGCCAAGGAGTGCGGGCTGCACGTGAAAGACGAGCCCGCTGTTTCGATGATTGGAGCCCCGGCATGAATGCCCCCTTGACGGTCGAGCAGCTGCTGCCCGAGCTCGACCACACCCACCTCGACTGGCTGGAAGAAGAGGCCATCTTCATCCTGCGCGAAACCGTGGCCGCGTTCGAACGCCCTGCCCTGCTGTTCTCCGGCGGCAAGGACTCGTGCGTGGTGCTGCGCCTGGCCGAGAAGGCGTTCAAGAACAAGGGTGCTGACGGCCAGTACAAGGGCCGCTTGCCGTTCCCGCTGCTGCACGTCGACACGGGCCACAACTTCCCCGAAGTGATCGAGTTCCGCGACCAGCGTGTTGCCGAGATGGGCGAGCGCCTGGTCGTCGGCCACCTCGAAGATTCGATCAAGCGCGGCACGATCCGCCTGTCGCATCCGCTCGAATCGCGCAACGGTCACCAGACGGTGGCGCTGCTCGAAGCGATCGAAGAACACCGCTTCGACGTGCTGATGGGCGGCGCGCGCCGCGACGAGGAAAAGGCACGCGCCAAGGAGCGCATCTTTTCGCACCGCGACAGCTTCGGCCAGTGGCAGCCGAAAGAGCAGCGTCCCGAGTTATGGACGCTGTTCAACACCCGCATCAAGCCGGGCGAGCACATGCGCGCGTTCCCGATCAGCAACTGGACCGAGCTCGACGTGTGGCTGTACATCGCGCGCGAGAACATCCCGCTGCCGGGCCTGTATTTCGCGCACCAGCGCCAGGTGATCCGGCGCAAGGGCCTGCTGGTTCCGCTGACCGAAGTGACGCCGCTCGAAGCCGGCGAATCGGTCGAGACCGCCGAAGTGCGATTCCGCACTGTCGGCGACATGACCTGCACCTGCCCGGTCGAAAGCCCGGCACTCACCGCGACCGACATCGTCGCCGAAACCCTCAAGGTCACGATCAGCGAACGTGGCGCGACACGCATGGACGACCGCACCTCCGACGCATCGATGGAGCGGCGCAAGAAGGAAGGTTATTTCTGATGGCACCCCTGGCCACCCCGCCGGTCGTGAAAGACCACCGCGCGCTGCGTTTCCTCACCGCAGGCAGCGTCGACGACGGCAAGAGCACGCTGATCGGCCGCCTGCTGTACGACAGCCGCGCGATCCTCGCCGACCAGCTCGACACGCTGGAGAAGAAGGCCGCCGGCGCGCCGATCGACCTGTCGCTGCTGACCGACGGCCTCGAGGCCGAGCGCGAACAAGGCATCACGATCGACGTCGCCTACCGCTACTTCGCGACCAAGCAGCGCAAGTTCATCATCGCCGACGCACCCGGCCATGAGCAGTACACCCGCAACATGGTCACCGCCGCGGCCGGCAGCGACGCGGCCGTGGTGCTGGTCGACATCACCAAGCTCGACGTGAACGCGCTGCCCTTGCCGCTGTTGCCGCAGACGCGCCGCCATGCATTGCTGGCGCATCTGCTGCGAGTGCCCAACATCGTCTTCGCGGTCAACAAGCTCGATGCGGTGGCCGACCCGGCGCAGGCCTTCCATGCCGTGCGCAACGCGCTGCTGGCGTTCGCCGACCAGGCCGGCATCACGGTGGCCGGCATCATCCCGGTGTCTGCGCTGCGTGGCGACAACGTGACGCAGCCGCTGGACGCCGATTGGTACAACGGCCCGTCGCTGCTGCAACTGCTCGAAAGCCTGCCGCCGGCGCAAGAGCGCAAGGACGGCGACCTGCTGATCCCCGTGCAATACGTGGCGCGCGACGGCGAAGGCACCGGCAACCAGCCGCGCACGCTGTTCGGCCGTGTCGCGCATGGCCGCGTGAAGGCCGGCGACGCGGTGCAGATCTTCCCGAGCGGGCACAGCGCCGTGGTGGCCGAAGTGCGCCTGGCCGGCGAGGTGGTCGATGTGGTCGAAGCCGGTCAGTCGGCCGGCGTCGTGCTCGACCGCCAGCTCGACGTGTCGCGCGGCGACTGGATCGCGACGCCGCAGACCATCCACCCGGTACAGCGCTTCTCGGCCACCCTCGCCTGGCTCGACACCGAGCCGGCCCAGGTCGGCCGCAAGTACTGGGTGCGCCACGGCAACCGCTGGGTGCAGGCGCGTATCACCAGCATCGAGAGCCGGCTCGACATCCACACGCTGGACGCCATCGACGCGCACCAGCTCGCGGTCAACGAGATCGGCCATGTCATCATCGAGACGCAGCAGGCGCTGCCGGTCGAGAGCTACGCAGACAACCGCGTCGGCGGCTCGCTGATCATCGTCGACCCGACCAGCAATCGCACCAGCGGCGCGTTGCTCGTGAAGGCGGCGCAATGAGCGAGGCGCCGGGCCGCCCCAAGGCGAGCTCCGCCCCCCCGGAGGGCAGGAGCGAAGCGACGTGGGGGCCGTCAGGACGGGTGATCTTTATCGGTGCCGGGCCCGGCGCTGCCGACCTGATCACGCTGCGCGGCGCACGCCGATTGGCCGCCGCCGAGGTGGTGCTGTTCGACGCACTGACCGACCCGGCATTGCGCGAGTTCGCGCCGAGCGCACGCTGGATCAACGTCGGCAAGCGTGGCTATTGCGACAGCACCGGGCAGCAGACGATCAACGCGCTGCTCGTCAAGCACGCGAGCGAAGGCAAGCTCGTCGTGCGCCTGAAGGGCGGCGACCCGAGTGTGTTCGGCCGGCTCGAAGAAGAGCTCGACGCATTGGCCGAAGCCGGCATCGAATGCGAGGTGGTGCCCGGCGTCACCGCGGCCATCGCCGCCGCTGCGGCAACCCAGCGCCCACTGACCCGGCGCGGCAACGGCCGCAGCGTGAGCCTGACGACCGCGATGACGCGCACCGGCGCCCTGCACGCGAGCCGCAGCGCCGACACCGAAGTCTTCTACATGGCCGGCAAGCAGCTCGCCGCGCTGTCGCGCCGGCTCGTCGAAGCCGGCTGGCCGACCAACACCGCGGTCAGCGTGGTCTCGCGCGCCGGCTGGCCCGATCAGCTGCACAGCGACCACAGCGTGGCGACGCTGCCGCGCGCCAGCATGCTGCACGCCGGCCGCCCGACGGTGGTGACGGTGGGCGCAGGCGCCGCTGCGCTGTCCGCAGTGCGGAAAGCCGCTGACACCAGCGTGACCCAAGTGGAAACCCTGAACCCTTAAAATCGATGGCTTCGCCCCCGCGGCGCACCTCTCAACCACCGAGCCTCCGTCATGACCCACGTCGTCACCGAATCGTGCATCCGCTGCAAGTACACCGACTGTGTGGACGTGTGCCCCGTCGACTGCTTCCGCGAAGGGCCGAACTTCCTCACCATCGACCCCGACGAATGCATCGACTGCGCAGTCTGCATTCCGGAGTGCCCGGTCAACGCGATCATGCCGGAGGAAGACGTGCCCGGCGACCAGCAGCACATGATCAAGATCAACGCCGACCTCGCCAAGAGCGGCTGGCCCAGCATCACCAAGCGCAAGCCGCCGCTGCCCGACGCCGACGAGTGGAAAGACAAGACCGGCAAGCTGCCTGAACTGATCAAGTAACTTCTCTTCTTCCCCGAGACCATGGAACCGAAAGCCAACGTGGAGATTGCCAAGACCGCCGAATCGCATGACGGCCCGATAGAGACCGATGCGGTCATCGTCGGCGCCGGCCCGGTCGGCCTGTTCCAGGTGTTCGAGCTGGGCCTGCTCGAGATCAAGGCCCACATCATCGACTCGCTCGCCTACCCGGGCGGCCAGTGCATCGAGCTCTACCCCGACAAGCCGATCTACGACATCCCGGCGGTGCCGGTGTGCACCGGCAAGGAACTGACCGACAACCTGCTCAAGCAGATCGAACCCTTCGGTGCGACCTTCCACCTCGGACAGGAAGTGACGCGGGTCGAGAAGCAGGACGACGGGCGCTTCTTCGTCGAGACCAGCAAGGGCACACGCTTCCTGACCAAGACAATCTTCGTCGCCGGCGGTGTCGGTTCGTTCCAGCCGCGTCTGTTGCGTGTCGATGGGCTGGCCAAGTTCGACAGCTCGCAGCTCTTCTACCGCGTCAAGAACCCGGCGCAGTTCGCGGGCAAGAACCTGGTGATCGTCGGCGGCGGCGACTCGGCCCTCGACTGGACGCTGAACTTCGTGCAGGACGGGCCGAACCGCGCCGAGAGCGTGATCCTGATCCACCGCCGCGACGGCTTCAAGGCCGCACCGGCGAGCGTGAGCAAGATGCGCGAGCTGTGCGAGGCCTACGAGATGCAGTTCGTCGTCGGCCAGGTCACGGGCTTCGAAGAGACCGACGGGCGCCTCAACAATATCAAGGTCACCGGCAGCGATGGCGTGACGCGCCTGATGCCGCTCGACATGCTGCTGGTGTTCTTCGGCCTGAGCCCCAAGCTCGGGCCGATCGCCGAGTGGGGTCTGAGCCTGGAGCGCAAGCAGATCGTCGTCAACACCGAGACCTTCGAGACCAACACGCCGGGCATCTTCGCGGTGGGCGACGTGAACACCTACCCGGGCAAGAAGAAGCTGATCCTGTCGGGCTTCCATGAAGCGGCGCTGGCCGCGTTCGGCGCCGCGCCCTACATCTTCCCGGACAAGCGCATCCATCTGCAGTACACGACGACGAGCCCGAAGCTGCACAAGGTGTTAGGCGTGGAGACACCCGTCTTCGATTGAACGCATTTCGCTAGGGGTGTTGAACGTGTCCTCACGTTCGACTGAGAAAGTCCCTTTGAACCTGATTGAGGTAATCCTCGCGCAGGGAAGCACGATGACAACTTGCTCTTCACGTTCGCGCATCGCGCTCGCCGCGGCCACCTGCCTGGCCGCAGGGTCGTCGCATGCGCAGACCACCACGCTCGACAAGGTGACCGTCACCGGGCGCAGCGACCCGGTCGTCAGCATCGGCGGACTGGCGGACACGCCGCTGTCGAAGTCGCCGTTCCAGGCAAGCGTGGTCTACACCGAACAGATGCGCGACCTCGGCGTGCAGCGCTTGGCGGACCTGACACGGGTCGACCCGTCGGTAAGCGACGCCTACAACGCCGAGGGTTACTGGGACTTCCTGACGCTGCGCGGCTTCGTCATCGACAACCGCTTCAACTACCGGCGCGACGGGCTGCCGATCAACGCCGAGACCTCGATCCCGCTCGACAACAAGGAGCGTGTCGAGATTCTCAAAGGCATCAGCGGCATGCAGGCGGGCACCAGCGCGCCGGGCGGTCTGGTGAACTTCGTCGTCAAGCGGCCGAGCGATGACTCGTTGCGCAGCGCACGGCTCGAATGGCGCCAGGCCGGCACGCTCGTCGGCGCCGTCGACCTGAGCGAACGCTTCGGCGCCGACAAGGCCTTCGGCGTGCGGGTCAACGCGGCCGCCGCGCGCCTGGACCCGTTGGTGCGCGATGCGAAGGGCGAGCGCAACCTGCTCGCCGTGGCGGGCGACTGGTGGCTCGCGAGCGGCACGCTGCTCGAGGCCGAGGTCGAAACCAGTCACCGCAGCCAGCCCAGCGTGCCGGGCTTCAGCCTGCTCGGCAAGCAGGTGCCGGCACCGGTCGACCCGCGCATCAACCTCAACAACCAGCCCTGGTCGCTGCCGGTCGTGCTGGACGGCACGAGCGCATCGCTGCGCTTTTCGCAAGCGCTGGCGGATGGCTGGCGCTGGACGGCGCATGCCGCGACGCAGCAGCTCGTTTCGCAGGACCGCATCGCCTTCCCCTACGGGTGCGCCGCCGAGAACCCCGACTTCATCGCGCCGCTGACCTATTGCTCGGACGGCAGTTTCGACCTCTACGACTTCCGCAGCGAAAACGAGCGCCGCCGCATCGACGCACTTGAGCTCGCGCTGCACGGCAAGCTGCAAACTGCGAGCATCGGGCACAACTTCAGCGCCGGTGTGCTGCACACCCGGGTGCGAAACCGCTTCGAACGGGTCGCCTTCAACTTCGCCGGCACCGGCAATGTCGATGGCACTCTGGTGACGCCGGCCGACCCCTCGTTGACGGGCGACAACAACGACCGCGACGAGCGCAGCACCGAGGTCTATGCGCGCGACGCGGTGAGCCTCAACGCAGCGTCGACCGTCTGGCTCGGGCTGCGCCACACCCGTCTTGCGCGCAGCAGTGTCGACACGAGCGGCAATGCGGGGCCGAGCTACTCGCAGGGGCTGACCGCGCCATGGCTCGCGATCAGCCATCAGTTCGCGCCGCAGCATCTCGTGTACGCGAGCTGGGGTCAAGGCGTCGAGTCGCTCGTCACGCCCAACCTGCCGAGCTACGGCAGCGCCCAGAACCAGGCCCTGCCGGCACTGAAGAGTCAGCAGATCGAGTTGGGCGTGAAAGGCCAGGCCGACAACGCCGCGTGGACACTGGCGTGGTTCGACATAGCTCGACCGGTTGCGACCGATACCGGCACTGCGTTCTTCGTCGACGGCAGCGAGCGTCACCGCGGCATCGAAGCGAGCCTGGGCCTGCGGCTCGGCGCCTGGTCGGTGCAGGGCGGCGTGCAGGCACTGCAGGCGCGTCGCGAAGGCAGCCAGGATGGCAGCATCAACGGCAAGCGTCCGACCAATGTTCCGACGACGACGCTGAAGTTGCAGAGCCGCTACGACGTCGCGAGCGCGCGTGGCCTCGCCCTCGACGCGAACCTGGTGCTCGAGAGCGAACGCATGGTGCTGCAGGACAACAGCGTGCGCATCCCCGGCTACGGCCGCGTCGACGTCGCCGCGCGTTATGTGCAGCGCGCCGACATGGGGACGTTCACGTGGCGCGCCGGCATCGACAACCTGCTCGACCGACGCGCCTGGAAAGAGTCGCCGCTGCAATTCGGCCATGCGTATTTGTTCCCGCTTCAGGCCCGCGCGCTGCGCCTGTCGGTCGACCTCGCTTTGTGACCCCAAAGGGAATCGGGCTATAATTCGAGGCTGTTCCTCGATAGCTCAGTCGGTAGAGCGCCGGACTGTTAATCCGTAGGTCCCTGGTTCGAGCCCAGGTCGGGGAGCCAAGAAACACCAAAGTCAGCAGGTTAGCGCCTGCTGACTTTTTTGTTTTCTGCAGAGAGCTGGTGCCAGTCTGGTGCCAGTCTCGCGACGATTGAAGTTCAAGCGCTCATGCGCCTGAAGCGTTGTACGACTGCGCGAGCGCCCATGCGATTCGACCACTGTCGAGCCTTTCGCTGAAGTCTTTGCAGCGGCGCGAAGCAGTTCGAGACATCGCCTGCCACCGCGGCAGTTTTTCGTCAAAATTCATCGCGTGATCACGAAGCAGAGACGCTAAATTGAAGTCAATGCAGTCTGGAAAGGTCGGCCCATGCGCTCCTCCGAAGCTTTTTCCATGGACAGCACCCTCAATGGGCAACCTGATTAGCCCCCAAGCTCAGCCGCTCGAATGACGCGCTCCGGTCGCGGGCCGGTGCCCGCTGCGGCGCGTACCAACCGAGTGAGGA
>Ga0209515_10010643_pt1 | contig 10195 bp, 10 predicted proteins | sample Subgroupgradi54m_FD_187454 | JGI IMG/M metagenome (GOLD analysis project Ga0209515, IMG submission 187454) | Subsurface groundwater microbial communities from S. Glens Falls, New York, USA - GMW60B uncontaminated upgradient, 5.4 m (SPAdes)... ...
CCCGTCGTCCCCACCTATGCGGCCCCACCGGCGAAGTCGATGGGACATCTGCATACGCTGGCGCACAACACCGCTGAGGTTGCGGTGTTGCGCGGGATCCTCTTGGATCTTTCCGAGAAGGTTGGTCGACGGCTGCGCGCTGAGCGGGCGGCGGGACGCACGGTGACCCTGACGCTTCGCTACGGTGATTTTACGACGTTTTCCCGCGCGCGAACGCTCTCGCACGCCATCGATGATGGCGCTGAGATCTACGCGGTGGGGTGTCGGCTGTTCTCGACGGTGGCGCTCGCGCATGCCGTGCGGATGATGGGGATCTGCGTCTCCGGACTATCTTACGGGATGTGTCAGCGGTGGTGGTTGCCCGAACGGATTCGACAAGAGCAGCTCGTGGGCGCGTGCGATCGCATCAACGACCGGTTTGGTGAAGCCACCATTTCGCGTGCAGCCCTGCTCGGTGCGCCGGAGGCCAGACAGCATTATCAACTCAAGCGTTACGCAGCCAGGACGATGCGACCTTACGGTGTCACAAGAAATGGTGACGTGTATGGGTGACGCGCAGCGGGGCCCCCACGCCCGCCCGTACCCCGCACGCTTTGCTTCGCTTTCGCTCCGCAAAGCGAAGCATGCGGGGGAGGACGTGTGTGGGGTGCGAAGCGGCAGGACCCATGAACGTCACCGTGGTGCGCGATGGCTCCGGTGGCTTTCCTGATGACAAGTCGCACGCGCTCGGGTAAGATGCCAGCGACGATGATCACGGGACTCACGGTACGCGATTTGCCAGTCTCTGAGCGACCGCGTGAACGACTGGCACGCTTAGGTGCTGAAGCGCTCTCTGAACAGGAGTTGCTCGCGTGCATTCTGGGACGCGGCGTCGCGGGTGAGTCGGTCTTAGTCAGCGCCCGTCGGCTGCTCGCAACCTTCGGCACCCTACGCGGTATTACCGACGCCTCGATCGAGCAGCTCTCGAGCGTCCACGGGATCGGCGTGGCCAAAGCGATTCAACTCAAAGCCGCGGCCGAGCTGGCTCGTCGCGTGGCGATTTCTTCACACCCCCCACGACCGGTGATTGATAGTCTGGAGAAGGCAGTGGCCGTACTTCGCCCCCACCTTGGCGATAAGCACAAAGAACACTTCGTGGCACTTCTCTTGGACAATCGCCACCAGCTCATCCGACTCAGTCCCATCGCGGTTGGCAGTCTCTCCGCTACACTTGTTCACCCGCGAGAACTGTTCAAAGAAGCGATCGCGGCCTCCGCTGCTGCAGTGATCGTGGCGCACAATCATCCCTCTGGCGATCCCACACCATCTGAGCACGATGTGGCGCTGACCACTCGGTTGATCGAAGCAGGGAAGCTCTTAGGGATCGAAGTCTTGGACCATGTGATTCTTGGTGGCCACGAGGCGGTCAGCGTGCTGGCAACTGCGCAACGGCATCGTGATGCGCTGACGACCACGAACGCCTCGCGACCCCGAAGGGGTTCGGCCAGACGACGAGGGAGGACGACGTGAGGACGCTGGGATGGCGTGTCGGGATGATAGGTCTTGGGCTGACGCTAGCACTTGGGCTCTCCTCGGCACGGGCCGCGGATACTCCAAATGCATCCACCGCCTCTTCGAAGGATCAAGTGGATGAGTTGATGACGCGCTACAATTTGCACCCGGCGTTTGAAAAACTCGGGCGAGGACTTTCCAACGCGTTCGGCGGATGGCTGGAAGTCCCGTACAATATTGATAAACACTATGCCCCCGGTGATACCGGCGGCAGCTTCTTCACCGGCACAGCGCATGGTCTCTTCAAGGGACTGGTGCGCACCGGCGTTGGGCTCTACGAAACGGTGACCTTTTTCCTTCCGTATCCGGAAGACTATGCGCCCATTTTGCCCACCTTGGAATACTTCAAGCACAACACGAAGCGTAAACCGCTCCCGCTTGAATAACCCCGTGGTGCGTCGCGTTGGGGCCGTGGAGCCCCACCCCCCTGCTTTCTTGCGAAAGCAAGAAAGGGGGTGGCACCCGCAATCCCGCCCCGATGCGGGCGACATCCCGCCCACCTATCCGGAGAGGTGCTACCATCTGGGCCCACCCCCAGGCTTCGCTTTGCCCCGAGAAATCGCACAGCGATGTCCGGGGTTAAGTCCCGGACATGCTTCGCATGTCACGGGACGAAGCAACGCGTTGGGGGTGGCCCGATGGCGGGGTCGAGTTCCCTCATCCATGAGCCGTGTTCGCCCGCCTAGCGTTCCCTCCTCTCCAGAAGCTGTTTCACAAATAGGCATTTCACCACAGAGACACAGAACGGCCACAGAAACACAGAGCAGTTCCGTTGAGAACCCCCTCTGTATCTCTGTGGAATTCTGTGGTTCTGTGGTGTGAAGGCATTTATGAAACCAGTTCTAGGATATCGCGTGCCTCCATGAAACATCTGCTCATTGTTGGACGGCCTGGCGTGGGCAAGACGACGCTGCTCAAACATCTCGCGCAATCATTGAAACATCGGCCAGTCGATGGATTTCTGACTGAAGAATTTCGCGAGCAAGAGCAGCGGGTGGGATTTTGGCTCAGTCCCTTGGATGGACGACAAGTCTTACTCGCGCATCATCGCCTCGAGTCGCGGGTGCGCGTCGGTCCCTATAAAGTTAACGTCACGGTCCTTGAAGAAGTCGCGGTGCCGGTGATCCGTCGGGCGATGCAGCGCGCGCTCGTGCTCTTCCTCGATGAATTAGGAAAAATGGAGCTCTGCTCCAAGCGCTTCGAAGAGGCGGTGCAGGAGGCGTTTGATCATGGGCCGCTCATCGTCGCGACCGCCAGCCTCTCGCCGATCCCATTTCTCAATGCGCTGAAACGGCGCAAGGACGTGGAGCTCATCCCGCTGGCTCCGGCGAATCGCGCGCTCATTGAAGAAGAGCTGACCGCGCGGCTGCAAGCGCTGTGTGAAGAGGACGAAACGGTGCGTGCGCTGCAGCGACAGGCCGATCGGATTTGCGAGATGATCGTCTCGGGTGACATGCCGCTGGTCGACATTGAAATTCAACAAGCCGCCCTACGCGAGACCATCACACGGATGTTTCCGGATCGGCAAGCGCTCTATCAACTGCTGTATGAGAGTCGGTTCCGACGGTTGTGGCAGCAGTTTCGGCATGAGTAAAAACAGGGACAGGGGACGGGAGACAGGAGACAGGAAAACACCGTGCCCCGGGCCCCTGTCATGAATTGAGGAGGTTATGTATGAGTGCATTTTTGTGGGCGGTCGTGACGGCATGCATCTGGGGTGTAGTACCTCTCATGGAGAAGATTGGTCTTGGTCAGGCGCCACCGACAGTTGGCGTGATGGTCCGAAGTCTTGGCGTCGTGGCTGGGCTGCTGGTGTTTGGATGGATCTGGTCCCCGTGGGCGGCGATGATGAGTATGAGCTGGTGGTCCATCCTGCTCCTTGCAAGCGGCGGGTTCTTGGCGAGTTTTGTCGGTCAGATGGCGTTTTACCAAGCGCTGCACTCCGGGGCGATCTCTCAGGTGACGCCCGTCGCCGGTGCCTACCCGCTGGTGGCCGCGCTTTTGGGTTGGATCGTGCTGCGCGAGCCACTGACAATGACGCGAGGGCTTGGAGTGGTGTGCGTCGTGATCGGGGTCCTGTTGCTGCGTCGCTAACGCTGCGTCATGCGTGACAGAATCTAAAGAAGCATGGGCACAAAGCTCGGTCTTGTCGGATTACCCAATGCGGGCAAATCGACGCTCTTCAACGCGTTGACCGCCGGCCATGCGGCCGTTGCGCCCTATCCGTTTACCACGATCGATCAAAACATCGGTATTGCGCAGGTGGCGGATGCTCGTCTTGATCGACTCGCGCGCTGTCTGACACCGGATCGTGTGATTCCGACCAGCATTGAGTTCGTTGACATTGCTGGATTGGTGAAGGGAGCGCATCTCGGCGAAGGCCTCGGGAATCAGTTTCTGAGTCACATCTTTGGCGTCGATGCGCTGCTGCATGTGGTGCGCTGTTTTGAGGACGAGAACGTGGCGCACCCGATGGGGGGTGTCGATCCGCTGCGCGATATTGAGATTATCAATACCGAACTGCTCCTCAAAGATCTCGACGTCGTGGGCAGGCGTAAGGAGAAGGAGCAGAAACTCGCCAAAGGTGGTGATAAGCACGCGATCAAACTCGTTGAACATCTCGAGCAATGGGGTGCGGCGCTCTCAGCTGGCACGCCGATCCGTGCGCTCAATGTCTCGATCGATGCTCACCCGAAGACGTTTGGGATTGATCTGTTGACCGCGAAGCCTGTCGTCTATGCCGCCAATCTTGGTGAAACGGCGATCGCCGCTTCATCGCCGTTTCTTGCGCCCTTACACGCGCTCGCGAAGCATGAAGGCGCGGATCTGGTGACGTTTTGCGCCAAGCTCGAGGCCGAGCTGATCGAGCTGGAGCCGGCGGATCGCTTCGCGATGATGCAGGAATTAGGGCTCAAGGAGTCCGCGCTGCCACAGGTGATTCGGCACGGCTACGCGGCGCTTCGGCTGATCACGTTTTTCACGACGGCCTCGAAGATCCTGCAGGCGTGGACGGTGCCCAGCGAGGCGACGGCGCCGAAAGCGGCCGGAGCGATTCACTCGGATTTTGAGCGACACTTCATTCGCGCCGAGGTCATCCAGACCGAAGCGCTGCTTCGGTGCGGCAGCGAGGCCAACGCGCGAGCGCAAGGGCTGCTACGGCTCGAAGGGAAGGAGTACGTCGTGCAAGACGGCGATGTGATCCATTTTCGGGTCGGAGCCTAATGCGGCAAACGACTTTACTCTTGACCCAACGAAACATCGCGCGGCTTGTAGACCTGCCGGAGGCGATTCGCGTGGTCCGTGAGGCGTTCAAAGCGATGGCGCGAGGCGAGACGGTCATGCCTCCAAAAATCTATCTGCCGCTGCCGCATCAAAGCGATTTCCGCGCGATGCCGGCGTATCTGACGCGACCCGCTGCGTGCGGTGTGAAATGGGTGAACGTGCATCCGCACAACCGCGCAAAGGGGTTGCCAACGGTCATGGCGATCATCATCATAAATGATCCCGCGACGGGCTTTCCATTAGCGGTGATGGATGGCTTGTTGGTGACGAAACTGCGAACCGCGGCCGCCGGGGCGGTCGCCGCCGCGGCTCTGGCTCGACGCGACAGCACGACCGTGGGGCTTATCGGGTGCGGGGCGCAAGCGGATGCGCAAGTGCTGGCACTTGCCCAGGTGCGTTCGCTGGAACGCGTGAAAGTGTGGGGACCGAGGCCGAGAGAGGCGCAGAGGTTTTGTCGGCAGATGCGTCCTCGCTTGCGGCAGACGACGTTTGAGCCCTGCGCCGTGATCGAGCGCTGCGTTCGCGAGGTGGATCTTCTCGTGACGATCACGCCCTCCCACCGGCCACTCATCAAGCGCCAGTGGGTACGTCCCGGGACGCACATCAATGCGATCGGTGCGGATGCGCCAGGGAAACAAGAGCTCGATCCGCGAATCCTGCGCGAGGCGCGGGTCGTGGTGGATGAGCGTGAGCAAGCCATTCATGCGGGAGAGCTGAACGTTCCGATTCGCCGAGGGCAATTCTCTCCGCGGCAGATCCATGCGAGCCTTGGTGAGGTACTGATCGGGCGCAAAACCGGACGCCGCTCAGCGCGCGAGCTGACCGTCTTTGATTCAACAGGGCTTGCGATTCACGATGTGGCGCTGGGTGCGGCAATCGTTCGAAAGGCCAGCGAGCGGGGGGTCGGACGCCAGGTGACGCTGTTCCATCCCCGTTGACGATTCTCTCTGTGATGAAAACAGTTAGGACTTCCGCAGGGGTTGACACTGAGCAGCCCCCAGCTTATAATTGACCATTCCAACCTGAGAGGTCCGATGCCGCGTGTCGAAGTTCGTGAGGATGAGTCGCTCGAGAAGGCGTTAAGGCGCTTTAAGCGCATGCTGGAGCGTGAGGGGATTTTGAAGGCGCTCAAGGCGAAGAAGCACTACGAAAAGCCCAGTGAGCGCAAGCGCCGAGAGCTTCGGCAAGCGATTAGCCGCCGCGCCCGTTCCGCCTAGTTCGTCAGCGTGCTCACCTCCAACTCTTCCGTCTTGAGACGAAAGGACGTCAACAATTCACCGCGTCGTGCATGGGCGTAACCGTTCCCACCGTGTGGCATCCAGGGCGAAGACCCCGTACCGTTGTGTTGCCGTGCTGTCCGTCGCATGTCTGCTCTGGACCCTGCGCATGACGGACGCACGCGCAGCCGCGTCCACCTCAGCGTCTCCATCGTCCCCCATCCGTCAGCTCGTTCTGGATAACGGGCTCCAACTGGTCTGGGAAGAGGATCATCGTCAACCCCTCGTTGCTATTGAAGTCCGCATTAAAGGGGGGCTGCGCGGCGAAGGCCCCTACCTCGGCATGGGCATCACCCACTTCATTGAGCATATGCTCTTCAAGGGCACGACGACGCGCCCACCGGGGACCATTGATCAGGAAGTACGTCGCTACGGTGGGACCATTAACGCGTTCACCTCCTTCGACATGACGGGTGTCTCGCTCTTTGTGGAGTCGCACTCTCTCAAGGATGCGCTCGGCATGGTGGCCGACATTCTGCAGCATGCGGTGTTTAGCCAAACCGAGTTCGACAAAGAGCGAGCGGTGATCATCTCCGAGATTCAAATGAATCTCGATGATCCGGATCGGCGGTTGCATCAGCTGTTCTGGAGCCGGCACTTCTTGGAGCATCCGTATCGGCACCCCATCCTTGGCTACCAAGACCTCTTAGAGAAACTCACCGTCAAAGACCTCCAGACGTTTTACGCGTCCCAGTATCAGCCGCAGAACATCACCCTGGCCTGTGTTGGCGATCTCGATGGCGCCGCGTTTTCGGAGTTGGCCAAGACGCTCTTTGGCGCCTGGCCGCGTGGTAAGGCCGATCCGCTCCAACAGGTGGTGCCGGTGGAGCCACCCACCATCAGTGCGAAAGAAGTTTCGCTGGAGCTCCCGGTGCAAACCGCGTATGTGGAGTTGGGATTTTCTTCGACGCGGCTTGCCCATCCAGATCTGTACGCGTTAGACGTTCTCGCCAATATCCTCGGAGACGGGCTCAGCTCACGATTCTATGAAACCATCGTGCGCAAGCGACAGCTCGCCTCGGCCATCTACGCGTGGAATTACACCCCGTATGATCCTGGGATCTTCGGGATACAGTTACGGACGGATCCCGACAAACTCGAGGCGGCCACGCAGGCGGTGCGTGAGGTGATCCGCGAGGTGCAGCAGCACGGCGTCACCGAGGCTGAGCTGCAGAAGGCGAAGCGATCCGTGATGGCGGATCGGTTGTTTCATCTTCAAACGGTGGAAGCCAAAGCTGGCGATCTGTCGAGCTCACTGATGTCTACGGGCGATCCAGAGTTTTCACGTCACTACGTGGAGCAGATCGGGCAGGTCACATCGGCCCAGGTGCAAGATGCGGCACGACGCTACTGTGACTTCTCCAAGATGACGACGGCGATTATCCGCCCAACCACCGCACATGCAACGATCACTACTCCCGCCGCTGCCGAGCGAATCAAGCCGACGAAGACCATGCTGTCCAACGGAGCGACGGCCATTATTGGTGTGGATCGAGCGCTACCGATTGCGGCGATTGTCGTGGCCGCACGGGGTGGTGTGCGCGTTGAAACCGATCAAACGCAAGGACTCTCGAACCTGGTCGCGCAGATGCTCACAAAGGGCACAAAACACAAGGACGCGCTGCACATTGCCCAGCGAGTCGAGTCGCTCGGGGCGACTCTGGAACCGTTCAGTGGACGCGACGGATTTGGGATCGTGCTTCAGCTGCTGGCCCAGGATGTGCCGGAAGGGCTCGCACTCATGCATGAGCTCATCACCCAGTCGACGTTTCCTGACGGTGAATTGAAGATTGAGCGTGAGCTGATCGCAAAGCAACTCCAGGCGCAGGAGGATGAAATCTTCGACGTCGGAGGCCAGCTCTTGCGTCAGACGATGTTCGGGCAGCATCCCTATCGGTTTCATCCGCTCGGCAACCGTGCGACGATCGGGACACTCTCACGCGCAGCGTGTGTAGAATTTGCCCATCGATGGCTGGTACCGTCCAATACTGTCATCGCCGTGTTCGGTGATGTGAACCCAGACGCCGTCTCAACACAGTTGCAGCACACGTTTGGGAGCATCCCTCGGAGCACCGCAGCCTGGCCGGATCGCTTGCCGGAGCCAGCACTCCAAGGTGTGCGCGAAGCCACGCAGACGATGCATCGAGAGCAAGCGCTCATCATGCTAGGATTTCGCGGCACGACACATGGCGCGTCGGATCGCTATGCTCTTGATGTGATGACGGCGATCTTATCCGGGATGGCGGGACGATTGTTCCAAGCGGTGCGCGAGCAACAAGGGCTCTCCTACACCTTAGGGGCTTCGCATGTACCTGGCTGGGATCCAGGGTATCTGGTGGTCTATGCGGCCACGCGTCCGAATGAGCAGACCAAAGTGCTTCAGGCCATCGAAGAGCAGCTCCAGCTGGCCACGGCGAAGGGCTTTACCGAGGAAGAGGTGGAGCAAGCCAAGCGGTATCTCATCGGCATCCATCGCATGGATGTCCAGCAGTTGGTGGGGCTCGCGAAGCGCTCGGTGCTGGATGAGTTGTATGGTCAAGGGTTCGATGCGTGGCAGAGTTTTGAGACGAAGATCAACGCCGTGATGGTGCCGATGGTGCATGAGGCTGCCAAGCGATACCTCACCATGCGCCAGCATGCGCAGGTGGTGGTCTCCCCGAATGAGCATGCGCAATAGATGACGAGTGCCGTGATTCGACGACCAGCAGTAGCGGGCTACTATTATCCGGCGGACCCGGTCGCTCTGCGTGAACAAGTTGATGCGCTCACGCAGCCGACCATCACATTGCTGTCTGCCCACGCGGTGGTAGTGCCCCATGGCAGTTATCGTCATGCAGGGGCAGTGCTCGGAGCGACGTGGGCGCAGGTGGCGATTCCTCGTCGCTGCATTATCGTGGGACCATCGCACACGGGCAGTTGGATACCGTGGAGCCTGATGATGGACGGCGCCTATCGCACACCACTGGGCGATGTGCCCATTGATGCCGCTTGTGCTGAGGCGTTACAGAGCCGCTGTCAGTTTCTCTCCCCAGATGCGTGGGCGCAAGCAGGAGAACATGCCATTGAAGTCCTCCTCCCGTTTCTTCAGCGACGAGCGCCTGCGGATCTCTCGGTGGTCCCCATCGTCATGGGCTCCGATGATGAAGCAGAGTTTGCGCGATTCGCTGAGGCACTCGCCCAAGTGGTCCGGATGCAAGAAGAGCCCGTGTTGCTTATCGCGAGCTCTGATTTGTCGCATTATGAAGTGCAGGAGCGCGCAGCACGTCAAGATCGTCAACTGATTGAGGCGATCGAAGCATTCGATGTTCCGGCGATCATTCGCGCGGTCCGCGAGGAGTCCGTGCGGATGTGCGGCTACGGCGCGGTGGCCTGCGTGCTCACCGCCGCGAAGCAGCTTGGAGCCTCTCGTGCGTCGCTCATCGCGTACAGCACGAGTGCTGAAGCTGGTGGTGATCCTCACTCGGTCATGGGGTACGCAGGCCTTGTGGTGAGGTGATCGATGGATGAGCCGATCAAGAAACACGTTGATGAGTCGTGGAAGGAACAAGCCGAGCGAGAGAAGCGTACGACCGAAGCGGCGGCTGCAAAGTCAGCTCCTGCCCAGCCAAGGCTCAGCAGTGCTGAGACAGCCGGCGGCGAAGAGGAGATGCCGCAGGCGCGGTTTGATTTGTTTGTTTCAGGTCTTGCGATGGAGGCACTCATTGCGATGGGCGACATGCCGCATCCGACGACGCGCAAACAGTTGGTCAATCTCCCTCAAGCCAAATATCTCATTGACTTGCTCGGCGTCTTAGAGACTAAGACGAAAGGCAATCTGGCTGTCGAGGAAGAGAAGCTGTTGAAAGATGCGCTCTATCAACTCCGCATGCGGTACTTGACGAAATCCGGAGGAGTCGCAACGCCATGACCATCCTGATTGGGCTCGTGGTCGGCGTCATGTTGATTGGTCTGCTCATTTATGTCATCCGTGAAGCGAGTGCGTTGAAGAGCGAAGCCACTGTGCTCAAGTCCTCGGCCAGCGAACTCAAAGCTGAGCTCCAGGAATTCAAGACACGGAGTTTCGACGCGCTGATACGGGCCAAGTT
>Ga0209515_10010646_pt1 | contig 10192 bp, 11 predicted proteins | sample Subgroupgradi54m_FD_187454 | JGI IMG/M metagenome (GOLD analysis project Ga0209515, IMG submission 187454) | Subsurface groundwater microbial communities from S. Glens Falls, New York, USA - GMW60B uncontaminated upgradient, 5.4 m (SPAdes)... ...
AAAAAAAAAGAACATCTGTCTGAAGAAGGTATAAATCAACTCTTAAAGATCAGGGAATTTATGAATAATAGAAGGCCAATGTTTGGATAGCATTCCGCTAGGATACGGGAAAACCGTGTGTCCAGTGGGTAGAGATAGTGTTTAGAGTGATCTAACAATAATCTCAGAACACCGCCCGTCAAGGCAGGAAAGTTGGGGGTAGACGAACTCCGCATTAGCGGAGGAGTCTAAAACCAGCGATCAGGCTTAAGTCGTAGATGCATTCTGCATTTTGTTGCGACCTATCCTAGTAATGGGGTAGAAAAATCCAACTATATCGGTGAACTCCGAAGGTTGGAAGCTAGAAGGTAGATACTAGAAGCTAGTTCAAGAAACTGGAAGTTAGAAGCTGGATGAAACCAGTCTCAAGTTTCCAGATTCAATTACCAGTTTCTAGTTTCAAGTATCGAGCTTCCAGACTGGAGAATACCGAGGGAAGTCGTTAGTGACCCCGTAGAGACTACACGTTGGCGCCAAGGATGGAAACTGGAAATTAGATGCTAGAAGCTAGGTATAGAGACTTGAAGCTTGAATCTGGAAGTAGTATATTTCAACAACCATGATTCAGAGTTTCAGAGATCTTCAAGTTTATCAAGAATCTTATGAGTTGGCAGTTAGTGTCAATAAAGCGATTCTGAAATTACCTGAGTTTGAGAAATTCGATTTAGTTTCTCAACTAAGGAGAGCTTCAAAATCTATTCCAGCTAATATTGCTGAAGGATATGCAAAGCGTGTTTCATCGAAGGAATTCATGAAGCATTTAACAATTGCAATAGGTTCAGCAAATGAGATGGAGGTTCATATAAGTTTGGCCAGAGATTTAAATTTTTGGTCAAAAGAATTTGCCGATGATTTGATAACAAAATATCAAATTGTTGGTCGGAAGTTAAATAAGTTGATCCAGAATTGGAAAACTTTCTAGCTTCCGAATTAGAGATTAGAAGGTAGAAAATGGAAGCTGGTTCAAGCATCCAGATTCAATTACCAGTTTCTAGTTTCAAGTATCGAGCTTCCATTAATCTTGGATGAAGATATAGTCCATGCCCTCAGTAATGAGTGGAGTAACATGAACAAGGTATCCCTAGCCGAAGCTGGGGATGGATCACCTCCTTTCTGGAGTAATTAGGTCAAATTAGATGATTCCTTAAATTTATGGATTCCCGCTTTCGCGGGAATGACAGAATAGGTAGCGCTGATTTGATCCAGCTTGATCTCACGATCGGCAAATGCCTATTGAATGGTAGGCGAAAAATGTGTGATGGAACATTGCTTAAATAGTCAATCAAAGCTAAATCCATCCCCACCACTCTTTTGAAGTTAAATTTAGGCAGCTCTCAGCAGCAAAGGCTTATCTTCATGGTGCCATTTTGCTCTGACATACGGGTGATGAATATCAGCTATCTTGTCAACAACGCGGGCAGTCATCTCTCTTGATGTTAATTTATGGCCGGCCTCTTCTTCAAGTTGCTGACCAGTTACAGATTGTCCAATGACCATTTTATTTCCATACTTTCCACTTAAAATTGCAACCGGTATAACCGGAGTAGTTTTATGTTCCCTGACCAGTACTCCGACACCGGGAAAAACATCTCTCAAATCGCCCTCTTTAACTCTTGTTTCCTGAATAAAAAGACCCAAAAACTGTTCTGCATCCAGAATTTCACCACAAGTTTTTAAAAATTGTCTATCTCTGGATATATTTCTATTTTTGCCTCTATAAACCGGAATTCCGCCAATGCCCCTTAAAGTAAAGGCTACAGTGTCAGCAATTAAGGGTAATGTCATCGGATCAAATGCGTTTTCTTTACCGGTTCTTTGCAGTACCTCATCAGGTTCCTTTCGGCCGGGATGAAAAAGAGTTTCTTTGGCGACCATCCTGGCTATTCTATGACCGGTTTCAATACTGGCTAAATAGGCCATAAAACCATTTAATGTAGAAGTATGATTGCCAACAGCAATGGCGGCGCCGGTTCCGGGAAATTCCCCTTCAATCTTAAAGCCGGTTGCTAATTGCAGGATTTTGGAGGCCACCAAAAATCCGGCGACTGCTCTTTTATCAGCCTGTTCGTATTCAATATTAATTCCCAAAAATCTCTCTTCAACCATTTTCTAAATCTGCAAATCTAATTGGAGACCTGGGCGGGAATTGCACCCGTTAATAAGCAAAGCTTGCGATCCTTCGGATCTAAAAAGTTTTGCAGATTTTGTGAGGCCTAGACCGGAATCGAACCGGTGCGATAGCTGTTTTGCAGACAGCCGTGTTTCCTCTTCACCACTAGGCCGAACATTGTAATTCTAGCACGAATTCATTTTTGGTGGAAGTTTAACCAGCCCAGTAGTTATTGACAAATAGAGTCGTGTAGGCAGCCAGCATTAGAATTGATATAAGCTGCCAGGCGAATTTAAACTCTTTATTTTTAACAGAGGCTATAAGAATATAAATGGGAAAAAGTATTAAGACAAACCTGCCGATGCTCATCAATGTACCAGTAGAAACAGCCAAGGCAACAGTTGCTAAAACATAAAGCCCATAACTGGCCCTGATTCTTAAGAGTAAAAACCCCGCCACTATGGCCAGAATAAAAAAGGTTACATCTGAAGCTAAATTGGCATAAGAAGAGGGGCTAAACAGCTGGAAATGGGAAGAGTTAAACTCAAACCGACGTCCCCATTCCATTTGGGATTTTAAAAAAGCCAATGGCTCCCCAAATTTAAGATACTGATAAAGCATGAATCCCAATATACCAATAGGAGCTATCAAAAAAGAAGACGAATTAGGATTAAAAAACTTCTTTAAGCCGTAGGTTTTAAAATATTCATATAAAAAAGGCACAAATAAAAAGAGACCATTAATACGGCACAGTGAAGTGAGCGAGAGAAATAGGGCAGCCATCAAAAACTGCTTCTTAAAAAGATAGTAGAAGAAAATTATGGACAGAGTTAAAAATAGGGATTCAGTATAAACGGAGTTCAGGAAAAAGGCAGTGGGAAAGATAAGTAGAAATAAAATGGGTTCCAGAGGATCGATATTTGGGTGGAATTCCTTAATTAGTTTGTAAAGGTAAACCAGCCCGATTCCAAGAGTAATAGTGGAGATAATCCAACCGGCCAAAGCAGGGGGGATAATCCATGAAAGTAACCAGATTAAGCTTGGATACAAAGGGAAAAAGGCAATGTTGGTCATTTGTCCCGGAATATATTGGTAGCCTTCTCGGGCAATTTTTAAATACCAAAAACTGTCCCAGTGCAGCCTCAAATCCACTAAGTTTAAATTTTTATTCTGATGAAACTCAGCCGGGTTTATCCAGTTGTATGAGGTATCAGGGCCTAAATTGAACCTGTTTAGAGCATAAAAAGCAAAAATATTGATAATTATTAGCCAGATAATATAAAGAGTTAAAACTTTTCTAACCACAACTAGAGTATGGCATAAGTAAGGGATAAAATAAATCTGGTCTCGCAAACGAATTTGGTGGGCCGAGATGGGATTGAACCATCGACCCCTTACTTATCAGATAAGTGCTCTACCACTGAGCTATCGGCCCGAACTTTAGTATTTTACCATGGTTTATGCTAACATACTACCGAATTAAATGGTAGACATAGAGCCCAGAGAAATTGTTGAAAAATTTATTCAAGTAAGAGAAACTTATCTATTGATTCCCAGAAACGCTTCTGGAGCGATACCAGGTATACCTAGCCTAGTAGAAGTTCGTGCTGGTTCCTCTCAATATGCAGAATATATGGAAGAAGCCGAATCTTTTATGGGGCCCGGTCGGGGATCAGACTGTTTTAAGGCTCATTTAAGAGATAGGCTGAGCTGGGAATTTAAAACTGGCTGGTCTGTTTTAGAAGAAGTTTATAAAGCAAATGGGATTTTACTGGGGGACTTAGGCATTAAATTAAATACCCCCTCCGGAAAAGGAAGTTTTAGATTTTATGAAAGTAGATCGGCGCCAAGCGTTGAAGGAGCTTATTTTGTGAAGTATTTACCTCAATTAGAAGCTAAAAAAAGAGTGGGGTTATTGCAGCAGTCAGGCTTGTTTACATTAGGCGACTTTGAAGCTTGGGATGAATCACTGGGGAGACCAAGACCCAAACCCCCTCAACCCCAACCTAAGAAGATTTTACCTGTTCTAAAAATTTAAAGTTTTATGCTACTATTTAAGCATGCAAGTTGTTTCTCCGGACTTAATTAAGGGCAAAAAAGTTCTTCTAAGGTTTGATTTAGATGTCCCGTTATTGGAAGTGGGAAGTGGGAAATGGGAAGTGGGAGATGAATTCAGGTTGAAAGCAGGATTGCCAACTCTAAGGCTCTGTCTCGAAAATGCTGAAGAGGTTATTATCATGGGTCATGTTGGGCGGCCTTCTGGTGAAGATCCAAATTTTTCGGTTGAGCCAATTTATGACTGGTTGGAGAATCGGGGATTTCAGGGAGTTCTGGGAAGCGGCAAGCTGAAGTTGCTGGAAAATTTAAGGTTTGAGAAAGGGGAGGAGGAAGCTGATTTAGGATATGCCAAGGAGTTGGCATCTTTAGGGAACTTTTATATTAACGAAGCCTTTGCCGCTCACCACAAATCAGCCTCCACTACAGTTTTACCCACACTTTTGCCTCATGCCGCGGGCCTTAGATTTGCTGAGGAGGTTAGGGTGTTAAGGGAAGTCAGGGATAATCCGAAAAGACCGCTGGTTGTGATAATTGGTGGAGTCAAAATTGAGGATAAAGGCCCGGCTATAGAGGCAATGAGTAAGGTTGCGGATACCGTTTTGGTAGGAGGGAAAATAGCTTCAGAGATAACACAGCGTTCAACGGCTCGCCTCGCTCGACGCGAGTCGGAGTGGGCCGCTTTACATAATGTGATTTTAGGAAGACTTGATGCTAGTGGAATGGATATTTCCGAGGAGACAGTAGAGGAGTGGAAACCGATTATTCTGGGGGCGAAAATGATTGTCTGGAATGGACCTTTGGGTAAAGTTGAGGAAAAACAATACTCAAAAGGGACAGAAAAGATTGCCAGAGCAGTTTTAGAATCTGATGCGGAGACAATTTTAGGAGGCGGGGATAGCATTGGATTTTTGGATAAATTAGGTCTTTTGGAGAAATTCTCCTTTGTATCAGTGGGCGGCGGAGCCATGCTCAAATTCTTAGCAGAAGGAACTCTGCCAACCATTGAGGTTCTAGGTTGAAATCCCTTTGGCAAAAGCCAGAAACTTTCTCAACAAATCTTCTAATTCCGCTTCCTTAACATTAAATGGGGGTCTTAGTACCTTTTTATAGCTGCCTTTATGGAAATGTACAGGAAAAGTCGAAACTGCGACCCATTTCTTATCAGGAGTGTTATCAATCCTGTAGATTTTTCCATCAATATGTTTTCTCTCCCAATGGATAGCAAATCTTTGGTTTTTTAAATTGGTGGTGTAGAAAAAATCAACGAAGGTTTTATCTTTTAAGTAAATCCTAAGTTTATTTCCGAGATCCTGGGTAGAGAGAACTATATCTTGGAACTCAATTTCTGCAATTCTAGCAAATCCTGCAAATTTTTCCATTGCTCACCTCTCCTGACATTAAGCTTTTCCAGCTCTTTCTCCACTTTTTCTTTTTCAGATAAAAGATGATCCAGGGTGAAAAGGTCATCGCCCAGGATCTTTTCTGTAAGTTTACCGGATGCTACCAGGGTATCCAGTTGTTCAACTGTCTTTATACCATATTTGGCGCTGAGGCGGAAAATCTCGCTTTCTATTAAACGAAGCTTTTCGATCAGGATAATTTTATCCGCTTTTTTAATGTCTTTCATACCTATTATAATAACACATTTGTTGACTTTTTCCTAGGCTTATGGCCAAAATGAGATGTGGCTTCCCTAACTAAAAGACAAAAAATCCTGCTTACTTTTCTGGTCATAATAATCCTGGCTCTTCCGGTAGGAGTTTATCTGACTCAAAAAACCCAAATTTTTAAACCAAGGGCCCAGGAGGTTCAAGTGACTCAACAAGACACTCTGGAGAGTTTAACCAATCAGCTTCTCCAAGTTGCAGCTGAACAAACTTCCCAAACCCAAGATATATCTGCAAGAAGAGATCAACCTCAAACTTTAATTCAAATAGCTCAAAAAAGAAAGGACAAGGCACTCGAAGAAATTCAAATAAACCCTAATAATTTCTTGCTTTTTTCAATACCCAAACAGGCTAAAGATCAACTCCCCTCAGATATCAAACCTTTGATAGAAGATGAAGCAACAGTATCAGGCAAGTTAGACATTATTCATGGGGATGATTTTACAAACCACAAAAGCACCTATAACTGGATTGTTGAAACCTCAGATACTCAAAGATTTAACGTTCATTTTGGTACAGAACCATCTTCTTTGATTTCCAGCCCAGCCGTTCGGGTCGAGGGGGGGGGTAAAACTTAATAATGAAATTGTTATTCCTTCAATAGACAATATAGTTCCCGATCAAACTACAATATCAAGCCAAAGGGATGTTGCTTTGACAAACTCAACCGGTAATCAGGAGTTTTTATTTATTCTTGTTAATTTTAGGGATGACAGGAGAGAACCATTTAAACCTTCCGATTTAGAAGATCTTATTTTTAATGCTCCTTTCTCAATAAAAAACTACTATTTAGCCAATTCATTTGGAAAAACCACAATTACCGGAAGGGTATTAAATAAATGGTATACCATTCCTACTGATCAAGCATCAGCTACTGGGGATTGTGCGTCGAACATATCTAATTGGGAAAGCGAGGCAAATAAGCTTGTCTCTGAAAATGTTTATAATTTAACCTCTTATCGACATATTTTTTATACGTTTCCCTCTATACCAATTTGTAGTGAATTTGGTTCCGGAAGTATGGTAGGTAATCCCACCCGCGGCCGGATTTTTACAGATCACTTAAATACTACTAATGACAGGTTTGGTTACGCTCATGAAATAGGACATAATTTGGGAATTCATCATGCTAATTTATGGAATTGTTCTCCGCAAGCTGTGGATATTGGTTCGAAATGTACGAATCTGGAATATGGTGATAAAAGTGACTCGATGGGAGATCCGTTCGATTTTAACCACTTTAATGGTCCGCATAAGCTAGCTGAAGGTTGGATTACCTCAAATCAGATTCAATCAGTGTCTAGAAGCGGAAACTATATCTTAGCGGCTTCCAATCAAACTTCTTCTTTACCACAAATGTTAAAAATACCACTGCCCGGTGACAGGGAATTTTATTATTTGGAATATAGGAAATTAAAGGATCAATTTGATACTAATTTACCCTCAGATTTAACCAAAGGAGTCTCAATCAGGCTTTGGAATGATGACCCGCTATCCCAAACTAAGTTAATTGATCCGGCTGGCCGGGGGAAAATGAATTCCCTAGTTAACAATCAGTCTTTTCATGATGAAATTAATAATATTTCGATAACTCAAAAAAGCAGTGACAGCACGCAAGCAGCAGTCAATGTTCAGTTTGGAACTCCGCTTTGTATTTATTCACCTCCAACAGTAAGTATCTCTCAAAAAGATATCGGTGGAGCTGTAGGAAGTTGGAACGTAACCGGGTTTAGCGTAACTAATAATGATACTCCAGCCTGCGGTCAAACCACATTTGAGACTCATATTCATTTGCCAAACGATCAATGGGGTGGATCAGTTCTTGATGATGTAGTCACTCTGTTACCGGGTAAAACCAAATTTAGTGCCTTAGTTATCACATCTCCTGATAATGCTGAAGCTAGAGTTTATCCTTTTGCATTAGAGGTATCTGTTGGTGGAACTAATGCCAGATCTAGCTCTGATACAGCTTCATTTACAGTTTTCGGTACAGGACAATCAACGCCATCCTCATCCCCAAATCCCTCCTCTAATCCAGGACTAGCCCCACCGTCTCCTTCTTCTTCAGAACCAACCTCCGCTCCACTCCCCTCCAAACATGTCACCGCCATTAAATTTACAGCCAATGTTAATCATGAGGATGTAACTTTAGCCGAAGTTAACCTAAATGATCTTAATACACCGGTTGATTTAAGGTTGCCTAATTTAGCTGAAGGAACTCCCGGAATAACTGTTATTAAAGCTAATGTCACATACTATCAAGAAGGAGTTGGAGAAACTTCCGGCACATATTACCTGCCTTTTAATTACCTAAACTTCCAGGGAGGTACAGGAGAGATTATACCTGAAACTACACCTCTTCCCACCATTGAAGGGGCTATTCCCATAATACCTGTAACTCCCACCAGATCCCAAGGCCGTCCCGGACCAAGAGGTATAGAAATTCAACCGGGTAATCTTTGTGGTAGTTATTCAGGTTCTAATGCCGGATTACCTTGCTCAACAGGCTACACCTGTTTAGATGGAACTACCCCAACTACTACCTATGGAACCTGTCAGTCAAACAGAGGTACTAATACTACCTGTGTTGGTAATAACTGTACATATATATCACCAATTCCCACTGCCACTCCCAGGCCAACTCCAACACCGGGAATTAATTGTGCCCACCAAAACGAGTCCTGTTATTCCAGAGCTTGTTGTATAGGAACAGGAGTAATATTAACTTGTAACAGTAGTTATACTTGTGTAGCTCAGTAACATGGACCTAGAAAGATCATTGCATCATATCAATAGACTCCAGATTTTAGCCTCAATCCTGCTGCTTCTTGGACTAATTGTCCTGGTCTACCTCTCCCAACACCGGCAGATATTTAAACCAAGAGCTGAAAATAATGTATATGATAATTTTGAAGTCACAGATACCAATGGATCTCCCCTTAACTATGATCCGGGAGTACAAAGAGTATATAAAACAGATTCCTTGGATGTAAAAATTAAAGTTAAGGATATACAGGGGTTAGTGCCTTAAGTAAATTGACAACAGGGATAAGTTAGTGCTTCAATGGAAGTATGGGTGAACGCGGTTTTGCTCCGGTTTTAGGGATTTTGGCGATGCTGGCTGTAATTGGCGGCCTGGGTGCAGGAATATACTTATCCCAGCACAAAACTAATGCCACTCCGCAAGCTCAAACACTGCCTGCTCCAGATCAAGCCCCAACGGCTGTTAATAATCAGCCTCCGGCTATGCCGGTTGGCATTATTCCACCGGAGCTGCAAGCAATAATTCAAAATTTAACCAATAATTTGACGCCCACTCCAAATAAAGCGGCGCCAACACCCACTACTCCTGCCGGCTCAACCACCCGCGCCGATGTTACTCAGCCAACTGCTACTCCGCAATCAACCCCAACTCCTGTCCCAACCTCTCATCCAACACAAACCCCAACCCCAACCCCGACCCCAACAACCGTTCCCACCGGCGCTCCAACTGCCACTCCCAGTCCAACCACCGGTATTTCTTCTACTCCCACTCCAACCGGCTCTGCTTCACCCACAGTCACCAACGTTCCTTCTCCTACCACTGCTCAAAGAGATTACAAGGTCTCATTTAATGCCAGCTTTACTAATTTAGTAGATACGGGGGATAATGGTATTTTCGGTAGCGGAAATGAAAAGACAATTTCTCTGATCCTTCCCGGAGGACCCGGCACAAAACCTGTTTACGTCCAATTTCTTGAGAATGGGCAATGGGTTCCGGCAACTCCGGTAGTGACTACGATCGATTTTGTATCCTCAACTCCTACTGCTACCCCTTTCCCCACTTTGACTCCAACGCGAAGTCCAACTCCAACACCAACCCCAACTACTGCTCCGGTGGCCACCAGTACACCGGTGCCTACGGTTCCGGCTGCCACCTCCACTCCAGTGCCGACATCAGCTCCGGCCGCGCCTGCTACTCCGGGTCCCGGTTGCGCCCACATCAGCTATGCAGCGCCTCAATACGGTTGTCCCAATGGAGGGGGCACAATTTGTTTAAGAAATGGTGTCATCACTTGTACGCCGGACTAATATGACAAAAATATCTGAAAAAGGAATAACACACATAATACTACTGGTAATTATGGTGGCCGGGCTGCTGGTGGGTTTATATTTAATCCAACACCCCCAGATTTTTAGGCCGAGGGCGGCTGTGAATGCTCCGTCAGCTGAATTTGTGGATGCAAGCGGTAATCACATTACTACTAGAACTTCAGCCAGTGTCAAACTAAAAATTATCAAAAATTCCGGTGGCAGCTCCGGCACTTCCGGTGCAGCA
>Ga0209515_10010647_pt1 | contig 10191 bp, 9 predicted proteins | sample Subgroupgradi54m_FD_187454 | JGI IMG/M metagenome (GOLD analysis project Ga0209515, IMG submission 187454) | Subsurface groundwater microbial communities from S. Glens Falls, New York, USA - GMW60B uncontaminated upgradient, 5.4 m (SPAdes)... ...
GGTTCGATTCCCACCCGCGGCACCCAGTCAGTTATTAGCTTTTAGTCGTTGGTCTTTAGTCTATTTCTATTAATAAATGATAAAATAGGAACTACTAAAGACTAACAGCTAATAGCAAAGAGCTAAAAACCGCGGGCGTAATTCAATGGTAGAATACGAGTTTTCCAAACTCGATGCGAGGGTTCGATTCCCTTCGCCCGCTCAAAACAAATGTTACGGGGAGAGGTCACGGGTGCGAGTCCCGTCCCCCGCTCCAGATGGGGTACTCGAAGGCGAGATTGCCTTAATGTATTGATACAGCGGGATAATTTTAAAATATACCCGAAGTATTTGAAGAACATTAATTTGTTAGAGAAAATTTAGCCTTGAAAAGAGCTCGATTCCCGTATCTTCGTTGTAATTGTTGTATTGGCGTAGTACTATTTTTATAGAGGGATAAATGAATCAAAAAACAAAATATTTAATACTAGGAGTTTTTTCTCAATTAGGGTGCCTCTATTTTGTATATCTATCAATTTTAGGCGGCACACAAGAAAATTTACTTTTTGGAATAGTAGGACTAGCTTTGGTAGCAGGATTTTTCTTTGGACTGAGTATTGGTTCAAATAAGAAATAATCATACTTCAATAGCCTCAAGGAATTGATACATCTCCATTAAATTGTTAAAATGTGCTAAGAACGTATCGAGATGGAGTCCAAAATAATTTGCGTCTCCCGCTCAAATTATTTTCTCGTAATTGTGTAAACCGTGGGATAGAAAAGAAACGTCGCGGGGGCTTCGTCGACTAGGTATTTTTGGAAATCGGTGTAAATTCGCAATCGTTCTTCTTTATTGAGTGTCACCCTCCCATCTTCAAGAAGCTTATCAATTTTTACATTGGCCAGATTGGTAATATTGGTGTCTTTTTGTGTTGAATGCCATAATGGGTATTGATCCGGATCAGGAGGGACTTCCTGTGTCGCCAGAAGTATTTGATAAGTATCAGGTATTGCATTCTCGACTTTTACATTGACGGTAAAGCCAAGATTTTGCCAGGATTCAGCGATACGCCTCGCGAGACCCAGGTGGGGAGAAAAGGTCGAAAGAGTGAGTTGGGCGGATTGCGTGCTTTCATCGTTGCCAAGCAGTTTTCGGGCGACAGCCAGATCAAATTTGTACTGGCGAACTTTGGAGCTATACGCCCAAGAGAGCGGACTGATTGGACCGGTGGCGTGCTCAAATTCTATGGTGGGTACGGCAAAACTAAGCGCCTGACGAACTTGCTTGTTGGCAAGGTGTTGATCATTTATATTGTAAAATAGGGCCACATATCGCGTATGGTCTGTTCGTTGGCTAATAGCCAGATTTTTCCACGATGCAAACTCACCTACATCTCCCACATCCTCAAGCACATCTATTTCACCAAGTTTAAAGGCAAGTTTTGCTTGCTCCTCTGTGAGGTAGAATCGCAACTTGATCTGGGGAAGTCCACTGGAAAGCGGTGTCAACTGGAGAGATTTTATGGTGTCGCCGGCAAGATCCAGAGATGTGACCTTAAAAGGCCCCAGACCAATGAGCCCCGACCGAAGGAGTGGCCGAGAGAGAAGGACGGGAAGAGGAACAAACGGTTCTTTTAAATTCACTACCAGGGCAGAATCATTTTCCTGTACAAAACTTACGTCGCGAATATTGTAGTTTATATCAGCAGACGTAAAGGGCTTGCCATCGTGCCAATAGAGCCCATTTCTTAGCTTAAATGTATATTTTTTTCCTTCCTCGCTCACCTCCCAGCTTTGGGCTAGGCCCGGTTTTGGTTCACCATTTTCGGCAATTTCCGTGAGTCCGGCTCCTATAAGACGCTGCACGGGGATAGGGAGTGTAGCAGGCGTATAGCGGCCTACAATACCCACTCGTTTCACTTCAGGCAAAATGAACGGACTAAGTAGTGGTGTAATGCGGTAGAGAAAAAAGAAGAATAGTAGGCCCACAATAAAGCTTGCAAGTATGCTTTTATAGTGGCGTTCTGCGTAGGCGTAAATAAACCAATAGATGAGTCGTATTCGTTTGGCAAACACAACAGTAAGCTTCATACTCTCTAGTTTTGGGCTGTATAGAAACGTTGTAAAAGTTATGAAAGAAGCACGTTAACTAACGATGACAGGAAGAAGAGACCGATAAGCACGATGGTAGCGGTAAACAGGAGACGCTCTACACCACGTTTGCTGCGATAGAATTCTGAAGCACCACCGAAGCTGGAACCTAAACCTGCACCCCGTCCTTGGACGAGGATGCACACTCCCAAAAGAACCGAAATAACTATTTGCACAGTAGCTATAGCTTCTCTCATAATAGTTTCATTAACGCGGCTGCCAATTTAGCAGAATCATGATAGAGCGGAAATTCCGCATTGACCAAATCTGCCTTTAGAAGTTTTATCTTTTTTGCTGCATCTATTATATCACTTTGTACATAGTGGTAGCGAAACCCTCGCGGCATACGCGGCTTCACATTGGTATTGACCACCACCGAAGTAAACGGGAAGCTTCCCACATGCCGGGTGACTGCTTCAATGTAGTCGTATACTGAATAGTTTGGCGTTTCAAAAGGCTTATTGGCGATGTTTACCACAAATACTTTCGTGACCTTACTCTGCCTGATTGCTCGCGCAATTTCTTTGACCGCCAGGACCGGAAGTACGGTAGTATACAGATCTCCCGGACCGGCTATGATCATGTCTGCCTGCTTTATAGCAGACAACACTTCTTTGGATGCTCGCGCGTCTTCGGGCTGCAAATGGATTTCCGAAAGCTGCCGTCGCCCATTGTACTTACCGCGATCAATCGTCTCCTCCCCCACTATACGCATGCCATCCACAGTCTTTGCCCAAATGGACACATTGTCTATAGAGGCAGGCAGGATTTTTCCGTGGCAGGCAAATATTCTTTCTGCTTCTGTGAGCGCTTGATTAAAATCACCATACATTTTCGTGAGGGCCACAAGGATGAGATTGCCGAGTTTTTGCCCTTTTAAAGAATCGTCCCTTCCCCACCGGTTTCCTTCAAAACGATAAGTAAGAAGTTGTTTGAGTACCGGCTCGGCATCCGATAATGCCGCCAGGCAGTTTATGAGATCTCCAGGTGGAGGAATACTAAAGAGCCTGCGGAGTCTGCCCCCGCTTCCCCCATCGTCTGCCATCGAAACGACGACGGTAAGTTTGTCTGAATAGTCACGTAGTCCCCGAACAAGCTGCACGCTACCTATACCACCCCCAAGACAGACGATAGAAGGTGACGCTTTCATGTTGATTTTTTTATCCATAGAGTATCTTTTGGATTATTTGGTCACCCAGTGGAGCAGTTTGGCTATGAATGATAGCAGAAAGGAGATAGCAATAAAATTAACAACTGGCGAAAGAGTGAATGGAGGCAAAGATAGGTAGGGACTTGTTAGACCCATAAAATGCCACGTAGTAAAGGTGATCTGCGGAACGATGAGTTTTAATATGTAGAGTGTCACGAGGTTTATTACCCATGAGAAAAAACCAAGCGTGATCATATTTATAGGGAGGAACATGATCTTCAAAAGTGGTTTGACAAACGTATTGATCACCGTCAGCAGAAGTGCCGAATAAAAGTACACAAACGCACCACCGGTGATGGCAAAACCATTATTTATTTGTGCCGTGCCGTAGAGGGCCAAAAGATTGATGAAAAAGTTTCGAACTGGGCTCTTCATGAGTTACTCGTATCCTATCAAATGGGTATAAGAAGTGTCAAACCAGGTTTTTCTTTCGAAGTAATTTATGGTATGTGATTGCAAACCTGTGTGCTTCATCTCTCACTTGTTGGAGAAGAAATCGGCCACCCGATCGCTTGGGCAACTCTGATAGGAGAAAAGTACCATCAGAAAGAGGTAGTATGAGTTCCTCCCGCTTTTTTGCGAGTCCTGCAATAAAAATATCTCCATGGGTTTCACCTAACACCTTTTGGGCAGCAGCAACTTGCGTCCTTCCTCCATCGACAATCAGAAGCTGGGGAAAAGCCCACTCCGGGTGATTTAGTCGTCTTTTTAAAATCTCTCCTATCATTGCCGGGTCATTGGAGACAGGTGGAAGGCGTATTTTAAAACGCCGGTAAAGAGATGTTTGGGACTCACCATCAATAAATACCACCATGGAGCCCACAGCAAGTTTTCCGGCGAGATTTGAAATATCAAAACATTCTATTCGGGCGAGCATGTGGGGCACGGGAAACAGACGAGGTTCTTTTTTGGCAAGTTCTAAAAGCCACATCCGCAGCTCTTCGACCTGTTTTTTTCTGATATCGCTTGCCAAATTAGGATTAGTCAGATATTGAGTACTCTCAAAATGCAATTGCGTCACGTATGTAAGCATCTCGATATTTTTTTTTACTTGCTGTGCTTTTTCATATTCCATTCGTTTGGCATACATCTTCATGTCTTTTTTCAACTCATTCATGATTGACTCACTTTCTCCCGATAACGCGCGAGTAAGCAGCCGAATTGACCTCCTGTATTTCCTTTTCTCTATTGCTACTTTACCAGGAGGAAGTATCGCTATCCATGAAGGACAGGGGTTGCAAAGTCCCAAGTGGGTATAAAAACACGCTTTACCAAGCGTACGTTGAGTACAGTAAGGAAACACTTTGCGCAAAAATCGCAGCACCTGGCGGGCGATCCTACTTGAGGGAAAAGGGCCAAAATAGGTGGCGTTCTTTTCCTCTTCTCTTCTGGTCGTCATCACTCGGGGGTATTGGTCTTGCGAGGTAATTCTTATATACAGCGGGTGTTTGTCGTCTCGCCAAATTACGTTGTATTTCGGCCGGTATTTTTTTATAAGGGAAGCTTCCAGAAGCAATGCATCTAATTCGGAGACAGTTTCGATATGATCGATATCTGCAATTTGACCAACCATCATGCTCGTCTTTGCTTCAAGAATGGAGGAGTTTTGAAAATACCACCCGACGCGTTGAGAGAGATTGCGGGCTTTGCCCACGTAGAGTACGTGATTATCAGCCGCGCGCATGATATAGACGCCCGTTTTTATGGGAAGTGCTTTAAGCTTCTTTTGATTTTTTTCTGAAATTTTTATCATTATTAACTTCGTCTCCGGTATAAAGCTATACCCATAGCCAGAAGTACGAGTAATAGAGCACAAAAAGCGAGTACCAGAGGTGGTTGAGTTGTCAGTGTACCACTTGCTACCGCGCCTCCCGCTTCCACCCGTATATTTCCCGCTTTAAAGGGTAGCCACCCATGAGTCTGGGCTTTTACAGTAAAATCCTTCTTTCCCCAGGGAGGAAGAACGGGAAGAGGAAAAGAGTTCGGAGTTACGACTACCTGATCACCGGTAATGGTAACTGTCGTGCCATATATCGCCACCCCATTGGGATTTTCTACATGGATACGGATGTCTCCCTCGCTAAAAAGCACACCCGAGGGCAACTCCATGCGAACAATGAGCGGAAGATGGGAGAGAGAGGCTTCTTTAGAACTTAGACGGACGTCGATATCTTTACCTTTTTTACCATTTTCTTCTTTTGTCGCGAGTTTATATGCACCCGCGGGACGAGGGTAGATGCTTGAGGCTCCGTGAATGACAAAGGCGATGTGAGCCAGGTCCAGCGAGGAAAAATAATCGACTCCGCCCGTCGTGTGACCCCATGTCGGATCAATCGGAACCCAAATGCGGCGATCGCTATCGTAGTATTCCGGCCACGCATGCAGTACGTCGACGAGAAGCGATAAGGGCCGCAACTGCGTATTATTGGTAAAAGCGAATCCATTTATTTCCCTCGCCGGTATGCCGACAGCGCGCAGGAGTGCCACCGTCAAATCGGTAAACTCCATGCAAATGGCACGCTGGGGATTTTGGAGGGCTTTTATGGCTCCCAACCGCTCGGGATTGGTGGTTACTCGCGCATAGTCATAGGATAAGGTGGAGGTTACATAGTCATATATCGCCTGGGGTGTTTTTAATTTACGGGCAAGATCAGCAATTTGCGGCTCATCGACAGGCCAGTAGTCGGTAGATAAAAGATCACCGTGAAGATCATCGCCATCGTGAGCCTGGAAAAATTCCTTTCTCGGATCGCCAAAAACTTGTACCAATCCCTCTGCGACAATATCCATTTTTTTTCCTGACCCTAGAGCGTAGTTAGCTAGCCAATTCCCATCATCATCCATAACGACGTCGAGAGGTGAAGGAGAGAGGCTAGTATAGTTCATTTTTTGGTAGAGCGTATCCGGAGGCAGAGCAATTTGCATGGTAGATTCGTGATCGCCGTCGTTATACAGATGGTACTTGAGAGAAAATGAAAATGTCTGCCCACTGCCAAAAGAGGCAATAATCGTCTGCGGTGTCACCTGGTCATACTGCCAGGTGTATGTCCGACCATCCGTTTGGCTAGGCTCTGATTTGAAATACAAAGGAGTCCCAAAGGATTGGGGCACGCTCAAGTGCACACTATAGTGGTTAATACCCGCATCAGAGCTCATCTGCGGAAGTGTTACCTCCCATATCTGGCCAACATGCGTGGAAATATTCTGGGTGTGATATAAAAGGGTGAGAGACTGGGTATTTCCCTTTCCTACGACTTTATCGTTGAGTTGTGCGGTGAGTTTGGACTCGCCGCGAGACTTGTCTACACGGATTTTTAATGGCCCTTTACTATCGTATCCTGATACGTTGTCCATATTCATACTTTTGACAGAAAGGGAGTACTGGGTGGCAAATAGATTGGTGATCTCGTTGGTGAGTTTGATGTTTGTTTGCACACTCGCTTCACCATCTTCCGAAATCGTATACGACACGTCATAGTCAGTCGAAAATTCGGCTGCGTGTGTTTTTACGGAAGAAAAAAACATCCAAAAGACCAAAAAGAAGAGGGAAATGCTCGCTTTAACAACTTTTTTTAGGGGAAAACGTCTCATGAGGTTCCTTGCAAATATGCGCCTGCTCCAATAGGTCCTAGCGTACAGTATTTTTTAGGTACTTACCAGTGTAGGAGAGAGGATTATCGACGATATCTTTCACTTTTCCCGCTGCTACCACCATTCCTCCTTTGTCACCTCCTTCGGGACCTAGATCTATAATCCAATCTGCATGGGCTATAAGGTCGAGATTGTGTTCAATGACGATTACGGTATTCCCTTTTTGCACCAGACGCTTGAGCACCCGGATAAGTTTTTCTAAATCGGCAAAATGCAGACCTGTGGTTGGCTCATCGAGTATATAGACAGTTCTCCCTGTTGCTTTTTTTGAAAGCTCTGTTGCGAGTTTCACACGCTGTGCTTCTCCGCCTGAAAGTGTTGGCGCCGGCTGGCCTAAATGCATATATGAGAGTCCCACCTCATTGAGTGTGGAAAGTTTCCCGGAAAGTGAGGGAATATGGCGGAAAAACTCTTCTCCCTCTTCAATCGTCATGTCCAGAACTTGGGCAATGTTTTTTCCTTTAAAATGCACCTCGAGTGTTTCCCTGTTGTAACGCTTTCCTCCACATGTTTCACAATCTACGTATACGTCAGGTAAAAATTGCATCTCTATCTTTATCTGTCCTTCCCCCTCGCACACTTCGCATCGGCCGCCTTTGACATTAAAGGAAAATCGCCCAGCTTTATATCCTCTCCCCCGAGCTTCGCCTGTTGCGGCAAAGAGATCCCGAATAAAGGTGAATGCTCCCGTATACGTGGCGGGATTGGACCTGGGTGTTCGACCAATGGGAGATTGATCAATAAGTATCACTTTATCTACATATTCCAGTCCTTCAATTGAGGCAAATGCGCCTGGTTTTTCCCGGTGATACGGGTTTACATGGAGGGCAAGTGCATGATAGAGCGATTGGACTACTAAAGTCGATTTACCACTCCCCGATACACCGGTCACACAGATAAATTTTCCCAAAGGGAAATCGACGTCAATATGTTTTAAATTAAACTGTGATGCTCTTTTTATCTTTATTGCATGTCCGTTTGATTCAAGTGCATTAGTAGAAGTATGGGGAAGTGGTTCTTCATCGCAAACATCAATTTTTTTCTTTCCTGAAAGATATTTTCCTGTCAACGAGTTGGGGTCATGTTTAATTTCATCCACCGACCCTTGAGCTGTCACTTTCCCTCCATGCTCCCCTGCTCCGGGTCCAAAATCTACTATTACATCAGCATGTTCCATCGTCTCTCTATCGTGTTCGACGACAATCACCGTATTTCCCAAATCTCGAAGTGTCTTGAGGGTGTTGATGAGTCGACCATTATCCCGTTGATGCAGCCCTATGGATGGCTCATCAAGTACGTAAAGTACACCGCTTAACCCACTTCCGATTTGAGAAGCAAGCCGAATTCTTTGAGCCTCTCCTCCGGAAAGAGTGGCTGCAGTTCTACCCAGTGTCAGGTAATCGAGTCCCACAGAGAGTAAAAATCCCAAGCGGGAACGGATTTCTTTGATGATTGATTGACTAATGATTTGTTCTCTTTTAGAAAGCTCATTTGTTGTAGTTTGCAATGATTCAATCCATTCAAGCGTTTTTTGTATAGCCATGTCTGTCACATCCATTATCGACTTCTCCCAAATCGTAATCCCCAATGATTCTTTTTTAAGCCTCGCACCAAGACAGAGTGGGCAAAGTTCCTCTCGCATATACTCTTCTATTTCCCCACGCACAAACACTGATTCCGTCTCCTGATACCTTTTTTCCAGTTCCCCTACTACTCCCATAAATGGTTCATGAATTGTCGTCATTCTTCCATCACGATTTGTTCCCCGCACCGAATAGATCTGGTCTCCTGTACCAAATAGAAGCTGTTTTCTCTGCTCTTTTGTAGTATTGGAAAGTGGACTCCGCATATCTATACCAAGCTGGGCACAGACTTCCTTCATAAGTCTTGAAAACCAGGTATCGTGAATAAATATGGAAGAAAAAGGAAGCAGTCCGCCTTCCGAGATGGTGAGTTTTAAATTAAGCACCACTTCCGGATCCACTTTCTGGAGCGTCCCAATTCCCGTGCAGGTGGGGCATGCGCCGTGAGGAGAATTAAATGAAAACGTCCGTGGTTCAATTTCTGGAAGGCTTATGTTGCAAACAGGACAAGCAAATTTCTCTGAAAATAGGTGATCCTCCATTGTTTTTGGCTTATCTGGAAATTCAAACGCCTTATCTTTTACTTGGGACCCAACGACCAGTCCATCCGAGAGTTTGAGTGCCTGCTCAACCGCGTCGGTGAGACGGGATTGGATGTTGCTTCTACTTACACCATCTTTGACAAGTTTGCTATCAAACGTCAGCCGGTCAAGCACCACATCTATCGAGTGTTTATTTGTTTTTATCAGTACCACATCATCTGCCAAATCATACATATGCCTGTCGATACGGTTTTTGGTAAAGCCTCGGGCACGAAGCGTATCTAAAAGATCAGAAAATTCTCCTTTTCTATCTTGCACCACGGGCGCCAGAATGAGAAGCCGCACCTGTTTTTCTCCCTCTGCCAGTTTTGCTTCTGCTAAATTCATAAGCCCATCGACAATCTGCTGTGCCGATTGTTGAGAAATTTCTCTGCCACATTTTGGACAATGGGGATGACCAATACGGGCAAAAAGAAGACGCAGATAATCGTAAATTTCCGTTACCGTACCCACGGTTGATCTGGGGTTATGCGACACGCTCTTTTGATCGATAGAAATTGCCGGAGACAATCCCTCGATGCTATCCACATCTGGTTTGTCCATGATGCCTAAAAATTGCCTGGCGTACGATGAAAGACTCTCCACATAACGCCTTTGTCCTTCCGCATAGATCGTGTCAAAAGCCAGAGACGACTTGCCGCTGCCGGAAAGTCCCGTAAAGACGATGAGTTTATTTTTAGGCAGCGTGACGCTGACATTTTTTAGATTATGCTCTCGCGCACCACGTATATACAATGAATCATTCATAACAAAAAAAATGGGAAAGTAAAGCAAATAACAAATATCCACCGAACTTCCGTGGCAGAGGGAATTGTACTATTTTCTCCCAAAAAAGGAAAACCCCAAACGAACCAAGAGTGCAACCAATCAAGCCCTGCTCAAGGGGCCGCTTCAATTGACCGGATTCTATCCCTAAATTTTGCTGCAAGCTCGAAGTTGAGTTCCATCGCAGCTTGCTTCATCATTTTTTTAAGAGCCATGATATGTTTTCTTTTGTCATCAGGCAAAAGATCAT
>Ga0209515_10010648_pt1 | contig 10190 bp, 19 predicted proteins | sample Subgroupgradi54m_FD_187454 | JGI IMG/M metagenome (GOLD analysis project Ga0209515, IMG submission 187454) | Subsurface groundwater microbial communities from S. Glens Falls, New York, USA - GMW60B uncontaminated upgradient, 5.4 m (SPAdes)... ...
TTTAGGTCTTGGTGAACCCTATCCTATTTCTGCGCTTGCAGGCTCAAGCGGTTTGGCAGATATATTAGATGAAGTCTCAACTCATTCAAAAAATCATAAGGTTACAAGCGATGAGATTATTAAAATTGCAATTGTAGGTAAGCCAAATGTCGGTAAGTCAAGTATTTTAAATTGTTTAGTGGGAAAAGAAAGATCTATTGTCAGTTCTATTGCAGGTACTACGAGAGACAGTATTGATGCTGAGATTAATGTTAATGGTAAACGTTATTTGCTAGTGGATACGGCAGGACTTAGAAGAAAATCAAAAGTATCTTCAAATATAGAACGCTATTCTACAAGCAGGGCTATAGAATCTATTGAAAAATCTGATGTGGTTTTATTGGTGGTAGATGCTAAAGAGAAAATCTCGGATCAGGATCAAAAGATAGCTTCTGTTATTAAAAAAAGAAATAAGGGATCAATAATAATTGTAAACAAATGGGATCTCGTGGAAAATAAAACCTCAACTACCATAAATAGGGTTGAAGAACAAATTTTATATAATCTTCATTTTGTAAATTATTCAAAAGTGTTATTTACAAGTGCAATTGAAAAGAAAAATATAAGTAAAATATTTGGGCTTGTGGATGAAGTCTTTGAAAATTATCAAAGAAGAATCTCTACAGGCAAGTTAAATAAAACAATGGAAGACATTATTCTTTTAACATCTCCGCCAAGTAAAAAAGGCAAGCTATTAAAAATATATTATGCTACACAGGCAAATGTAAAACCACCTGAAATAGTGTTATTTGTAAATAACTCTGAATTAGTCAGTGAACAATATGAAAAGTTTTTAGAAAAAGAAATAAGAAAAATATTTGACTTCTCAGGAAGTCCAATAAAAATGGTGTTTAGGAATAAAGTGAAATAGAGACATCCTTTGATATGCTTCTAACCTCGAATAATAAAAGTCCAAATCCCATCTACGATAAGCTCTTTGTTTTGGTTATATGATTTTGTTTCTAACTCTACAAAGTCATTGTTGCTTTTTTTGTAAATGTTTTTAATTTTTGGATAAGTAGTAATAGTATCGTTTGCTTTAACGATTTTATGAAAATTAAATTCCTGTTCTCCATGTAAAAGCATTAACATATTTAAATTTAATTCTTTATCTGAAAAAAGATTTACCATTGTTTCTCTGGCAAAAACTACTACAAACATTGGTGGAGCTATGACACAGCCGTATTTTGATTTTTACCGTTTAAATGCAGGATCAGTCTCAAAGTATGTTATTGAATATGGCAAGGGCAGCTTATTAAGTTATATTGCAGGCAGAAAAGGGATGAGAATGTTGGGACTTTACCACCCGCCTTTTACAGATGATATGGAACTAACAACTGAAAAAGAAGGCCAGGAAGTTTTAGGAGGCCTGACAATACCTCCAACCTATTGGAAAACACAAATAAAAATTATTGAGTACTACAAGTCCTGAAAATGGTAAAATCTGCATATGAATAAAATAGTCACACTTGAAGGACGTAATACTATTCATGATGCTATCCTCTCTGATAAAAAAGTAAGAAGAGTATTTATTGCCAAAGAAAGCGCAGATGATCCGAGAATAAAAGAGATTATTTCTCTGGCAGATAAAAAAGGGGTTTCCATAAATTTCATACCGGCAAAAGAGTTAAAAAATAAGGCTGAATCTGTTAATCCTCAAAATATTTTAGCTGAGATGGAAATTGAGGAGGTTTCATTAAAAGAAGTAATAGAAAAAAACAAAAATGCCTGCATTTTATTTTTTAACCGTCTTGATTATGAACAAAACCTGGGGGCAATTTTAAGAACTGCCTGGGGAGGAGGAGTTGATGCAATTGTTGTTTCACCAAGCGGGGTGCACAGTCTAACTCCGGTTGTGGCAAAAGTTTCTATGGGAGCTGTGGCTTATGTACCGGTTATTGCTGAGAGTTTGTTTCCCCAGCTAAAGTATTTAAAAGATTTGGGAATACCAATAGTTGGAGTAGAAACCGGGATGGGGGAAGCTTACTTTGAGCAAAATCTGCTGGGGAGTGTGGCATTTGTATTTGGAGGAGAAGATTCAGGGCTTTCAGAACCTTTAAAAAAATACTGTGATTTGTTTATTCACATCCCTATGAATTCCAGTCTTTCTTCGCTAAATGTTAGCGTGGCAGTTGCAATTATAGTTTTTGAAAAACTCCGCCAGGAGCTGGAGGCAAAAAACAGGGGATCTTGACTTAAAGTTCTAGTTTAAATATATTTAAAGTATGGAGAAAATATGGATTATTATTGTTTTAATCCTACTTCTTGTTGGTGGAGCGTATTATCTGATATCCAGCGGAAAATTGTCTAACCCCTTAAATAAAAATACAGCGACGAGTTCTTTAGGCGGACAAATTTATAACCAAACCCAAAATCCGCTCAAGGACAAAATTCCTGAAACCAATCCATTCGGTAAAGTAAATCCTTTTAAAGGAGTTTATAAAAATCCATTTTAATAATATGAAACTTAGTAAGTTTATCCTGCTGGTTGCAATATTCATAATGTTTCTGATAGGAGCTCATAGATCTCCGGCAGTTTTTGGCGCAACTTCAAACTTATCCGAAGCAGAAGTTACCAAGCAGTATGGTATTACTTTTCCTATTGCCGAGTTAAATAATTGTGGAAGCATAACAGAGTGTGGTGCATATTGCCGGAAAGACGGCAACCTGCCCTCCTGTATGAAGTTTGTTAATACACACCAGCTCACCAAAGCAGATGTATTGTCATTTAGTATTTCAGATCTTGGCAATTGTCAGATAGGATCTGATTGCCGCAATTTTTGCAATCGGCCGGAAAACATGGCCCAATGCATTGATTTTGCCGATAAATATGATCTGCTCTCAGCCAGTAATATTGAAATATCCCGGGCATTTACTCAAGCAATCGGCTCTGGAGGGACTCCGGGAAGTTGCAGAACACTTGAAGAATGTGACCATTACTGTGATGACAAAAGCCACACCAATGAGTGTCTTGACTATGTGGGTAAGAAAAAGTTAGTGCCGGAACAGGAGCTTTCTGCTGCACGCAAGGTGGCTGAGGGCTTTAGGCAAGGAACAACAACTCCGGGAAATTGCTCGGGTATCACCGAATGCGATAACTATTGTGGGAGTACTTCTCATCTTAATGAATGCGCAACTTATGCCGGGAAAGTTGGTTTTTACCAGAGCGATATAGAAGCAGATAAGGCCGGTAAGTTTATAGCCATGTCTATGCAGGGGAATACACCGGGAAGTTGTAAGTCAAAAGAGGCATGTGACGCCTACTGCGCAATTTCTTCCCACGGGGTGGAATGTACTGATTTTGCTGTTTCGGCAGGACTTTTATCTAAGGATGATGCGCAAGCTAGTAAAAAGAATGGAGGTGTGGGTCCGGGAGGTTGTAAGTCAAAGGATGAATGTACCAGCTTTTGTAATCAGCCGGTAAACCAAAATAGTTGCCTCCAATATGCTAAAGAACACAATGTCAGCGTTTCCTTTAGCGGTCCGGGAGGTTGTCATGATTTAGATTCATGTAAAACATATTGTATGGCTCACCCTGATGATGCTGTCTGTAAACAATACGGGGGGCAGGCAGGTGGAGTTAAAGGCCCGGGTGGGTGTTCAAGCAAAGAGTCATGTACCCAGTATTGCACTGATCACCAATCAGACCCTGAGTGTCAGAAAATGGCCAGCCAGTATGGAGGCATGAATGGGCCTGGCGGATGTAAAGATAAGGATTCATGTATGAGTTATTGTAAGTCTCATTCCTCTGATCCGCAGTGTCAACAAATGGCTGGGCAATATGGCGGAGGAATGCCTAAAGGACCTGGTGGATGCACTGATCAAGCTTCCTGCATGTCTTACTGTAAAGCTAACCAATCAGATTCTCAGTGTCAACAAATGGCTGGGCAGTATGGAGGGGGTGGACAAAATCAGCAGCAAGGCCAGCAGGGTCAGCAGAATCAACAAGGTCAGAACCAACAAAATGGTCAACAGCAGAATCAACAGAATCAGCAGCAAAACCAAGGCCAAAACCAGCAACAGAACCAGCATCAGGATCAGCAACAGCCTCCAAAACCAAGTCAACCATAGTCCCTGGTAATTTTCTTAAAAAAGTCCTACAATAAAATTATGGAGAAGAAATGCGAATGTGATTGTGATCATGATAATAAAAAGTGGTGGAAACATGGAAAGTCCTGGCATGGCGGAAGCGGTGGACACCTGTATGGTTTGGGAGTAGTTGGGGCTTTGTTTTATTTCCTGCCTCATGCAGCAAATCTTTCAGATGTAGTATTAGGTATTATAAAATCCATAGGCTGGCCGGCACTGCTGGTTTTCAAAGCCTTAGAACTTCTGAAATTTTAAAATGCAAAAGAATCTTAAGGTTTTACCTTTTATCTAAAAAATCCTAGAATTTGTCTCATTTATCTGGGTAACACTGCTTGCAAACAATCTCCTAAAAGGAGTAAAATCCCCAGTTATGATTGAACTGGCAGAAAAAAATGAATCAAAGCAAGCTCCAAATATAAAAGTGGTCAAAGTAAGGGTTAATTATCAAGGGCAGGAAAGAATAATTTATACCTCTGCTGAAAGAGCTGCGAGTCCATATGGTGTCAGAGCTGAATTTTTGGAGTTAGATAAATCTTTTAATATTTTGAGAAATACTCAAAGTATATTGAAAATTTTAGGCTATATGGATGAGGGTGGAAATTTTCTATCACCAACCATTAAGGAAATATGTGATGCTTATTCCAATCCTGAAAAAAATGAATTGACTGGAAGGATGATTGATCATCCGATATTTCCCATTGCTAAACAGCTTGCATTAAGGAAAATATATGGCTGAAAGAAAATTTGAGTTAATAAAAATCCTAATTATGATGAGGCTTTTAAATCTGATGAGCAGGAAAGAGCTTTGCAAAAGAGGTATTTAAGTTTAACTCCAAGGGAAAGTAGGGTTTATGATTTAGCTTGTAGACTACGTTTGCCTTTATCAGCTATTGCTGAGGAAATTGGTTATTCTACCTCAACAGTCAGAAGACTAAAAAAGCGGGCTATCAGCAAAATTGATGTGAGAATTAGTTCAGTATTAAAAAATGTTACCTAGTCTCTGGTAATTTCTCCCCAAAAGTCCTAAAATTTGCCCTTAAAATTTATGTTATAATGCCTTTTGCTATGGCAAAGAAAGTTGCAAAAATCTTAAAATATACTGTTGTTTTTGAACCAGCCGAAGAAGGCGGTTATGTGGTTACTGTACCTGCTTTACCTGGTTGTATTACAGAGGGTGATACATTTGAGGAAGCAATGGAGATGGCTAAAGATGCCATCAAGCTTTATTTGGCAGTGTTAAAAGATGAAGGCCAAAGAGTTCCTAAAGAAACAGGAGATGTAATTGTTACGAAAGTTGCTGTGCCAGCGGCATTTTAATGGCCTCTTTTAAACCAAAAGAAATTGTTTCAATCCTTCAGAAATTAGGTTTTGAAAAGAAAAGACAATCAGGTAGCCATATGCTTATGTTTCATTCTGTTTTAAAGACTATCATTCCAGTCCCAATGCATTCTAAAGATGTAAAGAGAGGTTTATTGCTTGGTATTATTAAACAAGCTAAGTCTACTGAAAAAGAATTCATTAAACTAAAATAGTCTATAGACAATATTTCCCATGGTTCGATGGTTCGACAAGCTCACCATAAATTTGACTCACCACAACGAAAGTCCTAAAATTTGCTCATAGTTTGTTGGAATGTTCTTTTAGCCATTTAGAAATTTGTTCAACAGTTAAGTTCCCATTATCAACTCTAACCGCAAATTCTACTTCCTCTTGATGGTTATTTATTAATTTATAATTATTCTTTTTGAGGAATAAACCAGCTGAGGTTAGAGCAGTTCTTTTATTTCCATCTACAAAAGGGTGATTTTTAAGTAAAGACTGAAGTAAAGCAGCAGCTTTATCAAAAATAGAATTATATAAATATTCTCCTCCAAAAGTACTTTTTGGTCTGCCAACTGCAGATTCTACTAACCTCAAGTCTCTAACTCCATGAGAACCACCAAATCTTTTAACCATTTGGTCATGGATAAATAAAACCTGCTCTGTTGTAAGGAATGTAATCTTTTTCACCTGTGGGATAACTCTTGGAGAACATCCTCATGGTCATTGATAAACTCATCTACCATCTGAGCAAATTTTTGATCTATACCAACTTTAGCTTTCTTTTGCAGAATCAAAACTAAACCTTTGCTTGTTTGTTTCCACTCCACTTGAGATCCGTCTCTAATACTCAACTGATGGGCATAAGCTTTGGGGACTGTAACTGCTAAAGAATTACCATTTTTAAATACTTTTCGCATATTTATATTATATCATAAAATGTACTGACAATGTACTGACATTTCAAATTTTATTATTCAAACTAGAATTTTCCCTCCAAAAGTCCTAAAATTTGCTGACTTGAAAGAGTTCCATGAATGGTTTATAATGTATCCATAAACGCCTCAGCTAGTGTCGCAAGACCCGCTGAGGTTTTTTATGGTAGTAAACCAGAGCTTGCTCATTATATAATTTCATCATGTCAAAGAATATTCTCTTTATTGATGGCGAAAATTTTCTCCATAAGATAGAAGAAATTATAGAGAAAGAATCCAAGGGTAAAGGATTAGCTAAAGCAATTGAAATAAATTTAAACAAACTTTTTGAAAAGCCTCTAAAAGACATTTCTATCTCACAAAAAATTTTCTATGGTGCTAAGTTACACTACCATCCAGATACCCCCAGAAAATCACAAGAATTAATTAAAGCTCAAAGAAAACTAATAAATAATCTTAAAAAACAAGGCTGTGAATTTATAATGGCTGGAAATGTTAGAGGTCAGAAGATAGGTGGAAAAGTAATTTTTAGAGAGAAGGGTGTGGATGTGAAGATAGGGGTAGATTTAGTTTCATTTGCCTGTGATGGAAAATTAAAAACTGCTATCCTTTGTAGCTCTGATTCTGATCTCCAACCAGCTATATCAGAATTAAGGAAAAGAAAAGTAGAAATTATTTATCTGGGATTTGAAATCGGTCCTAATAAAGGCTTAGTCTATACTTGTAATAGAACAATTCTTCTAAGGAATTCAGAAGTAATGGAAGCTTTGAAAAATAGAATTTAGCTTCCAAAAACCCCCTTGCGGGGGCTTTCAAATGATTATTAATTGTATTATAACATGGTTCTAAACGGTATGTCATTACCCAAACTACGCTTACCACTAAAGATTGCGTTTTAAAAAGGAAAGTCCTAAAATTTGCTTGATTTAAGCTTGCTTTGGAGTTGTGTTTATATTTAATTTAACCTCTAATGGAAGATCCGCTACTTTCTGAAATTTTTCTTCCTGTTTTAATTCAACAATAAAATGATAATCTCCACTTTTATTTACCGGGAGTCCTTGAATTTGGTTAATACTTCGCATTCGTCTTTTGTCAGAGGGAAACTTTAATTCACTATTAACTAAAATTTTCTCTTTACCATAGGGATTAACTAGAGTAATTTGAATCTGTCCTTCAGCATTTTTAGTATCAGTTCTAGTCCATAATGTCACTACCTGATATTGAACTGGGATATTAAATTCAGGATTATCATCTGGGACTTTAACATTAGAAGCAGGGCTAATATCTACCTCTAGAGCTTCAAATACATCAAACAAGCTTACATTATTAGATTGTTGATCAACACTAGATTTTTGACATAATACCGACCAAATATGTTTAATCATTTATATATAAGTCCTATATACATACGGAAATTCTTGACCACCATTTACTATAGAAGATTTGTATTTATAGTCCTCTTCTGATGTATTTCTTATGTCAAGTCGGGATAGATCTGAAAGATTTAAAGTTAATACAGCAAGGGTTTTACCTCCGTCTGTCATAAATTCAACTTCCGCTTCTTTATTATCTCTATAAATATGAACGATAGTTCCTATACTCCCTTCATTGAGACCTTGTTTTTCAATATTGTGATTTAAAACAACAGTATCTAATTCTTCAAACATAATATGCATATTATACAGGATAAACAGTTACAAATCGAGGTCTCTTTTGACCTTTTTCAATAATCCAAATAGTCCTAATTTTAACCACTTTTCCAAATGATGTATTAATTTTTCCATCTAGGACATACTTTGTGCCGTATTGTGAAATAACCTTATCCTTTACGTCTACTGATTTGGCAAGGTTGCGGATTGCATTCTCGAAAATTTGTAGATTTATTTCGTCAAAACCTAACTTTCGAAAAAACTTGGCTTTAAATTTCCCAGTTGAATGTGTTTCCGAAAGCACATAATCTGTTAACTTTTCTTTTGAGATAATTATTTTATTTGCATTAGGAAGTTTCATTTATCCATTTAAGGAGTTCTTCATTTCCTTCAAATTCCACAAACCATATCATTGGCACTTCTTCGACTGAGGTTCTCTTTACATCTTCAATAATTGCTTGTTTGTGTTTTTCTATAGTGAATACCGAGATATTGTAATAATTCATATCTGTAATTTTACCTTTCCACCAAAAGCGAGCAGGACCATCTAAAATAAGTCCGCCAGCAACGAGCTTTTTATCAAGTAAAGAATTAAGTATTTTATCTGCTTGTTCTCTATTTTCTGCACTAATTTGAACCTGAAAATAATTCATTTTACTTTACGGTTTGGTCTTGGGGCATTGAGGGTTGGAGCATGCCAACATGGTTACCTTCTGTATCTACAATTGTGACATAAAGTCCAACTCCTGGAATATCATCTGGTTTTCCTTCACCTTTAGAACCACCAAGTACTTTACCACCTGCATCTGTGACTTTTTTCATAGATTCTTCTAAATTATCAACAGAAATTACTACATGAGGAGGTTCTTGAGTTTCTTTCTTGGATTCCCAAAAGCCTCCATTAATTGCTCCTGGAGTTTTAACCATGCCCTGATCATCAGTTTCTGTGGTTTGGGCCAAAACATAACCACCATATTCTTCACCCATTGTTTTTATTTCCCAGCCAAAAACATTAGTGTAAAAATCGCTAGCTCTCTTTTTGTCTTTCAGAGGCATTTCAAAATGTACAACCGGATTCATTTTCATATATTCTTATTTATACCTTGTTGGAGGTTCTCAGTCAATAAGAATTATGGCTTGCAAGAGTAGATTTTTGGTGATATTATCCAGCTATGTTAGATGCAGAAACTGTTCTGGAAAAGGCTAGGGCTTTAGAGCCACATATAGTTTGGGAAGATCTAGGTCCTTTAGATTCTCAGATTTGGAAAGGTACTGGTCATCGTGCAAGATTTGTTCTTTCACGAGAAATATCATTTCTTGGCGAAGCTACTGAAGCTACAGAGATGATATGGCTAGAATTGAGAGGTTCTAAAAAAGGACAAGAAGCATAAAAAAAGATTTTATAACAGCACTTGGCGTACCTAGAGCAGAGCTTGTCTCTGTAAGATTTAGACGTCCACATTCATTGGTTTGGAATCCAGATGAAGTTTCTAATCCGATTCTTTGGGATATATTACACTTAAAAATTGCAGAGAGTGTTTAAATATTTAGTTTGCTTTTTTTAACTCTTCAATATCTATTTTTTTCATTTTAAGGAAAACTTGCATGGCTTTTTCTGATTTTACTAACTCTCCTATATTTTCCGGCACAATTTGCCATGAAACTCCAAATTTATCTTTAACCCAACCACATTGTTCTGATTCAGGCACTGCTGACATTTTTTCCCAGTAAGAATCTATTTCTGATTGATCTTTGCAGAATATTTGAAAGGAGATGGCTTCACTTATTTTAAAATATGATCCACCATTTAAAGCTGTAAAGCTTTGACCATTTATTTCAAAGTTAACTAACATTATAGAACCTACTGGTTTATTGGAAGGAGTTTCAGTTAGATAGGGAACAGTTTCTAAAATTTTAGAGTTAGGAAAGACAGAGGTATAAAATTTAGCAGCTTCTTCAGCTTGAGAATCAAACCATAAACATGGAGTAATCTTTTGCATAAAGTTTTTGTATTATAACATAAGTTATTCCTCAGTCTCTGCATCAGTTGCGGTTTAAGAAGAAAACAAGCTATACTAAATTTAGGGGAGGTGAGGTAAATAAGCAAAGCTTGAATTTTTTCAAGCGGAGCTTTCAAAAATATGGAATTAAACCCAAG
>Ga0209515_10010649_pt1 | contig 10188 bp, 13 predicted proteins | sample Subgroupgradi54m_FD_187454 | JGI IMG/M metagenome (GOLD analysis project Ga0209515, IMG submission 187454) | Subsurface groundwater microbial communities from S. Glens Falls, New York, USA - GMW60B uncontaminated upgradient, 5.4 m (SPAdes)... ...
GGGAAGGACCTGCAAGGGGCTATGCCCCTCTGCACCCCCTTTTCAGCATCCTGCTCGTGTCCTGCCCCCGAAAAAGGACCCAAATTGTCCCCGATGTCATCGGGGCGAGGAGTCCCGACAAGTCGGGGCGACGAAGCAATCTGGCGGGGAGAGCGGAGCGCCACCCCAGATTGCCACGGCCCTCCTTCGTCAGGCCTCGCAATGACAGCCCTGCGTGGGTTTCCTTGAGGGGCACAGGGGCCTATGCTATCATGAGCGCGGAGCAGAGCTATGGCCGGGTGGCAGGTAGATGTCCTCATCTTCGATGCCTTTCAGGACTCTCTTTCCGAAGAGTGGCTGCGAGAGGTTGCCCTCTGCACTTTAGGGTTTGAGGTTCAGCCTGAAGGCGGCGGAGCTGCAGCACTGGCCCTTGGCAACGGACGCCCCGTGGCCCTGAGCCTGGTTATCGCCGATGACGAGACCCTTCGCACCCTCAATCGGGAGTACGCAGGGCTGGATGAAGGGACCGATGTACTGTCTTTTCCCCTCCTCTCCCCTGGTGATGAGGGTGAGGGAGATGCCCCCCTGGCAACGGAGGGGTATCCCTTTGTCGTGCCCCAGGGGGAGGACCTGCCGGTCCAGCTAGGGGAGGTCATCCTGTCCTACCCCCAGGCGGCGCGCCAGGCCCAGGCGGCAGGCCATCCGGTCCAGCGCGAGGTGGCCCTCCTGGTGGCCCACGGGGTGCTTCATCTTCTTGGCTACGACCATGCGACGCCTGAGGAGGAGGCCGCCATGTGGCGCAAACAGGACGCCGTGCTGGCAAGGTTGTTCCCCCAGGCCAAAGGCCCCGCCCCGACTGGAAGCACGGGGCTTTCAGCATCTATCGGGGGGGTCACGTGAACGCTCAGGTGCTCTACCGCAAGTGGCGGCCCCAGCGCCTGGAGGAGGTGGTGGGGCAGCCGACGGTTACCCAGACCCTGGGGTACGCTCTCGCCACGGGTCGGGTGGCCCACGCCTATCTCTTCTGCGGCCCCAGGGGAACGGGCAAGACCAGCACGGCGCGCATCCTCGCCAAGGCCGTGAACTGCCTGGACCTTCAGAAGGGCGAGCCGTGCAACCGGTGCGTCCCCTGCCGGGAGGTCAACCAGGGAGGGGCCCTGGACATCATCGAGATGGACGCCGCCAGCAACAGGGGCATTGACGAGATCCGGGAGCTTCGAGAGCGGGTGCAGTATGCGCCCACCCAAGGGCGGTACAAGACCTACATCATCGACGAGGTCCACCAGCTCACCGATTCCGCTGCCAACGCCCTCCTCAAGACCTTGGAGGAGCCTCCTCCCCACGTTATCTTTGTGCTTGCCACCACGGACCCTCAGAAGGTGCCCGCCACCATCATCTCCCGTTGCCAGCGCTTTGACTTTCGACGCCTCTCCCAGGTCGACGTCGTTCGGCGGTTGCAGCAGATCTGCGATGGAGAGGGAGCGAAGGTAGAGCCAGGCGCCCTGGAGGTCATCGCTCGCAACGCCTGGGGAAGCCTGCGGGACGCCACCAACATCCTGGAGCAGGCCGTCATCTCCTATGGCTCGCCCTTGCAGGCGACCCAGGTGAGGGAGCTTTTGGGCCTGAGCGACGACGAGGTCGCCCTGCAGGTGGCGGCGTTTGCCTTGGAAGGCGACGTGAGCCGGGGCCTGGCGGCCCTCAACGCCGCCGCCTCTCAGGGGGTGGACCTGCGTCGCTTTCACCGGAACCTGGTGGAGTACCTGCGGGCCGTGCTGCTGGTCAAGGCCCACGCCCCCGAGTCGCCCGACTACCCCGAGCCCATTCGAGAGGAGGTGGCCCGCTTGGCCCAGGCCCACCCCTTGGCTCGCATCTTTGTGGTGCTCAAAGCCTTCGCCAACGCCATACCCCGGCAGGATAGCCCTTCGCCCTTGACCCTGGAGCTGGCCCTGGTGGAGAGCAGCCTTCCTCAAGCCGAGGCATCGGTCCCCCCGCAAGAGTCTCCTCGCCCCCTGCCTGCGGGAGTGCCTTCCACTAAGACAGCAGAGCCCACGAGAAAGCTCAGGCTCGACTCGTCCCCTGGCCCTCTGCCTGCGGAAGCGCCTCCCACGACCGAGGCACCGCCCCCCATCCTAGCGCCTGAGACCCGGCCAGTGGAGCCGGAGCAGAAGCCCAGCGTGCCTGCGGGGAGTGCCCCAGGGCCGTTGTTTGCAGCGCAGTGGGAGGCGTTGGTGAAATCGCTTCGGGGCCAGCGGGGGAAGCGGGTTGTCCTGGGTGAGTTCCTGCGCAGCGCCAAAAGCCAGAAGAGGGAAGGTAACCTCCTCGTAGTAGAATATACGAGCCGCTCTAACACGGAGCGGCTCCAGCAAGAGCTGGCGGACCCGGAGGTCCGGGAGCGCCTGGCCCAGGCCGTCCACCAGGCCTTTGGGGTCTCCCTGGAGGTGCGGCCCATCCTTCTCCAACAAGAGGATGCGCCCCCCTCAGGCCACCTGGTGCGGGCCGCTCAGCGCCTTGGGGGAAGGCTCATCGGCGAGGAGGAGCTGTCGCCGAAAGGGTGATCGGCGAGGCGTATGCCGAGCGCCCGTAGGAAGGAGAAGAGGCATGAATCGGAACATGTTGCGTCAGGCCCAGCAGCTGCAGCAACGGCTGCTCAAGGCTCAGGAGGAGCTGGAGCAGCTGACGGTGGAGGCCTCGGCGGGGGGTGGGGTCGTCAAGGTGGTGGTGAGCGGAAAGCTCAAGCTCCAGTCGCTGACCATCAACCCCGAGGCCGTCGACCCGCAGGACGTGGAGATGCTGCAAGACCTGGTGCTGGCGGCGGTGAACGAGGGGCTTCAGAAAGCCGAGGAAATGGCGAGCCAGAAGATGAGCGCCATCACCGGCGGTTTCAAGCTGCCAGGGATGTAAGGGGGAGCAGTCATGGTCAGTCTACCAGTGCTTGAGGTTATCTTGCCACAGCTTGGTGCACTGATAGAGCGCCAGTCTTCCAAAAAAGCGGCTGTTAGGTTTCACAAGGCGCTGCGCGGGGATAGTTCTGCTGAGGATCTCCTGGGGTTGGCAAAGACAGCGCGGACGCCCGAGGAAAAGGGGCTGGCTTACCTGCTGCTCGCTCACTATTATCTCGTTCATAACCAGGCAGAACGAGTTGCCGAGGTGTGCCAGGCAGCTCGTGCGGAGTGGCCAAAGCAAGGCAAGTTTATAAGTTTTGTGGAGGCTTCGGCGTTGGCCATGTTGCTGGAATATGAAGAGGCCTTCCGAGCCTTTGAAGAGTGTGCACAAGCACTCGCTCAGTCCCACCGCACAGGTTTGTGGGAAACTGTACCTTGGGATGAGGCAGGCCTTCAGGGGTTTTACAAAAGCTGGGCCTTGGTTGGTGTAGGCCAGGGAGGAGAGGGGTTGTTGCGCTCAGACCTCCGACAGTTTGAGGCTGGAGGAGAGAAGGTCATCGTTGTCCTGAAGTTGGCGCGGGAGGTAGGACAGGAGAGTGCTGTGTGGGAAGCTCTGGACACCGTTGCTTCTCGGTGGCCTCAGTGGAGCGAGCAGATGGAGGAGCTGCGCCTGTACGTACGCTTAATGTCCATCGAAGACCCCTTTGAAGGATGGAGAGCCGTGGGCAAGGAGATCAGCAAAGTGTGGCCAGAAGGAGTGTCAGCGGTTGACGCTATTCGAGAGCAACGGGAGTAATGGCAGACTTGGTGGTGGATTCAAGCGTGTGGGTGGCTTTTTTCTTGCCCCGCGATGAGCACCATCAACGAGCAGTGCAGTTCGTGAACGAGCTTGAAGCGGACGTGCATCGTTGCCACCTACCGTACCTGGTGCTTGTGGAGACCTGTGCCGCCATAGCTAGGCGAGTCCCACGAGGGAGAGTACCCTTGGTAAGAAGGGCACAGCGGAGCTTTGAGGGCTGGACTGAGCAAGGGCTGATCCGTTGGTACACCTTGGATGAGCCGAGAGCGAGGGCTACTGTGGACCTAAACCTCACGTTGTCACTGCCCCTTCAAGGAAGTGACTCTGTGATTGTCTCCCTGGCCCAGGAGCTAGGCTATCCCGTCATGACCAACGACGAGGAAATCCGTCAACGCTACCAGAACGTCACCCCATGACCTTCCCCAGCTTCTTCCCCGGCGCCACGCCCGTCGTCCGCCTCATCGAGGCCTTCCATAGGCTGCCAGGCATCGGCCCCAAGACGGCCCAGCGCCTCGCCTACTACCTGATTCGCACCTCCCCAGAGGAGGCCCGCGCCCTGGCCGAGGCCATTCTGGCAGTAAAGGAGCGCATTCGCTTCTGCTCCATCTGCCAGAACATGACTGAGGCGGACCCCTGCGCCCTGTGCAGCGACGCTTCTCGGGACCGCTCCACGCTCTGCGTGGTGGAGGAGCCCCTGGACGCCCTGGCCCTGGAGCGCACCCGATACTTCCGTGGCCTGTACCATGTCCTTCATGGGGCCATCTCGCCGCTGAACAACGTGGGCCCCGAGGACCTCAAAGTGGCGGAGCTCTTGGAACGCCTCAGAGGAGGCCAGGTGCGGGAGGTGGTGCTTGCCACCAACCCCAACCTGGAGGGGGAGGCCACGGCCATGTACATCCATCGCCTGGTGGCGCCTCTGGGCGTTCGAGTCACCCGCCTCGCTCGGGGGCTGCCTACCGGGGGCGATCTGGAGTACGCCGACGAGGTGACTCTGACCAGGGCCCTGGAGGGGCGCCAGGAGATGCGATGACCAGGCCCAAGACCTCGAAGACCGAGGCCGTTATCCTGCGCCAGGTGCCCTCCGGGGAGGCAGACGCTCTGCTTGTGCTCTTCACCCCGGAGCGGGGCAAGGTACGGGCCATGGCCAGAGGGGTGCGGCGGCCATCGAGCAAGCTTGGAGGCCACCTGGAGCCCCTGGACCGGGCCACCCTCCTCCTGGCCCAGGGGCAAAACCTGGACGTGGTCGCCCAGGCGCACCTGCTCCACTCCAACCTTGGCCTTCGGGGAAGCCTGGAGGCCCTGGCTTGCGGGTGGTACCTGGCGGATCTGGTGGATGCCTTCACCCCGGATGAGGCGCCCAATCCGGCCCTCTACGACCTCCTGGTAGAGGCCCTCGGTTGGTTGGAGGAGAGCCCTCAGCCTGCGTTGCTTCTTCGTTGGTTTGAGCTTCAACTCCTGGGGTTGACCGGCTACCGCCCTGAGGTGTACCACTGCGTGGCGTGCCGCCAGCCCCTTGCCTCCCAGGACCACGCCTTTAGCCTCCCTGATGGGGGGGTGGTGTGCCCTGGCTGCCGGTCGGGGAAGGAGGCGTCGGCGCCCCTCTCGTTGACGGCCTTGAAAGTCCTCCGCTATCTCTTGGACAACGCCTACCCGGAGGCTCGACGACTACGGTGGGAGGCCCCCCTTTCGCAGGAGGTGGAGGGGTTCCTGGCCCAGTACATTCGGTACATTCTGGAGCGAGAGGTCCGCTCCGCCGCCTTTCTCCATCGGTTGGACTCATGGCGCCGGCAGGGAGTCGCTCCTGCTACCCCCTAACAGGATGCGGAAAAGGGGAGTGCAGAGGGGCGACGCCCCGGAGCCTGCCCTGAGCGAAGCCGAAGGGCTTGGAGCCTGAGAGTGTCCCTCAGATACAGATTCCTCCCCCTTCCTGGCCAGGAAGGGGGACAAGGGGGATGGTCGAAAGGGTTTTTCAGCATCCTGCTAAGGGAGGTCAATGCCCGTGTTCACCAAAATTCTCATCGCCAACCGGGGGGAGATCGCCTGCCGGGTGATCCAGAGCTGTCGGAAGATGGGCATCGCCACGGTGGCCATCTTCTCCGAGGCCGAGCCCCACGCCCTTCATGTCCAGATGGCTGACGAGTCCTACAGCGTGGGGGGCGCTGAGGCGGCGGAGAGCTATCTGAACATCCGCCGCATCGTGGAGGTGGCCCTTCAGAGCGGCGCCGAGGCCGTTCACCCCGGCTACGGGTTCCTCTCCCAGAACCCTGACTTCGTTCTGGCCTGTGAAAAGGAGGACATCCGGTTCATCGGTCCAAGCCCCGAGGTGATGGTGCGCATGGGCGACAAGGTGCTGGCGCGCCGGCTGGCCAAAGAGGCGGGTCTGCCCATTATTCCAGGGTCCGATGGAGACGTGTCTGATGAGGAGGCCCTGGAGGCCGCCCAGGCCATCGGGTATCCTGTGATGGTCAAGGCCACCGCTGGGGGTGGCGGCATTGGCATCCGCATGGCCGCGAGCCGCACGGAGCTGGCCGAGGTGTTGGACCGGGCCCGTTCCCTGGCCCAGAGCGCCTTTGGCAGCCCCCGCATCTACCTGGAGAAGTACCTGGATGGCCCGGCCCACATCGAGGTCCAGGTCTTGGCGGATACTCACGGGCACGTGGTCCACCTCTTTGAGCGGGACTGCTCCGTGCAGCGGCGGCACCAGAAGGTCATCGAGGAGACGCCCTCGCTGAAGGTCTCCCAGTCGCTCCTGGAAAACATGGTCACCGAGGCGGTGATTCTGGCCCGCCACATCGGATACATAGGCGCGGGCACCGTGGAGTTCCTGCTGGACAAGGAAGGGGAGTTCTACTTCCTGGAGATGAACACCCGCCTACAGGTGGAGCACGGCATCACCGAGATGGTGACGGGTGTTGACCTGGTGGAGCAACAGATCCGTGTTGCGGCGGGAGAGCCCCTGCCCTTTGCCCAGGAGGACATCCGGCGCCGGGGCCATGCCATCGAGGCGCGCATCTACCCCGAAGACCCGGTGACCTTCATGCCCGCCGCGGGGGTCATCGCTGACATCTTCCTACCCAAGGGGGCCAACATTCGCGTGGACCATGGCTTGTATCCGGGCTACGAGGTGACGTCCTACTACGATCCCCTCCTGGCCAAGCTGATGGTCTGGGGCAAGGACCGGGACGAGGCCGTCCATCGCATGGCCGACGCCCTCCAGGACCTCCGGTTGGAGGGGGTCATCAACAACATTCCTCTGGTCCAGACAGTCCTGCGGGAGCCCAGCTTCATCCGGGGGACGTACGACACGGGGCTCCTCTCTCACATGGTGGCCTTGCCGGAGCGACGCATCATCCAGGTGCCCGGCAAGGGCGTAACGGTCACGGGAGACGGAAGCCTCACGGAAGAGGTGGCTGCTGCCATTGTCGAGGCCCTGCTCCTCATGGCCAAGGAAGAGGGCAAGACCCGCCCCAAGGTGGGCGGCTGGAGAGAGGCGGGTCGAAGAGAGCAGCTCTCTGTCAATCAGATCGAGAAGGGGCTATGGCGCGGCAGGTAAAGGTCCAGATCAGAGACCTGTCGTACACGGTCGAGTTCCTGGGGGCCCAGGGCAACCGTCTTCAGGTCCGTGTTAACGGTCACACCGCCACGGTGGAGGTGGACGGGATAGAGCTGCCTCCGTCTTTGCGTACGGCCCGCCACAGCGCCCCTGCGCCCATGCGGGCTAGCCAGGCGGCCGGGGAGGCGGCCAGGGCTCGGCCTCAAGCAGCGGCGGCGGTGAGCGAGAAGCAGATTGCCGCCCCCATGAACGGCCGCATCGTGCGTATCTCGGTACAGGCGGGCGACCGGGTGCGGCCCGGCGAGGAGGTGTGCACCCTGGAGGCCATGAAGATGGAGCAGAGCATCCGCTCCTCGGTGGCCGGCGTGGTCAAGGAGGTGCGGGCGTCCCCCGGCCAGAGGGTGACGGCGGGCGACATCCTGTTGGAGCTGGAGTGAAGAGGGGGAGTGTGCGGTTTCTCGACTCAAAGGACAACGCAGGCTGAACAGCATCCGAGTGCGGGGGCTGATGAAAGTAGAGATGCACTGCCTGTTGGCGCTCGTAACGATGCAGGCACAGGCGTTGGCCACGAGGTGCCGAGTGTCGGTAAGGAAGGTTGCCTGAAACGAAACACCCTCTACGACGAGTAGAGGGTGTTTTTACGGGGTCTTTACCTTAAGATCATTCCTCCGTCTAGTTGCCCAACCTTGACATCTTGTTGCCGAGTTCTTAGTCTGGTACCATATCGTTTGGTGCAACACCCTGTTTAGGGCGGGTTCCATCCCTAGTTCGTGTGGGTCGCGAGGGACGTTGCGCCGTCCTACCGTGAGGATGTTTGGAGTGAACAGGAGCGGCCAGTGCCATTTGACCGCTTAGACCTGGTTAAGGCGAGTAGCACACGGCTCAGCGTGGTCGTGCATTGCAGACTCCCTATGGCTGTTGGAGTAATCAAGAGCCCACGGCTGTATGGCGCAATATACCAGCGTTCGAGGACCCCTCACACACTGTCTGGAACAATACATCTGGCGAGTGAGCCAGATTTCTTCCACATAGAGATTGATTACCGCCGGGAGGACTGGGGGCGACCTCCTAAAGGGTACACAAACCCTGATGAGTTGTGGAGTTTCTTGTCTGCGAGTCAAGATCCGATTCGCTTGGAAGGGTACGTCGTCTTCAAGTATGCTCCAGACCTTCCATCAAATGAGCTTCAACTGCCGCTCAAGCTAAACTTACCGCTACCTGAAGGGATCGAGGCCCCCTTCACTCATGTGACGGGGGTGACGGTTGCCAAGCTATCCGAGAGTGGTGACGATCTCATTCACTCATTGGCAATGTCCAACACCGGGGATGGGTTACACCACACTGTAACCTATTCCAGGCAATTTCCATCATTCGGAGACCAAGTTATACAACAGATACTAGAGCAAGCTCAACATCTCTCCTGTATCTTGGTCCCAGGAAAGGCTCAAACGGCATGAGAACCAAATTCAACGCTCGCATTCGCACCAGAAGCCACCCGAACTGGTTGACGAACCACACCGCCTGGAGACTCCAAGAGGATGTGGCACATTCCATAGTGACCACTGACCGGGGCCTGAACTTGAAGGTAGAACAAGCCGTGACTTTCGTGGTTGCGGATAACACCCGCATAGGTGAACTCTACCAGAAGTTGCTCAGTGGATTAGAGGAGAATCTGCGCCAACTGAGTTTCCTTGATGGGCCAGAGTTAACAACGGTGGAGGCCGCCTGCTCGGCCTTTTTGAACAAGGTTCGGAGTATCCCTGAAGTGTCTGAGGTCTGGTTTGAAAAACAGGCAGATGACGACGCGACGATCTGGACACTGATCTCGGCACCGCCCTTGAGCTACGACGTAAGGGACGCGGTGTATCAAGCCCAAGTTGATGTGCTCGCCGCGTTAACCGAGCCAATACTCGGTTTCCAGGTTATAAATCTGAGGGAACTTCCCGACGATGATTTCGTCAAGCAGTTGGTTCCAGACGCCGCCAAGAAAGTTGGATAACAGCAAAAAGTGTCCGACACGGCATCGCATCTGACTCGTGCTCGGCATAACGAGGAGTTATGCGCGATGCTGCCACTCTCTCATACCGATTGGGTGATAATGGCGCGCTTCTATTCCGCTCTTCATTACGTTGATGCTGTTCTCGCCTCCACTCCTGGAATACCTGGTGGCTACCATCCAAAGAGCCACCGGAAGCGAGAGTTCTTGATTACTCATTCCACGATCCTCAAGCCGCTAGCGAAAAGCTATATGCATCTTCATCAAAGATGTGATGACGTTCGATACGACCTCATGAACATTCCTCCTTCGGATATCGAGCCGAAGTTTGAGGATGTCAAAAAGAGAACTCGCGCCCTCCTCGGTCAGCCGTAATCGGCTGTCTCATAGTTTCGTGTCCTATGGTTTTGGCCCGGAATTATGAATAAGGCTCCCTGGTTGTCCTTCCGGTTGCCCTGTGCTATACTACCCCCTGAAATAAAATCAGAGAACTGACCAGAGGCTGGAGGCTTGGACAAAGACACCAAAGGGCAGATAATCCAGGAACACCACACCCACGAGGGAGACACCGGGTCCGCAGAGGTTCAAGTAGCCCTCTACACCAGGCGAATCACCGACCTCACGGCGCACTTGCAGGTCCATCGCCATGACTTCTCCACTCGTCGTGGCCTGTTGCAGCTCGTAGGCAAGCGCAGGCGGCTCCTCAACTACCTGGCCCAGGAGAGTGTCCCTCGGTACCAGACCCTCATCGCCCGTCTCGGGCTTCGAAGATAGCACCCCGACAAGTCGGGGTGCTATCACTTCTACTCCCTCTGGTTGGTCATTCCTAGGAGGTTAGATCGCTCATGGAACACGTTTTTCAGTGCGAAGTTGGGGGGAAGACCCTCACCATAGAGTCTGGGAAGCTGGCGGGGCAGGCCAGCGGCGCTGTCACGGTGCACTACGGCGACTCCGTGCTTCTGGTGACCGTCTGCACCGG
>Ga0209515_10010650_pt1 | contig 10188 bp, 2 predicted proteins | sample Subgroupgradi54m_FD_187454 | JGI IMG/M metagenome (GOLD analysis project Ga0209515, IMG submission 187454) | Subsurface groundwater microbial communities from S. Glens Falls, New York, USA - GMW60B uncontaminated upgradient, 5.4 m (SPAdes)... ...
AAACGGACCAAGGAATCCAGGAGGCTCACGTACTGCCGCGACATCCGTTCCACGCTGGCCAGCGTGAAAAGCTCCGTGCTGTATTCCCACTCACCCGTAAAGTTTGGGCTGCGGAAACGCTCTACCGTCAGGGACAGGTCGAGCTTGGAGGTTCCATTGTGGCAAGGGACCTCGCGAAAGGGGAAATCCTTCAGGCTCGGCTGGCCTGACGCTTCACGCCCCTCCCACATGTCGAACAATACGGAAAAGAAAGGGGGCCTGTTGAGGCTCCGTTCCGGATTCAGTTTCTCGACCATGGCCTCAAAAGGCAGTTCCTGATATTCATAGGCCTGGAGGAGGACAAGCTTCACCTCGCGCAGGAAGTCCCTGAAAGACATTCCGGCCCCGGCTTTGATCCGGATGGGAAGATTATTGATGAAGACGCCGATCAGACTTTCCAGTTCCTGCCGTTCGCGGCCGGATACCGATGTGCCGATGACGAGATCCTTGGCCCCGGAAACGAGGTGCAGGAAGGCGGCGAATCCCCCGAACATGATCATGAAAAGCGTGCAACTTTCCCCATTGGCCAGCCCCGAAACGCCCTCCATCAGGTCGGACGAAAACTCGGTAAAGACGCACCCCCCCCGCAAGGGCTGGGTGGGCGGGCGCTGGAAGTCCGCGGCCAAATCAATGGGAGGCGGAAGATTGCTCAATTGCCTGCGCCAATAGGCAAAGTAGGGTTCAACCGAAGGACCAGCCAGCCAGGCTTGCTGCCACCGGGCGAAATCGGAATACTGGATTTGCGAGCGTACCGGTTCCTGCCCGCCCCGGTAGAGTTCGGATAACTGTTTAAAAATCAGGTTCGCCGAATGGGCGTCGGAAACGATATGGTGCAGGGTCACTAGGAATACGTGCCGCTCTTCATCCATGCTCAAGAGCTTGGCGCGAAGCAGGGGTCCGGCATCCAGACGGAAGAGAATCGCGCCTTCACTCTTGGCGGCATCGGAAACGACGCGGCCCGCATCCTCCGGGGAAAGTACAGACAAATCCACCCGTTCTATGAGGCTCCGCATCGGGCCTTCGGCCGATTGGTATGCGACTCCCGCCTCTTCGCCGAAAACCATCCGCAAGGATTCATGGCTTCCCACGATCTTGTCCAGGCTTTCCTGCAAACGCTTGAAGTCGATCTTGCCCTCGACATTGAATCGGAACACGCTGTTGTAGGATGCATCCAAAGGATTCAAGCGATGAAGAAACCAGATCCTCCGTTGGGCCGAGGAGAGGGGAATTCGTCCCGACCCGGATTTCCCCGCCAGGAGTGGCTCAGCGATCGCCGATTTCATCGAAGACTCTTCCAGGAAATGGATCAGGGGTTGCTTGTGCTCGCGGATGAGATTCTTGATCTCGTCCGAAAGCGCGCCCACAGGGGCGGCGTAAGTCAACTTGCCTTCTTTCAGACTCAGCCAGATTTTCAATCCGGCGAGGATTTCCAGCAATTCGGGTACCTTCATATTTCGCCCACGTCCATGGGCTCGGAGCTCCCTTGCTCATGATGCGAAACATCCAAGATCCAGCGCAGGTTCTCCACCGCCTTGGCAAAGCCGTAAATGGTCGGTTCATCGAACAGCATGCGCAATGGGAAATTGACACGCAGCGATTCGCGGAGACGGGACACCAAGCGCGTGGCCAGCAGGGAATGACCTCCCAACTCAAAGAACCCGTCATTCGCCCCAATGGGCGCGACCCCGAGCAATTCCTCCCAGACTTCCGCAATCGATTTCTCCAGATCCGTCGAAACGGCCACGTAAGGCGTATTCAGATCCGGGCGGGAATGCCGGGCGCTTTTCCCCTTGGGGAGCGCCAAGGTCGAAGCGGCACCGGGATTGATCCATTGGAGGAGCCGTCGCCCGAGGTCGCCCGTCGAGACGATGATCTGCCCGCCCCATCTCTCGGAAAGGATGCGGGTAAATGCCTCGGCGCCCGCCTCGGGATCCATCAAGAAGCCTTTCAGCCCGGAACCCATTCCCATTTCGGTTGCCTTCTCCTGGAAATCCCAGGCGTCCCAATTCACCGAAATCCAAACCGCGCCCGAGTCGCGGTTTCGGGCGACCGCGAATGCGTCCATGAAGGAATTGGCCGCGGCATAGGCGGAAAAACCGATCCCGCCGAGGATACTGGCCAAGGATGAACACAAGAGAAAGAAATCGGGAGGTTGCTTGCCGAAAACATCTTCCAGGATGAATAAGCTTCCGATCTTGGATTGGAATTCCTCTTGGCATTCCTGAAAGCCGATGGATTCCGCCAGCTTCTCTTTGGCCAATCCCGCCGCATGGATGACTCCGTCGATCCTGCCGAAGCGCAGGACGGCGGCATCTACGGAGGACTGCATCTGCACCCGGTGCCCGGCATCGGCTTGAATCAACATGACTTCGGCGCCGGATCGACGCAACTCCCGGATCCCCTCCACCTTAGAAATCAGGGAGGCATCCTTTCCATCTGCGGATGCCAGTATCGACTCCCATTCCATTTCCGGAGGAAGCGGCGTCCTGCCCACCAGGATGATTTTCCCTTTCGCAGTCTCGAATATCTTCCGCGCCAAAACCAGCCCGATGCGGCCCAGACCGCCCGTGATGAGGTAAACGCCGTTTTCCTTGAGCAGGGAAGGGCCCGCAGGATGCGCCGGGAACGCCACCCGTTTCGGGAAGGGGAGCCATCGGCTTTCGCCTCGGTAGGCGACCATGGGCGTAAGATCCGGGGCTTCGGCTTCTTCAAGGATGCAATCAGCGAGCCTTTGTCCCTGTACCTCGCCTCGGAAACTCCCGCCGGGATCAACGCAGCACATGGACATCCCCGGAAATTCCTGGGGCAAGACCTTGCATAATCCGGCCATGGGCGCCCATTCCGGCGACAAGGGCTCTTCGCCGGTAACGTCGAATATTCCTCGTGCGGCAACCGTGATCCTGAGGATGCCGAAATCCGGTCTCTTGGCTATCGCCCTGCAGACGTATAATAAGCTGAAAAAACCCCGGGACTGGATCGCCTCGGTTTCCGTGCGCCCGGGAATTCCGGTTCCTCGCCCGGCCATGCCCCAAAGGTGCAGGACTCGTCCGAAACCGTTCGATCCGACTCCGGCGGCATCCACAACGGCATGCCAGTCCCTCTCCCTTTCCGGATTGACGACGACGGAAGACGGGGAGCGAACCTCATAGCCGGGGCCGGATTCGATGGTGATGAATCCCTGTCCGCGTTCACGCAGCCTTCGGATCATGCCGTCCCGCAAAGCGCCCGGCTCGCAGATCAGTAGCCAGGGCTTTTCCGCCTCTTTGGCGGCGCGGATGCCGGTAACGCGCCGGGAAGGGGAACGGGTCCATGCCTGGTAACCGAACCAATCCTTGAAATCCAATTTCTCCGCCGGGGCCGGCGAGCCGGGCGAAAGGAATGGGGCCGGAATTTCCGCGATCGGATGGATCCAATAGGACTTGCCATCGAAGCGATATGAAGGAAGATTCAGACGCCGCCTTTTTTCACCGAAGTGGAATGCCTGCCAATCGACGTCGCTCCCCAGTTCCCAGACGGAGCCCAATGCCGAATAGAGGACGATGAGATCGGACTTGCTTTCCGCGGGTTTGCGGCAGGATGGAATGACCGGATGGGACTTGCCGCCAACGCAAGCCTTGGCCAAATGCGTAAGCGCCTGTCCGGGACCCACCTCGATGAAAACCGGACGCGGGAGCATGGAAAGGGTATCCATGCCTTGCCGGAAGCGGACGGTGTTGCGGAGATGCGCGCACCAGTAATCCGGATCCTTGGCTTGGGCGGGAGTAATCCAATCACCAGTGAGGTTTGAGACGAAGGGAAGCTTTGGGGACGATAATTCGACCGTTTGGAGCGCCGAGCGGAACTCCGGCAAGATGGGATCCATATGCCGGGAATGGAAGGCATGGGAGGTCTGGAGGATTCTGCAAACCTTTCCTTCCGACGACAGTCGGTTTTCCATCGCCTTCACGGCTTCGATGGACCCGGAGAAAACGCATTGGCCCGGGCCGTTCGCAGCGGCCAATTCCAAGTCGTCTCCCGCCAGTTCGCGAGCCCGAATCTCGTTCAAAGGAACGAAGAGCATGGCTCCAGCAGGCATCGCCTGCATCAACCGGCCCCGTTCGGCAACCAAGCGCAGGCCGTTTTCCAGGGAGAATACCCCGGCCAGGCAAGCAGCCACGTATTCACCGATGCTATGGCCGATCAGGGCCTTCGGTTGCACTCCCCAATGCATCCAGAGCTGGGCCAAGGAGTGCTCAAAGGCGAACAGGGCGGGTTGCGCGATCGAGGTTTGCAACAGCAAGGCTTCCATTTCGGGGGCCTTCTCCGGAACGGGATACAAGATCTCCGGCAGATAATGGCCGATGAGAGGTTTCAGGATTTCCGCACATCGGTCCAAGGACTTCCGGAAAAAAGGCTCGTGCCGGTACAGCTCCATTCCCATGCGGATTTGCTGGGATCCCTGACCGGAAAAGAGGAAGACAACCTGAGGTTCTGGTTGCGGCTTGGAGGGAGAATCGGGTCCTAGGTTCAATTCCCCCAAGAGGGCCCTCGAATCCAAACCGGCCAGGGCCTCTCCGAGCGTTCCGCAAGCCACGGCCTTGCGGAAAGGAAAGTGCCTGCGCCCACAAGCCAGGGTGAAACCGGCGTCCGCAAGCGAAATATCCGGATTGGCCTTGAAATGGGCTGTGAGATCGGCAACCCTGGCATCCAGGGCGCTGGAAGTCTTGGCTGAAAGGGGCAACAGATGAAAGGGGCGGGAGGAATGGGTTTCAGGCTTCCCCAAATGCTCTTCCAGAATGATATGGGTATTGGTCCCCCCCATCCCGAAAGAGCTGACTCCGGCACGGCGCGGTCCTTGGGATTCCCAGGGGCGCAAGGCCGCATTGACGTAGAAGGGACTCGTCGCGAAATCGATTTTAGGATTCGGCCGGCGAAAATGGAGGCTGGGAGGTAGCATGCGGTACTTGAGGGACAGTACGCATTTGATCAATCCTGCCATTCCTGCGGCAGTGTCGATATGGCCGATATTGGTCTTTACCGAACCCAGCGCGCAGAACCCCCGTTTCCCCAAGCGGGACCGGTAGGCCCGGCTGAGGGCGGCTATTTCCATCGGATCGCCCAATTTTGTCCCGGTGCCATGGGCCTCGAGATAGGAGACGGATTCCGGTTCCACTCCCGCCATGGCCAGGGCCTCCGCGATCACGGCGGACTGCCCCTCGATGCTGGGAGCGGTGAAGCCCACCTTTCCGGCCCCATCATTGTTCACCGCACCACCGCGGATCACGGCATAAATGGAATCCCTATCGGCCAATGCGTCTTCCAGGCGCTTAAGAACCACCACGGCAACTCCGCTTCCGGGCACCGTACCTTGGGCATCCTCGTCGAATGCGCGGCAATGGCCGTCAGGCGAAAGGATATGCCCATCCTCATACTGGTACCCGCTCGCTTGCGGGATATGCATGGATACCGCTCCGGCCAAAGCCATGTCGCAGTGGAAACCGGACAAACCCTGGCAGGCCATCTGCAGCGTCACCAAGGAAGAGGAACATGCGGTGTTGATGTTTATGCTCGGACCCCTCAGGTCTAGCTTATAGGAGATGCGGGTCGCGAAATAATCGTTGAAGTTGGAGAGGGATACCTGGTAGTCCCCCATGGATTCCATCACCTGCCGATTGGGCAGGAGGTTCCGGAGGAGGTACATGCTTGTCGCCCCGCTCGCATAGACGCCGACGCGGCCGCCGGTTTTGGACGGATCATATCCGGCGTTCTCGATGGCTTTCCAGGACGACTCCAGTAAGATCCTCTGCTGGGGGTCCATGACCGCCGCTTCCATTGCGGAATAGCCGAAGAATCCCGCGTCGAATCGATCGTATCCTTCAATTGCGCCTCCCGCGGGGACATAGCTCGGATTCGCGATATCCTCCTCGGGTACTCCCGCCGCCCGCAACTCCTCCGGGGTAAAGAAGGTGATCGATTCTTTCCCCTGGCAAAGATTGGACCAGAAGGCTTCGACATCCCCAGCCCCCGGAAATCGTCCGTCGATACCTACGATGGCAATTGCATCCTTTAGATTTTTTGAAGCCTCGGAAGCATCATGCTCTTGGGATTGCTTCATTTGTCCAGCCTTTCTGAATCCATGGCATCGCGGACCCTTGACCGGCGATCCGATTTTCTGTTTCTTGCCAATGCGGCCCTCCGCTGGGCTTCATCCCTCAGCGAATCCACCATTTTATCCTGAGAGATGAAGCGCGCGAGGGCGCGGACCGTGGTATGCTCGAACAGGTCGATGATCTCCAATGGACGCGCAAACAACCCTTCCAAGCGGCTGTGCACCTGCACCGCCAGCAGCGAGTGCCCGCCGATGTCGAAAAAGTTGTCGTCCAAACCCACGCTCGGGCGCCCCAACAAATCCGACCACACCCCCGCTATCAACCGTTCCGCCTCCGTTCCCGTCTCCCAACCCGGGCCGGGACCGGCCGCCCGCGCTTCCGCCTCCCAAGGCGGCAACCGCTCGCGATCCACCTTCCCGTTGGCGTTCAGCGGCAGGCTCTCCAATCGCATCCACCGCCGGGGCACCATATACTCCGGCAAACGCCCCTTCAAATGCCCCTGCAGCTCTTCCCAGGACGGGGCCTCCGCCATCGCGTCCACCACATAGCCCACTAGTTCGCCCTCGCCGGAGCCGGACGTCCGCAGCGACACAGCCGCCTCGCGCACCCCCGCATGCTCCATCAGTTTCGCTTCGATCTCGCCCAATTCTATCCGGTAGCCCCGCACCTTCACCTGCTGATCCATCCGGCCCAGAAATTCCAATGTCCCGCCCTGGTACCGGCAACGGTCCCCCGTACGATACTGGCGGCTTCCGCCGATCCCTACCGTCCGCCCATGCGCCGCCGGTACGAAAACCTCCGCCGTCCGCGACGCGGAACCCAGATACCCGCGGCCCACGCCCAGGCCCGCCACCGTCAACTCGCCCACGCCGCCGGGGCTGCACAGCGCGCTGCCATGCGAACCCGCCTCGGTCACGTACAGCTCCGTATGCGCGATCGCCTGGCCGATGGGCACCCGGCTCCAGCCTTCCTCCGGCGCGCAGGCCAGCACATGATGAGATACGTCGTCCGAGCACTCCGTGGGGCCGTAGGCGTTCATCAGCGGGATACCCGCATACCGTTCGAACCACCAGCGGCAGAGCGACGGCGGCAAGGCCTCCCCCGTCATCAGCAACCACCGCATCCCCGCCAGGCCCCAAGGCATCGCCCGGCCCGCGTCCGTTTCGGCCCGCAATGAACCCAGCTGCGACGGGACCAGCTCCAGCACCGTTGCCGAAACCGCTTCCGCCCTATCCAGCACCTGCCGCCCGAACCGAGCCGTCTGCTCCGGCAGGATTTCCACCCGACCTCCCGACAGCAACGCCGCCCAGTATTGCCACACCGAAATGTCGAAGCAAGGCGACGCGTTCTGGATGACGCAATCCGAAGCGTCCAGTTCCAAAGACTCGATCTTGGCATCCAGATGGTTGAGCATGCCTTCCTGCTCCACCATCGCCCCCTTGGGCGCCCCGGTGGAACCGGACGTGAAAATCACGTACGCCAGGCGGTACCCCTCCAAGGGAGGGAAGAACGGACGCTGCGCGGCCCCCTGGGCAGCGTTCTCAAGGACATCCTCCAGGACCACCACCTGCGGCCGCTCGGCCGGAGACAGCTCCAGCAACAACTCGTCCAGGTTGGCGCGCAACACGCGGTCGGTCAGGAGAAGCCGAGGACGGCCCTGCGCGAGCACCTCCACTTGGCGGCGGCGGGGATGGCTCGGGTCCAGCGGCACATATGCCCCTCCGGCCTTCCACACCCCTAGAACGGAAATGGCGAACCCCAGATCGCGGCCGCAGAAAAGCCCCACCAGCCCCTCGGGAGCGAGCCCTTGGTGGAGCAGGTCGGTCCCCAAGGCATCGGAGAGCCGCTCCAGGGCGGCATAGGTCAGTTGCGAGGCCCCGCAAGAAAGCGCCACGGAATCGGGCCGGAGCCCGGCCTGAAGGGAAAACCGGGAAGGGAGGTCCGAAGCGGAACGGGGAGGCCGAGGCCCCCCGGCGAGACGCAGCAAATAGGCGAGATCCTGGGGCTCCAAAAGGGAATGGGCGGCAAGGGGACGGTCGGGAAAACGGACCAAGGAATCCAGGAGGCTCACGTACTGCCGCGACATCCGTTCCACGCTGGCCAGCGTGAAAAGCTCCGTGCTGTATTCCCACTCACCCGTAAAGTTTTTGCCCGCTTGCTCTATGGATAGCGCCAAATCGAATTGCGACGCCCCGGTATTGCCCATATCCATGGGGAACGTTTCCAACCCGATCATTCCAGGCAGGAATTCGGGTGCCTTCCTCATGTCCATCATCACTTGGAACAGTTGGTTATCCCCGACGGATCCGGAGGACCGCAGCCTTTCGACCAAGGTTCCGAATGGGACGCTTTGATAGCGCAAGGAATCGATCAGGCGCTTGCGGGCGTTTACCAGGAAATCCCGAAATGTCGTGCCGGTCGAAAACGCTTCTGCGATGGCCAAGGTATTGACGAACGGGCCGATGCAGCCTTCTTCTTCGACGCCGTCGCGGTTGGCAACCGTTGTTCCGACCGTGATCCGGTTTTCGCCGGTAATCCTGAAGAGCAGGACCTGGAATGCCGAAAACAGGATCATGAAAGGGGTGGCCCTGTGGATGGGGCATGCCGTAAGAATCCCCTCAATAATTCCCGCAGGCAATGCGAATCCGAATTTGGAGCCGTCACGACCGGCTCGATTGTTCCTTGGACGCAAGGTATCCAGGGTCAGTTCGGAAGAGGCTTCCGAGAGGCTATCCAACCAGAAACGGATGCCATTTTCGAATTCCGGATCCGCGATTTCACCCGACCCTTTGGATGCGTACTCCCTGAACTGGAGGGGCAGCTTGAAACCGGGTGCTATTCGGTTCTTGAAAGACGAATAATAGCCGGCCAATTCATTGATGAAAACGTAAAAGGACCATGCATCGGATACGATATGATGCATGGTGAACAACAGGCGCCCCTCTCTTGAGGACGTCAGGAGGGCCGTGGTACGAAGCAGATGCCCGTCCTCAAGATCCATGCGCGCCCGGGCTTCTTCATTTCCGAGCGCATCCGCCAGTTCGATTGCGCGCGCCTCCGGCAGCCCGCTCAAATCGACGGCCAACAGGCCTTCGCCATGCCCGTCCAAAAGGACGGCGAAGGGGCTGCCGTCCCGTTTGCGGAAAGCCGTGCGCAGGGCGTCATGCCGCATGATGACCTGACGCAAGGCATATTCGAGGGCGAGAAAATCCAGGACTCCGAGGAAATGCATGCGCGCCGGAATGTTGAATACGGAGCTGCCTCGATGGGTCTGTTCCAGGAACCACAACCGCCATTGGGCGGGACTCAACGGAAACGCCCCCGTCCAGCGGGAATCGGCCTTCGACTCGCCTTGCTTCCCGGTTGTTCTGGTTTCAGAACGGATACTCTTCGGGCTGGAAACCGGATTGCCGGGACCCGACATCAATAGGGTACCGGAAAGAACTCAGGGATGCTCAATCCCACCTCGGACTTGTTGGCCAGTTCCAGGGCATAGGCCGATAAAGCGATATCCAATATTCCGAGCCCGAAGGGGCTGAAAACCAAGGGCTTGGCGGGCAAGGCAGCCACGGCGGCTCGATTGCTTATGAAATCGGCGAGCGTCCCGCTGATAAAATCCCTGTTACCGACGGCCTGCTCCGCCAAATGCACCGAGGTCTGCGCCTTGCAGATATGTTCCACGTCATCGACGATATTCACTGAAGAAAGCACGAACCGGGAAGTGAAATCCCTTAGGGAGATATTGAGTATGACCGAGTCAGGCCGCACGGAGTTCACATCGTCGATATGAGGTTGAACGGCAGTTGTGGCGAAGGAGATCAGCTCGAACGTCTCCATCGCTTCGCTAAGGTTCGCAGCGATTTTCACATCCAACCCCTTGCCGGTAATCCGGAGTTTATCCCGGAAATACATCGCCCTTGATTCATCGAGATCGTAAAGACTTACTTCCTCGAGAGCGGGAAAGATGACTTTCAGAAAGCGGAGGATCTCGAAATTGATGAGACCGCAGCCCACCAGGCAGATCCGATTCAGGTCGGCATTCCGGGTAAGGACGCGAGCC
>Ga0209515_10010653_pt1 | contig 10186 bp, 10 predicted proteins | sample Subgroupgradi54m_FD_187454 | JGI IMG/M metagenome (GOLD analysis project Ga0209515, IMG submission 187454) | Subsurface groundwater microbial communities from S. Glens Falls, New York, USA - GMW60B uncontaminated upgradient, 5.4 m (SPAdes)... ...
ATAACCCCTACTCCATCGCAACGCTACGCATCTCCCTGGCCCGCGCGCTAGTGAACACTCTGAACTTCTGTCCGGCTTGCCGTTCAGCCAAGCTCCATCCTCGCTCTTTTTATATGACACAGTAGAATTAGGGCATTTGCCTTTATACCCGGTGCAGCGATAGTAGATGTACTTTCCCTTTTTCATGTCGCCGCTCATGGCACATCCGCAATTCCCGCAAAAGACTAATCCTTGAAAAGCCCATTGGTGTTTCCGAATTCCCGTTCGGGTCTTTCCCTTGAAGTCGAGCACCTCTTGGACCTTTGCAAATAGCTCTTTGGAAATCAGCGGCTCGTAGGTGCCTCGATAGCTTTTCCCGTTCCATTGGAATTCGCCATAGTAAACGGTGTTGTTCAGGACTTTGGCGATGGTGCCCCTTGAAATGACCAAGCCGTTCCTTCTGGAGACCAATCCTTCCTCGTGAATCTTCTTGGTCAACTCCAAGAGTGAAAACCGGCCGGTTGCGTACCATTGGAAAAGTTTTTGGACGAGGGGCGCCATGTCCGGATCAGGTTGGATAAACTTCTTTCCATTGCAGATGACATTGACGTAGCCGAGAGGAGCGAAGGAAGGGTAAAGCCCTTGTTCGGCTTTCTCTTGCATCCCCTTTTTGATCTCTTCGGAAAGGTTGTCGATGTAGTTCTTGGCCATCACGACTTTGATGCCGTGCAATAGCTTTTGGTGGGACCGGGAGTTTGGAGAGAGGATGTCGTTCTCTTTGACCAGGTGGATGTCCAAAGCCAGTTCATCCAAGGTCACGTAGTCTTTGAAGTTCCGGTATAGCCGATCCGTTTTCTCGACCAAAAGTATCCGGCAGCCAGGATCCTTTTTCTTTCTGCCTTCGGTCTTGAAGAACTTCACCATATCGGAAAACTGGGTGCGCCCGCTCTTCTTGGCGGTTTCCACGTCGGTGTACTCTTGCAAAATGGGGAGGCCTTTGCGCTCCGCGTATTCGCGCAAAAGTTTGAGTTGGGCGGGAATGGAAAAGCCTTCCCGTTCCTGCTCTTTCGAAGACACGCGGGCATAAATAACGGCCTTGGGGGATGTGGGGATCAACGCCGGCTTGGCCATGTTGGGATCTCCTTCATCGAACGGGTTTGAACCAAAAGGTAGCCACTCGCCGATTTCATTGAAAGTCCTTTCGATGCGCCAAAAGGATTCTGGCATAATCCGTCAAGTCACCAAGCGCTTCATCCGCCTCTTCCATGGAAACAAAGCGCCCGAGGCGTTTGGAAAGGTAGGCGGCCATGTCCGAAACCAAGGGTTGGGAAAAGCGTAAAACCCTTTCGCCTGGGCTTGCGCCGGAATCTTTTGGATGCCTGTGAATACGACGCGGCATAGGACCCGCTCCCAGGCTGGACGCCCAGGAAGCAAGTCCATTTAAACTACTATTTAAATAGTAGTTTAATTTATTTGAGGTTTGGTGGCCAGAAGGCTATTTGCTCTTCTTTTTCTTCTCGGAAAGACTTTGGGCCAAGTCGGAAGTGGCCAATAGAGGGTTGTACGGATCGGGGATAAAGGCGTTCAGGGCGATTCGGGCCAAATCCTGGGGTTGGATGCTCTTTTGCCCGGCGACTTTCCGGAAATGGTCGATGTACCGGGGATCCAGCATGACTTGGAAGGGCTTCTTCTTGATTTCCACGGGAGGACGGCCGCGCCTTACCGCCGGTTTCGTTCCTTTTTTCTTTCCTGCCATGGGCCAAAGATAATCTTTAAAGGCCTATTTAAATGATATTTGTAATGGCTTTGGATTCCGGGCTTTGGTTCCAAGGTTTTCCGGTTTTATCGTATTTGCGAAGCAAATGCAGCCCAGGCGAAGTCTGGGCTCCCCCTTCCCCCCATCGCGAAGCGATTAGCGCCGAGCCCGCGAGGCCCCTGGGGTAGCCAGAGCGCCGCCCGAAATCCCGTGACGGGATTGAGGGGAAAGGAGCGAGGATTGGCGCGGTTTTCCGAAGGAAAAGCGTGACAACCGCAGCGACGACAGGCGCGGCCGGACCAGGACAGACCGACAACGAAGTTGGCGGGATGGCTTGGGCCGGTCTGGGTACCCCAGGGGCCTCGCGGGCAGAGAGGCGCTAAGTCGAAGACTGGGGGGAGGGGGTATAGCGAAAACGAATCTACATGAGTGATCGCTATAAAATCGTCCCCGGGGTATAACCCGGGGGCCGCAACTCGCGATTCTGGGCATGGTCGAATCTTTCTGGATTCAATGTCCCGCACCCATTCACCCTCCTTTCTCCTTATTTTTCAGGATTATCCAGCTTTTTTAATAGAGGGATCTTCTCCAATCAAGCTGGCTCCCGCCGAGTCGCCCTTTGCCTTATTCTGAAGATACCAGCAATTCGAATAACAAGGTTTCTGTTCCTTTTTCTCCAGGTCCCCGAGCATGAAGTTATACCGTTGCGCCCCAATGTTTAGGACGCCGTTTGCGAATGTGGTTAGAGCGACAAACTGCTGGAGCTCCATGGCTGCACAGTGAAGACCAAACGGAAATACGTTCTCATTGTGTTTGATGCTATCCGTTTGAGGAAGACCCTTTATGTAGACGGGATCATCCATAAATCCATTTCGCTCGAGTTGAACACGAGCCATATTGAACTGACCTCGACATTCCAGACACTGCAATTCCGGTCCAACAGTATGCACATTCCAAATGGCATGCAACATTTTCCCGTTCGGTTTAGTTCTAGCATATATTCCACCGTCAATTACCGGGATCAGGTGGATATACGCAAGCTCATTTAGGATAGCTCGTGGCCATTCCCTGTCGACGCAGCAAAAAAGCAGGTCGCAGTCCAATGCCCTACGATAACCCTCTTCCTCCACAACACTAGCGGGGAATTCCCGTATCGCCGGGTTCGCAGCAGTCGCATGCTTCTTAAGCTCTCGGGCGGCCGCTTCGATTTTCCGGATACCTGAGGCCGCATCCTCACGAGTTGCGTACAACAGCCTATCAAGGTTGTGGTCCTTGACGATATCAAAATCAATCAAGCGAACATCTTCCAATCCCATTCGCACAAGAGACTCTGCAACAATCGCCCCTACACTACCTAAACCGACTACACCTACAGTAAGCCTCGCCATGTGGCTTTGTGCTTCCTCACCCCAAACAGAAACAGTTCGAACCAAATAGGGATTAGGAATAGGGATTGGCTTCTGTACTTCGTCATAAGTAACCGTTAATTTCGGTCCCACAACACGAACAGTTGCGCACCAATGTCGGTCGTATTGCCTCGGTCCGCTTTTTATCCAGAACCGACCGCTCCATGCGCCATCAGTCCCGATGGTCATGCCCAATAGAGGGAGACCAGTCGAGGATTTAACGGAAGGAGCCAACTTCTCCTCTGTTTCAATATCCTGCCGACTCATCCCTTGCCAGCCTGGCCCAAAATGGCTGTGCATGAAAACGAGGCCGCCTTTTACTTCCATGGCCCTTTGAAGCGCCCGTTCGAGATATTGCGAATTAAAACTCACGTTGCCGTGTAAGTTCCGGTCACCTTCTTCGGGCAATATGATTGTGTGAATCAGCGCCGACTTTCGCTCTTTGCCTTTACTCTCGAAATAAATCCCGAAGCAAAGGTCTTCCTGCTTGTATCCCTTAAGCAGCAACTCACACAGTTGTTGGTGAAGCGCAGATGGGACCGCTGCGCTGTAGGTCATTGATTCTGCCATAGGCTTCGAACAAAGCTTAGGTACACCCTAACAGACCTGTCCGTTCCTCCCCATGCTGAAAAGGGTCTACTCCAATACTGCCACGCAGACCCAAATGGGCTATCATGTACGCCGCCCAGGGGATGACCTACAGTGTTGGTAGGATTATGAGGGTGAATTTTTGGAGAGATATGAGGCCCAGTAGGAGCTGCTATCGGGAAAGATTCATCCACGATAAACCCGAGGATAATTTCCTTATCCGCGAATTTTCCAAGCGGAATTGTATACGGAAAGGAAACCTTGTTTCCATCCTCCACCTTTACCTCATACCCAAGTTTCTTTAGCTGGTCTATGAAATCGGTTTTCGGCATATCTTCCTCTCAGGATACGCCGGTTGCGCCGGTGAACACGGACGAGAATTTGGCATTCGGATGAACCTTAATAGGCTCATTGCCTTTGCCCTCGTATGAGGTCCGATGGACACCTTGGATTTCTACTAGGTAATGCGTTGCGGCGTCGATATTTGCAACGACTAAGATCTGGTTCGGAGTCATTTCGTGAACTTTTGGAACCGAATACGGCTCGTCGTCAATATTCAGGATCATTTCATCTTTAGACATGTGGCTTTTCCTTAGGATAAAGTGTTGATACACCCACATTTGCACATTGCAAAGTGGGCAAGAAACCCGCTGCCAGCATAGGCCGGCAGCGGGGCAAAATGGAGCGCACGGATTCCCATCCAGTTCGTTGAACTGGTTCGAACCAGGGCGCGCCTATCCCAGAAAAAGGTCTTGTAAAACGCGGTGAATTTTAAGAGATTGTAGGTGCCGCTTCAATCTTCTAGGTTCACCGAGAGATTAAAACCTCTCAACTGGAAGAAATGAGGGAAGGGAAGGTCGACTTGCAGGTCGGCCTTTTCCTTATCTCCTCTTCTTTGGTCGCTCTCGCTGCGTTAATGCGCTAGCCGCTACCGACCTCACCACCTTGGGTGTCTTCGAATTGCTAAGCAGTTTAGCCGCTTTCGACGCAACGCTTTTGGATGTACTTTCCTTCGCCAATATAATCACCTCCTCATACTGTTAATGTTTTTGCCCTGACTTTGGAACGCCAAGAAGATCCTCTCCTCGAATCGTCGGAAAATCATTCTTGAGCTGAGTAAGAAAGTCCAATTCTGTCTCAGCACCCCGTGCATACGTGTGAATTAAACGCTTCAGGAGGCTTGGCTCTTCGCGCGGAATATCCAATGAAGCTGGTTCTCGAGTTTTATACCCATATCGAGCCATTTGGCTCCAAAGAAAGCGATATTGATTGTCGGAAATTTGTTGAAGATTGCGCGACCTCATCAGCAAAGCAGCCATTGACGCCTTCCACTTTGGTTTTAGGTCCGCCAACTCCCGCAAACCAACTTGCTTAAGAGACCCGGCAATCTCCTCCTCCGGCATCAAGAATGCTGCTGCAAATAGGTCCGCCTCTTTCTCAACAACATCCTCCACCTGAATTGTCCGGTGGAGAAGGATATGCCCAAGCTCGTGTGCCAGGGTGAAGCGAAGTCGATCCCCAGGACTCATCATATTCTGGAATACTAGAGGTGTAGGCGAATCGTCCGCAATAGTGAAACCGTCTAATAGATGGGTATCAAATTCGGAAAGGATGACAACTATTCCGGCATCCTCCATTAGCTTGGTTACATTCGCAATCGGCCCCTTGGGAACCTTCCAGAATTCTCGAATTAGCTTTGCGGCACTTTCGGGCGTTGCACCCTTCATAATCTCCGCGCTTGGCAAATTTGCTTTGAGCGGCGAGTGATCCAATATTTTCCGAATGTGTAATCGACAAATATTGGCCAAGGCTTCTGCCTTCTCTCGCATTTTGGCTGGATAGCTAGCCCGCTTCCTGAAATTGAATGGAGCCGCCCTCCCAAATATTTCCGCCTTCTGATAAAAAAAGGATGGCGGGCGTTGCAATAGGACACTGATCTTTTGCACCAACTCAATGTCGCCTTCACGTATAACCCCAACCTCGAGCTTTGAATACTTCGCCTGTGACATATCCAATTCGCTACAGACTTCTTGTTGCGTTTTGCCTGCGGCCAATCTGGCAAGGAGAAGCATGTTGGGCTCAATGAACGCCTGGTTCACAGAATGACCCGTTCATTTAATATGGATTTTAGCATTTGGGCTGTTTTGCTCGCTCTCTCCGCAGTCAAATTGTCTCTTATTTAATATTATACCTAGACTCAAGACAGAAGTCAATCTTCCCACCGAATTTCTTTCCTAAATTGCGCTGTTTTTTATTCTCCTTTTATTCTGGAGGCCTTTTTTTGGCTATTTTAAGGGTTTTATAAATCTAAAATCCTTATTGGGGTGTTCCCAGGGAAAGGCCTTTCGGTTATTCAGAGACTTTTTAAAGCCCTTTCCCAGAAAATATGGCGACGACACTCTCCTTCGTTTTTTGCCACTAGACTTTTTCCTTCACTCAATCTTATATTTTCACCACGTGGTGAAATCAATGGATTTACTGAAAAGTGCAAACCTAGACTCCCGCTTCGAACCTGAGTTTCGAAAGCTCGTAGCTTCTATACCCTTCATAAAGATTCAGTCCATCAAATTCGAAGAAGGGAGCTCTCTCGAACAACCGTTCAATCCGGACGTAATCGTTCGACTGAAGGTCGATGAAAAAAGTTGGACTGTGATTGTAGAGATGAAACGAATAGGGCAACCACGAGAAATCCGCTCCGCAGCACTTCAATTGGAAAAGTATCTGTCGTCCCTAAAAGGGGAGCAAAAGTACGGAATCATCTTTACACCGTATCTTTCCGAAGAGTCGAAAGCAATATGTGACGCAACAGGCATGGGATATATTGACCTATCGGGAAATTCGAAACTGACTTTTGGCCGCGTGTACATTGAAACTAGAAGTGAGCGGAATGCATTTAAAAATAAAAAAATCACAAAGTCGCTTTTCACACCAAGCTCGCAGAGAATATTAAGAGTCTTGCTACAAGGCCCATTAAAAAATTGGAAGGTTTCGTCACTAGCCAAAGAAGCCGAGGTGAGCCTCGGTTGGGTAAGCGCTATCCGTCAGCAACTCATAGCGAATGAATGGGCCCTGGAAGAAAAATCAGGATTTCGGATTATAGACCCGAATAAAATATTGGATAAATGGGCTGAAGCGGATAATTGGAAATCACGTACAGAAACAAGACAGTATTCATCGATACACAACGATCCGATAGAAATCGCAACAAGGATTAAAAATTCTTCCTTGTTTTCTAGACACGCATTTACTCAGTGGTTTGCAGCGTGGCTGAGGCACCCATATACGATTCCGCCAATAGTAACTGCATATGTTTCCGATTGGCCCGATGATCTGGAAATGGAGAAATCGTTGCAAGCTCGGAGGGTTCAGCAAGGTGGTCGAATTTGGTTGGTTAAACCGCGCGATGAAGGTGTATTCAATCCGCGGCAAAAGCTCGAAGGCTTCGACCTGGTATCAGATGTCCAGATATACATTGATCTCACCAATGCCCCTCAAAGAGGAAATGAACAAGCAACGGAATTGCGACAACAACCGGACTTCTCTGGTGGTTGGGCATGAGTAAATTCGGGAACTTTTCTCAGTATCCTCAACGAAGCCTGCTTTCGGCAGAGGCCGCGCTTCTCACCGCTTGGCGTTCGCTCGATCGCTATTGGGATGAATTGGTATTAGTGGGTGGGCTCGCGGTTCACTATCTAACTAAGCAAGAAATTCCTGGGCTGCCAGGTGCCGTAACGATGGACGTAGATTTCGGAATCTCTTTGGGAACCGAGGCTGGTGGACAATACGGCAATATCCAAACCCATTTGTCGGGACTTGGATTCATTCAAGAAGGTTCCAGGTGGTCTCAAAATCACGGGAAAATTAAGCTCTACATTGATTTCTTAACGGAAGATCCGCCCCATATCTCCGGAGTCAGAGAAGTTGATGGTGCTCAAGCAAACTTAATCCCGGGAATCAATAGAGCTCTGATAAAAAGTCGCGATGTAAAAATAAAAGGAAATGATCTTTATGGCGTTGCCCATGAGTGCAAAGTTAGGGTGGCGGATATTGGACCACTGTTAGCTTTAAAGTTGAATGCATTTGGTGGCCCAACGGGCAGGCGGCATCCTAAGGATGCTTACGATGTTTTGCTAGCGGTAACAGGATTCGTCGATGGTCCAGAAGCGGCAATATCGGGATTTCGTTCCGAAGCTGCAGCAGACAATTCAGCATATGGTAGTGCCGTAGAGTGCTTGAAAAAAGATTTCTGTGAACCGAACCGGGACGGACCAGCTAGAGGGGCCAGCTTTCACCCAGGCGACACAGCGGAACAGGAACGAATTAAACAGGATATTGTAACCGTGGGTCGGGCATTGCTCGGAATTTAAAAGCGATTCGCCCTACAAGATAACGACGATTTTCCGCGGCTGGGCTGGCACGTCCGGTTTAAACGGGGCTAAGTCAGGCAGCAAATCCCTGCCGGTATAAGTACTGCTGAAAGCCAGAAAAGCATTTCCCAATCTCCTCCGGTTCGCCTAAGTCCGCGACCGCATCGGATATCGAATCATGGTACCGAAGGCGCAGTAGCGGTGCCAGTTTGGCTTGGTCCAGCTCCTCCACGCCCATGGTTACGTATTGGGATAGTACGAACTCAAGGAATGCCATCTGCTTACTGGTGAATCGGTCGTTGATGATCACCTTGGCTTTCGCGGCCCTTTCTTCGCGGGTCAGGGTGGGTAAAGCGTAAGCGACATAGGCCAGCACGTCGAACAAGTCGCTCTTTTCCGCATCGATGATCCGTTGCATCTCGGTCAATTGTTCCCGGCCGAATCCTTTCTCGGATAGCCCTTGGAGCAACTGCATCCGGGTGTCCGGTTGGCTCCAAAGCGCCCGGAGTTCGGCTTCATCCTTGAAAAAATCAGGTAGCCTTCCAAACAGCATTTCCATGAATTGCTGGGCCGACATGGGGGTGCCATCGGGATGCCAGAAGCTGGTAACCATCATGTGCTGGATTTGGCGGGCCTTTCCATCGGCCAGCCTGACCTTGGCGCGCTTACGCTTTGGCCCGGGCTCGCCAGGTTCTTCCACCGCGCCATCATCCTCAGGGGGCGGAGGGTATGGGTTACCCTCACCCTTGGGTTCCGGATCCACCGGTTCACCATCCCATTCGGGATCGTTGAAATGATGGTGCGCCCGAACGAAATCGTAAATCGTGAAATAGTCCTTGCCGTCGTAGAGCCGGGTTCCCCGCCCGATGATTTGCTTGAACTCGATCATGGAATTGACCGGGCGCATCAGCACGATATTGCGGATGTTGCGGGCATCGACGCCGGTGGAAAGCTTCTGGGAAGTGGTGAGAATGGTAGGGATGGATTTCTCGTTGTCCTGGAAATCCTTCAAATGCTTATTGCCCAGGGCTCCATCCTCCGCCGTGACCCGGTGGCAATAGTCGGGATCCACGCTATGAAGCTGATTGATCGCATCGCGCACCGCCAGGGCATGCTCCTGGGTAGCGCAGAAAACCAGGGTTTTCTCTCGTCGATCGATCTGATCCATGAATATCCGGACGCGGTTCTGCTCCCGTTCCTTGATCTCGATGATGCGGTTGAAATCTTTTTCCTGATAGCGCTTTCCGGTTTCGACTTCGCCCTCGATCAGGTTATCATCGGGCGTATAGACGTATTCGTCCAAGGTCGTGGAAATCTGCTTCACGCGGAAAGGCGTCAAGAAGCCATCGTTGATGCCCTCTTTGAGCGAGTAGGTGAAGACTGGTTCGCCGAAGTAGGCGTAAGTGTCGACGTTGTCCTTGCGCTTGGGGGTAGCCGTCAACCCCAACTGCACCGCGGGTTGGAAATACTCCAGGATGCCGCGCCAATTGCTTTCATCCTTGGCTCCGCCCCGATGGCATTCGTCGATAATGATGAAGTCGAAGAAGTCCGGCAGATATTCCCCGAAATACGGCGAGGGTTTGCCCGCAACTGGTGGCCCGCTCATGAAGGTCTGGAAGATGGTGAAAAAGATGCTCCCGTTAGTCGGGACCACGCCCTTCTTGCGGATTTCATTGGGAGCTATCCGGACCAAGGCGTCTTCCGGAAAAGCAGAGAAGGAATTGTAAGCCTGATCCGCAAGGATGTTGCGATCCGCTAGGAACAGGATGCGCGGCTGCCGAGTGGGTGCATGGCCCAGGTTCCACCGGCTTTTGAATAGCTTCCAGGCGAGCTGGAAAGCAATGAAAGTTTTTCCAGTGCCGGTCGCCAAGGTGAGGAGAATGCGAGAACGGCCGACGGCGATGGATTCCAGGACACGCTCGACGGCGATGTCCTGGTAATAGCGCCCTTGGAAATAACCCCCCCTACATTCAATGATTAAGTGCAGCACTCATCCAGGCAAGCTTCGATGGGTGTTCTAAAGCCAAGACATTTTCTCGGACGGTTATTGAGCCATGTTTCCATGAGATTGACATCGGCGGTACTCAAGC
>Ga0209515_10010655_pt1 | contig 10185 bp, 7 predicted proteins | sample Subgroupgradi54m_FD_187454 | JGI IMG/M metagenome (GOLD analysis project Ga0209515, IMG submission 187454) | Subsurface groundwater microbial communities from S. Glens Falls, New York, USA - GMW60B uncontaminated upgradient, 5.4 m (SPAdes)... ...
AACGCGTGGCAATGTGAACATTCTGTCGGTCGACTGATATGTTCCGTAATTCGTTCCAAAAGCTCCAACATATCCTGCTTGTTGGGTTGTTGATGCAACGACATTATTTACATTCCCATATGGATAAGCGAGCCAGTTTACGGTATAACCCAAATGTGACTGTAAAGTATTTTTACTTTCAGCCACCTCGGACCGAATACCTGATTGCGCTAAAGAGGTAAGCGCGTAATGGTGGACAGTATGAGCTCCAAATGTAAATACTCCGCTGTTTTTCATTTCATCAATTTGTCCCCAGGTAAGAAAGTTAGGAATACCAACAAAACCAGTTATTACAAAACTTACTGCTTTAAAACTATGACTTCGTAAAACCGGTAATGCCGCATCGTGTGCGTCTTGATAGCCGTCATCTAGCGTAATAACAATTGGTTTGGATGGTAAACTTCCGTGGTTTAATAATGCATTTCCCAGCTCATCAAGAGAAATAGTATGATATCCGTGTGACGCAAGATAATCCATTTGCTGTGCAAAATTTCCTGGAGTAACAGATAGGTTATATCCGACCCTATCCGATGGATTAGGATTAACTCTTATATAATGGTACATTAAAACTGGCACGGAAACACTTGCGCCAAGAACATACTTATCTTTTGAATTTTCATAGACAAGATTATCGCTTCCCGCAGTTTCCTCACTTTCTTCTGTTCGTTCTTTTTTTATCACATCTGTTGCAAGCAGGCGTTTATCGATTTCTTTATTGAAAGGATTGGTTATACGGGCAAGTTTATAAAAATCCGAAGCGACTCTTATGCGGTCACTTGCTAATAATTTATCGCCCAATGATGTAGCAAGAAATGAAGTAATAAATAGCAAGACAACTGCAATTCCAAGAAAAAAAATAAATTTTTGCAACAGACCTTTATTTTTTGCCTTCTTTTTTGAATGTTTGGCTTTATGCTTGGTTTCCATATAGATCGAAGATGCCTTATTATATTATAAAGATAAGCGTAACAGGTTTGTCAAGTAATGAACGCATTGTTATTGTAGACAACATCTGGGCTACAATTGTATAATAAATATAACTTAAAAGATTTATGCGGTGGTTTTTAATTTTTATAGCCCTGCAACTTACTGTTTCAGTTATTCTCATTGCCAATTCCCATACTAATAGAAAAGTGCTGGGAATTTCATATCTCGCTCAAGAAGATCCTTCTGCCCCAAGCAGTATAGATAACTCGCCTCCACCTGAGACTATAGAAACGCCGCAGTCTCCTTCGGATATTACATCCCCACCCGCAGAAACCTCGGCTGAACAACAAGGTCAATCGTCTGGCTTACAGAATGTAAAGCAAAGTACAAACGGCAATGTAGGGAAAAAACCAGAAGAATTGCTTTTGCAAGGTAGCTTGCCGCAATCTGTTTTTTCTCCTGCGGAAAACCTGACATCTTCAGCAAACGTAAATCAAGACTCAATAAATGAAGCAGAAAAAGAAAATGAGCAACTTCAAAAAACTTTAGCTCCAGAGCAACAAACTACTCTACTTTTAGGATTTGCAGCGGACAAAATCGGTGATATAGATAAATTTTTACGGGCGAATGACTTTGCAGGTACTAACCTTGCTACTCTCCGACTTACCGAAGAGATTACCAAAACACAGTCAGTTCTGCAGCAAGTTTCTGTTTTGAAAAAACAAGAACTATCTAATCAATTAAAAAATCTGTGCTCTTACGCAGATGAAACATTGCGTTCTGCGGAAATTTCAGTTCCTGAGCAGTTCGAACAAGATATCGAAATAACAAGGGGAACGTGTCTGAACAATCAATAAGATGAAAAAATATATAAAACATTTAAAGAAAAATTCAAAACTTTGCATATTTTTGTTTGCAGCCGCCCTTCTACTTCTTTTGGATAACTTTGCTCTTGCATATAATGCTCTGAATCCCCAGAAAGCAGTCCTTGGAATGAATTTTAATGGCAAACTGGTAGGTGGAATGGCGCTGCCGCAGCTTATTAGATTCCTGCGGCAGGAGAATGGTAGGTCACTTGTTTTATCCTATCAAAACCATAAGTTTAATATAAGACCAAGTGATATTGGTATTAGGATTAATCCAAACAATACGGCGTCTTCTATTCTTGAGATAGGACGAACAGGCACGTTCTTTCAAAAATTTATAGCACAACAAACTGCTCTTTTAGGACTACAGAATAAAACTTTTAAACGCTCCTACTCCCCAAATCTTCTTGCGTATAAAGTGCTTGAAATACAAGATGAAGTGAACCAAAGTCCTGTGCCCCAATTGCCTGATTTTACCAACAACATTACAAAAGATGCCGCTCCCAAAGAAGGAGTAACAGTTGATACAAAAAAACTTGCAGCAATTATTGTTGGATCTATCGGTAATGGCCGGGACAACCCTGTAGAAATTCCTGTCTCCAGTGTCCATGCAGAGTCATACACCCCTTCGCAAATTGAAAAAATACGTCAAGAAGCAATAAGAAGAACCAATACCCCAATTACTATAAAAAGCGGGTCTCAAACTTTAACGCTATCTTCTGGGGAACTTCGTTCAATGCTTATAGTTGTAAAACGCCCGGATCCAAATAATCCAAAACAGTCTGTGCCTATGCTTAGACTGGATGATAAAAAACTAAATCGTATTCTTGGGGATTTTGCAGTCCGAGTGGAATCTGAAACGCGCGCCGAATTTGATGATCACGATGCAAGAGTTGCAATTTATTCGCAGTTTTATTCAGACCAACACAAAGTAATTGCAATACCAACGGGAAGGTCTCTTAACAGAAAGGTTCTTGGCGCGCAAACGCAGCCGGGGCCAAAAATTGCATACCTCACCTTTGACGATGGCCCAAATTCAATCTACCATCCGCTTGTTCTGGATATGCTCAAAAAATATAATGTAAAAGCCACATTTTTTCTTGTTGGGCAAAATGTTTTACGCAACACAGAAGTTGCGCGCCGAACTGCTTCCGGGGATCATGTAATAGGCAATCACTCCCTAACCCACCCTTTTTTGCCTAATTTATATGCTACAAATATTTTAAACGAAATTCAGACAACCAATACTATTTTAAAACCGTTTAATAATAGTAATAATGTTACTCTCTTTCGACCGCCTTATGGTGGTATCAATTCTTTTGTTATCCAAGATGCAGCAAATCTTGGAATGAAATTGTATTTATGGGATGTTGATCCAAGAGACTGGTCAGAACCCAAGACAAATGAACTTGTGCGCCGCGTTGTTGATAATACAGTCAACGGCTCAAATATTCTTTTTCATTCAAATCATTTAGCAACTGTCAAAGCTTTGCCCCAGATTATTGAGCAGCTCAAAGCTCAAGGTTATACATTTGAGACTCTTAAATAAAACCGACTAAATTAATTCGCTCAGTTGAGTTTTTTGCCTGCCCGCAGCAAAGTCGAAGGGAAATGTTAGCAGGCAGAACAATGTTTAGTTTTGTACTTTAGGCGCTTGGGGTAAATTGAGTAGCTCAGATACTTTCACAAACTCAAATCCCTTCTCTTTGAGAGTCTTAATTATTGCCGGTAAGGCATCGGCAGTTTTTGGAGCAGTCGGAGCTCCGTTCATATGAAGAATAATTATTGATCCGTTTTGGACATTGTCGATAACATTGTGAATAATTTGTTCAGTATTTTTGTTAAATCCATCAGCGCCAGTCACATCCCAGTGAACTATGGTATCGTCTGCCTGATTAACAAGTTTAACGTCATCCGGTGTATAACATCCTCCGGGAAAACGAAATAATCTGTTATCGATACCCGCATGTTCTCTCAAAAGTTTTTCTGCTGCTCCGATTTCTTCTATTTTAAGAGTTGATGGAATCTGCTTTAAGCCATAACAGAATCCATGAAACGAATTATCTGCGTAAGAATGGCTTCCAAGTTCAAAAAGCGGATCATTAGATAAATCTCTCACAGCGTCGGGATATAGCTCAATCCACATACCCGTTAAGAAAAGCGTGGCTTTTGTATTTGTTTTCCTAAGAATGTCAATAATCGCTTTATTATATGAACTTTTTACTTTTCCCGATAATAAGTCTTTTTTCATTTTATCTGTCATCTCGGCATCGAAAGTTAGTGCAATTCTTTTTTTATCTCTTGGTCCATGAAAAATAACATTTGTACTTTTGTCATCGACCGTTCTCTTATCATAGGGGCTTCCGCGCTCTACATACAGCTCCTCTTGCGGTTGAGAAGTGATAACTGTTGTTTTTTCTGCTTTTTGAGTAGATACGGGTAGTTTCTGCTGGGTTAAACGGCTTGTGAGAAAATATGTGACACCCGAGGATATCAATATAATAAAAATGGTATAAATAAGATGCCTGGTCAGATCTTTAACTGCAATTCTTATGTTTTTTCCTATAAAATTAAACACAGAGTTTGATTATCAGTATTGCAAAAAATTAAAAGTAAATCAAGGACTATGAAAATGAAGATTTAGTTTTATTAACCTAATTGATGCTATAATTAAAGTAGTATGAAAAAATTTCTAGTGCTTGTATTCCTTTTTCTTTTTTTTGCGCAACCTATTTTAGCCGATAAAAAATCGAGTCCTCCTTCGCTTTCGGATGCTGTCTATGCTGATCTTGCTATTCGACATTACTTAGATAACGTTAGTATTTATTATACCGATGGCGAAAACACTCACGATATTAAGCTAAACGAAACACGACATTGGATACCTGCCAGTACGGTAAAAACATTTGCCGCAATGTATGCCTATAAACTTATTGCCGAAGGAAAACTTTACCCCTACGATTTAATTACAATAGAATCAAAAAATTCAGTTCCTGAAGAGCTTGTCACCGACGAACTACCCAGTCTTATTGAGGGAGATTCTGTAACTTTGGGTCGGCTAATTAGACAAATGATTACCCAAAGCGATAATACAAGCTTTAATGTACTGTTGGACGTATTAGGACGGGAAAATATAACTAAATATATTCAATCGCTTGGTCTTATCCGTAGTCATGTTGGGTCAAAACTCAATCTTGATACATCTCAAGAACAGAACGAGTTTGACGTAGCAGGTTATGGTGTTAATACAACAACAGCCCAGGACTACGCAAAGGCATTTTTGCTTATTTATAAAAATAAAATTCCGGGTGCCAAGGACTTACTTGCAATTTTAAGGGATCAAAAAATCAACAATATGATTCCGCTTCTTCTGCCAAAAGATGTTGTGTGTGCGCATAAAACAGGCGATTTAAGCCCTCTCTATCATGACGGCGGGACTTGTCAAGGCAAAAAAGATTCTTATGTCTTAGCAATTTTCACCAATGCAGGTGATCCAAATGTAGTTGCTCATCTGTCTGAGCTTATCTATACAAAAAACTTTGATTTGATAGGGGCAGATCTCAAAAAGCAACCAATAAGTGAAAATATACGAGAGGAGCATCCACTCGATTCTCTTGTTATGAATCCGCCGCGCTCTCCTGTATTAGGAGTCACAACTGCCAATAATTTTCCGGTACCCGATATTACTGTGACTGATTTGGGAGTAACCGCAAAAGATTTGTCTCTTGTAATAAAAGATAAAGATTTACCAAAGGTAATTATTTCTGCTGATTCGGCTTTGCATGTTCTATCTGATGCATGGCAGATTGTTAAAAAAGCTGTTGTTCTAGATCCGAAGGCAAGACGGAACGTTGATTTGGAGACAGCGCGACTTCGGCTGGCTGAGGCAAAAGACCTAATAAAGAAAGGGGACGCAAGGGGAGCCAGCGTTGTTTTGCAAAATATGCAGACAGAATTAAAAAATTTGACAAAAGATCCTACTATTGTTCGTGACTCTGCTGGTCAAAATGCTATTCAGGCAGTCTCAGAAACACGATTTGCCATCCTTGCTGATGGACTAAAACAAGCAAAAGGCGAAGAAAAACTTGCGTTTATTAAAGACATTGCACATCAAGCAAAAGATACTTTGCAAAACATACAACCAAACATTCCTGATGCCACAAACGCAACGAATCCTTCCCAAAAGCCGCTTATTGGTGAAGTCATTAATACAACTCCAACCGAAGTGACCGTCAGAACATCAGGCGGACAACAAGTAACTATTCCTATAGATAATAATCCTGTGGTTATTAAGGACAAAAAAGCTACCCCTGCTAACTCTTCCGCTCCTTCTGTAATTCAACAAAATCCTCCTATTTCGCCAAACCCTTCAACTGCTCCTTCATTAAGTTCTTTAGCTGTTGGCACAACGGTTGCTCTTATTGGATCAGCAACTAACAATACTTTTTCTCCAACCCTTGTTCTAATCAATATCCCCAAAGAACTTGCTGCGCCGCAACCGGTAACCGTTGCAAAAGTAGATACAAAGCATAACACTATGGTTGTTATTGAAAATGGTGTTTATACCCAAGTCAATATAAACAAAAATACTACCATTAAAGGAGCAGATACAAGCATTCCTTTAAAGGGAATTAACCCAGGCGATGTAGTGGTTGTTCATGGTGAACCACTTGCTCCAATCATTCCAACAAATATTAAATCGTCTCCCGCCCAGGCACCTACAGTTTCCATTGCACCAACTTCCGGAGTAAATACTACTCCCAAATCCCCATCAGATACCTTACCTTCCAAACCAGCAACTAATTCTTCACCAGTGCCCTCTTCTTTAAAGACGCAAACTACTTCAACGCCACAGAATCAAACAGTCCAGGCCTACCCAACTGCATCGCCACGGCAAACAGTATCAACACAAGCCCAATCAACTCAACCACAGCCTAAGGTTATTCAGGGGCAATCTATTCAATTCATTGAGAAAAAACAAGACACAACAAAGGTACCTTCCTCAGTACCTCCTCAACCTAAATCAGAACAAAAAACACGGGAAACTCCTCATGATCAACCAAAGAGCCAACCGCAAGCATTACCATCCAGTCAACCAACGATAAATAAAAATGACGAGAAGAAAAAATAAATACCATGTGGTTTCCTTTTGGGAGCGGGACCCACAGAACCTATTTAACGAAACATTTCAGGTTCTTGACATGCACCTTCGTCCCGTATACACTGTTATTAATAAGCATGGAAAATAAAAAGATTCTTGCCATTTTTGCAACTATTCTTCTTATAGTTACCATCTCGGCTGTAAAAGTTACTTCTCGAATTCATGCTCAACAGTCAACCTCAACAAATAATGAGAAGATTCCTTCCGACTTAGCGCTAGATTTAAATCTGGCTCAGCAAAACCCTGCTCCTGACCAGCAAGCGATTATTAGCTCTGAAACAAAACAAGCGCAAGTAGTTACAGCAACAGGTGACACAAGAATAGTAATTCCACAAGATCTTGTTGCAGCAGAAGTGAGAACAGAATCAGCAAACGATGCAATTAATCCTGAGCAAACAACATCGGAGCAGGTTATCACCGTACCGGCAACAGTAAACCAAGGTGAGACTCCAGTAACCGAACAAGGGCAACAAGGCCCAGCAAACAACAATCCAACCGGTACACAAACTGACGTTATTCCCGGAACATCAATTCAAGAACCTAATGACAATGCTGCTCCAGCAGAATCCAACCCAGAAGTAAATCCATCTGGAACACCGCAAGACCAGCAAAACATACCTCCGGAATCTCAACCACAATCTAACCCCACTTCAGTACAAGGAGCTTCCACAGGACCTAGTATTCCCTGGTGGCAACAATTATTTGATAACATAATTAAATCGTTCAGACAGTAAATGTATGACTAAAGATAAAAAAACCATAAAATTAGCAAAAGGAATGGATGCTTCAAAAGAAAACCTGTCAAAAATTGATAACGAGAATTCTAATCCTGCTTCTTCTACTAGCACAAAACCATTTTTTCTAAAAGGGCCTGTCTTATTATTTGCAGTTCTCATGTTGGCAGTAGCAGCGGGAGTGGCCATAAAAACATACCAACAAATAAGGCGCCCGCAGGTAACGAAAATTACCGTTAATAAACAAGCGCTACAGAAACGTTCAAAAGACCCAGGATTTATCTATAGAGCTCTTACCGGTAAAGCAATAGATGTAAATACCGGGAAGATAGTCAAGGCGGCAAGGATATTTTCTTCGAATGATAAAACAGTGTATTTAGAACTGGATTTGAATAAACCACTCAAAGGGACAATTATTGATTACATACGTTACAAAGATGGTAGGTATGTTGATCATGGAGAAGTAACGCTAGCAGAAGCTGATATAAATAATCTTCTTTTTAATTGGACTATTAATCAGTTATTGGTAGGATTAAGAGACGGAAAATGGAAGATTGCTACATACACAAATGGGATTCTAGCGAAGCGAATTAACTACGAAATCAAAAGCAATAAAGTTACTGATGTAAAGTATGACGAGCCCATTGGCGCTAATGACCCCGATTACAATTTAAGTCAGACCCTTTTTTTAGCATCTAATAAAGGGTATTAATTCTCCATGCAAGAAGACCAAGCTCTTCCTCAAGGACTTAGTAAAAATGGGGTTGTTGAAAGCCATTCACGCTTCGGATCAAATGTTGATAAAACGCGCGACTTCAAAACCATAAAAATTATCCTCAAAACTCTCTTTGCTCCATTCAATATTGTTATGGCAGTGCTTATCCTTGTTCTTATTCTTATTAATTCCAAGTCAACGGCAGAGTTTATTGGTCTTGTTGCTGGGGTAAATACACTTATTGAGCTTATTCAAGAAATTCGTGCACGACTTATCGTCAAAAAACTAAACAAACTTTCTGAGAAAACGACCAAAGTAATACGAGAAGGGAAAATACAGGAAATTCCAGTAAAAGAACTTGTTATTGGAGATATTATTCATCTTTTATCGGGTGATAGAGTCCCAGTAGATGGAAAGATTGTCTCTTCCGAATATGCAGAATTTGACGAGAGTATCCTTACGGGAGAGTCTAAGTATATCCATAAAAAAACAGGTGAGGAAATTAAAGCGGGAAGCTTTGTCGCTGCTGGTAGTTGTGACTATAAAATGACTAAATTTACCAGAGATTCATATATTCAAACATTAACAAAACAAATTGCAAAACAAGAAATTACAGAATCGCCTCTTCAATCACAGATTAACCAAATAATCAGAGTGCTTACCTATATGACTATCTTTTTTATAGCACTTCTTGTTGCAGAAGGCTTGGTACAAGAGAATCAAAAAGAAGAAATTATTATTAACGCAGCAACCCTTGTTGGTTCCCTTGTTCCACAAGGCCTCGTTCTTATCACGACGATATCCTTTGCATATGGCGCGATGAAGATTGCAAGAAATCAAGCGATTGTGCAAAAACTGTCTAGCATTGAAGCCATGGCGAATACAAAGGTTGTATGCATGGACAAAACAGGAACGCTCACAAAAAATGCTTTGGAAGTCAAAGAAGTTAAATGGATAGAAGAAAAATAATATGACCAGTAATGCACGAGAACTTCTAAAGACATTTTTACGAGATGTTTCCCAGAAAAATAAACTCAATCAAGCACTGGAGTCATATCTAAGGGAGGTTAAACCTGTAGAAAGTCTTAAGAAAATAGATGAAATACCTTTCTCTTCGGACAGAAAATACAGTGCATGTATTTATGAAGATATCACACTTGTACTTGGTGCTCCGGAAATGCTTTTGGAAAAAGGGAGTAAGGCTTTTGAAAACGTTGAATCCTACACAAAGGACTCATACAGAGTAGTAGCATTCGGAACAATTAAAGGGCAATATAAGGAGACTGATGGAGATATAAAAAAGAAATTTCAGCCTTCAGCAGTTATTGCAATTGATGACCCAATTAGAGAAGAGACACCTGGGACTTTGAAACAATTAGTAAATGAGAATATCCAATATAGAATAATTTCTGGTGATTCACCAGATACGGTTCTTGCAATTGCCAGAAAAATTAACAAAGAGTATCCAGCAAATGCGATAAGCGGTGATGAATTAGATAAGCTACAAGGAGAAAGTCTTGAAGAGGCAATCTTAGACCACAATATTTATGCCAGAATAAAACCTCAACAAAAACAACTGATTGTTCGTGTACTCAAAAAACACAAACTGTTTACCATCATGATCGGCGATGGTGTGAATGACGTATTGGCACTAAAAGAATCCGATTTAGGAGTTGCGATGAATGGTGGATCAAGTATGGCAAAAGACGTTGCGGACGTTGTACTTCTCAATAACTCTTTTTC
>Ga0209515_10010656_pt1 | contig 10184 bp, 10 predicted proteins | sample Subgroupgradi54m_FD_187454 | JGI IMG/M metagenome (GOLD analysis project Ga0209515, IMG submission 187454) | Subsurface groundwater microbial communities from S. Glens Falls, New York, USA - GMW60B uncontaminated upgradient, 5.4 m (SPAdes)... ...
GGGGGGGGGGGGGGGGGGGGGGGGGGGGGAGCCACTGGCGGCGCTGCTCGAACGCGTCGGACACGTACTTGAGGAACACGAGGCCCAGGACGACGTGCTTGTACTCGGCGGCCTCGAGGTTGCCGCGCATCTTGTCGGCCGCATCCCAGAGAGTCTGCTCGAGGCTCTTAGCCGGCTTGGCAGTTGTTTTCTTCGTTCGGGGCATCGGCGTCACCTCGCCCCGTCACGCTAGGTGACTCGAAGCGCACGAGTGAACCGGCCAGCTCGAGACGTCGGGCAGTACGCGCTTCAACGGCCTGCCAGCCTGGATCGGGTCGGTAGGCTCGGGTGCGTGGTCCGCCGTCGTGACGAAGCGCTTGAGCTCGCCCGAGAGCTCCTCGATGACATCGAGCTGAGCCGTCTGGGGGGAGAAGCGCTGATCTTGAAGGCGAGTCGTCTCGCCCGCGTGGCGGACGACGCCGTTGCGCTCACGTGGTTGAGCTTCGAGCGGAACGGGTTCGACGACTCCCCCGAGTCGCAGGCCTGGATCGAGAGCACCGGCCGGAAGGCTAAGGACGACAAGTACTGGTCCGATGGACTCGGTGGGCTCGAAGCTCGGATCAGTGCAGCGCGCGCTCAGCTCGCGCAGCTGCGGGTACCGGACGTGCAGAGTGATTACGTCGTGCTCGCGCTGCGTCAGTCCCGCCAGGCAATCTACGACGTGGGCAACGCCGTGTCCGATCTCGACGCCATCCGATCCCGTGTCGTGGCTCAGCTCCACGACTTCGTGGCGCGGGCCTACTACGAGCTCGTCTTCGCGCAGGAGCAGGAGAGCTTTTTCGACGCAGTACGCCAACGCATCGACGTGCGCCTCGCGGCCGTCTCGGGTGATGCTCTTGAACGCATCGAGGCGATCTACGACCGGCTTGCTGCAGGCGACCGGGAGGCGACCTCGCAAGCTCTGAACACGTGCAGGCGACTCATCGACAGGTTCGCCGACGCAATGTACCCCGCCCGCGACGCGATCGAGGCCGACGGGCGCACGATCGCTCTCGGTCCGCAGAACACGCTCAACCGCATCGACCAAAGCGTGCGCGAGCACACTGATAGCGAGTCGCGGCGAACACGCCTCCGCAGAGCCACCAAAGATATCTACGATCGCGTGTGCGCGGGCGTGCACGACGATCTCACAAGAGACGAGGCGCGGTATCTGTTCCTCGCGACGTATCTGCTCTTGGGTGAGGTGCTGAGCCTAGAGGTCGACCGCTAGACGCGGGCGGACGGATGCACCCCGGTCGTCGGTGCCGAGATCGTACACGTACGCGACCGCATGAGGCTCGGTGGTTCTGCTTCGGGACGGCTGCCCACCGCCCCATTGCCCGGTGCGTAGTCGAAGGCGTCGCCCCGCCGTCCTCGCGCCCCGTTGCCCGCCGTCCGAGGCTCCCTGGTGTCTGACGCTTCCTTCGCGAGTGGGTGCTACTTCCGCTTCCCGAGACTAGGGAGCCCGCCGCTCCTGGCGCGACGCGCCTTCGCGCCAGCGCGCGCGGCCGCCGCCTTCCGGCGCTTCACATCCTCCGCGTGTTCCGCTCGCGCTGCTGCGGCGGCGGCGGTAGCAGAGATCGGCTTTCCCTTCTTCGTAAGTCGTACCTTGCCCACGATCCCTCCTATCGACAACAGGTTAACTAGACAGTCGTCGGCACGCGTCCGTCATTGATGGCGCGAGCTCGAGGTCTACGAGCGGGTGCGCGTGCTCTCACCTCGAGGACTGCCGTGCGTCGAGATCGAGTCCGACGAGCACGGTACTAGCTTGTCGCTGACGAGCGACAGCGTCGACGGCGGCGCGATCGAGCATCGTCTGGAACGATGCGCTAGGCGACGGCGATCCCGAGCTCGCGCTCTACGCGCCTGGCGAGAGAGGCCGCGTCGATATCACGACGGCCAATGAGGTGCTCGCCGCGAGGGTCGTGACGCTCGAGGCGCGCATCGCTCGGCTAGACCGCGCTCTCGAGGTCGCAGTCAACGAGCTTGGCTACGACACCGGGTCGCTCGACGTTTCCCCGGCGTCGGCGACGTGGTCCGTCCAGACGGTGCCATCCCAGTAGCGGAGCTCGTGGCGGCCGTGCGGATCGGGGTGCCATCCCGCGGGCGAGTCGCCTGCCGCCGTTGCGCTCTGGTCGCCGCCACGGTTGCGCATCTTCGCGAGGCGCTCTCTCGCGCCTTGCGTGGCCTTGCTTGCAACGTCGCGGGCGCGGCCCTCTCGCGAAGGAAGCGGCCACGATTGCGGGGGAGCGAGAGGCGCGCCCGGTTCGCCTGCCCGTACCGCCGCCTCCGGCGCAGGCGTCCCGCCGTGTTCGGCGAGCAGATGGCCCTTCTGCTGCTCGAACTCCTCGGATGTGAGCACGCCTGAGTCGCGAAGCTCGCCAAGCTGAGACAACTGCGCGAGCAGGTCGGGCTGCGGCGGGATCGTCGCGGCCAGAACCGGCGACCCGAGAGTTTCGGCGCGGCGACGGCCGATCTGCGCGTTGATGATCGTGCGCGCCCGCTCAGCCCCGAACTTACTGAGCCCTCCGACCGAGATCGTGTGGCCGCCTGTGCTCTCGATCGCAAGCTCGGACCAGACGAGGCCGTTCTTGACCACTACCTGCGCGACCTGTTCGAGTGGAATCGCGTCGCGGTGCTTGCGCACAAGGTTCGGCTTGAACTCCTCGACCCGATCGCCGAAGAGCAGCAGACGGTTAGGGCGCAGGTACTCGCCCGTCCGGACCTTCGAGCTGCGCAGCTCGAGCAGCGGCCGCTCGTCCACTCGAGCCCCCTTCCCTTGCCCGCTCACCGCAGATGACGAGGTCTCGGGCACGGAGCATACACGGCCAGGTGTTTTCCGAGCCATCGGTCCGACGTCCTCGACGCGTCGCAAGCGCGTCGAGGACGTCGGCTTCGAGATGGAAGAAGGCGGCGGCTCGCTCGTCATCGACGTCGGGCATCTGGCCCGACAGGTAGCTCACAAGGCGACGGAAGTCGCCGGCAAACGCAACGATGTTCGGGGTGCACATCCGACGCACCGCGAGCAGCGCACTGAACAGGACAAGGCCATTGTCGGTCATGAGTTGGTCGGGTGTCAGCGGCCTCCTGCGGTCGCGTGGCTCCTGAATGGGCCGAGCGCGTTCCGGCACAACGTTCACGGTCCACTCCACCACCCCGTCGCACGTGGTGCCATGTCGAACTCGTTCGGCTTCCAGAGCGAGTCGTTCGCCGCGATGAAACCGGGACCCCAGTCGGCGACGGAGGCCGCCTTCTGCTGCGTGAGGAGCTGCGTTGCTGCGAGTCCGATCGCGACGGCCTGGTCGTCGTGCTCTCCGGCGGCATGATTGAGGCGCACCGTCCCCGTGGAGGTCTCGACGAGCTGTACCCGGGCGAGCTCATCGAGTAGCGCCCGATCGTTGGGCAGCGCGATCGCGCGGTCACGGAACAGCCGGAACAGGGTCGCGGCCATCCGTGCGTTGCTCGAGGTCGTGAACGGCTGCTCCTCGATACGCAGGCCGCGGGCGCGCAGTCGCTGGCAGAGCCCGACGGCCTGCCACGGGTCGGCAATGACTCGGGCGCCGTTGTAGCGCCGGGCGACATCGGCCACGAGGGCTTCGACGTCGTCGAGACGTACCGACCGCGCTCTCGTACCCTGCACGCGCACCACGCGGTCGACTACCACCCGTGGCTCGCCGTCGTTGTCACGACCGTGAAGCGTGTGCAGGACCGCCACGGCTGTGCGGTCCCGTGTGAGACCGACGTCGAGACCGACGACGTAGCGGGCGCCGCGGGCCGGCTCGAGCGCGTCGTCGTGCGCCACGCAGGCCGCGAGGTCTTCGGCGCGCACGAGCGCCTCATCCGCGCTTGACCACTGGTTGAGGTGCAGCCGGGCGAACTGGGCCGGCGTCAGGAGCTTCTGCTGCTCGGCCAGCTTCTCGGGGCTGATCCGAGCCGACGGGCCCGGCGTCTCGCTCGTGCGCCACTCGGCCGACGTCCTCGCATGTTGCAGCACGCGGAACGCCAGGCTCGCCGGGCTGCCAGCCGTCGTCACGGCCAGCAACTTCGAGCCGGGAACCTTGTGCATCGAGGATGTGATCGCCGACCACAGCATCTCGTGGTTGGGGCTCCGAGGCCATGCGGCGAACTCGTCAACGACGAACCGCCAGGGGCGCAGGCCGAACGCCGACGCCCCGTCACTCGCCAGCACCTCGACGCTCGCGCCGGTCGCCCGCACGATGACGCGGCGCGCCTCGACCGTGAGCGCGCCCGAGAGCCCGGGGGTTCGCTCAACGAAGCCACGCAGCGAGTCGAGCGCCAGCGCAGCTTGGTCACGGTCCACCGCGACGAAATATGAGCGTGACCCCGCGGGCGCGTGCTCCAAGAGATCGACTGTCGTAACCCCGGCGGCGATCGTCGTCTTGCCGTCGCCCCGGGGCGCGGTCCAGTAGTGGGACGGCGGGCTCGACGGATCGAGGAACGCTTCGGCGTCGGCCGCCTGTGTCGGGCTGAGCGCAGCACCGAGGGTCCGGCCGTCCTCGAGCACCAGCCCGGCGAGCAGGTCGTACGCGGCGCTCACGGCTCCGGCTCGCTATCCGCCTCGATCGACGCGGCGGCGAGCTCGCGACGGGCCAGCGCATCACGGCCCGCCGCACGTACCAGATTGATGTCGCCCGCGACCTGCTTCGCCGTCAGCCGCAACGCCATCCGCGACGCCGGCGTCATCCCGAGCTCTCGCTCATAGGCCAGCTGGTCGCGCCGCAGCGAGCGATACTCGCTCAACAGCCTGCGCGGCTCGCCCTCCCCGTTCAGCGGACCCTCAGCGTTCAGCACGACGAACAGAGACGCACCGAGGAGCTCGAGCTCTGCCCACGCCCGGCACGCAGGCTCGTCCGCCGGCTCCAGCCACGGCATCGCCTTGTGCATCTTCACGACGAGACGGCGCACCCGGCGATACCTCAGCCTGAGCGCATCCGGCGACGTTGCGTACCGGCCATGTATGAGCGGCGCTTCCCGCCGCTGACGACGCTGAGCCGGAGACACCTCACCCACGCGTGCCACCTTTGGGCGTGTGATCCCGAGTCCGACGCGCGCCCGGCAGCCCTTGCAGCACAAGGACTTGCTGAGCCGCGGTCACGGGATGGTCACGGCACGGCCAGCTCCCGCTGGCCCCTAGACCCCCATCCGTGCCGTCGACGGCAGGGTTGCGGTCGTTCTGCGTGCAACCAGCCAGACCACACGCGTGTGGTCTGGCTCGGGTCATCTCGCACCTCCTGCAGCGACGAGGCCGGAGACGGCTGTCGGACTCCGGTCCCGGGTCCCGGCATACGTATATGCCGGGGACCGTGGACCGTCCTCGTCCGACTCGGGTCCCGGGACCCGGGTGGGACCATCGTCGGACTGGGGTCCGTCGTCGGCGCGGAATGGCTTGACTGAGCGGAATCGGACTTCGCGACCTTGTCGCCGACGGTCCACGAACTCGCCCGCGACGAGCTCGGCGAGGGCGGTCCGCTTGTACGCGGCCCGGCCAGGAACCAGCCGGAGCGTCTCGTCGCGGTTGAGGCCATCTGGGCCGCGCTCCTCGAGTACCCGGGACAGCCGCTCCATGAGCGCGGTCGGTCGCCACCGCTCCCTCGCCTCGTGCGTGTCGGGCGTGAGCGTGATCTCGAGACGGTCCTCGCTCGGCTGGAAGCGCACCACGGCGGCGGTCTCGCCGATCGCGCCCACGCAGCCCGGGCGATCCTTGGCGATGACGAGCTTGGCGGCCCCCGCCCGGTCACGAGAGAACGGCGACACCCCTCGGAGCTCGTAGGAGGCGCCGTCCAGCAGCGCGAGCTTCGCGCCGGCACCCCGCGCACCTCGCGTGCGGCCCTCGGGGTGTCGTGCGACGTGGTCGAGGATGAGCAGCGCCGCCCCAGAGCCCCGGATCGCGCTGAGCGCCCGGCTCGCCCACGCGGTGACGGCCGAGTTGGCGTTCTCGTCGACACCGTCACGCGCCAGAGCGGTGGCGAAGCCGTCGAGCACCACGATGTCGGGCGCGAGCTCCTCGAGTACACGGCGAAGGTGGGCAAGCTCAGGCTCGGCCAGTCCGGTAGCCGGCTGCACGTAGCGCACGCGAGCCGGGTCGCCGATCGTCTCCGGTGCCACGCCGAGAGCGCCGAGTCGCTCGACGAACGCCGCGGGGCCGTCCTCGTAGTCGACCATGAGCGCTCGCCCGCCGGCGGCGAGCACTTGCGAGATCGTGACGAGGCCCAGCCACGTCTTGCCGAGGCCGACCTCGCCATGGATGTCGTGGGCGCGGCCGGGGTAGATCAACGCGCCGTCGCCTTCGCGTTCGAGGAAGCGCGGCACCGCCTGTGGCGGGTCGTCGATGGCGGCGGTGAGGTCGGCCTCGTCGAGCGTCGAGCCTGACACTCGGCGCCGACCCACGCCCTCATGGAGTTTGTCGAGCAAGGCGACCGGAGCGTCAGCATCGTCGTAGGCGGCCTCCGCCACGTGACCGGCGAGGTCGATCACACGTCGCTGGTCAGCGGCTCGGGCGACGATCGCGGCGTACGTGGGAGCGTTCGCCGCGATCGGGGTGCCGGCTTGGAGTTCATGCAGGCGTAAGCGGCCGCCCACAGCCTCGAGGTCCGGGCCAAGCTCGTCGGCGACCGTCACGATGTCGACATGGCCGGTGCACTCGTGAGCCCGAACGATTGTCTCGAAAATCGTCCCGTGCGCAGGCACGTAGAAGGCATCGCCGGTGACGCCCACGTGAACCGCGGCTCGGATCGCGTCGTGAGACAACAGCATCGCCCCTAGGAGCGCCTCCTCAGCCTCGAGGTCGTGGGGAGGCACCCGCCGCGCGCTCGCCGGCCAAGTCACGGTTCGACCCCAAGCGCGGCGACCGTCACCGGGTCGATCGCTTCGCCAAACTCATGGAGCCTGACCATCGCAGTGGCGACCTCGCGGAGCGTCGGATCGCGCACCGCGCCCGGGAGCTCAAGGAGCTCGAGGACCGGACCGAGCTGCACCGGGGACACGAGGAGGGCGGCCAGGAGCGCGCGCTCGGCGTCGGGGTCGGCGAGGTCGGGCGGCCGAGCTCGGGGGCAACCGCTGCCTCGGTCACACGTCGCTCAGAGCCCGAACATGCGCCGGAGCGCGGCGGTGGGAATGAGGATGCGTCCCGAGATGCGGACGGATGGAACCTGGCCGGCCTGAATCGCGAGGTAGGCAGTTGACTTCGACGTCCGGAGAAAGGGGAGGGCCTCCTCGACGGTAAGAAGCGGTGTCTCCTCAGGGTCAGGAAGCCGGCCGATCAATCCGGCACTGAGCGTCTTTTCCACGGGGGTCAGGGTAAACGTTGTGCGGGCCCTCTGCGTCCTATAGGCTTCGCATTGTCCGGCAGCTGTCCGAGAGGCCAACGGTGGAGCTCTCGATCACGTGGGCGTTCGGTGGGTCGAGACCCGTAGAGATCGGGCCCGCGACCGCGCTCCCCCGCGAGTTCACCGCGAGCTTCACGTTCCCGAAGGATCACACCTTCGAGATGGACATCGCCGTCGAGCACACCACGCCGGTCTGCAACCAGCTGCGTGTGATCCGGAATCCCGAGCGCGGGCCACTCACGGGCACCGAGCTTCGCCGGGTCCCGCTCGCGTCGTGGCTTGAGCTCGTCTGTCGCGAGGCAGCGCTGCGGGTCGAAGAAGCGAGCCCGGGGGGTGTTGCCATGTCCCCCGCCAGCGCGGAGGAGCAGGTAGCCGCGGCTCGAGCCTCGCGCCGGCACCGCAATGCCATGACCGACGAGCTGCTCCGAGAGGTCGCGAACGCCCACCAGTCACGCGATCCCGAGACGGACGCGCGCTCACCTGTCGAGGTTGTTCGCGATGCATTTCACGTCTCGCCGAGCACCGCACACCGTTATGTGAGCCTCGCGCGGAAGCGCGGGTTCCTGCCGCCGAAGGAGGATTGACGTGGGTAGACAGGGCACCGTCAAACAGGACGCGGCCTCCGGCCGCTGGTTTTTCGTCGTCGACATCTCCCCACCCGGCGCACCACGCCGGCAACTGAAGCGCCGCGGGTTCGCGAAGAAGCGCGAGGCGCTCGACGCCCTCAACGAGCTCGTCGAGTCGGTGCGCAAGCACACGTTCGTGGAGCCGACGAGCCAGACGCTCGGCCAGTACCTGCTCGACGACTGGCTGCCCGCCGCCCACGGGTCGCTGGAGCCGAGCACCTGGGCGTCGTACGACCGCAACCTTCGCATCCACGTCATCCCGCGACTCGGCACCGTCCCGCTCCAGGCCCTCGATGCGGCCGCGCTCAACAAGGTCTACGCGGCGCTTCTCGAGGGCGGGCGCCGCGATCAGAAGGACGGAGGCCTCTCCCCTCGCACCGTCCGGTACATCGCGACGATCCTCGGCCGCGCACTGAAGGACGCGGTCCAGTGGGGGCGCCTGGTGCGCAACCCTGCCGACGTCGCCCGGCCGCCCAGGGCGAGCGACACCCACGCCAGCGAGATGCGAACGTGGAGCGGCTCTGAGCTTGCTCGGTTCCTTGAGCTCGTCGAGGGCAACCGCTACCGGTCACCGTGCTTCTTCCTGGCGACGACTGGTTGCCGGCGGGGCGAGTGCCTTGGGCTCCGTTGGGCCGACGTCGATCTCGAGGCGGGGCGTGTGTCGATCCGCCAGACCGTCACCGCCGTGAACCATCGCGTACGGATCGCGCCGCGCACAAAGACGGGCCGTGGGCGCGCGGTCGACCTCGACGCGGCCACCGTCAGCGAACTGCGCTCTCACCACGCACGTCAGGCGCAGGAGATGCTCGTGCTCGGCCTTCGTCCCGACGGCGAGACGCTCGTGTTCTGCCACCCCGACGGGCGGCCGTACCATCCCGAGCGGTTCTCCCGCGAGTTCGACCGTCGTCTCGACCGCCATCCCGAGCTCCCACGCATCCGATTGCACGACCTCCGCCACACCTGGGCGACGCTCGCGCTCGCCGCGGGCGTGCCAACCAAGATCGTGAGCGACCGGCTCGGCCACCGCACGACGGCGATCACTGCGGACGTCTACTCGCACGTCACGCCGACAATGGGAACCGAGGCCGCCGAGAAGGTCTCCGCGCTGATCTTCGGCACGGCACGCTAGACGCGCTGCACCGCGCCACTGGTGAACCAGTGCACGAGCGTGATCGCCAGATACACAGCGGGTTCCGCCTCTCCAGGTGACACGCGTAATGGCGTCGCGGGGTCCGGTGTGCCGTGGCGACGCTGCGACCTCCACAGCAGGTCGAGCATCGAGCAAAGGTGGCCGATGGAGTCAGCATCGTGCGGCTCGAGCGCCAGCGCCCAACCATCCAGTGCGGCGCGCAGCTGCCCGATGATCTTGCCCAGCGTCGCACTGCTGTCGTTCGGACACACGACGGGGATCGCGGCGGCTTCGACCGCCTTGACCGCTTCCGCGTAGGCCTCACCGGGCGACGGGTCGCGCGCGTACAGGTGCCGCCACGCTTCGGCGAGATGGTCCGATGCCCGTCCACCCGTGGACATCACGACCCGCGCTGCCTCTGCGGTCGTCTCGTCGACTCTTCGCTCCAAGCCCCAGCCCCGCGTCGATGAGTACGCCACCTGCCAAGCGGACCCGGACTGCCGGAAGGCGTTCTCCAGCTCCGCGAGGTCGCGCTCGGCTTCGATAGTGATGTAATCGGCCGGGCCGTACCAGCCGAGCGCAACACCGATTGCACGCAGGAGTCGGTCCTCATCATTCGTGAGGTGCTCCAGCAGGTCATCAAGCAGAAGGTCGGGCGTCGCTTGGCCGAGGTTCAGATGTAGTCGGCGCTCCAGTTCCCGGATGCGTTCAGGGTTCGGCTCCGAGCCCCACCCGATGACCTCGGAGTAGCAGCGCGGCCGGAGCCAGTCGATCAGTGAGCCCACGAGCCACGCTGGAACGCCATCGTGGAGCACGTCCGGTTGCACTGCCATCGCGCCGTGGAACCTCCCAGCCGGCGCTCGCGCGTCGCCTGTGACCAATCCGTGACCAGCGGGGGGTCCTGCGCCGAAGATGGTGCAGGTGACCTGCGGTTCCGCGGTGTCGGAGGGGGGACTTGAACCCCCACGCCCTTGCGGGCACTAGCCCCTCAAGCTAGCGCGTCTGCCAATTCCGCCACTCCGACGAGGACGTGCATTCTACTCAGCGGCGCGCCAGCCACACCGG